>Ga0209797_10001832_pt1 | contig 10705 bp, 8 predicted proteins | sample DOMMetBare3Fresh_2_FD_187472 | JGI IMG/M metagenome (GOLD analysis project Ga0209797, IMG submission 187472) | Wetland sediment microbial communities from St. Louis River estuary, USA, under dissolved organic matter induced mercury methylation -... | ecosystem: Environmental > Aquatic >...
TGGCTCGTACACCGCTTCGGCCGGGATGATGCAGCGCCGGCCCTGGCGCCAGGCGTCGCGAAAGCTCGGCTTCTCGGCCACGGTCTCTGTGCGCGCGTTGTAGGTGCGGCGGCCGAAGGCCAGGTCCTTGGCCCAGTGCGGCAGCAAGCCGAACAGACCCATGCGCACGTCGCGCGCCAGCTCGATGCGGTCGCGCTCGCGCAGGATGAAGGGCGCCAGCCCGCCGGGGTAGAGATCGGGCGGCACGGCGTCGATCGGGCGCTCGACGCCGAAGTACTGGACCAGGCGGTCCTGCGCAGTGACGGGGTGGTAGTTGGCGCACATGGCTCAGGCGGATGATCGCTCAGAGTCTCATCTCGAGGCGCAGCTGCCAGCTGACATACGAGCGCGTGTTGGTGGTCACGGTTTCGCGCTGGCTGCCCGACTCGGCCCGCGTTTGCGTCAGGTAGTCCTGTGCCAGTGCATTGCCGACCGACAGCCGCACTTGCAGCGCGGGGTCGAAGACCCACAGCGCGTAGGCATCGACGACGGTCTTGTCGGGCTGAACCGCCCAGCGGTTGCTGTCCAGGCGGATGTCATATCCGGGTGTGTGATTGATATTGCCGCCCAGGGTGAGCGGCAGGCCGCGCAGGCGGTAGTCGGCGCCGAGGTTGAGTGCGCCGCCCGGCTGTTCGGCCAGGCGGTTGTCGGGGCCGGGGATGGCCTGCACACGTGAGCGGAACAGGCTCATGTTGGCGCGCACGTCGACGCGCGGCGCGTCGGCCAGCGCGTCGCTCAGGCGAAACTTGGCTTCGAGTTCAATGCCCTGCGACACCGCATTGCCGATGTTCTGCGGCCGCGACACATAGCGCGGTGTGCCCGGCGACCAGCTCACGTCCTCGCGCGTGACCACGTTGCGGATCAGGTCGCTGATGCGGCGGGCAAACAGGTTGGCGCTGAGCACGCCGCCCTCGGCCAGGTAGCGCTCGACCGCCAGGTCGATACCGATGGCGACCTCGGGGCGCAGCATCGGATTGCCCGCGCTGTCGGCCGTGAGCTCGGTGTTGGCGCCCGGCGGCGGGTCGATGTTGTTCAGGCCCGGACGGCCGATCAGCTGGTTCAGGTTCGGGCTGCGGTAGCTGCGCGTCAGGCTGGCTCGAAGCTGGTCGCGGCTCTTCGGGTCGGGCCGCCACACCGCATGCAACAGCGGCGTGGCCACGCGGCTGGCGTTGCGCTCGACCACGTTGTTCGCGCCTTCGCCCTCGGTGGTGATGCTCTCGACGCGCAGCCCGGCGTGCGCGGCCCATTGCGGCGTGATGCTCCATTCGTCCTGCGCATACAGCGCATGGCGGCGCGACGAGGCTGCGAGGTTGTCGCCGAACTCGGTCAGTTGCGCCACGCCGTTCCACAGCGTCGTGCGTGCCTCGACGCGGCGGTTGCGCTCGAACTCGAGGCCGGCGACCAGGTTGTGGCCGCCGTCGAGGGCGTTCGACGCCTTGAGGCTCAGCGTGGCATTGCGATCGCGCGTATCGGTGCGGTCGTCGACCGTGCGGCTCGGCGCATCGCTGGCGTCGAACTCGTCGCGCAGCGAAGCGTTGCGCCAGTGCCCGTCACCGACGCCGGCGCGCCATTCGAGCCGTGTGTTGCCGCCCAGGCGGTGGTTGAACTGGCCGTTCAGGCGCAGCAGCGTGAAGCGCCCATTGCTCTGGGTCAGGCTTCGCGCAAAGCCGGCCGGCTGGTCGGGGTCGGCGATCGAGTCGCCCACCGTGCTGCGGCTGGTGCTGCCTCCCTCGCTGGCGATCAGCAGCGGCTGCAGCACCGCGCTCAGGCCCTCTTCGTTGCGCCACTGCAGGCGGGCGTTGAGGTTGAGGCCGCGGCGCGTTTCGCGCGAGGAGAAGCCGCCTTCGCGCAGCAGCGTGGTGGCGCCGCTGGCGATGTCGTCGCGCCGTGTCACGCTGGTGCTGGCGTTGTCCTGCACGCGGCGAAACGCCGACAGCGAGCCATTGACGATCCAGTCACCGAGCGTGTCGTTGCGGCTCCAGTTCAGGCTCGGCGACCATTGGCCGTCTTCGAGCTGGGCGCCGATACGCAGGTCGTTCAGTCGCTTGCGAAAACCCTCGCGCAGCACGATGTTGATACTGCCGGCGATCGCCCGCGCACCGGTCTCGGCGGTCGGCGCGCGCAGGACCTCGATGCGCTCGATCTGCTCGGGCGCGATCGAATCGATCGAAAAACCCGGTGGCGTCCGCTCGCCGTCGAGCAGGATCTGCGTGTAGCCGCCGGCCATGCCGCGCATGCGCGGCCCGCCACCGCGCCCACCCGGGCCAGGCATGGTGATGCCGGGCAGGCGCTTCAAGACCTCGCTGGTCGTGCTGTCGCCGAAGCGCTCGATCTCGTCGCGGCCGATCACGATCTTGGCGGCGGTGGCCTGGCGGCGCTGCTCGGTGTCGCCGGGGCGTACGCCGGTGACATCGACGCGTTGGGCGGCAGGCGCGGAGGCCGCAGGCTCGGCGGGTCGGGCCGTCTGTGCATGCAACGGTGCGATCGATGCACACAGAGCCGCGGCCAGCGTCAGCCGCTTCGCGAACTTGAATGCCATGGGCGGCGATTGTCGGCGAGCGTTGTAACGCCAGCGTCGGCCGCTGCGGGTATGCTGCGCGCATCAACTGCCCCAAGCTGCAGAAGGAGCGTCGTGGCCGCACCCAATTACTCTTACGAAAAACGCCAGCGCGAGCTGGCCAAGAAGCGCAAACAGGAAGAAAAGCGGCAGAAGAAGCAGCACCCGCAGCCTGATGGCGGGCCGGGGACGCCCGACCCCACCGACAGCCCCACGCCGAGCGGCGTCCAGCCCGGGACGCCCGAACCCAAACCCTGAACACGGCGCCAGTGGCGCAGGGCATCGCGGTGCTGTATGTCGATGACGCGCTGGTCGTCGTCGACAAGCCGGCCGGCCTGCTGGCGGTACCCGGACGCGGCGAAGACCTGAAAGATTGCGCGGCGACGCGCGTGCAGGCGCGGTTTGCCGATGCGCTGGTCGTGCACCGCCTCGACCAAGCCACTTCGGGCCTGCTGATCTTCGGCCGTGGCGCGGCCGCGCAGCGGACCCTCAGCCAGGCCTTCGCGGCTCGGCAGGTCGCCAAGTACTACACCGCCGTGGTCGGCGGCCTGATCGCCGAACAGCATGGCTCGATCGACCTGCCGCTCGCCGCCGATTGGCCGAACCGGCCGCGCCAGCAGGTGGATGCGGTACGGGGCAAGCCCTCGATCACGCACTGGCGCGTGCTTTCGCGCGACGCCGCGAACGACACGACCCGCGTCGAACTCGAGCCGCTGACCGGCCGCTCGCACCAGTTGCGCGTGCACCTGCCGGCCATCGGCCACCCCATCATCGGCGACACGCTGTACGCGCCGCCGGCACTGGCCGCGCCGCGCCTGATGCTGCATGCCTGCGAGTTGACGCTGCCGCATCCCGACGACGGGCGGCCGATGAATTTTTGCAGTACCGTGCCGTTCTGACGCACTCTGGAGCCGAACCATGACGCCGATCGATTCCCCCTTGCGGCAGCGCCGCGGTTTGCTGGTCAGCGCCGGTGCGGCCTTGATCGCCGCCCCGGCCCTGCACCTGCGCGCCTGGGCGCAGGGCGCGACGCGGCGGTTGACGCCGGCACAGAGCGAGGGCCCGTTCTATCCGCCGGCGCTGCCTGCCGACAACGATGCCGACTTGCTGGTCAACGGCGCGCTGCGCTACGCCCAAGGCCAGCCGGCGTGGGTCGAGGGCACGGTGAGCGACATCGATGGCCGGCCGGTGGGCGGTGCGGTTGTCGAGATCTGGCAGTGCGACCAGCAGGGCCATTACCACCACCCCGGTGACGGCGACCGCGCCGACCGCGCCTTCCAGGGCTTCGGCCGCGTGGCGGTCGACCGCGAAGGTCGCTGGCGCTTTCGCACCATCCGCCCGGTGGCCTACGGCGGCCGCGCGCCGCACATCCACGTCAAGGTCAAGCTGGCGGCGCGCGAGTTGCTGACGACGCAGCTGTACGTGCTGGGCGATGCAGGCAACGCGCGTGACTTCCTGTGGCGCCAATTGCGCAGCAACGAAGAGCGCGAAGCGCTGACCGTGCCGTTCGCACCCGGCGCCGACGGCCTGCAGGCGCGATTCCCGATTGTTGTCGCAGCATGACCCGAGCCACCCAGCACCTGTTCATCGTGACGGGCGCATCGCGCGGGCTCGGCCGGGCGATCGCAGAACAACTGCTGCAGCCGGGCCATGTCGTGCTCGGCCTGTCGCGCCGTGCGCCGCCAGCGCCGCCGGGTCTCGAACAATGGCCCTGCGACCTGGCCGATCCGCTGCCAGTGGCCGCACGCCTGCAGGCCTGGCTCGACGGCTTCGGTGCAGCGCAGTTCGCCAGCGCCGCGCTGATCAACAACGCGGCGCTGCTGGTCATGCCACAGCCGCTGCGTGACGCCGATGCCGCGTCATTGTCGGCCGCGGTGCGCATCGGCCTCGAGGCGCCGCTGGTGTTGACGGCCGCCTTTCTGCGCGCCACACGGAGTTGGACTGCCGACAAGCGCGTGTTGCACATTTCCTCGGGCCTGGGCCGGCGCGCGATGGCCTCGCAGGGCGCCTATTGCGCGGTCAAGGCGGGCCTCGACCACCTGGCGCGCGCACAGGCGCTCGAAGAGGCCACGCTCGAGCACGGCGCTCGCGTCGTTTCGTTGGCCCCGGGCATCATCGACACCGACATGCAGGTGCAGTTGCGCGGCGCCGATCCGGCCGGCTTCCCCGACCACGACGCCTTCGTGCAGATGAAGACCGGGGGTCGCCTCGACAGCCCGCCCGTGGCGGCGGCGAAGGTGATTGCCTACCTGAGACGTGCCGATTTCGGCGCCCAGCCGGTGGCCGATGTGCGTGATGCCTGAGCACTGAACCGCTTAACGGGCAACGCACCGCCGGGCCCGAATCACCGAGGCATCGATGCTCGGATTGCTGCCATTCAGGCACTCGCCCTACAACAAAACGGTGCGTTGGGCCTTGGACCTCCAGCACGTGCTGCATCGCCGGCGCAGCCTGTTGCCGGGGCCGCACGTGTCGGTGGTGCCGCGGCTGACCGGCCGCACGACAACGCCCGTCCTGCGGCATGACGGCGGCGCCCTCGATGGATCGGCGCGCGTTGTCGAATGGCTCGACCGGCGTCACCCGCTGCCGCTTCTGTTGCCCGCAGACGCGCCCCGGCCATTGATCAGAGACCGCTCAAGCGCCCTCGAAGCGCAGGCACTGCTGTCGCACCACCTCGGGCAGGTACTGCTCGTGCGCCTGCGCGTTGCGCAACCAGGTCGCGTCGCTGCCGTCGGGTGCGACGAGGGCGTCACGCAGCAGCGCCAGGCCAGTCTCGGCACGCAGCTCGATGGCGTGCAACTCGACATCCTTGATCGTTTGCGCGATCAGCTCGCGCAGCGGCCGGTGCTCGGCGGTCGTCGGATCGACCACCACGCCGTCCAGGCCGAAGCGACAGGCCTGGAAGCGGTTGTAGGTGTAGGCCAGGTAGTCGTCTTCTTGCGGCTCGAACGGGCGCTCGAGCACCAGCCAGCGGGCCACGCACTGCAGGTAGGCGGCGATTGCGGCGGCGCGCTCGACCGTCAGCGGCGTGTCCATGACGCGGATTTCGATGGTGCCGAATTCGGGCTTGGGCCGGATGTCCCAGTAAAAGTCTTTCATCGACTCGACCACGCCGGTGCGGCGCATCTTCTCGAAATACACGCCGAACTCCTGCCAGGTCAGCGTGAACGGCGCGCGGCCAGACAGCGGGAAGGCGTAGACCGAATTCAGCCGTGCCGACTGAAAGCCGGTGTCCGTCCCCTGCACGAAGGGCGACGAGGCCGACAGCGCGATCACATGCGGCACGAAGCGGCTCATCGCGTGCAGCAACCACAGCGCCTGATCGGGGCTGATGCAACCGATGTGCACATGCTGGCCGAACACGGTGAACTGTTTGGACAGGTAGCCGTACAACTCCGACACCTGGCGAAAGCGCGGCGTGTCGAAGATCCGCCGGCGGCTCCAGTCCTGGAAGGCATGCGTGCCGCCGCCGCACAGGTGCAGGTTGAGCCGTGCCGCGTCGTGCACCAGCGCGTCGCGCACCTCGTGCAACTGCGTGATGACGTCGCGGTGGCGCTCGCAGACGCCGGTGGACAGCTCGATCATCGAGCTGGTGATCTCGGGCTTGACGTCGGCAGCGAGCTTGCGCCGTGAGGTCAGGCGCAGCAGGTCGGCGGCGCCAGGGGCGAGATCGTAGTCGTGGCGGCCGACGATCTGAAGCTCGAGTTCGACGCCGAGCGTGAAGGCCTTCGAGGTGGCGAACGTTTCCAGGCTCATGGTTGCTTGCCTTTGCGTTGCACGTCGATCTCGCCGGCCACTCGCAGGCAGGCCATCACGATCAGCGGCGCGGCGAGCTCGAGCAGGGCCAGCGCGGCCAACAGCACCGGCATCATCTGCGCGCCCGACGTGGGGTGGCGCGCGGCGAAATCCAGGCCGAGCACCCAGGCGGTGCCAGACATCGGCAGAAGCGCCGCGCCCAGGCACAGGGCCTGGCCGATACCGAGCCCGCTCGGCCGTGCCAGTGTCAACACCGCCAGCGACTTGGCCACCGTGCGCGCCAACACCAGCGCGGCGGCCACGCCGATCGACGCTTCGAGCGCTTCGGGTCGCCAGGCCGAACCGACCGCGACGAACATCACCAGCACCAGCACGCCGCCGGCACTGCCGAAGTGGCGTGGCCAGACCCACGGTCGCTGGCTGCGGTTGCGCAACCAGATGCCAGCCAACAGCGGCACCAGCAGGGCAGACAACTGCAGCGTCTTGGCCACCACCAGCGCCAGCAGCACGGCCGCCAGCAGCAGCACCATCGCGTTCTCGTCGCGCAGATCGAGTCGGCGTGCGATCAGCGCCAGGCCTTCGCCGAGCGCCGCACCAACCAGGATCGAGCCGAAGAAGGAGAACAGCACCGGCGACAAAGCGTCGAGCCAGGTGCCCGGATCAGACAGCAACAGCCCGGCGCTGAACAGCTTCATCGCCAGCACCGCGTAAAGCGTGTTCAGTGCGGCCAGCGCAAGCAGCCGTTCGGTCACCTGGCCGGCGGCACGCAACTCGCCGACCACGCGCAGCATCACCGCCGGCGACACCGCAGTCGAGATGATGGCCAATGGCGCGGCCACGCCGGGCGTGATCGCAAACGAACGCAGCACGATCCAGACCGCGATGCCGGCCAGCGCGGCCTCGGCCACGCTGCTAGCCAGCAGCCATGGGTTGCGCACCAGCCAGCGCAGGTTCAGCCGTACGCCGGCCTCGAACAACAACAGCGCCAACGCGCCGTCTATCGCCAAGCGCAACGCGGGCTCGTGGCCACTGGGTCCACCGCCGGTCAATGCCAGTGCGGTGCCGACCAGCACGTAGCCGAGCATCCGCGGCCAGCGCAGTGTGCGCCACACCACTTCGCCGAGCAGCGCGGCCGCCAGCGCGAGCACGGCCGCGACGAGCAGGGTGTCGGGCTCCAGGGCCCACGGGGCGGTGATCAGCGACCACAGGGCGTCGGTCATGCGCTTGTTCTCGTGAGGCGACGAATCGCGATACTGAACCTCGGCCGTCTCGGTGCCGTGTCAGAACGTGCAGCACCCCGTGCCACGAAAAAAAGACCCCCACGCGAGGTGGGGGTCTGAAGCTCCTGACCGTGCAGGCCTTGCAGCGCGCACGGTGCAACGAGCTTAGCGGCGCGTTGAGCGCGGCGGCATAGGCACAAGCCACTACGAAAAGTGGCGGAACTTCTTGCGCTCACGCCGCGCCGGCTCGCTGCCGGGCACCCTGAGATCCCCGCCGGGGACGTGATCGACTCGAGCCAGGGACTGTCATTCATGCCGTTGCGAGCCACGCCGCGAGGTCGCGCTCGAGTTTCACCAGGTCTTGTTCGCGCGTGTACATCATGTGCCCAGCATCGTAGTAGTGGTGCTCGACACGCGCCAGCACATCGGCCGGCGCGTCGAGCTGGGCCAGCGACCAGTCGCTAGCGCTGTACGGCGTGCCCAGGTCGTAGCGGCCGCTGGCCACCAGCACGCGTAGGTGCGGATTGCGGCGCAACGCGCGCGCCAGGTCGTCGCTGGTCGAGGCGTAGGCGTTGCCCTTGGCCTCTTGCCCTGAAACGTCCTTGCGGTTCCAGTTCCAGCCCTTGTGGACCTCCATCGACAGCAGCTCGTAGCGCTCTTCGCTGACCAGGCCGAGCTGCTCGCCGAAGTACGCCAGCGCGGCCATGCCGTACGGAGCAGCGATAGCCTCGATGCCGGGGTCGAATTCCCACTCGCGCGTGCGGCTGGCGGCCATCGGCCCGGTGGCCCGCGCGTCGAGGCGGCCGACCATGCGGCCGGCGTCGCGCAGCAACTCGAAGAAGAAGGTCTGGTCGCTGATGCGCAGATTCTTTTCCTCGACCAGTGCCGCCGGAAGACCCGTCAGCTCGGACACGCGCTTGGCGATGTGGCGGCGCTGGCTGGCCGACAGGCGGGCGCCTGCATGCAGCGCGCCCAGGTAGTCGTCGGCGACGAAGGCCTCGGCGGCGCTGCGTGCGGCCTGCGGTGATGCGGCGGGCGCACCTTTCAACTTGCCGTGGAACTGCGCCACTCCCGCAAAGGCGGGCAGGAACAGGGCGTAGGGCAGGTCGTTGCGCGGCGCGAAGACGAGGCTTTGCAGATCCATCGCGCACGACACCAGCACCAGGCCGGCGAGTGCGACATTGGCGTTCTGCAGCGAGTCGGCCAGTGCCGCGCCACGCGTGGTGCCGTAGCTCTCGCCGGCCAGATAGACCTTCGAGCTCCAGCGCTTGTGGCGCGTCAGCCAGCCACGCATGACCTCGGTCAGCGCGGCCACGTCGCCGTCGACCGAAAGCAGCTTCTTGCGCGCCTCGTCGCCCGCAGCGACGGACCAGCCGGTGTGCGGCGGGTCGATGAAGACCAGGTCGAAGTGCGCCAGCCAGGTCAGCGGGTTGTCGCTCACGGCGTAAGGCGGGGCCGGCATCGTGCCGTCGTCGGGCACCACCACGCGCTTGGGCCCGAGCGCACCCAGGTGCAACCACACCGACGACGAGCCCGGGCCGCCGTTGAAAGCGAAGCACAACGGGCGCGAGCCGCGGTCCAGCCCGTTCAACGTGTAGGCGGTCGTGAACACCGCCGCTTGCGGCTCGCCGCGCTCGGCGCCGATACCGCCTTGCACCACGGGCAGGTACTCGCAGACGGTCTGGTATTCCAGGCGCCGGCTGTCAGCCAGCGTGACGCTGCCGCTCGAGGTGACGGGGGACTGCGCCAGGCGTTTTTCGACCTGCTCGCGTTCGCGTTTCTTCTTGGCCTCGGCCTCGGATGGGTCGGTCTGGTCGGTGTCGGGCATGGCTCAGGTAGGGTTCTGGAACGGCCGGCCAGTTTAGGGGCCTTGCGCTGGCCTGCATGAGGTCTGGCCTGCTGTGCAGGGACAATACCCATTGTGACCACCGCCACGCCGACCCGCACCGAGAGCGCCAAGCCGCTGAACGCGTACCGCCCGTTCTGGGCCAAGCGCTTCGGTACCGCCCCGTTCCTGCCGATGAGCCGCGCCGAAATGGAGGCGCTGGGCTGGGATTCGTGCGACGTGGTCATCGTCAGCGGCGACGCCTATGTCGACCACCCGAGCTTCGGCATGGCGGTGATCGGGCGCACGCTGGAAGCGCAGGGTTTTCGCGTCGGCATCATCGCCCAGCCCGATTGGCAATCGGCCGAGCCTTTCAAGGCCCTGGGCAAGCCGAACCTGTTCTTCGGCGTGACCGCCGGCAACATGGATTCGATGATCAACCGCTACACCGCGGATCGCAAGATCCGTTCTGATGACGCCTATACCCCGGGCGACATCGGCGGCAAGCGGCCCGACCGGGCCTCGCTGGTCTATGCCCAGCGCTGCAAGGAAGCCTTCAACGAGGTGCCGATCGTCATCGGCGGCATAGAAGCGTCGCTGCGCCGCATTGCGCACTACGACTACTGGCAGGACAAGGTGCGGCGCTCGATCCTGGTCGACAGCAAGGCCGACCTGCTGCTGTACGGCAACGCCGAGCGCGCGATCATCGAGATCGCCCACCGGCTCGCCAAGCGCGAACCGGTGGCGAACATCACCGACGTGCGCGGCACCGCGTTCATGGTGCGGGCCGCACCGCAAGGCTTCTTCGAGATCGACTCGACCGATGTCGACCTGCCCGGCCGCATCGACGACCACATCAATCCCTACCTGACGACCGCCGAGGCCGCGGCATCCCAAGGCCAGAGCTGCGCCAAGGAAGACGGCGCTGCGCCGCCGGCCGGTGCCGTGATCGCGATGCCCGTCAGCCGCAAGACCGGCGCGGTGACGATGCCGGCGCGCGACAAGACCGTCATCCGCCTGCCGGCCTATGAGCAGGTCAAGAGCGACAACGTGCTCTACGCCCACGCCAACCGCGTGCTGCACCTGGAGACCAACCCCGGCAATGCCCGCGCGCTGGTGCAGCGCCATGGCCAGCGCGACGTCTGGATCAATCCGCCGCCGATCCCGCTGTCGACGCCCGAGATGGACCAGGTGTTCGACCTGCCCTACGCGCGCAGCCCGCACCCGAGCTATGCGGACGAGCAAGGCTCGCATGACGGCCCGACCAAGATCCCGGCCTGGGAAATGATCCGCTTCAGCGTGAACATC
>Ga0209797_10001833_pt1 | contig 10705 bp, 11 predicted proteins | sample DOMMetBare3Fresh_2_FD_187472 | JGI IMG/M metagenome (GOLD analysis project Ga0209797, IMG submission 187472) | Wetland sediment microbial communities from St. Louis River estuary, USA, under dissolved organic matter induced mercury methylation -... | ecosystem: Environmental > Aquatic >...
CCACGGGCGGGCAACCGCCGGGGCTCATGCGTCCCTAAATCGCCCCGTCGGCCGCCCACCCGCGGCTGCGCCCGAACCACCGCGGCAGTCCACGCGCGCGCTACCTCCGCACGGCGGCGATGCCTTGGGCAACGCGGTGGGCCGAGGGCCGGGCGACGATTTAGGGACGCATGAGGAGCCCGGCCCTCGGCCTGCCGCGTTGCTCGCTCGGTCGTCGAAAGTCTGCATTCAAGGCGCAGGCCGAATGCCCGCACTGGGCCGATAGCACCGGATCACTCGTCAAGACTTCATTCCTCGCGTGTGCCTCTGAAGGCATTGGAGCAACTTAAATGTTCAGCAAGATCCTGATCGCCAACCGCGGCGAGATTGCCTGCCGCGTCGCGGCCACCGCGCGCCGGCTCGGCATTCGCACCGTCGCCGTCTATTCCGACGCCGACGCCAACGCCCGCCACGTGATGGCCTGCGACGAGGCGGTGCGCATCGGCGGCAACGCACCGCGCGACAGCTATCTGCGCTGGGAGCGCATCCTCGAGGCCGCGCGCGCCACCGGCGCCGAAGCCGTGCATCCGGGCTACGGCTTCCTGTCGGAGAACGAGGCCTTCGCCCAGGCCTGCGCCGATGCCGGCGTGGTGTTCATCGGCCCGCCGCCGTCGGCGATTGCCGCGATGGGCAGCAAGTCGGCCGCCAAGTCGCTGATGCAAAAGGCCGGCGTGCCGCTGGTTCCCGGTTACCACGGTGACGACAACGACGCTGCGCTGCTGGCCCGCGAGGCTGCCGCGATGGGCTACCCCGTGCTCATCAAGGCCAGCGCCGGTGGTGGCGGCAAGGGCATGCGACGGGTCGACAAGGCCGAGGACTTCGCTGCCGCGCTGGCCTCGTGCCAGCGCGAGGCCAAGGCCAGCTTCGGCGACGACCATGTGCTGGTCGAACGCTACGTGACGCGGCCGCGTCACATCGAGATCCAGATCTTCGCCGACGCGCACGGGCAGTGCGTCTACCTGTTCGAGCGCGACTGTTCCGTGCAGCGCCGCCACCAGAAGGTGCTCGAGGAGGCTCCGGCACCCGGCATGAGCGCCGCGCGCCGCGCCGAAATGGGCGCCGCCGCGGTGGCCGCGGCCCAGGCGGTGGGCTATGTCGGCGCCGGCACGGTTGAGTTCATCGCCGAGGAGCGCGACGATGGCGACATCGGCTTCTTCTTCATGGAGATGAACACGCGGCTGCAGGTCGAGCATCCGGTCACCGAGGCGATCACCGGGCTCGACCTGGTGGAGTGGCAGCTGCGGGTGGCGGCCGGCGAGCCGCTGCCGCGCAAGCAGCAGGATCTGAGAATCACCGGCCACGCGATCGAAGCGCGAATCTGCGCCGAAAACCCGGAATCGAACTTCCTGCCCGCCACCGGCACGATGGGCACGTTGCGCTGGCCGGCGCACGTGTCCTTCCAGCGCAATGCCGATGCCGAGCCGTTTCACGACGCGGCGCCGGTGCGGGTGGACTCGGGCGTGCGCGAGGGCGATGCGATCGCGCCGTACTACGACTCGATGATCGCCAAGCTGATCGTCTGGGGCGAGACGCGCGCGCAGGCGCTGGCGCGGCTGGACGCCGCGTTGCGCGACACGCACATCGTCGGCCTGCACACCAATGTGGTCTTTCTGCGCCGGGTGGTGGCTTCGCGCTCGTTCGCCACCGCCGACCTCGACACCGGGCTGATCGAGCGCGAAGCGGCGGTGCTGTTCAAGCAGCCGCCGCTGCCGCTCGAGCTGGCGGCCGCAGGCGTCGCGGCGCATGCGCTGGCGGGCGAGCATCGGCTCGAGACCGCCGACCCCTGGTCGCGGCGCGACGGTTTCCGGCTGCACGGCGGCGCGGCACGCCATTTCGACCTCGAGCACGACGGCACGCGCCACACGGTGACGCTGGCCCGATTGCACGATGGCGCGCTGCGCCTGAGCAGCGGCGCGTCGGTCTGGCCGCTGGCGACGCGTTCGCTCGGTGGCGACACCTTCGACATCGTGCTGGGCGAGCGGCGGCTGCGGCTGCAGGTTTACGTGCAGGGCGAGCGTGTGGCGGTGTTCGCGCCAGAGGGCAGCATCGTCGTGCACGAAGTCGACGCCATCGCGCATGCCGGCGACACTGCCGGCGAGGCCGGCAGCCTGGCGGCGCCGATGCCGGGCAAGGTGGTCGCCTACCTGGCCAAGGCCGGCGACAAGGTGGCGCGCGGCCAGGCGCTGGCGGTGATGGAGGCGATGAAGATGGAGCACACGATCCACGCGCCGCGCGACGGCGAGGTGGCCGAGGTGCTCTATGCGGTGGGCGACCAGGTGGCCGAGGGCGGCGAGCTGCTGCGTCTCAAGACCTGATCGCGTGCCGCAGACCCGGCGCGCGTCAGGCGCGCCGCGACTACGACATCAAACGGTCGAACCAGGTGCGCGGGGCGCTGGGCGCAGCAGCCAGCGGCGGCATCGGCCGCGAGACGCCGAAGCCCGAACTGCCGGCGAACTGCGAGTCGCCGACCGCGATCGTCGAGGCCGACTCGATGGCGGACGCCGGCGCCGCGTCGGCGGCGCGATACTGCTGCGCCAGCCGCGCCAGCTCGTGGTCGCGGTGGGCGTCGCACACCAGCAGCACGTCGCGCGCATAGACATCGTGCTTGAGCATCTTGGCCACGTCGATGCCCTGGCCCAGCTCGCGCAGCAGCACGAAGTGCATGCGCGTGGCGATCTGCAGGCGGTTGGGTCGGGTGGGGGTGACCATGGCACGATCCGGTTGACGAATCCGATTGTGCCGGTCGCCGCGCGCGAGACCATCCCCGGAATGCATGCATGGCCCGGTCGCAGCGCACGCTCGCGCCTCGCCGCTATAGTCGAACGCATCGCCCGATGAGCATTTCGTCATGATTCCCACCCGAGTGAGCCTGGTCGAGGTTGGCCCGCGCGACGGCCTGCAGAACGAAAAGGAGCCGGTCGCCACCGCGCACAAGGTGGCGCTGGTGCAGCGCCTGTCGGATGCCGGCCTGCGCGAGATCGAGGTCACCAGCTTCGTCAGCCCCAAGTGGGTGCCGCAGATGGCCGACAACGCGGCCGTGATGGCCGCGATCGCGAGGGTGCCGGGCGTGCGCTACTCGGTGCTGACGCCGAACCTCAAGGGGCTGCAGGCGGCGCTGCCGACACGGCCCGACGAGATCGTCGTGTTCGGCGCCGCCACCGAAGCCTTCAGCCAGCGCAACATCAACTGCTCGATCGCCGAGAGCATCGAGCGCTTCGCCCCGGTGGTGAGCGCCGCGCTCGCGGCCGGCGTCAAGGTGCGCGCCGCGGTGTCGTGCGCGCTCGGCTGCCCGTACCAGGGCGAGGTCTCGGCCGACGAGGTGGAGCACGTCGTGCGTCTGCTGAAGGACATCGGCGTGCAGCATTGCGGCATCGCCGACACCATCGGCGTCGGCACGCCGCACAAGGTGCAGCGGGCGATGGAGCGGGCGCTGAGGCATTTTCCGCTGGCCGAGGTGAGCGGGCATTTCCACGACACCTACGGCCAGGCACTGGCCAACATCTACGCCTGCCTGGAGATGGGCCTTCACACCTTCGATGCCAGCGTGGCGGGTTTGGGCGGCTGCCCCTATGCCAAAGGCGCCACCGGCAACGTGGCCACCGAGGACGTGGTGTTCATGCTCGATGGCCTGGGTATCCACACCGGGGTCGACATCGATCGGCTGGTGGATGCCGGCGCCTTCATCTCCGAACAGCTCGGCCGGGCGCCGGTGTCGCGCGTCGGACGGGCGCTGCTGGCCAAGCGCGGCAAGGCCTTGCTGTCGTGACCGCCGCGAGCGATCGGCCGGCGGGGTTTCAGCGGGTTGCGCAGGCGTTGAGCGCACTGTCGCATCCACATGCGCCGGTCTGGCTCGACGTGGCCGCGCGCACCTCGCAGGAGGCCGCCGACGCGCTCGGCGTGGTCGTGGGACAGATCGCCAAGAGCGTGGTGTTCCGGCGCCGCGAAGACGACCAGGCGGTGCTGGTCATCGCCTCGGGCGACCGCCGCGTCGATGAAAGGAAGGTCGGCGCGATCATCGGCGCGCTGGCACGCGCCGATGCCGAATTCGTCAAGGCGCGCACCGGTTTCGCGATCGGCGGTGTGGCGCCGCTGGCGCACGCCGAGCCGCCGCTGACGCTGATCGACCGCGAGCTGTTCCGCTTCGACGAGATCTGGGCCGCGGCCGGACATCCGAACGGCGTGTTTCGCCTGGCGCCGGCCGAGCTCGAACGCTACACCGGCGCGCCGGTGGCCGATGTGGTGGTGTCGCCGTGAGCGCGACACAGACGCCGGGCGGCGTGCCGTCGCCGTGCATCGACGTCTGCCGGATGGACCCGCGCAGCGGGCTGTGCGAGGGCTGCCAACGCACGATCGACGAGATCGCCGCCTGGGGCACGCTCGACGATGCCGGCAAGGCCGCCATCTGGCAGCGCATCGAGGTGCGCCGCGCGCAAGGGCGTGGGCCGGTCGCGGCCACTGTGTCATCGCAAGCGAGGAATCGATGAAACGCATCGTGTTCTGGTTCGACGTGATCTCGCCGTTCGCGTACCTGGCGTTCGAGCGCCTGCCGCAGGCGCTCGAGGGCTGCAGCTACGAGGTGCAGTACCGTCCGGTGCTGTTTGCCGGCCTGCTCAACCATTGGGGCCAGAAAGGGCCGGCCGAGGTCGAGCCCAAGCGCGCCTGGACCTTCCGCCATGTCGCCTGGCTGGCGCATCAACACCAGATCCCGATGCAGACACCGGCGTCGCATCCGTTCAATCCGCTGGCGCTGCTGCGGCTGGCGCTGGCCGCCTGCGAAGCCGGCGACATGCCCAACCGCCGCGTCGTCGAACTGCTGATGCACCACGTCTGGCGCGGCGGCGGCGATGCCAACGATGCGAGCCGGCTGGTCGCGCTCACCGAGGCGGTAGCCCCGGTGCGCGATCCGCGCGGCGACGACGTGAAGGCGCAGCTTCGTGCGCTCACCGAGCAGGCCGTCGCCGAAGGGGTGTTCGGCGTGCCGACGTTCGAGCTCGATCGGCGCCAGTTCTGGGGCCTCGACGCGCTGCCGATGCTGCGCGCCGCGTTGCAGGGCGAGTCCTGGTTTGCCGGGCCCGATTGGCAGGCCGCGGGTCAGCCGCGTGCCGGCATCACGCGCTGACGCACTCAGGCCTGCAAGCGCCCGGGATCCCTGGTCGCCGTCGCCGGCCGCCACGCCGCACGCACGCGCGGCAGGTGCGCGGCCAGCACGCATCCGGTCCAGCACAGCCAGGCCGACCAGAGCGTGTGGCTCGGATAGTGCGCGCCGCGCGCCAGTTGTGCCCAGCCGAAGGCGATGCCGACCAGGCAGACGACGGCCAGCCACCAGCGCGCCAGTTGTGGCCGGCTGTGGCGCCAGCCGAAGTAGCCGGCGAAGAACGCGAACGCCGCGACCGCGTGGCCCGACGGAAAGCAATGGCCGGGGCCGCCGTCGCTGCTGCCCCATTGCCAATGCGGCACGTAGGCTGCGATGCCGCCGAACTCGGCCAAGTCCCACGGGCAGCTGCTGAGGGTGGCCCGTTTGATCGCCGGCACCAGCATCGCGCAGGCCAGCGTCATCGCCAGCCAGTACCAGCGCGTTCGCCGGGGCGGGCCTGCCAGCATTGGCCGTATGGCGTCGGTCAGCATCAATGCCAGCAGCAGCCATGCCAGCCAGCGCCCGCCCTGGTGCAACACGCTGCTGGTCAGCCACGCGTCGCGCCAGGCAAAGCCGCTGGCGTTGCCGTAGGCCCGCACGAACGCCAGGTCCCAGCCGGCAAAGTCCCAGGCCAGCAGCGCGACGAGCGCCACCCCGGTGACGAGCGCGTCGCGCGTGATCCGGAGCCGGCTCGCGTTCATCGGCTTTGCGCCGCCAGCGCTGGCGCACGGCAGTCGTGAGTCAGGTCCCAGCGCGGCTCGTACAGCGCGGTGCTGACGTCGAGCACGCCGAGCAGGGTGTGAAACAGGTGGTCGTGCGCCGCAGGCAACGCGGCGCGGCGGCGCAGGCAGTCGAGGTCGAGCCCCAACGCGCCGCGCATGCCGTCGGACAGCCACATCACCATCGGCACCTTGGTCTGCACGTCGGGCGCGATCGCATAGGGCATGCCGTGCAGGAACAACCGGTTCTCGCCGAGCGATTCGCCGTGGTCGGACACGTACAGCAGCATCGAATCGACGCTCGCCGCGCGGGCGCGCAGCAGCTGGATCAGGTGCGCCAGCACGTGGTCGGTGTAGAGCAGCGCGTTGTCGTAGGCGTTGACGATTTCGTCGCGCGAGCAGCGCTGCAGGTCGTCGTTCTCGCAGGCCGGCTGGAAGCGCGCGAACGACTTCGGGTAGCGGCGGAAGTACGATGGTCCGTGGTTGCCCAGCTGGTGCAGCACCAGCAGCTGCGCGCCTTGCGCCTTCTCCAGCCGCTGGTCCAGGCCGTAGGCCAGGCCCTCGTCGAGGCAGCGCCCGTCGCTGCACAGGCCGGGCGCGTTGAGGCTCTGCACGCTGTCGTTGGACAGGCCGTCGCACACGCCCTTGCAGCCGGACTGGTTGTCGCGCCAGTGCACCGCGACGCCGGCGCGCGCCAGCACATGCAGCACGCCTTCGGTGCCGCGGATGCGCGCCTCGTCGTAGTCGCGCCGCCCGACCGGCGCGAACATGCACGGCAGCGACACCTCGGTGTTGGTGCCGCAGCTGGTGACGTCGCTGAAGTTGATCACCGGCAGCGTGGCCAGCTGCGGCGTGGTCTGGCGCGCGTAGCCGTTCAACCCCCAGTTGGCGGCGCGCGCGGTCTCGCCGATCACCAGCACCACGACCATCGGCCTGCGGCGCTGCGCCCACGCCGGCCCGGGCTTGGCGTCCAGCGCGATCGGCTGGCGCGGCACGGCGACGCCGCGCGCATCGGCGGCGGCCACCGCGCCGAGCGACCACAGCATGTTGGCCGGCGTGATCAGGTAGCGCACTTCGCGGTGGTTGCGCATCAGCGAGGCCATCGGCTGGAACACGGCGAGCAGCGCGGCAATGGCCACCGCGAACGCGGCCAGCAGCGCCGCGGCCCGCACCAGCGTTGCCTTCGGCCACGACCGGTTGACGATGCGCACGCGCCACAGCAGCAGCAGCGGCACTCCGGCATACAGCAGCAGCTGCGCCAGCAGCGCCGGCGCCAGCAGCTCTCGCGCCTCGGTGGCGTCGGTGCGCAGCACGTTGCGCAGCATCGACGGGTCGAGGTAGACGCCGAAGCGCGCCATGTAGTAGGTGGCGAATGCGGTGGCGATCACCAGCACCGCCAGCACCGGCTTCACCGTCCAGCGGTTGGACACCAGCACGAGCACCAGGAAGTGCACCGCCACCAGCATCACCGCCACCGCCAGCACGAAACCCCAGGTGGCCGGGTCTGCGCTGTCGCGGCCGTGCAGCGCCGCGGCAAAGAACGGCCGGTTGGCCGCCAGCGCCCAGAACAGGCTCGCCACCAGCACCACCTGCTCGACGGTGGCGGGGATCACGAAACGCGCCTCCCGCTCGACGGGATCGCGTCCGTCTTGCGAAGGCATACCAGACATGGGCTGCATTGGACCGATCGTGCCTGAAGCTGGCCTGAAGCGGGCGCGGAAATGACCCGCGCCAAAGGTGGGAAACTGATATCGGGGCCTTTTCCCCGTTTGCCATCCCGATGCGACTGCTTCTGATCGAGGACGACCCGACCCTGGGCGAGGGTCTGCGCGACTACCTGCGCGCCGAAGGCCATCAGGTGGACTGGGTCGACCGGCTGGAGCTGGCCGAAGCGCGCCGCGGCGAGGTGTTCGACGCGATGCTGGTGGACTGGCATCTCCCCGACGGTTCCGGGCGTGATTGGATCCAGGCCCGCCGCCAACGCGGCGACACCACGCCGATGCTGATGATCACCGCGCGCGACCTGCTCGACGACCGGGTGCGTGGCCTGGACAGTGGTGCCGACGACTACCTGGTGAAGCCGTTTGCGCCAGAGGAACTGGCCGCGCGGCTGCGCGTGGTCGGGCGGCGGCATGCCCGCGCCGGCAGCTCGCTGCTGCGCTTCGGCACGGTGCAGATCGACCTCGGCGCGCGCTCGGCCAGTGTCGGCGGCACGCGCGCCGACCTGACGGCGCGCGAATGGACCCTGCTCGAGGCGTTGGCGCTTCGCGCCGGCCGCATCGTCGCGAAGCCCGACCTCGAGCGCCTGGTGTTCGGCGGGCACGCCGAGGTGTCGAGCAACGCGCTCGAGGTGCACATGTCGAGCCTGCGGCGCAAGCTCGGTCGCGCGCTGATCGAAACGGTGCGCGGCATGGGCTACCGGATCGACAGCCCGGCGCCATGACGGGGATCCCTTCGATCCGGCGCCGCCTGGCGCGCGCGCTGCTGGCCTGGTCGCTGGTGGCGGGCGTGGCGGTCGCGGTGTCGGTGGGTCTGGCGGTGCAGGAGGAGGTCGACGAGTTGCTCGACGACACGCTGCGTGCGTCGGCCGATGTGCTGGGCGGCCTGCTGAGCACGCAGGCCGACGCCATATTGGCCGGCCGCGCCGGCGACGCGACCGCCCCCAACGGCCCGCACGCCGACGAGCGTTTCGCCTGGCAGCTGGTCAGTGCCGACCGGCGGGTGATCCTGCGCTCGTCGCGTGCACCGGCGGAGCCGTTTCGTCCTGCGCCCGGACCCGGCTTCGCCGACACGCCGGCCTGGCGGGTGTTCGGCCTGGCGCTCGGCGGCAATGGCCGGCTGCTGATCGTGGCGCAGTCACGCTCCGAGCGGGCCGAGGCCCGCTTCGGCGCCGGCGTCAACGCCGTGTTCGCGGCGCTGGCGGTCGGGTTGCTGGGTTATTTTTCGTTGCGTGCCACCTTGCGTCACGAGCTGTCGCCGTTGCAGGCCCTGTCGGAGCGGCTCAGCCACTACGACCCGCTGCAGCCCGATGCCACGCTCGGCCGGGCGGCCCGTGCCGAGCTGGCGCCGGTGCACGCAGCGGTCGATGGTCTGGCGCAGCGGCTGGCACGGCGCGTGGCCAGCGAGCGGGCATTCACCGCCCATGCCGCGCACGCGTTGCGCACGCCGCTGGCCGGCATCGACGCCCAGCTGGCAGTGGCCCAGCGCGAATGTACGCCGGCGCTGTTGCCACGGCTGACGCGCGTGCGCGATGCGACGCGGCGCCTGCAGCAGGTGGTGGCGGCGCTGCTCACGCTGTTTCGCAGCGGCTCGGAGCCGCATCGCCAGGCGGTGCAGCTTTCGGCGCTGCTGGGCCGGTTGCCGTTCGAGGGCCTGGGGGTCGACGTGCAGCCGGACGCCAGCGTGCGGGCCGATCCCGACCTGCTGGCCGCCGCGTTGATGAACTTGATGGACAACGCACTGCGCCACGGCGCCCGGCAGATGGCAGTGACGACGCCGGCGCCCGATTGCGTGCGCCTGCACGACGATGGCCCGGGCGTGCCCGCAGCCCGGCGGCAGGCGCTGCAGGCCGCGCTGGATGCGGCGACGTACGAAGGGCAGACCGGCCTCGGACTGATGCTCGCCGACGTGGTGGCGCGTGCGCACGGCGGCCGGCTGCGGTTGCCCGAGCCGGCCGACGGCCGCGGTTTCGTGGCCGAGCTGCAACTGGCGGCCACGGCCCCAAGCTGAATCGCCGCCCCTGCGCCGACCGGCCCGGCTGGCGCGTTTGTGTCAGGTTGTGTTGGCCTGACGTCAGAGCGTGGTCAGTCGGCTGACCAATGATGCGCGCTGAACTCGGACCATTCCGTTGAGGAGACATCATGGAAGTCGATCTCGCAAGTCGCATCGCGAGCCATCCCAAGTACCAGGAGCTGAAGGCCAAACGCACTGCGTTCGGCTGGTGGCTGTCGCTGGCCGGGATGATCGCGTACTACGGATTCATTCTGCTGGTCGCCTTCAACAAGCCGCTGCTCGCGCAGAAGCTCGGCACCGGCGTCACCACGGTGGGCATGCCGCTGGGCGTGGCCGTCATCGTGTTCACGATCATCATCACCTGGGTCTATGTGCGGCGCGCCAACAGCGAGTTCGACACGCTGACCGAAGAGATCGTCAAGGGAGCCCTGAAATGAGATTCACCACACCGAGCGCCAAGACGCTGTTCAAACTGCTGGCCGGCACGGCCCTCGCCGTGGCCGGCGTGGCGGCACTTGCGGCCGGTGCCGACCTAGGCCAGGCGCAGAAGCAGGCCACCAACTGGGTGGCCATCGGCATGTTCGGCATCTTCGTGCTGGCCACGCTGGGCATCACCAAGTGGGCGGCTGCACGCACCAAGAGCGCGGCCGACTTCTATACCGCGGGCGGCGGCATCACCGGTTTCCAGAATGGCCTGGCGATCGCCGGCGACTACATGTCGGCGGCGTCGTTCCTCGGCATTTCGGGTCTGGTGTTCGCCAACGGTTTCGACGGCCTGATCTTCTCGATCGGCTGGTTGGTCGGCTGGCCGGTCATCACTTTCCTGATGGCCGAACGTCTGCGCAACCTCGGCAAGTTCACCTTCGCCGACGTGGCCGGCTATCGCTTCAGCCAGACGCCGATCCGCATCTTCGCGGCCTCGGGCTCGCTCGTCGTGGTGGCGTTCTACATGATCGCGCAGATGGTCGGCGCGGGACAGCTGATCAAGCTGCTGTTCGGCATGGAGTACCTGTACGCCGAGATCCTGGTCGGCTCGATCATGATGATCTACGTGCTGTTCGGCGGCATGACCGCGACCACC
>Ga0209797_10001835_pt1 | contig 10701 bp, 8 predicted proteins | sample DOMMetBare3Fresh_2_FD_187472 | JGI IMG/M metagenome (GOLD analysis project Ga0209797, IMG submission 187472) | Wetland sediment microbial communities from St. Louis River estuary, USA, under dissolved organic matter induced mercury methylation -... | ecosystem: Environmental > Aquatic >...
CAAAAATGGAACAGGATGAACGGTCTCACTCTGTTATTACCACATGGATATGAAGGACAGGGCCCTGAACACAGCAGTGCAAGGCTTGAACGGTTTCTTCAGCTTTGTGCAGAGTTAAATATGGTGATAACAAATGTTACCACTTCTTCTAATTTATTTCATGTATTAAGAAGACAATTGACCTGGCCTTTCCGGAAACCTTTAATTAATTTTTCACCTAAAGCCAATCTTCGTCATGCAGGTACTTATTCATCAATAGATGATTTTACAAACGGCGGATTTAAAGAAGTTATTGATGATACAATTACAGATGTCAGTAAAGTAAAAAAAGTTCTTTTCTGCAGCGGTAAAATTTATTTTGATTTGGCAGAACGGAAGCAAAAAGAAAACAGAACTGATATAGCAATTATTCGTCTCGAGCAAATTTACCCTTTGCCATTTAAGCAATTGGAAACGTTACATAAAAAGTATGTAAGGGCTACATGGTTCTGGGTGCAGGAAGAGCCTATGAATATGGGAGCAGCTTCTTTTTTACAAATGAATTTAAAGACTTTTAATTATGGTTTAATAAGCAGGCAGTCTTCAGCGTCAACTGCTACCGGATATAATAAAGTGCATCAGCAGGAGCAGGCGGAGATAATTGATACTGCTTTTAGCATTTGAAATTAATTAGTTAATAGCATCAACAGAAATGATATGATTGAAATAAAAGTTCCAACAGTTGGAGAGTCTATCAGCGAAGTAACGCTGCTAAAGTGGCTTAAAAAAGATGGTGAATATGTAAATAGGGATGAAGTAATTGCTGAATTGGAAAGTGAAAAAGCAACGTTTGAAGTAAACGCTGAACAATCCGGTGTATTAAAACTGGGTCCTGTTAAAGAGGGAGATTCTATTAAAATCGGCGATCTCTTAGCAAGTATTGATGATAAAGCTTCAAAACCTACCGAAAAAGCAATCGTTGAAGAAAAAAGTAAAACCCCGGTTAAAGAAATTAAAAAAGAGGATGAGCCAATAAAAAAAGAAGCTACGGATTCAGCTATACCTGTTTCTGCCGATATCAAGGCCAGCCCTGTTGCGTCGGCAATAATAGCAGATAAGAAAGTCGATCTAAAAACAGTAGTAGCCAGCGGTACCGCCGGAAAGATTTTAAAGGATGATGTGCTGGCTGCATTATCTAATCCCGGGAAAAAAGCTTTTGCTGGTTCCGAATTATTCAGTCGTAACAGCCGTCCTGAGAAAATGAGTAACCTCAGAAAAACAATTTCAAGAAGATTAGTTGAAGCAAAAAATACAACAGCTATGCTCACCACGTTTAATGAAGTGGATATGAGCAGTATCATAGAAATAAGAACGAAGTATAAAGACAAGTTCAAAGAAATACATGGTGTTGGATTGGGTTTTATGAGTTTTTTCAGTAAGGCATGTGCTGTAGCATTAGCCGAGTGGCCCTCAGTCAATGCTTTTATTGAAGGAGATCAGATTGTTTATCATGATTACGCAGACATCAGTATTGCTGTTAGTACTCCAAGGGGATTAACAGTACCAGTGATGCGAAATGTAGAAAGCCTTAGCATGGCTGATATAGAAAAGAAAGTAGTGGAACTTGCAGCTAAAGCCAAAGACAGTAAATTGACAACAGAAGATCTGACTGGCGGTACATTTACTATTACCAATGGAGGTGTTTTTGGGTCATTAATGAGTACACCCATTATCAATATTCCGCAAAGTGCCATTTTGGGTATGCATAAAATACAGGAAAGACCAATGGCCATTAACGGACAGGTAGTAATCAAACCGATGATGTACCTGGCATTAAGTTATGATCATCGGGTAATTGATGGCCGTGAATCAGTTGGGTTTTTGGTTCGTGTAAAAGAATTACTGGAAAATCCTGCACAATTATTAATCGGGAAAGACCCTGTGAAGACCCTGTTGGAGCTTTAAAATCAATTCAAATTTATAAGGCGGCAGTAGTTTCACTGTCGCTTTTTTATTTTATGAGCCGTTATTACTCCTATATTAATACTGCTGCGCTACTGATAAACCAATACTCAGGTAAAGAGCTGTTCAATTTATATCTAAAGAACTATTTTTCTGCTAATAAAAAATATGGTTCGAAGGACAGAAAACAGATTAGCCATTTATGTTACTGCTTTTTCAGACTTGGAAAATCATTGAAGGAGATGAAGACTGAGGAGAGACTTCTCGCCGGTTTGTTTTTATGCAGCTCAGATTCTAATGAATTATTAGCGTATATGAAGCCTGAGTGGAATAGTAAAGTTTTTTTAACAGCTAAAGAAAAATTTGAAATTATTTTTTCAGAAGCGGGGGAAATATATACAGATTCAAATCTGGAATCTATTTTCCCCTGGGAAAAAGAATTAAGCCCTGAAATTGATTTTAATTTTTTTTGCTCTTCTTTTTTAATTCAGCCGGATTTGTTTTTACGATTACGACCAGGAATGGAAATGATTGTAAAACAAAAATTAAAACAGGCAGCTATAGAGTGTACAAATCTATCTGAGTCATGTATTTCATTACCCAACACATCAAAAGTTGATACAATAATTAACTTGGATAACGAAGCAGTTATTCAGGATTATAGTTCACAACAGGTTGGCTCTTTTTTACAAATGGTTAAAAAAGGCAGTCCCTATAAAGTTTGGGATTGCTGTGCTGCCAGTGGTGGTAAGGCCATCCTTGCAAACGATATACTGGAAAATATTGAATTGACTGTTTCAGATGTTCGGGAAAATATTCTTTTTAATCTGAAGAAAAGGTTTTCTGCAGCAGGTATAAAAAATTACACCAGTAAAGTATTGAATATTGGCAGTGAAGATTTTAATTATAAAGACGAATTTGACCTGGTTATTGCTGATGTGCCTTGTAGTGGAAGTGGCACCTGGAGCCGCACACCAGAGCAATTATTTTACTTCGACGAAAAAAAAATAAATGAATTCAGCAGCCTTCAGAAAAAAATTATTAAAAATGTTATACCCAATCTCAAAGCAGGAGGATTTTTGCTTTATATAACCTGTTCGGTGTTTAAAAAAGAGAATGAAGAGATTGCAGCATTTATACAGGAAGAATTAAAACAAAACCTGATAGCTATTAAAATACTGGAAGGGTTTACAAAAAAAGCTGATACAATGTTTGTTGCTTTGCTTCAAAAGCCGCTATTGTCTGATTAATTCAGCAGTGCCGATAGATTTATCATTACTAAAAACACTGACATAATATTTCCCGGCTGCCAGCCTGTTTGCCGGAATTTCAAACGTTTTTCTGCCACTTAATTTTGATTCTTTTAATTGTATCATCAAACTTCCCTTGCTGTCAAAAATATTTATATACATATTATTTATAGCATATGGAGTTTCTACTACAAGTGTTATAGTACTTCCGGTTACCGGATTGGGCTGAAGGGAAAGAATTATTTTATAAGGATCAGTATTGCCCGGTCCGGGAACAGCGTCAATACAGGCTGCTGGCAATGTTACAGTTGCTGTATCTATATATAATGCAGAAAAACTTGCTGAGGTTGTATCGATTACTTGTTTGATTCGATAAGAAATAGGTCCAGCCTGTATGTTTTCTAATGGGTTTATGAATGAATAACTTTTGTTAGATAAAATATCTCCGCTTTGAGCATTTAATTCGCCGATCTTTCTATATGCAATTTCTCCCGGTACCTTTCTTTCAATTTCATAATTCATGGCACTTACATCTTTAGTACTCCAGGTTACAGTTGCATTGCAATTACTTATCGTGGCGTTCGAAGTCGCATAGTCTGTAAGCAAATTTGAAAATGCAAGTTTCATATTGGGTATACCATAACCAACTCTGTAATCAGGCGCCAAATACTTGCTTCCGGATTGTTTTAATGCCTGAATAATTTTCATATTATTAAATTCAGGAAATCCCTGCCAAAGGCAAGTAGCAAGACCGGCCATATTCGGACAGGCAAATGAAGTTCCATTACTTGTGCCAACTGCATTGGAATTATTCTGCACTACAGCCGAAACACCAACAGATGCTACATCTGGTTTTATCTGTCCGTCACCCGAAGGTCCATAGCTTGAGAAACCACCAACTGTTCCTGAATACGACACAGCACCAACGGCAACGGCACTATCAGCATCTGCCGGGGTAATTATATAGTGCCATGCTCCATCGCCTGCATTACCTGCAGCAATAAAAACAGCAATTCCTTTTTTGGCAGCCAGGTCTGCAGCTTTCGATGACATGGTAGTATTTCCGTCTAATGAACTGTATGGGTAATCAGGAATGCCACCATCAAATCCATAGCCATAACCAAGGGATGATGAAATAATATCTGCACCTGCACTATCAGATCTTTCAGCTCCACAGGCCCAATTATGTTCTTCTATCGGATATTCGGTAATATTTTCTTCAGTTTGGAATAACCAAAAACTAGCTTTAGGTGCTTTGCCAATAAAAACTCCGGGAATATTGGCTGCAATGGTAGAGAAACATTGCATCCCGTGGCTTCCATCATTTGTTACATTTTGTTCTTGCGCCACAAAATCCCAGGTTCCTAAAATCTGGTTATTAATCCTGGCACTGTCAAAGGATTTCAGGATGGTGTAATTATTAAATCCATTGTCCAGCATCGCAATCTGCATTCCTTGTCCTCTTAATCCAATGTTGTGCAAAAATTCACCGTTGTGTAAATGAATTTCATTAAATGAATTTGTGCCGTAGTTAAAATAATCTGCACTAATACCTGCAGGTCTGGCAAGGAGTGGGAGAGGTCCAGCAGTGATTTCTTCTGATTCAAATTTATTTCCTGTCAGTTCCTGAGTACTGGTTGATCGGGCAGCAATTGCAATTGTATTTTGAACAAAGGGCAATGCATTGATGGCTGTGATAGCATTTGCATCAGTGGTTTTGATGGTTACAGAGTTCAGCCACTTTGATGCATTTAAGACGGTTACATTGGCGATATTATCAATTTGCGAGATATATGAAGGGGTAACCGGTATATCAGCACTGTCAATCGCTATTCCATATTTTATTCTTCTGTCAATTGCACGTTGGGATAAATATGCAATTGGATTTGAAAAACTATAAGAAGATCCGCCTTTATTTTTTAGCTGAACAATATAGCGGGTAAACTGTGCCTTCGATGGTTGTAATAAAACAAAAGAAATAATAATGAGAAGAAATACTTTTTTCATTGAACCGGTATTGTACCACCTAAAATTAAGATATAAGCAGTTAGTTATGGTCAACCATCCACATTGTAATACCAAAGCCGGTAAAATAAGGACCGCCGGAGCCACCGGGGTTTGGCTGGTATTCCCAGAGCTCAAATTGACGAAAAACCGGTCCTATGCCTTTTGAATATCTTTCAACTGATCTGGATTTGGCAGCATAGGCAGTAGGAGTTGTGATCGGAACATTGAATGACTCATCAGCCTGTTCAATTGTATAAACATTAGAATAATTTATTCCCCGGTAAGAAAATGATGACGCCTCTCCATCATAATAATAATCCCAGTCTTCCATGTTGTCATCGTTGCTGAAGTTGTATAATGGGCCATATGGATCCAGGGGCAAATATTTATTTCCTTTCCAGTTAAAACCATTTTTAAAGGGCAGGTGTAATTTGATAAAACGCAAATTGTCTTCACCTACTTCTACCTGGTCGGCTAATGGGGTGATGTAAAAAGTTCCTGCCGGCTGCCACGGCACTGTTCCCGTTGAATCACTGATATATCTGAACACCCTGTAGGTTGGCCTGCCCTGGTTGTCAGTTATTTGAGATTCAATTAAATTTTTTATCCGGTATTTATGTATTTCAGTTGTTCTTCCAAAATTGGTATAAACCAGTGAATCGATTCGGTAGGTTATATACTTGCCTATAGCCAGCGGCATGTAGTCTGATAATGCTTCAGAGGTAAATTCTTCTTTCTCATTACAAGAAAAAAGGAAAGAAATCAGGATAGCCATAAGGCTGATTCGGGCAGGTGAAAGGAATTTCATAAGTGGTCTTTATGAGTTCTCGGATACAAAATTTTTATAGATAAAACTACAAACAAAAAGCGGGGAAACATAGCTCCCCCGCTTTAAAACGTATTAATTAATGCTTTATTGCCTGATTTTAAACGAGTTCGCCCCTTTGAATAATACCACCCCCTATAACGTCCTCACCCTCATAAAATACCGCACTTTGTCCCGGAGCTATACCTTTTACACCTTGCCTGCCAGAAGGCAGGTTTTCATAAAATCGCACCTTCATTGTGCCATTTTCCGGGTAAATATTTGAAAGGCTGCCTTTGTCTTTATACCTGATTTTTGTAACCACTTCCATCCCCGCAGTGATGCTTTCATATTTTATCAAATTCAGTTTGCCAACTATCATTTCATTCTGTTCAAGGTCTTCTTCATCACCCAGTATCACCGTGTTGTTATCAGGATCAATCTTTGTTACAAAAACCGGTTTACCAAAAGCAATGTCCAATCCTTTACGTTGTCCGATAGTATAAAATGGATAGCCTTTATGCTGGCCCAGGATCGTTCCGTTTTTATCAACAAAATTACCGCCGGCTACCTTTTCTTCTAATCCCGGCACTCTTCTTTTCAAAAATCCACGATAGTCATTATCAGGTACAAAACAAATTTCATAGCTCTCACTTTTTTTGGCCAGCTCCGGATAACCATAATCTAATGCCATTTGCCTGATTTCTGTTTTGCGATACGGGGCCAGGGGTAATAGGGTTCTGCTAAGTAAATCCTGTTGCAATCCCCATAATACATAACTCTGATCCTTTGTTTCGTCAATTGCTTTGCTGACAATAAACCTGCCGTTATCATGCTGACGGATTTTTGCATAATGGCCGGTTGCAATAAAATCACAACCCAGTGCATCAGCTCTTTTCAGCAATGCCCTCCATTTTATATGAGTATTGCAAAGCACACAGGGATTGGGTGTTCTCCCCGCCAGGTATTCGTCCACAAAATTTTCAATAACAAAATCACCAAACTCTTCTCTGATGTCCAGAATATAATGTGCAAATCCATGTTCTACGGCGGCTTGCCTTGCATCGTTGAAGCTATCTAGATTACAGCATCCTGTTTCTTTTTTGCCTCCGCCACTGGCTGCATAGTCCCAGGTTTTCATGGTAATACCCACTACTTCATAGCCCTCATCATTGAGCATAAGAGCAGTTACAGTACTGTCAATACCGCCACTCATCGCCACCAGCACTTTTCCTTTTTTGCTCATAATTCAAAAATTTGCAAGCTGCAAATATACGAATGAAAAACGGATGGATATTAACTGAGAATGTTATGATTTCCCCGGCTTTTAAGCCCTGAGCATCGTCCCTTGCAAGTTTATCCTGAGCTAAGCGAAGGACCCGTTCATCGTTCATATCGCTATTGTGCTTACCTTCCCATAAATATTATTTATTGCTTATGAAGAAGAGTATTATAGCTTTTTGCATGGCGGTTTTTGCCAACTATTTAGCAGCACAGGATTTAAAATATTACCTGCCCGATAATGTTTCGTACAATCCTTCAGTACCCAAACCAAAAGATATTATTTATCATGAAGTAGGTGAGTGGCACGTTACACATGACCGATTAGTGAATTATATGAAAGCTATTGCAGCAGCTGCACCAGATAGAGTAAAATTGGAAACAATGGGCTTTACATATGAAAACCGCCCCCAGGTTATTTTAATTATTACATCACCCGGAAATCATAAACGGCTTGAAGAAATCAGACAGCAGCATTTAAAACTTTCTAATCCTTCCCAGTCAGCTTCAGTAAATAGTGACAACATGCCAATCGTAGTCTGGATTGGTCATTCTATTCATGGCAATGAGCCAAGCGGGGCCAATGCAAGTTTACTGAGTGCATATTATTTAGCGGCTGCACAGGGAAAACAAATTGATGAATTACTGGAAAATGAAATAATTCTTTTTGATCCTTCTTTCAACCCGGATGGATTACAGCGATTTTCAACATGGGCCAACCAGCACAAGAGTAAGAATTTAGTCACCGATCCCAACAGCAGGGAATTTAATGAAGTATGGCCGGGCGGACGATTCAATCATTATTGGTTTGACTTAAACCGTGACTGGTTACCAGCTGTGCATTTTGAAAGTCAAAATCGTTTAAAATGGTTTCATATGTGGAAACCAAATATCCTGACGGACCATCATGAGCAGGGTAGCAATGCTTCATTCTTTTTTCAACCCGGTGTATCATCAAGAGTAAATCCATTAACACCTGAAAAAAACCAGGAGCTTACAGCAAAGCTGGCAAAGTTTCATGCTCAGTATTTAGATAAGATTGGCTCACTTTATTTCACCAAAGAAAACTATGATGATTTTTATTACGGTAAAGGTTCTACTTACCCCGATATACAGGGTTGCATCGGTATTCTTTTTGAACAAGCCAGCTCCAGGGGGCATGCACAGGAAACAAGCAACGGAATTCTAAGATTTCCTCATACTATAAAAAATCAGTTTGTTACAACACTCTCTACATTAGAAGGGGCAAAGGTTTTGCGAAAAGAGTTTTTAGACTATCAACGGGATTTTTTTAAAAAGGCTGTTACTCCTTCACCAGGAGCAATAAGTGGTTATCTCTTCGGAGATAAAAATGATTTGGCTAAAACATTTCATTTTGTGGAAATGCTCCAGCGTCACCAGGTTGAAATAAATGAACTGGCTGATACCTGGAAGGATGGGGAATTTGAAAAAGGGAAAGCATTTGCTGTATCTCTTAACCAGCCTCAAAGCTTATTAATAAAAACAATATTTGAAAAAACAGCCGAATACAAGGACAGCTTGTTTTATGATATAACTACCTGGACAATGCCATTGGCTTTCGGTATTCCCTATTCTTCTATTACCAATCAGCAGCAGGGAGTTGTTGGAAAAAAAATAGAACAGTTTCCTTTTCTAAAGGGTACAATAACAGGTGGAAAATCTGAGTACGGTTATCTGCTGGAATGGGATGAGTTATATGCACCTGCTGCATTGTATGAATTAATAAATGCTGGTGTTATTGCAAAAGTTGCTACGAGTAAATTTGAAATACCTGTTTCAGGAGGGAACAGAAAGTTTGATTATGGAACAATTCTCATTCCTGTCGCATTACAGAAAATGGATGCTGAAACGCTGGCTGTCATTCTAAGTGCATTGGCAGAAAAATACCGGGTAAAGATATATGCAGTGTCTTCCGGAAATGCAATGAGTGGATCAGATCTTGGATCAAGTAAGTTTATTTCTGTTACAAAGCCATCAATTGCCATGATTGTTGGTCCCGGTACTAATGCTACAGATGCAGGAGAAATCTGGTATCTGCTGGATCAAAGGATGAATATTCCTGCCACGCATCTGGAACAAACAGTTTTTAACCGTGTTGATTTGACAAAATATAATACGATTATAATGGTAGGTGGCACCTATAATGAAATAAATAAAGAAAAATTAAAAACATGGGTACAAGGCGGTGGCACTTTGATTTTGACAGAAGAAGCGGTTTCATGGGCAGCACAAAATGGAATCAGCCATGTGAAATTAAAAAAATCAAAGCTGCCTGTTGATAGTACGCAAAGAATCGAATATGTACAACGGGAACAGATAGATGGGGCACAGCAAATGAACGGTGTTATATTAGGTGCTGAAGCAGATTTATCTCATCCACTGGCTTATGGATATAACCAGAAAATGGTAAGTCTTTTCAAAGCCAATAAAGTATTTATGGAAAAAAGCAATAATCCCTATGCTACACCCTATTACTATGGTTCGAATCCTTTGCAAAGTGGCTGGATAAGCAGGCAGAATAGCGATGCTATTAAGAATTCAGCTGCTGTTATTGTGAATGCTGTTGGTTCAGGGCGGGTTATCAACATAGCGGATAATCCCAACTTCAGGGCTTTCTGGCTGGGTGGGATAAAATTGTTTATGAATTCAATCTTTTTTGGAAGAATAATTGAATCGGCTTCTGCAACGACAGGAGAATGAGTTTATTTATTCACATTTTCTAAAAGCGGAACTGACGATAATCTCAGGTGCCTAAATATTCTTATCTTGCTTATCCAAAAATTTATTTACGAATTAAAATTAGAGCACTATGATTAAAATGCAAGTTATCGGCAACCTCGGAAAAGACTGTGTAGTCAACACAGTTAATGGTAAAAATGTGATCAACTTTACTGTGGCACATACCGAGAAGTACAAAGACAGCCAGGGTAATCAACAGGAAAAAACAACCTGGGTTGATTGCGCCTATTGGACAGATCGCACAGCGGTGGCCCAGTACCTTACTAAAGGAAAACAGGTTTATGTGGAAGGACAACCGGAATCCAGATCATTTCAGAGAAATGATGGTACACCCGGTGCATCTCTTTCACTAAGAGTAAAAGAAGTACAACTATTGGGAGGTCGTGGAGAAGGCGGCGCAGGTTCATTCCAGCCGGCATCTTCTGCATCTTCAGCCGGAACAAGTGTTCCATCACCAAGTGATATCACTGAACCGGTAGATGATTTACCTTTCTGATTTATTATGTAATTGATGTAAAATGCCCTGATTTTTATCGGGGCATTTTTATTTGTTTCTTTGCGCATGCCAGAACAATTATTCCCCTACCAGCAATTATTCAATTTTACTAAAACGGTATTTCAAAAAATCGGATGCAGCGAAGTACATGCTGAGACTGC
>Ga0209797_10001836_pt1 | contig 10700 bp, 8 predicted proteins | sample DOMMetBare3Fresh_2_FD_187472 | JGI IMG/M metagenome (GOLD analysis project Ga0209797, IMG submission 187472) | Wetland sediment microbial communities from St. Louis River estuary, USA, under dissolved organic matter induced mercury methylation -... | ecosystem: Environmental > Aquatic >...
GCTGTTGCAGTTAACTGGCTGTTGTATTTTCCATTACTGTGATAAGTGAACCAGGTATACAAACTGTTTTTCTCATCCAAATGCCATTGAGCTTGCAGGCTTTGTCCAAATACCGTGAAAGGTTGTTGACCGTCAAAATTACGCAGCACAGAAAAATCAGTGGCGATGCTGAATTTTAACTGGGCATGCAAGTCGCTGAAAAAAACAAGAGAAAGAATTAAAAGTAATTTGCTTTTTGTTTTCACCGGAAAAGTTATGCTACAATGTTAAGTAAATATTTTTTTAAAAATACTAAAGCCATCCGCCTGAAGCGAATGGCTTCGGTAATAGAGTTGCCCTGTTATTTTACAAGCTTCAATTCATTGATAAGATTTGATGCGCCGCCCAGTTTATCAATACACCATAATACATAGCGTATATCCACACAAATAGTACGGTTAAGATCTTTATCAAAAGCTATTTTATGACTCAGCGCTTCATAATTACCATCAAATGCCAGGCCTATTAAATTTCCATTTGCATCCATCACCGGCGAGCCGGAGTTACCACCTGTAATATCATTGGTAGTTATAAAACATACCACCACATCTTTTCTTGTTTTATCCATGTACTGTCCAAAATCTTTTTTCTTTACCAGTTCTATTTGTTTTGCAGGCAAATCAAATTCATAATCTCCGGGTTTGTATTTCTGCATCACACCACTCATGGTACATACATAATCATAAAACACGGCGTCGCGGGGTTTATAACTTTTTACATTACCAAAACTTACCCGCATGGTAAAGGTGGCATCGGGATACATCATTTTAGCTTTTACAGTATCCATTTCCAGAATTCCTTTCAGGTATAATCTTCCAAGCTCTGCATTCTTTGCCGTGAATTGCTGGAACTTTGCCAGGTATTTACTTTGGTAATTGATAAGAAATGCACTGGCCTGTGCATAGGCCGGATCATCCTGCAGTACTACCCCGTCCGGGTTTTTTATAAACGCATTCCATTTTGCATCATCAAAAATCATGGTCTTTTCAAAAACATGCGCTGCATATTTTTTATAAGTCTGCTCATCATCCAGTTTGCCATAAGCTTCTACCTGTGTACGGTAAAAATCAATCGGGTGTTGCTGCTTGTCCACTTCCTGGTAAAACATCCTGGTTACATCTGCAAGAATATTCTGATCAGATATTTTGTTTTCTTCTTCAAGAAAAGTTTTTCTTGCTGTTACAGCTTCATCTATTGCTTTCTGAATGTCCTTTGCGGTTTTTCCCTGTTGCACCAGCGCTACTTCTATCTGCTGCAGGCTGCCTGCAAATGCCAGCAATGGTGAACCTATAATACCTTCATTGATATATACCCGGTGTTTTGAATAGGGTGTCCAATCTTTATATGCTTTTGCCCAATCATCAAAAATTGTTTCATACTCCTTCTTGCCTTTAGCCCAGTTAATAAATACATCTTCGGCTTTTTTCTTCTGGTCAAACACTTTGTATTTTATCAGTTGTTTGCTTTCTCCATCAAAAAATTTCCAGTAGTTGGCTACTGTGGAATAGTTAGATGTCAATTGTAATTTAGTGGCCTCATCTTTTTTCATTTCTTCCAGCATATATTTCAATCGAATATCACGCAGGTTCACCAGTGCGGGATTGTCAATTTCCACTTTTTGTTTTATACCAAAAGAAGTTTCATACCGGTTAGTTCCGCCGGGATATCCATAAATCATGGAATAATCGCCATCTTTAAATCCTTTGATGGATACGGGTAAAAACCATTTTGGTTTTAATGGAATATTTTCTTCGCTGTAAGCAGCAGGGTTGCCATCTTTACTCATGTAAACACGAAAAACAGAAAAGTCACCGGTATGCCGGGGCCATTCCCAGTTATCCGTATCACCACCAAACTTACCAACACTTTCCGGTGGCACACCCACAAGCCGGATATCCTTGTAACGCTGGTAAACAAAAAGTAAAAACTGGTTGCCTTTGAACAAGCTGCTTATTCTTGCTTCAGTACTATTGGGCAGGTCAGAAAATTTTGCATTCAGATTGCTTAAAACCCTTGCTTGTCTTTGTAACCTTTCGGTGCCTGAAAGATTTTTTAATGAATCCATCACCATAGCTGTAACATCTTCTATTCTTAAAAGAAACTGAACAGAAAGGCCCGACGGAATTTCCTCGCCAAAATTTTTTGCATAAAATCCATCACGCAGGTAATTATGTTCTACAGTGCTGGCATTGACTATTGCATCATAACCGCAGTGATGATTGGTAAAAATCAAACCCTGGCTGCTGACTATTTCACCGGTACAGCCACCAAAAATGATAATTGCATCTTTTATGGAAGGCCTATTAATACTGTACAATTGTTCTTTGGAAAGTTTCAGTCCACGCTTCACCATATCATTGTACACCTGTTGTCCCAGTAAAAGCGGCAGCCACATGCCTTCATCGGCAAGGGATTTTAATAAAATGCTACTGATAAAAAAAACAGTAAATAAAAACTTTTTCATATCCATTTTTTAGATAAACAAACCTACGTGAAAAAGACCCGCAATCAAAATGCTCTTGCAACAGAATTCAATTACATTTGACATCTAAAAATCATTAAATGATAACAACAACTACTCCCAATATTGAGGGAAAACAAATTGAACAATACTTGGGTATCGTATCTTCAGAAGTAATAATAGGGGCCAATGTATTTAAAGATATTATGGGTGGCCTGCGTGATTTTTTTGGGGGCCGCAGCGGTACATATGAAAAAGTAATTGATGAAGCCCGTAGTAGTGCCATAAGCGAACTGATACAAAGAGCCCAGGCAATGGGTGCCAATGCAATTGTGGGAATTGATCTTGATTTTGAAACTGTGGGCAGTGGTGGCAGCATGATGATGGTGATTGCAAGCGGAACTGCCGTGAGGGTGAGTTAGTTTATTAGTTCAGAGTTTGGAGTTCAGAGTCAGTAGATCGTGACTCAAGACTTTCGAAAGGCAATTTTGAATATTGATTTTTTATAAGAGAAACTTAAAAACCGGATTCTTCTGCAGGGTTCCAGAATAATTTTTCAAAGTCAACTATTTTATCATCTTTTACTTTAATGCCTTCTTTCTTCAACAGGTTTTCCATTTGGGTGGGTGTGGCAAAATGAAATTTGCCGGTAAGCATTCCGTTGCGGTTTACTACCCGGTGAGCAGGTACTTTTGGTTTTACCCGGTGTGCACCATTCATGGCCCAGCCCACCATGCGTGCAGAAAGTTTGGTACCGAGTGCAGCAGCTATTGCACCATAGCTTGTTACTCTTCCTTTGGGAATTTGCCTGGCAACTTCATGCACTAATTCAAAAAAACTTTCTTCTTTTTTGCCGGAAGGTTTTATTGATTTTAACCTATGTGTTGTCTTTTTTCGGGCTTGCATAAAAATGAAATTATGAATTTTCTTTTTTTACCCGGGCATTGATTAAATCATTTCTGAGATGTTCAGCAACATTTTCATAATCATAAGGACAATGCAGGCATCCCATACCACAACAGGATCCTTTTTCAAGCAGGTATTGTTTTGTAAAAACAATTTGGCCGAAATCATTTATATAATAATGAATGTCCTTAATCAGTTCCTGTTGCTTCATGTTCTTTTAAGTATTGTTGAAAATCTTTATCCAGTTCTTTTCCGGGCAAATTTTCCGGCAAGGAAAATTTAAGATAATGAATCCTGTTACTGCCTGCAATATCCAGCGACTCATAATGAGTTTTTATTTTAAGCTCTTCAGGTAGATTTTGGTTTTCATAAACATGATCCAAATCTTCCAACAAGCTGCAACCATATTTTTCAATAACTGATTTTGTAAACGTATATAAAACCGGGCTGTCAGTTTTTAAATTGATAAAACCTCCCGGTTTTAATACTTGATTATACAACCTTAAAAATTTCGGATGAGTTAATCTTTTTTTAGCTTTTCCTGTTCTTAGCTGCGGGTCAGGAAATGTAATCCATATTTCGGCTACTTCGCCGGGAGAAAAATAATCTGTAATCTTATCAATATGAATCCGGAGAAAAGCAGCATTGTTCAGATTTTGTTCAATACATTTTTTTGCTCCTACCCAGATCCTGTTTCCTTTCAAATCAATACCAATAAAATTTTTTTGCGAATATAAACCTGCAAGTCCAACCGTATATTCTCCTTTGCCGCAGGCAAGTTCAAGCGTTAATGGATTTTCATTCTGAAAAAACTTAAACCAATTTCCTTTTATTCCTTCCGGGTACTGAAGTACGTTGGAGAAAGATTTTAATTCTTCAAAGCGAATAAGTTTTTTTTGACCCATGGGCGGCAAAGGTATTAAAACAGAAAGCATAGAATCGTAAGTAGACGGAACCTCTTGATTCAGAAAAATTAATGAGTTTTTTATGTTATTTTCACAAGATGTTGAATTTAAAAATTGGTGTAAGGCAACGCTAAGTTAAATATCAGAAAGTACTCATCTTGAGAGGGTGCTTTTTTGCTTGTTCTTTTATCATAATTACTAACCCAATGTCCATTTTAATTAATGATATTGGGTATTCTAAAAAATTAAAATCACTCTTGAGTATGAAAAAGATTTCTTTACTATTTCTTTTCATGGCTTATTCCCTTATTTCAGGTTACTGTCAGGGTTTAAGTATTTCAAATTTAATTGATACCAGGAATTTCGATCCTTCAACATTATTGTGGTATAAGTCACCTGCTTCAGTGTGGGAAGAGGCACTTCCTGTAGGAAACGGACGCCTCGGTGCAATGGTATTCGGAAAAAATGGAGAAGAGCGAATCCAGCTCAACGAGGAAACTTACTGGTCGGGTGGCCCTTATTCAACGGTAGTCAAAGGTGGTTACAAAGTTTTGCCGGAAATTCAGAAGAATATTTTTGAAGGAAATCCCATTAAGGCGCACAAACTTTTTGGAAGATACCTGATGGGTTATCCTGTTGAGCAACAGAAATACCAGGCATTTGCTAATCTCATTCTTTCTTTCAAAAATGAAAAAGAAGTTACAGATTATAAACGATGGCTAGATCTCGGCACCGGAATTAATTCAGTTCAGTACAAAGTAAACGGGGTTACTTACATGAGAGAAGTCTTTTCATCAGCTCCTGACCAGGTAATTGCTGTAAGGCTTACTGCTGATAAACCGGGAAGTATTTCTTTTACTGCTGAATTGAGAGGAGAAAGAAATAACGCTCATTCAAACTATGCTACTGATTATTTCAGAATGGATGGCGCAGGGACAGATGAACTGGTACTTACAGGGAAATCTGCCGACTATATGGGAGTAGAAGGAAAAGTGCGTTATGAAGCAAGATTGAAAGCTATACCTGAAGGCGGTGTCATGAAAGTGGATGATGCTAACCTGGTTATTGAAAATGCAAACTCAGTTACTTTGTTTTTTGTTGCAGCAACGAATTTCATTAATTATAAAAATGTTAGCGGAGACTATCATGCAAAAATTGAAAAATATATAAAAGATATAAATGGTAAATCTTATAATATTATCAGGGAGGCTTCCGTGAAGGATTATAAATCCCTTTTTGACAGGGTGACTTTAAGCCTGCCTTCAACCCCAAACTCATTCCTTCCAACAGATGAAAGGTTGAAAAAATTTTCCAATGAATCTGATCCCCAGTTAGCTTCACTTTGTTATCAGTTTGGCCGGTACCTTCTTATCTCTTCATCACGTCAGGGAACCCAACCAGCAAACTTACAGGGAATCTGGAATAAGGATATGAACCCATCATGGGACTCAAAATATACTACGAATATCAATACGGAAATGAATTATTGGCCGGCAGAAGCAGCTAATTTATCTGAATTGACTGAACCACTGATTAAAATGGTGAAAGAACTTACTGATCAGGGCAGCCAGGTTGCAAAAGAACATTACGGGGCAAGTGGATGGGTGTTTCATCAAAACACAGATATTTGGAGAGTTGCAGCGCCAATGGATGGGCCAACCTGGGGTACGTTTACTGTAGGTGGAGCATGGCTGACAACACACCTGTGGGAACATTATCTTTTTACTTTGAATAAGGATTATCTAAAGGATATATATCCTGTAATAAAAGGCTCCGTAGAATTCTTTATGGATTTTCTGATTCAACATCCAAATGGAAAATGGCTAATAACAAACCCATCAACATCACCTGAAAATCCGCCGAAGGGTCCCGGGTACAAATATTTCTTTGATGAAGTAACAAGCATGTATTACTTCACAACTATTTGCGCTGGATCATCAATGGATATGCAGATACTTACTGATCTGTTTGGTTATTATATCGATGCTTCAAAAATACTTGGATTGGATAATGATTTTGCAGGTAGAGTTGAGAAAGCAAGAACAAGGTTGGTTCCGCCACAAATAGGTCGCAACGGTTCATTACAGGAATGGTCGGATGATCTGGAACAAATGGAAGACAAGCACAGACATTTTTCTCATCTGTATGGTCTTTACCCCGGGAATGTTATTTCCGCAAAGAGGACACCTGAATTAGTTGATCCAATTAAAAAAGTACTGGAACAACGCGGTGATGGGGGTACTGGTTTCTCAAGAGCATGGAAAATGAGTATTTGGGCCCGGCTTTACGATGGCAACAAAGCAAACAGTATTTTTAAAGGGTATATTAAAGATCAATGCTATCCTTCTCTCTTTGCAAAATGTTTTACTCCTCTGCAGGTTGATGGAAGTTTTGGAGTTACAGCAGGTATAACAGAAATGTTGATCCAGTCGCACGAAGGAACAATTGAACTATTACCGGCTCTTCCCGATGAATGGTCAGCAGGTACATTTAGTGGTGTATGTGCAAGAGGAGCTTTCGAATTAAAATTCAGCTGGAAGAATAAATTAATAGCTAATGCGGAGGTGCTTTCAAAAACCGGTCAATTTTGCCGTGTTCATGCAGGTACATTTAATAATGTTACAAATAACGGTAAGAAGGTAAAAATTACAAAGTATCCAGATGGGTCAATAGGGTTCAAAACAAAGCCGGGAAATATTTATTTGCTGTCAAAAATTTAATAGTTACTGCATTTTACCGAAATCAACTTTTAATACATAGCCGATTTATTTTATACATTGTTCAATGATGAAAATTAAATCCATTTTTTTCACTACAATACTTATAGCCGGTTTGGTCTTCCAACTAAAAGCACAGGTACGACCAGCCCATATTTTTGACAACAATATGGTGTTGCAGCGTGATTTGAAAACACTGCGCAAGCAAGCCGAAGAAATGGCAAGGGTTCGTACCATCAGGGAAGCAGAATTGATATTAAAAGAAAAACAGTAAATACAGGGACATGAAATACATTATGGCAGTGTGTATACTGATGGTCGGCTTCTTAAATCCGAAGATCCAAAAATTTAATGTTAGTGAGAAAGTAAATAGTTATAAAAAACTTTCGGCTGAATTTAAAAGTCCCCCCATGTCATACAGACCAGGTGCATTCTGGTGTTGGCTGAATGGAAATATGTCGGAAGCATCAATTACCCGGGATTTGGAGGCAATGAAATCAAAGGGAATAAACAGGGCGGAAATCTGGGATGTGGCTGCTGTTCGTAACCCCGGTTTTATACCGGCTGGAGGAGCATTTCTTGGTGATGAATCTGTAAGACTTATTAAACACGCAATATCCGAAGGAAAGAGATTGAAAATGAGCATTGGCATTGTTGCCTCAAGTGGGTGGAATGCGGGCGGATCATGGGTTACTCCGGAGTGGGCATCAAAAAATCTCTATTTCTCAAAAGTTGAAGTGGCAGGCCCTCGGGTCCTTTCAATTGATCTTCCATTTCCAAAATTCCCCAAGGGCTGTCCGATGAAAGACGGCGATACACCTGTTTTCTATAAGGATGTTTCGGTACTTGCCATTCCCTATAGTGCAGAAATGAAAATCGACAATGTTTCCCGGATAATAAGTCTTAAACCATTTTTTAAAGATGGCAGGTTAAAATGGGAAGTTCCTGAAGGGAAATGGAGCATACTGAGATTTGTATGCTCAAACAATGGCCAGCAACTAATTGTACCATCGCCCAATTCGAATGGACTGTTTATTGATTTTTTTGACCCTGAGGCTACAAAAAGACATTTAAAACACTTCATGAACAGGCTTGGTGTTACTCCTGAAAACTCAGCAGAAGCAGGCTTGGCTTATTTTGAATTCGACAGTATGGAACTTGCTGAAGGTACTCCGTGGACCGATTCATTTCCTTCCATTTTCATGGAGAGAAGGGGTTATGACATGGAGAATTATTTACCTGTACTGGCTGGATGGGACATTGGAAAAAATTCGGAACAATTCAAATATGATTTCAGGCAAACAGTCAGCGATCAGCTTATTTACAGCCATTATCAAACAGGCACAGAGTTTCTGAAAAAATATAATGCGGAACTCGTTTCTGAATCGGGTGGACCTGGTGCTCCGGTTTGGGAAACCTGCCCGGTTGACGCATTGAAAGCACTGGGTGCTGTGTCAGTTCCAAGAGGCGAATTCTGGATTAAACACAGAAACATGTTTTTAATAAAGGAGGTAGCAAGCGCTTCTCATATATATGGTAAAAAAATTGTGGATGCTGAATCATTTACAACCTGGAGAAGATGGAAAGACTCTCCGTTTGATTTGAAAAAAGTGGTTGACCGGGCATTTTGCGAAGGTCTCAATAATATCACATTCCATACTTTTTCAAGTACAAACCCGGAAGATGGCTTCCCAGGCAGAACCTATCATGCCGGTTACGATATGAACCCCGGCACAACATGGTGGGATAAATCCAAACCATTTATGGACTATCTCTCCAGGTGTAGTTATCTGTTGCAGCAAGGATTATTTGTGGGAGATGTATGCTATTATTACGGCGACCAAGCTCCAAATTTTTTCCCGCTATTTCATGATGTTCCTGAAAAACCACGGATCAAAGGTTTAGGGAATGGGTATGATTTTGATGTGGTAAACACCGATATAATCCTGAAAAGGATGACTGTTAAAGAAGGCAGATTAGTTTTACCCGATGGAATGAGCTATGCCATCATGATTCTTCCCGATCAGGTTCACATGCCGTTGGAAGTTTTGAAAAAAATTGGAGAACTCGTAAGTGAAGGTGCCACTATCATTGGCCCCAGGCCAGCTACAGTGCCAGGTTTGAAGGATTGGCAGAAGGAAAATGTTATCCTCAGACAACTCGCTGATAATTTATGGGGAGCAGCAGATGGTAAAACCATTTTTGAAAACAAGTATGGCAAAGGACATGTAATATGTGGATTAACAGCTGATGAGGTTTTGAACAAAAAGGGCATCGAACCCGATTTCAGTTTTTCCGGAAATCTGGGAATTGATTATATCCACCGTACCACTAGTGCCGGCGAAATATATTTTTTAAGAAACGACCGGGAAGAATCGATAAAAGGAATGTGCCGGTTCAGAGTATCGGGGAAGTTTCCGGAACTTTGGGATGCTTCAACGGGAACAGCGCTGCGTGTTTCAGATTATTCCAAAGAAAAAAAAGGGATTGGTTTGAATATCGAACTCCAGGCTCACGGCTCAGTCTTTGTTGTTTTCAATAATGAAAACCGCGAGGAACTTAACATGTTTGCCGATCAAGACAGGTTTAATCCAGGAGCAAAAATCCCAGGGCCCTGGAAGGTGAATTTCCCGCCAAATTGGGGTGCCCCTCCATCAATAGTTTTCGACCGGCTTATTTCCTGGACAGAATCGGAAGATTCCGGCATCAAATACTTTTCCGGCACTGCCACCTATCAAAACTCATTCAAATTGGATGCAGGATCTGTTAAAAAGAAAATGATTCTTGATTTAGGCGAGGTCCGTGATGTTGCAGAGGTTTTTATCAATGGAAAATCAGCTGGAATATTATGGAAAAAACCCTATCAGGCAGAAATCAGTCAATTGGTTAAGACCGGAGAGAATGATTTGAAAATAGAAATAGTGAATTTGTGGGTTAACCGGATGACGGGAGATATGTTATTGGATCCAAAAGACAGGTATTGCAAAACCAATCAGTCCTTTATGAAATCAGAAGTTTGGCCTGGCGGCGATGAACCGTTTAAGCTTCAAACAGCAGGGTTGCTGGGGCCGGTTATTCTTTTAACAGGAAAATAAATAAAAAGGAAATGCATGAAAATTGAATTGGTAAGAAAAGCTGCTTTAAGTCTGATTATTCTTTTGTCAGTTTTGGGTACTACATTCAGTATTAACCGGAAAGCGGATAATCAATCATTGTATGTTAATCAGCTATCTAATAATAAAGATGATAAGTTGTTTGGGAATCGCTTTTTTACATTCAGCACCGTGGTCCGGGTGAACCAGATCGAAGTTTCACGCGAAAAGACCGATGGAATGGATGAATCAGGTATTCATGGACCAGAGGAAGCCCGAACCTTTCGAGAAGCAATTGACAAGGCCTGGCCGGGTGCACGAATTACCTGGGCATTTAGCTGGCTTGCTTTAAAAGATCAGCGGCCTAACTACAAGGAATTGAAGAAACTGGTAGTCACCTATCATAAAAAATACGGCGATGAAATAACCTTTATTCCGGGTGGCTATTTTGCCAATATGTATAACTCACGGGAGCAGGTCAACCGCGATCTACATGAGGGGTTGAAGATGGTTTCTGAGATGGTTGGCGGCGGTTATCGTCCACTTAGCGTGGTGGCTGGTTTTCTCTCTGCTGAAAACC
>Ga0209797_10001837_pt1 | contig 10697 bp, 8 predicted proteins | sample DOMMetBare3Fresh_2_FD_187472 | JGI IMG/M metagenome (GOLD analysis project Ga0209797, IMG submission 187472) | Wetland sediment microbial communities from St. Louis River estuary, USA, under dissolved organic matter induced mercury methylation -... | ecosystem: Environmental > Aquatic >...
CGAGAGCTTGCCATCGAAGCGCTTGGCGAGGAAGCCCGCCGCGCGGCTGGCGATGTTGATGTACTTGCCCACGAGGTCGCTGTTGACGCGCACCACGAAGTCGTCGGGGTTGAACTCGATGTCCTCGACCCGGGCGTTGAGCTTGGCGGCGATGTAGTAGCGCAGCCACTCGGCGTTCAGGCCCAGCTCGAGGTACTTCAGCGGGCTGATGCCGGTGCCGCGGCTCTTGCTCATCTTCTCGCCGCCGCCGGCCGTCAGGTGGCCGTGCACGTAGATGCGGTCGGGCACCTTGCGGCCGGAGAAGTGCAGCATCGCCGGCCAGAACAGGGTGTGGAAGGTGACGATGTCCTTGCCGATGAAGTGGATCTGCTCGACCGTCGGGTCGGCCAGGTAGGCCTCGAAGTCCCGGCCGTTTTTCGTGAACCAGGCCTTGAGCGACGCGAGGTAGCCCACGGGCGCGTCGAGCCAGACATAGAAGTACTTGCCCGGCGCATCGGGGATCTCGATGCCGAAGTACGGCGCGTCGCGACTGATGTCCCAGTCGCCGAGCAGCGGCTTGCCGTCGGCATCGGGCTTGAACCACTCGCGCACCTTGTTGGCCACCTCGGGCTGGAGCTTGCCGTCCTGCGTCCACTCCTCGAGGTAGGCCACGCACCGCGGGTCCGACAGGCGGAAGAAGAAATGCTCGCTCGACTTCAGCACCGGCGTCGCGCCCGACAGCGCCGAGTACGGGTTCTTCAGCTCGGTGGGCGAATAGACCGCGCCGCAGACCTCGCAGTTGTCGCCGTACTGGTCCTTGGCGCCGCAGTTCGGGCACTCGCCCTTGATGAAGCGGTCGGCCAGGAACATGCCCTTGTCGGGGTCGAAGAACTGTTCGACCATCCGCACGTCGATCAGCTCGTTCTTGCGCAGTGCGAGGTAGATGCTCTTGGCCAGCTCGTGGTTCTCGGGCGCATCGGTCGAATGCCAGTGGTCGAAGGCGATGTGAAAGCCGTCGAGGTACTGCGCCCGCCCGGCCGCCACCTCGGCCACGAACTGCTGCGGCGTCTTGCCGACCTTCTCGGCAGCGATCATGATCGCTGCGCCATGGGCGTCGTCGGCGCAGACGAAATGCACGTCGTGACCCAGCATGCGCTGGAACCGCACCCAGATGTCGGCCTGGATGTACTCCATCATGTGGCCGATGTGGAACGGGCCGTTGGCGTAGGGCAGGGCGGTGGTGACGAAGAGCTTGCGCGGCATGGGGGGATTCTAGAGATGGGCCTAGACTTGCAGGCTCCAGATCCCTGCGTGCCCCTCCATGAGCCCCACCGAAAGCGCCGTTTCCGACGCCTTGAAGAGCGTCGTCGATCCCAATACGGGCAAGGACTTCGTGTCCACCCGCCAGTTGAGGAATCTCAAGGTCGAGGGTGGTGACGTATCTTTCGACGTCGAACTCGGCTATCCCGCGAAGAGCCAGATCGCTGCGCTGCGCAAGGCGCTGATCGCTGCGGCGCGCACCTTGCCCGGCGTCGAGAACGTGAGCGTCAACCTGTCGAGCAAGATCATCGCGCACGCGGTGCAGCGCGGCGTGCAACTGCTGCCGACGATCAAGAACGTCGTCGCGGTGGCCTCGGGCAAGGGCGGCGTGGGCAAGAGCACCACCGCGGTCAACTTGGCGCTGGCGCTGGCGGCCGAGGGCGCGCGCGTGGGCATCCTCGATGCCGACATCTACGGCCCGAGCCAGCCGATGATGATGGGCATCGAAGGCCGACCCGAGAGCGCCGACGGCAAGACGATGGAGCCGATGGAGAACTACGGCGTGCAGGTCATGTCGATCGGCTTCCTCGTCGACACCGACAACCCGATGATCTGGCGCGGCCCGATGGCCACCCAGGCCCTCGAGCAACTGCTGCGCCAGACCAACTGGGGCGAGCTCGACTACCTGATCGTCGACATGCCGCCGGGCACCGGCGACATCCAGCTCACGTTGTCGCAGCGCGTGCCGCTCACGGGCGCGGTGATCGTCACCACGCCTCAGGACATCGCGCTGCTCGACGCCAAGAAGGGTCTGAAGATGTTCGAGAAGGTGGGCGTGCCCATCCTGGGCATCGTCGAGAACATGGCCGTGCACGTGTGCTCGAACTGCGGCCATGTGGAGCACATCTTCGGCGCGGACGGCGGCAAGCGCATGGCCGCCGAGTACGGCGTGGACTACCTCGGCGCGTTGCCGCTGGACCTGTCGATCCGCGAGCAGGCCGATGCCGGGCGCCCGACGGTGGTGAGCGACGCCGACGGCGAGGTCGCGGCCATCTACAAGACCGTGGCACGCCAGGTGGCGGTGAAGATCGCGGGCAAGGCGAAGGACTTCAGCGCGAAGTTCCCGACGATCTCGATCTCGAAGACCACCTGAGGCCAGGGCCGCCATGGACCGACCGAGTCTTCGCGTGGCGGTCGTGATGGAGCGCGAGGCCGCGCCCAACCGCTGGGAGGACTGGCGCTTCCGCATCATCGAGGTGGTGCCCGACGACGGCGGCTTTGGCACCGAGCCGCGCCTTCTGCGCGACGACGGGAAGGTGGCGCGCACGCTCTACCCGAACCTGCAGGCCACTCTGTACCGCGACGAGGCCGAGGGCTACTGGCTCAACCTCGGAACGCCCGCGCCGGTATGGTTCGTGATGTGGCGCATCGCCGACGACGACCCGTCACGTGCCTGGCCCGAAATGGTGACGCTGTCGTACAACGAGGCCGGCCGCCTGCTCGACGCGCAGGAGCGCGTGGACAACACGCCACTGCAGGCGAATGTTCGGGCGTGGCTTCAGGCCTTCACCGACGAGAACTACCGGCCCGAGCCCAAGCAGCGCAAGCGGCCGGCGTCGTTCCAGCGGCCGGAGGACCGCAAGTGAGCCGGCGCGCGCCCGCTCGGTGTTGGGGCGCCTCGGACGAGCCGGGGGCACGATGAGTGAAGGCGACGACGGCTTCCTCGCGCGCTGGTCCAAGCGCAAGGCCGCGCTGCGCGAGGGGCGCGAGGCGCCGCCGGAACCCGCCGCGCCAGCGCCGGCAGCGCTGCGGCCCGAACGCGTCGAAGCGCCCGTCGCACCCGTCGCACCCGCGACCGGCGCTGACCCGGCTGAGCCGAAGGCGCCGGCGCCCACGCTCGACGACATCGCCGGGCTGACTCGCCAGTCCGACTTCCGCCGCTTCGTCGCGCCCGACGTCGACCCCGGCGTCAGGAACGCCGCGCTGAAGAAGCTGTTCGCCGATCCGCAGTTCAATGTGATGGATGGTCTGGACACCTACATCGACGACTACGGCAAACCCGACCCTATTCCTGCGTCGATGCTGCGCAAAATGGTCCAATCGGCTGCGCTGGGCCTCTTCGACGACGAGAAGCCCGAGTCCCAGGCGAGCAGCCCGACGGCCCCAACCACACCCACCGATGACCACGACCCTGCTGTGCGACTGCAACCGGACGATGCCGCTGGATCGGACCGGCCTGCAGGCGGCGCTGGCGAAGACGCCGGGCTCGAGCGCTGAGGGCATCGACACGCCGCACACGCTGCTGTGCCGGCGCGGGGCCAGCGCCTTCCAGCGCGCCGCCAAGCAAGGCGACGACCTCGTCGTGTGTTGCACGCAGGAAAGCCGCCTGTTCCTCGAGCTCAACGGCGAGACCGCCGGTGCGCCGGGCCTCCAGGAGCGGCCGATCCGCTTCGTCAACATCCGCGAGACCGGCGGCTGGTCGAAGGATGCGACGCAGGCCACACCGAAGCTCGCCGCACTGATCGCGGCGGCCCAGCTGCCGGCGCCCGACCCGGTGGCCACCGTGAGCTACATGAGCGGCGGGCGCTGCCTCGTGATCGGGGCGGCCGACGCCGCCGAGCGCGCGGCGGCGATGCTGGGGGCCGGGCTGCAGGTCAGCGTGCTGGTCGAGGGCGGCGCCGGTGCCCTCGCGCAGCGTCACGAACTCGCCACCCACAGCGGCCGTCTGACGAGGCTCACCGGCTGGCTCGGCGCGTTTCACGCCACCTGGGACAGCGGCAATCCGATCGACCTCGACCTGTGCACCCGCTGCAATGCCTGCGTCGCGGTGTGTCCCGAAGGCGCAATCGACTTCTCCTACCGCATCGACCTGGCGCGCTGCAAGAGCCACCGCGCCTGCGTGGCGGCCTGCGACGCCGCCGGAGCGATCGACTTCGAGCGCGCGGCTCGCGAAACCACGGAGAGCTTCGACACCGTGCTCGACCTGCGGCCAAGTCCCGCCTTCACGCAGCACGCGCCGCCGCAGGGCTACTTCCACGTCGGCGGCGACGAGCGGACCTTGTTCCGGGCGGTGCTCGAGTTGCGCGACCTCGTCGGCGGATTCGACAAGCCGAAGTTCTTCCACTACAAGCCCAAGCTGTGCGCCCACAGCCGCAACGAGCAGATCGGCTGCACTGCCTGCATCGACGTGTGCTCGGCTCGCGCGATCCGCAGCGACGCGACGTTGAAAGGCAAGGCCGCCGGCAAGGTGCGCGGCCCGACGCCGGCGCTGCCGACTGCGGGCGGGCAGGGCGGCGGCATCGTCGTCGAGCCGCACCTGTGCGTGGGCTGCGGCGCGTGCACCACGGTGTGCCCGAGCGGCGCGCTGGCCTACGCGACACCGAATGCCGTCGATCACGGCAGGCGCCTGCGCACCGTGCTGGCGGCCTACCGCCACGCCGGCGGGCGGGACGCCGCATTGCTGGTGCACAGCGAGGGTGCGGGCGCACGGCTGATCGACGACCTGGGCCGCGCGGCGCGCGTGCAGGCGGCCGTGCACGGTGTGCCGGCACGCGTGATCCCGCTGCCGGTGTGGCACACCGCGAGCGTGGGTCTGGACCTGTGGCTCGCGGCGATCGCGCTGGGCGCCAGCCAGGTCTGGGTGCTGCTGACCAGCGAGGAAGCGCCGGAGTACCGGCTGGCGCTCGCGCAGCAGATGGCGATCGGCCAGACCATCCTCACCGGATTGGGCTTTGCCGGCACGCACTTCAAGCTGATCGAGGCGCGCGATGCGCGTGACCTCGAGGCGCTCGACGCCGCGATGCAGGCTCCCCCTGCGCAGGGCGTGTCGCGCGCGGCCTCGCTGTCGCCGCAGGCCGACAAGCGCGCCACGCTCGACCTGGCGCTGGACCACCTGATCGGCGCCGCGCCGCTGCACGCCGCTCGCGAGTCGATCGCGCTGCCCGCTGCGGGCGCGCCCCTGGGTACGCTGGTGATCGATACCGGCAAGTGCACGCTGTGCCTGTCGTGCGTGGGTGCCTGCCCCGAGGCGGCGCTGGCCGACAACCCCGAGCTGCCGCAGCTGCGCTTCATCGAGAAGAACTGCGTGCAGTGCGGGCTGTGTGCCAAGACCTGCCCCGAGGATGCGATCCGGCTCGAGCCACGCCTGTGGCTGGTCGATGGCGGCAAGGCGCGCAAGGCCATGCGCGTGCTCAACGAGGCCGAGCCCTACCGCTGCATCAAGTGCGGCAAGCCGTTCGGCACCCTCAAGGCGATCGAGGCGATGATCGCCAAGGTCGGTGGCCACGCCGCGTTCGCCGGTGACGCGGCCCAGCGCCTGCGCATGTGCAGCGACTGCCGGGTGGTCGACATCTTCAGCAACCCCGCCGAGCTGAAAATCACCGACCTATGAGCGAGGCCGACCTGCGCGCGCTCAGCTTTGCCAGCGCCGACGACAGCGAGGAAATCGCGCGCGCCGAGCTGTACGGGCTGCTGGCTCGGCTGTGGATCGCGCCGCCCGATGCGGCGCTGCTCGAGCAGTTCGGCGTTGCGGTGACCGAGGCGCCGCAGTCCGGCAGCTTTCTCGAGGCACCCTGGCAGGCGCTCGTGGCGGTCATGCGTGCCGTCACGCCGCAGGCGGCAGCCGACGAGTACGACGCGCTGTTCGGCGGCGTCGGCAAGCCCGAGGTCTTCCTCTACGGCTCTTACTACCTGAGCGGCTTTCTGAACGAGAAGCCGCTCGCGGTGCTGCGCAGCGACCTGGCCTCGCTCGGGCTGACACGCGACGCCGCGCGCGGCGAGACCGAGGATCACATCGCCTACGGCCTGGAAGTCATGCGTTACCTGATCGCCGGCGACGACGTGGCGGTGTGCAACCTCGAGCAGCAGCGCAAGTTCTTCCGCGCCCACCTGCAACCCTGGGTCGAGAAGCTGGCCGACGCGGTCGAGGCGCATCCGCGCGCCCGGCTGTGGCGCGAAGTCGCGGCATTCACACGCGTGTTCACGCAGGTCGAGACGCAGGGTTTCGACATGCTCGAAAGCTGAGGCTGTCTTTCAGGCCCTGAGCCGCAGCGTGAAGCGCGCTCCGCTCGCCGCGTCGCCGCGGTCGGCCGCGAGCAATTCGCCGCCGTAGCGCTCGACGATGCTGCGGCTGATCCACAGACCCAGGCCGGTGCCGTCCTTCTTGCGCGTGACGAAGGGCTTGAACAGATCGCGCAACAGTTCGGGCCCGAGCCCCGGGCCGGTGTCCGTGACGGTGATCTCGATCGTCTCGCCACCAGCGTCGCGCGAGGCCAGTTCGATGCGGCCGCCTGCGGGCATCGCGTCGATCGCGTTGACCAGGAGGTTGACGAGCACCTGCTGCAGCTCCTGCCGGTTCATCTGAGGATGGCGCGTCGCGGCCAGGCGCCTGTCCAGCACGATCTGCGTCTTGGCGAGCAGGTAGTTCACCAGGACGAGGCAGTCGTCGACCACGCGCGCGGTGTCGACCGCCTCGACATAGCCTGCGTACTCGGTGGGGCGCGCGAACTGCAGGAGTTTCGCGACGATCAGCCGCATGCGTTCGACCTGCTCGTCGAGCAACCTGAACTCGCCGCGCAAGCGCTCGGCGTCCGGGCCCAGCAGTTCGCGCACCAGGTCGAGATTGCCCTGGATCACTGCGATGGGGTTGTTCACCTCGTGCGCGATGCTGGCGGTGAGCTGGCCGATCGCGGCGAGCCTTTCCGAGCGCACCAGTTGCTGCTGCGCTTCCGCCAGTTCGTGCGTGCGTTCCTCGACCTTGGCGTCCAGTTCGCGCGTGTGCGCGTCCACCGTGTCGAGCAGGCGGTCGAGGTGGCCCGCGAGCTGGCCGATTTCGTCGCTGCTGCCGGTGGCGCCCGCGCGCGCGCCGTGGTCGCCGGCCTCGACGCGTCGCACCGTCTCGGCCATGCGCTCCAGCGGCGCGAAGATGCCGCGCGCCAGGCGCACCGACAGCAGCGCGGCGCCGGCCATCACCGCGAGCAGCAAGCCGCCGACGGCCGCCAGGATGCCGTATTTGACCCAGGTGAACGGCCGCTCGAGGTAGCCCACGTACAGCATGCCCACGCGCTGCCCCGCGCCGTCGGCCAGTGGCTGGTAGCCCGAGACGTACCAGTCGTTGACGACAAAGGCACGTCCGAGCCAGGTCGCGCCGGCGCCCAACACCTCGTCGCGCACCTGCTGCGACACGCGTGTGCCGATCGCGCGGCTGCCGTCGCTGCGGCCGTTGTCGTCGGCGAACAGGCGCACGTTGGTCGAGATCCGCACGTCGTCGAGGAACAGCGTGGCGGTGCCGCGGCTGCCGAAGGGCAGCGAGCCCGCGGGGTAGACGATCGAGTTGATGTGGTCGATGAACCCGAGGTTCCGGTTGAGCAGGACGCCGGCTTGCACGGTGCCGATCGGCCGGCCGTCGTCGCCGTGCACCACGGCGCGGGCCACCAGGACCATCGCGCGGTCCTCGCGGCTGCGGTCGCTCGGCGCGGCATTGCGCGTGGCCACCAGCGGCACCGGCACGCGGGCCGCGAGCGAGGGAGCCACGCGCGCCAGCTCCCGCGGACCGAGCAGTTCGATGCTGCTGCGGGCCGGTCGCAGGGGCAGCGGCGAGCCCAGCGGCGCGTCCGTGCTCTCGGCCAGGCCCTCGGTGCTGGCGATCACGCGGCCCTGCGGATCGCGCAATTCGACGAAGTCCAGCTGCTCGCGCGACTTGTAGGCGAGCAGCAGGTTCGACAGGCGACCGCGGTCGGCGAGCTCGCGCCGCAGGCCATGAGACTCGGCCACCATCGACGCGCTCGCACCCACCTCCCCCAGCACGCGCTCGAAGTAGCCGTTGGCCACCGCGAGGTCGGCGCGCACCTTGGTCACGAGCAGGCGGTCGAACGCGGTGTCGGCCCACAGCAGCAGCACGATGCCGATGAGCGGCAGTGCCGCTGCCAGCGGCAGCAGCACCATCGCCAGCAGCTTGCCGCGGATCGGCAGCCGCGCGAACCAGTTCAGAACGCGCATGGGCGGCGCGGCGAAGCCGCATCGCGAGGATTCACCGGGCCGCCCACTCCGCGACGCGACGCTCCAGCGTGCGGCGCGAGATGCCCAGCAGTTGCGCCGCGCGCGACTTGTCCCCGCCGACCGAGTCGAGCACGGCCTGGATGTGCAGCTTCTCCAGCGTGTTCAGATCGGTCGGCAGCGCGGTGCGTGCGCCGGCCACCTGGGGCGCCAGACCCTGGTACAGCGCCGAGACGTTGATCGCGCCCAGGATCAGCGAGCGCTCGATCAGGTTGCGCAGCTCGCGCACGTTGCCCGGCCAGTCGTACTGCGCCAGGTAGTCCAGCTCGTCGACCGTGATGTCGATCGGCTCGACACCGAGCCGCGGCGCCAGCGTGGCGATGAAGTGCTCGACCAGGTCGGGAATATCCTCCTTGTGCGAGCGCAGCGGCGGCAGCGCGATCTCAACCACCTGCAGCCGGTAGTAGAGATCGGCCCGGAAGCGGCCGCGCGCCACCTCCTCGGCCAGCCTGCGGCTGCTCGCCGCGACGATGCGCACGTCCACCGGGATGCGTTGTTCGCCACCGACCGGCCTGACCGCACGCTCCTCGAGCACGCGCAGCAGCGCGGCTTGCACCGGCAGAGGCAGCTCGCCGACTTCGTCGAGGAACAGCGTGCCGCTTTGTGCATACAGCAGCAACCCGTCGCGCCCGCTTTCGCCCGCACCGGCGGCCATGCCCAGCAGATCAGACTCGAGCGTCGAGGGCGATGCGCTCGCGCAGTGCAGCGGCACGAACGGGCCGGGACGCCCGCTCAGGCGGTGCAGCCCCAACGCGGCCAGCTCCTTGCCGGTGCCGGGTTCGCCGGTCAGCAGTACGTTGCTCGGCGCATCGCCGGCGCGCTGCAGGGCTTCGCGCAGCGCATTGATTGCGTCCGATCGCCCGATCAGTCCGTCGGCGGCCGGCGTGCGCTCGCGCAGGGCGCGCCTGAGCACCCAGTTCTCGCGCTTCAGCCTGGCGCGCTCGAGGCTGTGTTCGAGCGCGTTGTGGATCTGCGTCACGCGGAACGGCTTGAGGATGAAGTCGCTTGCGCCGGCGCGCAGTGCCTCGATGGCGGTCTCGAGGTCGGCGAACGCGGTGATCAGCACCACCTCGCTGGCCACACCGGCCTCGCGCAGGTCGCGCAACCACTCGATGCCCGTCTTGCCGGGCAGGGCGATGTCGAGCACGACGAGGTCGAAGCGGTGGCGTCGCATCAGTTCGTCCGCCTCCTCGGCGCTGGCGGCGCTGGCGACACGGCCGACGCGCGAGGCCAGCGTGCGCTCGAGGAAATGGCGCATGCCCGGCTCGTCGTCGACCACCAGCACGGCGGCCATCGGCCAGCGCAAAGGGGTGCTCGGCGGGACAGCGGTCGTGGCCATTGCGCCATTGTCACCGCCGGACACAACTGCGGCCGATGCGACAAGTTGTCGCAATCCGACTGGTAGTGCCCCTGATTGTTCGGGCCTGCGGGGTGAAGGGTAATCCAGCAGTTCCTATGCACTGCATTGCATGGGGGCTCGTTCGCACGCGCCAGTGCGGCCCTGGAGATCACCGAAATGAGCGACAAGCAAACCCCGTCACTGAACCGGCGCCGCATGTTCGCGGCAGGAGGCAGCGTGGGCGCCCTGGCCGCCGTGGCCGCCGTGCTGCCGCTGTCGAAGCAGGCGCCGGCTCCCGAGGCCGTCGCCAAGCCCGCACCCGACAAGGGCGGTGGCTACCAGTTGACCGCGCACGTGCAGCAGTACTACGCCACGGCACGGGTCTGAGGCCCAAGCCCGACCCGTCCCTCACGACTTCGCCCGAGGAGCTTCCATGTTGCTCACCCGCAAGACCGTTGGCGCATCGGCCTCGTCGTCGTCCGCGCTGGTTGCCAGCCTGGCGCGCGGCGTCGGCCGCGCCTTCCCGACGATGGACCGTCGCGCCTTCCTGCGCCGTTCCGGCCTGGGCGTTGGCGCCGGCATCGCCACGTCCCAGCTCACGCTGGTGAAGAAGGCCGAAGCCGCCGAGGGCGCCAAGACCGCCGGCGACAAGAAGGTCGAGGTCAAGCGCACGGTGTGCGGCCACTGCTCGGTGGGCTGCGCGATCGACGCGGTGGTCGAGAACGGCGTGTGGGTGCGTCAGGAGCCGGTATTCGATTCGCCGATCAACCTCGGCGCGCATTGCGCCAAGGGTGCGGCGGTGCGCGAGAACGGGCACGGCGAGTTCCGCCTGCGCGCCCCGATGAAGCTGGTCAACGGCAAGTACCAGAAGATCAGCTGGGATCAGGCGCTCGACGAGATCAGCGCCAAGATGCTCGAGTTGAAGAAGGCCAGCGGCCCCGACAGCGTCTATGTCGTGGGCTCTTCGAAGCACAACAACGAGCAGGCCTACCTGCTGCGCAAGTGGATGACGCTGTGGGGCAGCAACAACTGCGACCACCAGGCGCGCATCTGCCATTCGACGACC
>Ga0209797_10001839_pt1 | contig 10696 bp, 9 predicted proteins | sample DOMMetBare3Fresh_2_FD_187472 | JGI IMG/M metagenome (GOLD analysis project Ga0209797, IMG submission 187472) | Wetland sediment microbial communities from St. Louis River estuary, USA, under dissolved organic matter induced mercury methylation -... | ecosystem: Environmental > Aquatic >...
GATGTCCCGCACCCAGCGGGCGGCGCTGCCGTTCATGCACCCGGGGCGTGTCGACGTGATCGGCGCCGGCGGCCTGGTCTGGCGCACGATCATCCAGCGCCTGGCCACCGACGCGGCGATCACCGAAGTAGTGACCTCAGAACACGACATCCTAGACGGCATAGCCCTCTCAGTCGCCTAGCCCAGCCCAGCCCAGCCCAGCCCAGCCCAAACCCAACCCCGCCCAACCCCGTCACGCCCCCACACTGACCACCTGAAGTCGCAGAGATCGCTGCAACCGACGTCGCCCAAGGACGTTCTGTGCACTTTCGCGCAGATCAGCCGAGGGCGCGCTCGAAGTCCTCAACCAGGTCGCGGATGTCTTCCAGCCCAACAGAGACGCGCAGCACGCCGTCAGTGATGCCGACAGCGAGCCGAGCCTCGGCCCCCAGCCGCCGATGCGTCGTCGTGGCCGGGTGCGTGATCAGTGACTTGGCGTCGCCCAGGTTGTTCGAGATGTCAACAACCTCAAGGGCGTTCATTACTTTGAACGCCTCAGTCTTGCCGCCGACCAGCTCGAAGGTCACGACCGTCCCACCGCCATACATCTGCTTCTTGGCAAGGTCGTGCTGCGGGTGGGACTCGAGCCACGGATAGATGACGCGCGCAACCTTCGGGTGAGACTCCAGAGCCCGCGCCAGCTCGAGCGCCGATGCGGCCATCCGCCCGACACGGAGCGAGAGGGTCTCCAGCCCCTTGAGCAGGACCCATGCGTTGAACGGCGACATCGACGGACCTGTGTGGCGCATCAGGTTCTTGACGGGGCCGTTGATGAACTCCGACGTGCCCAAGACGGCTCCGCCCATCGAGCGCCCCTGCCCGTCAACGTGTTTGGTCGCCGAGTAGACAATGACGTCGGCGCCCTGCTCCAGTGGTCTGGAGAACACGGGAGTGCCGAACACGTTGTCGACGACGACCGTGGCGCCCGCGGCATGAGCGAGCTCGCACACGGCCTTCATGTCGACGAGCTCCTGCATCGGGTTGCTGGGCGACTCGAAGAACACGGCGGACGTCGGCTGCGCTAACGCCTCACGCCATTGGTCGAGATCGGTCCCGTCGACGAACACGCTCTCCACGCCCCAGCGCGGCAGGATCTCGTCCAGGACCACGAAGCAGGAGCCGAAGAGGCTACGCGAGCTGACGACCCGGTCGCCCTTGCCCAACAACGCGCCCAGCGCAACAAAGACCGCGGCCATGCCGGACGCGGTCGCGAAGCACGCCTCGGTGCCCTCGAGCAGACGCATCCGCTCCTGGAACATGTGCACCGTGGGGTTGCCGTAGCGCGAGTAGACGAAGCGGTCGATCTCGTCCTTGAACGCGGCCTCCGCCTCCTCCGCCGAGGAATACACGTAGCCCGAGGTCAGGAACAGACCCTCTGAGGTCTCGTCGAAGTTGCTGCGGGCCAAGCCTCCGCGGACCGCCAGCGTGTCAGGACGCAACTCGTTCATCCCTGCCTCCAGGGCAGTCCGGCGGCCTTCCAGCCAGCCACCGTCCGGTGTCCGTCATGGTCCAGCGGACCCTCGAAGCCGTCCGAGACGTTGTATGCCGGACCGAGGCCTGCTGCCGTGGCGGCCTTCGCGGCGGCCGCCGAGCGCACACCCGAGCGACAGAGGAAGTAGACAGGAACACCTTCGGCGACACCTGCTTGGCGGAGCTGCTCCAGGAAGCTGCCGTTCTGTGCACCGTCCGGAAACCGTTGCCACTCAATGGGAATCACGCGTTTGCCGATGTGCGAGAGATCAGGCAGCCCGACGTAGCTCCACTCGGCGGCGGTCCTCACGTCGACGAGGACCGCATCGGCGGAAGCCTGCAGCGCGGCGTATGAGTCGGCCGGGTCGATATCGCCGGCGTAGGTCTCATCCATGGGAGAAGGATTCCACAGCCCCGCGTGTGCCAGAACGCTGGTTCAGGGCGTGGAACGCCCTGGCGAGCGGAGGTGGCGAGGCGAGGTTGCGCGGCGGGGCCGGTCAGCGCAGAGGGCGGGCGGCCAGCGCAGGCGGCGGGCGGTCAGCGTAGGACGGCGCGCGGTCAGCGTAGGTGGCTGGTGTCGTTCACGAACGCCACGGACGCGCCGCCATCGACCCAGACCTCGACACAGGTCAGGGACGCCGGGGCCGTGGCCAGCCGCCAGATCCGCTCGTACCGAATGCCAAGCACGTGGGCCAGCACCGTCATGATCGGCTTTCGGTGACTGGCCACCACGACGGTGCCGCCAGCCGCCCTCGCCCGCTCGAAACCCGCCAGCACACGAGCTTCGAGATCGGTGTGTGCCTCACCGCCGGGCCGTGAGTAGTCCGGGTCCTCGCGGAAACGCGCAAGCTCCTGAGGATGGTGGGCGCGCAGAAAGCCCATGCTCATGTCGTCCCAGTCACCGAAGTTCTGCTCATCCCAGTCCGCGTCGATCCGCGCGCGAACACCGAGCTCTTCAGCGATCGCGGCGCCCGTCTCGATCGCTCGTTTCAGGCTCGAGGTGATGACGTGTGCTGGGCTGTCTCCGATGAACGCGCTCACTCCGGCAGCGGCGGCACGCGCCTGGCGACGACCCTCGACGTTGAGCGAGGGGTCGGGCCCTCCGCGTCCGTCGAGCTTGCCCGCGCTGGTCAGGTCGGTGACGCCGTGGCGCACCAGCACAATCCTTGTCGGTGCCCCGAGGTCGTCCACGGACCCGACCTCCTCGGATCCGATCGCCGCAGACCTGACGAACCCCGACCCGACCGCCCCCGTCGACGGTGCCTGCACCGCAAGCTCAGAGGTGCTGGTCCAGTTCACCGGCGTGCCGTCCATGGCCGAGTTGGCGAGCGCATCGGCTGCGGAGTTCTCGGCGCGTGGCACCCAGGTGTAGGTCACCGATCCCCCGGCTGCGCTGAGATCAGCAGCAATGTCCTGGGCTTGCAGGGCCAACCTGCGCATGTCCTGCTGCTTGATCTTCCACCGTCCGGACATCTGCTCGACGAGGAGTTTGGAGTCCAGCCGGACCGTGACTTCGGCAGCCGGATCGATGTCGAAGGCAGCCTTCAGCCCGGCCACCAGCCCGGAGTACTCCGCCACGTTGTTGCTTGCGATGCCCACCGATTCGGCCCGCTCGGCGATCACCGTGCCCGAGACCGCATCGCGAACCAAGGCGCCATAGCCCGCAGGGCCGGGGTTGCCCCGCGACCCGCCATCAGCCTCGACGACGAGTCGACGTCCACCCACGAGCGCGCCTCAGACGCCGGACTCGGAGGTGCGGACCAGAATGCGTCGGCACTCCTCGCAGCGCAGCACCTCGTCCTGTGCCGCGGCCGTGAAGCGGTTCATGTCCACCTGGTTGAGCTCCAGGTTGCATCCACCACAACGGCGCTGGCGCAGAACGGCCGCCCCGATGCCACCGCTGGAGTCACGGATCTTCTCGTAGAGGTCGACGAGGTCCTCGCCGACGCCGGCCACGACATCGGCGCGCGAGCGGCCGATCTCCGCGACCTCGGCATCCAGCTCGGCAAAAGCCTTGTCGCGCAACGCCTTCAGCTCATCAACGCGGTTAGCCAGCTGAGCGCGGGCGGCCTCCAGCCTGCTGACGTCAGCGGTGAGTGCCTCTGCGCGCTCCATCACCTCGAGCTCAATGTCCTCTAGTGCGGACTGCCGGTTGGCGAGCGACTCGACCTCGTGCTGGAGCGCCTGCATGTCCTTGGCAGTTCCCTGACCGGCCTGCATGCGCGCCTGGTCGCGTGCGCTGCGTTCGCGAACGAGCTGTACGTCGGTGTCCGCCTTGACGATCTCGCGCTGAATATCGCCCAACGCTGTCTGTGCGCGGACCAGGTCGTCGTCCAGGCTGGACGCCTGAGAGTCGAGCTCGCGCAGCTCGGCAAGCTCGGGCAGCGTTGCCTTGCGGTGTGCGATCTGGCTCAGGCGCGTGTCCAGCGCCTGGAGATCCAGCAAACGCCACTGACGGCTCGTGTCGGCTTTCAGGACGTACCTCCGGTGATTTCGCTGGTGGCGGCTCCGATCACGAAGTCCCACGGGTCGGTGCGCAATGTGCAGATATGAGTCTCCAAACTAGTGCCTCGCCCGCCCAGCTCACGCATCAACTCGGACCGGGCGCTCTCCAGCCACAACCACTCGGTGGCCCAATGACCGGCATCAACGAGGTATGGCGTGCCCCCTCGCGCCTCTTCCCGAGCCTCCAGCGCGGGGTGATGACGCAGGTCCGCCGTGACATAGACATCGGCTCCGCTGGCCCTGACCGCGTCGAACATGTGGTCGCCGGCTCCCCCGACCACCGCCACCCGAGTCACCAGGGCATCAGCCGGACCCGCCACGCGGATCCCGCCGACCGCCGTTGGGAGGACCGCGCCCAGACGCTGCGCGAAATCGCGCAACGTCAGCGGATGCGCCAAGGAGCCCACCCGCCCATGGCCGGTCCCGCTGAGCTCGTCGACCTCCAGGGGCTCGAGGTCGACCAGGCCGCATGCGCTGGCCAAGGCGTCACATACGCCAGGTGAGGCGACGTCAGCGTTGGTGTGTGCGACATACAGTGCGATGTCGTTGACGACCAACGAGGTCACCGCTGCGCCCTTGGCGCTTGTCGTTGCCACGCTGTGCACGCCGCGCAACAGCAACGGGTGGTGGGTCAGCAGGAGGTCCGCGCCGGCAGCCCGGGCCTCGTCAATCACGGCGAGGGTGGGATCGACCGCGAAGTGCACCAGCGAAACCGGTTGATCCAGGTCACCGGTCACCAACCCCACCCGGTCCCAGGACGAGGCAGTGTCAACTGGGTACAACCGCTCTAGCGCTTCCACAACCTCGCGCAGGGGAACGGTCGGGAACGCGGTCCTTGGTTTGACTGTCACGTCAGCACGATAACCGGTGGCCCACCTCGCCATGCCTACCTGTTGTACCTGGGAGACTTGGGAGGAGCAGACTGAGACCATGACCTCCACAAACTGCCCGAGCTGGTGTCACTCCGAGCATCCCGACGGGGAACCCGAACCGATCAGACACTTCGGGCCGCACTGGCCACCCATGCGGGGCGAGGATCGTTTCTCGGCCGACGTCGCCGCCATGAAGAACGAGTTTGGCGACGTGGGCGTGTTTCTGTCTGCCGATCATGAGGAGTTCCTGTCGCCGGTGCATGCACGATCGGTCGCGCGTGCGTTGCTCGCCGCCGCGGACTGGGTGGACGACAACCGCAATACCTGACTGCACCCTGAGACCAGACCCCAACAGCGCCCCGCCTCGAATGAGGAGGCAGGGCGCTGTTGGCGTTGTCCGACTATGCACTCTGATCCTTGAGCTCTGGACTGCGGTGATATGAGTGGGCCCGGCCGGGCTCGAACCGACGACAGCCGCGGTGTAAACGCGGTGCTCTACCAACTGAGCTACAGGCCCCAAACCGAAGAGGGACGGCGTCAGGCACCGTCCTTAGACGGACCTCAGGCTACCGACCCGGACAGCTCCTTGACCGCAGCGCGGTAGCCGTCGAAGTCACGCTTCTGCGCCGGCCCGTTGACCAACGTCCACCGAACGATCCCGTCGCGGTCGACCAGGAACGTCCCGCGGGTGGAGAACCCGCCGGACTGCTCGAACACCCCGTAGGCCTGCGCGACGTCGCCGTGCGGCCAGAAGTCGCTGAGCATCGGGAAGAAGTAGCCCTCCACGTCGGACCACGCGCGCTGGGTGTACATGTGGTCGCACGAGATGGCGAGCACCTGGACGTCGTCACTCTCGAAGTCGCCCAGGTTGTCCCGGATCTCGCACAGCTCACCCTTGCAGATGCCGGAGAAGGCGAACGGGTAGAACACCACCACGACATTCTTGACCCCCCTGTAGTCGGACAGCGAGACCTTCCGGCCCTGCTGGTCCTTGAGGGTGAAGTCGGGGGCTGGCTGCCCGACCAGAGGTCCGGCGGGCAGGGCTGTGGAGGTGCTGGTGCTCGTCATGGCTGCAGTCTGTCAGTAGTCAGCGACGTTCGGTCTTGGGGGCGACCAGACGACTGCCGTTCCACTCCCCGGCCGCGTTGGTGCTCCCGGAGGCATGGAGCCCCGCGGTCAGGGTCGCCTCCTGGATGTCGCTGGCATCGACGTGGCCCTCACGGCCGGCCTTGGGCGTGAGCAGGACGATGAACCCGCCCTCGGCAAGGTTGGTGAGCCCATCCACGAGAGCGTCGACGAGGTCACCGTCATCCTCGCGCCACCACAGAACCGCCGCATCCGCGACATCGCCGTAGTCCTCGTCCTCGAGCTCGGAGCCACACAGTCCCTCGATCGCCAGGCGGAAGTCGTCGTCGACGTCCTCGTCGTACCCGAACTCCTGAACCACCTGTCCGGCGGCGAAGCCCAGCTTTGCCACCAGACCCTTCGTTGCCGCGGCATGCGCGGTCCCAATCACGAGTGTTCCTCTCTGACGTCACCCGGGCTCAGGCCCGAGATCGTTGGATGCTTCTGCACAGTCCACCCGGTATGGCGGGATCTTGCAAGCGTCGCCGGCTGCCGGTGCTCCAGTGTGCGCCACATACCGGACAGGGACCCAGGCCAGAATATGACCTTTGGCACCTCCTGGTAGAGGATGGGCTGTTATGTGAGCACATCTGCCGACACCATCAGCCGTCGGCAGGACCAGTGGCTCAGTCGTCGCATGAAAGGACTCACCGTCGTGACACATGAGGAAGCCGGACCCATCCTGAACGGCATCCCCAGTCAGATCCCGGACGTCGACCCCGAAGAGACCCGAGAGTGGCTGGAGTCACTGGACGGAGTCATCGACGCGGGCGGCCGGCGCCGGGCCCGATACGTGATGCGCAAGCTGCTCGAACGGGCCCGCGAGCGCCAGGTCGGGGTCCCCTCGCTGACCGCGACGGACTACATCAACACCATCCCCCCGGAGTCCGAGCCCTGGTTCCCCGGCGACGAGGAGGTCGAGCGCCGTTACCGCGCCTACCTCCGCTGGAATGCCGCGATCATGGTCCACCGCGCCCAGCGGCCCGGCATCGGCGTGGGCGGTCACATCTCCTCCTACGCCTCCGCGGCCACGCTCTACGAGGTCGGCTTCAACCACTTCTTCAAGGGCCGCGACCACGAGGGTGGCGGGGACCAGATCTACTTCCAGGGGCACGCCTCCCCCGGCATCTACGCCCGCGCCTTCCTCGAGGGCCGGCTGACCGAGACGCAGATGGACGGGTTCCGTCAGGAGCACTCCCAGCTCGTGGACGGCCAGCCGTCCGCGCTGCCGAGCTACCCGCACCCGCGCAACATGCCGGACTTCTGGGAGTTCCCCACCGTGTCGATGGGCCTGGGCCCGATGAACGCGATCTACCAGGCGCAGTTCAACAAGTACCTGACCAACCGCGGGATCAAGGACACGTCCAAGCAGAATGTGTGGGCCTTCCTGGGCGACGGCGAGATGGACGAGCCGGAGTCACGCGGGCTGCTGCAGGTCGCGGCCAACGACGAGCTCGACAACCTGACCTTCGTCGTCAACTGCAACCTGCAGCGACTCGACGGCCCGGTGCGCGGCAACGGCAAGATCGTCCAGGAGCTCGAGGCGACCTTCCGGGGGGCCGGCTGGAACGTCATCAAGGTCATCTGGGGCCGCGGGTGGGACCCGCTGCTGGCCCAGGACCGCGACGGCGCCCTGGTGAACCTGATGAACAGCACGCCGGACGGCGACTACCAGACGTTCCGAGCCAACGACGGCGCCTACGTCCGGAAGCACTTCTTCGGTGACGACCCGCGCACGCGGGCGATGGTGGAGGACTGGTCGGACGAGGACATCTGGTGGAAGCTCAAGAGGGGTGGCCTCGACTACCACAAGGTCTACGCGGCCTATAAGGCAGCGATGGACCACAACGGCCAGCCGACGGTGATCCTGGCCAAGACGATCAAGGGCTACAGCCTGGGCTCACACTTCTCGGGTCGTAACGCCACCCACCAGATGAAGAAGCTGACCCTGGAGGACCTCAAGGGGTTCCGGGACACGCTGCACATCCCCATCTCGGACGAGCAGCTCGAGAAGGACCCCTACCTCCCGCCGTACTACAACCCCGGCCCGCAGGACCCGGCCATCCAGTACATGATGGAGCGCCGCGCCAAGCTGGGCGGGTCGCTGCCGAGGCGCCGGTCCGAGGCCGAGCCGCTCAAGCTGCCCGACCACAAGGTCTATGAGCTGGCCAGGAAGGGCTCCGGCAAGCAGGAGATCGCCACCACGATGGCGTTCGTGCGGCTGCTGCGGGAGCTCATGCGCGACAAGGAGTTCGGCCGCCACGTGGTGCCGATCATCCCGGACGAGGCCCGCACCTTCGGGATGGACTCCTTCTTCCCGACCGCGAAGATCTACAACGTCCACGGGCAGAACTACACCTCGGTCGACGCGGACCTGATGCTCGCCTACCAGGAGTCGAAGCAGGGACAGATCCTGCACATGGGCATCAACGAGTCCGGCTCGGTGGCCGCGTTCACCGCTGCCGGGACGTCCTATGCCACCCATGGCGTGCCGATGGTCCCGATCTACATCTTCTACTCGATGTTCGGGTTCCAGCGTTCCGGCGACTCGATCTGGGCGGCCGCCGACCAGATGACGCGAGGCTTCATGCTGGGTGCCACGGCGGGACGCACGACGCTGACCGGTGAGGGGCTCCAGCACGCGGATGGTCACAGCCCGCTGCTCGCCTCGACCAACACCGCCATCGTGTCCTACGACCCGGCCTACGCCTACGAGATCGCGGCCATCATGGAGGACGGGCTGCGCCGCATGTATGGCGAGGAGCCCGAGAACGTCATCTACTACATCACCCTCTACAACGAGCCCAACGTCCAGCCGCCGGAGCCCAAGGACATCGACACCGAGGGCCTGCTCAAGGGGATGTACCTGCTGTCTGCCGGATCCACGGACGGCCTCGACGGTGACACAAGTGACGGAACCGAGCCGAAACGGGTCCAGCTGCTGGCCTCCGGGGTCGGCGTGCCGTGGATCCTCGAGGCGCAGGAGCTGCTGAGGTCCGACTGGGGCGTCGTCGCCGACGTGTGGTCGGTCACCTCGTGGGGCGAGCTGCGCCGGGACGCCATGGCGTGCGACGAGCAGGCCTTCCTCCACCCAGACCAGGAGCAGAGGGTGCCGTTCGTGACCCAGAAGCTCCAGGACGCTCCGGGTCCGGTCATCGCGGTGTCCGACTACATGCGGGCCGTCCAGGACCAGATAGCGCCCTGGGTCCCCCAGGACTTCATCTCCCTGGGCGCCGACGGGTTCGGCTTCTCCGACACGCGGGCAGCCGCCCGGCGCTTCTTCCACATCGACGGCCCGTCGGTGGTCGTCAGGGCGCTGCAGATGCTGGCCAAGCGCGGCGAGATCGACCCCTCGGTGCCGCGGGAGGCCGCCGACAAGTACCGCCTGCTCGACGTCAACGCCGGCACCTCGGGCAACGCGGGAGGCGAGTCCTAGGCAGTCCGCAGTCCCAGGCAGTCCGCAGTCCCAGGCAGTCCGCAGTCCTGGGCAGGGCTCACCCACCCCGGTGATAGTGCACTAATCGACCCACCCAGCGATGGGTGGGTCGATTTCTGCGCTTTCACATAGCCAGGTCGCGGGTTCGGAGGGGGTCGGGCGGATTGGGTCGGTTGGATTGGGGTCGGGCGGGTTGGTGGCGGCGGGTCAGGCGGCGGCCTTGGGGGCCAGGAACTCGGCCCTGGCGATCACGCCGATGTCCGGCTGGTCGGTGAACAGGCCGTCGATCCCCGTCCCCAGGAACCGCACCTGCTCATCGATGGCCCGGCCGTATGCCGTGGCGTCCGTCCCGACGCGGTACTCGAGCGGCAGGAAGGTGTTCTCGGCGCGGAACGTGTACGGGTGGACCTTCAGCCCGGCGGCATGCGCGTCAGCTACCAGCGTGGTGGTTCGGCCAAGGGTGCCGTCGGGGTTGCGGGGGATGACCTGGTTCTTGTCCGGGCCGATGCCGTTGACGATTCCGGACAGGGAGCGCAGACCTTTCGCCGTGGTGAGCTCGGCGTAGGTCGTGGGGTCGCCGGTGGACGCGAGGTCATAGGGCGCGCCGCTGGCCGAGGTGAGCAGGCTGAGCCTGGAGCTCACGCCGAAGTGCTGGCGAAGGTCCACCAGGTTGGTCAGCTCGAACGACTGGATGAAGATCGGCGCGGTCCGCTTGTCGAGGCCGGCAGCACGGACCTGCTTCACCAGCTGGGTCTCCAGATCCAGGTGGACGGAGCGGAAGTAGGTGGGATGCTTGGTCTCGGGATAGACCCCGATCACCCGGTGAAGATCCATGCTGAGCCTCTCACGCAAGGCCAGCACCTCGGCGAAGGTCGGGATCTCGAACCGCCCGTCATACATGGTGTTCTCCTGGCGGACCGCGGGCAGCCGTTCCCTGGCCCGCAGGGTCTTCAGCTCGGCGAGGGTGAAGTCCTCGGTGAACCAGCCGGTCTGGGCGTTGCCGTCGATGACCTTCGTGGCCTTGCGTCCGGCGAACTCCGGGTGGGCGGCCACATCAGTGGTACCACCGATCTCGTTCTCGTGGCGGGCCACCAGGACGTGGTCCCTGGTCGACACCAGGTCCGGCTCGATGAAGTCCGCGCCCATCCGGGCGGCCAGCTCGTACGAGGCCAGGGTGTGTTCGGGGCGGTAGCCCGCGGCGCCGCGATGACCGATGATCAGCGGGGCCGTTGCGGCGGGATTGTGCTGG
>Ga0209797_10001840_pt1 | contig 10692 bp, 8 predicted proteins | sample DOMMetBare3Fresh_2_FD_187472 | JGI IMG/M metagenome (GOLD analysis project Ga0209797, IMG submission 187472) | Wetland sediment microbial communities from St. Louis River estuary, USA, under dissolved organic matter induced mercury methylation -... | ecosystem: Environmental > Aquatic >...
CCGGAAGCCGCGCCAGAGCGCGAGGTCGTAGACGACCTTGAGCGCGCCCGAGGCGAGGAAGGGGACGGCCGAGAGCGCGGCGCTCGCGTAGAGGGGCCCCGCCGCCACCGGGGCGAGCGCCGCCCCGAGGGTGCGGGCGATCCCGGTCACCCCCGCGGCGGCGGACCGCTCGTCGGGGGCCACCACCGCCATCGTGTAGGACTGCCGGGTGGGGACGTCCATCTGCGAGATCGAGAAGCGCAGGAGGAGCACCGCGATGGCGAGCGGCAGGGTGGGCATCAGCGGGACGAGGGCGAGCAGCAGGTTCGAGGGCAGGTGCGTGAAGACCATCGTGTTCACGAGCCCGAACCGCCGCGCGATCGCTGCGGCGGAGAGGGCCGAGACGCCCCCGAGCACGTTCGCGCCGAAGAAGATGGCGCCGAGGAGGCCCGGCCCCGCGCCGAACCGCTCGTGGAACCACCAGGCGACGAAGCTCTGCACCACCAGGCCGCCCGCGAAGGCGTCGAGCGAGAAGAGCGCGGACAGCCGGAGGACGACGCGCCGCGAGCGGTGCAGGCCGAGGGCGCCGGCGGCCGCCCGGGCGGCCGGCGGCGGCGCCTCGATGGCGGGGGACAGGCGTGCCGACACGGCCGCGAGCGCGAGCCCCGCCGCGGCGTAGACGGCGAACACGGCGCGGGTGGCGTCGAGGCGCGCCGCTCCGGCGCGCTCGAGCGCCTCCGCGAGCGCCCCGCCCGCGAGGGCGCCCGCGGCGGTGGCGAGGGCGCCGGTGAGCTGGTACCAGGCGAAGACCGCCGTCCGCCGGTCCGGCGGGATCTCCTGGACGAGGGCCGCCTGCTCGATGGGGAGGAAGGGCCCCACCTCGTTCCCGGAGGGGGAGAGGACCCCGACCGTGGCGGCGGCGGCGAGGAGGGCGAACGAGGTCGTCGCCGCGAACGTCGCGCCCGCCGCGACCATCAGGGCCGCGCCGAGGAGGAGCATGCGCCGCCGCCCCGCGCGGTCGGCCCGCGTCGTGACGGCGAGCGACACCGCGGCGTCGCCGAGGAGCGTCAGCGTGAGGAGGAGGCCGACCCGCGTCTCGTCGAGCCCCGCGGCCGCGAGGTGCAGGACGAGCACGACCGAGACGAGGCCGTACGCGAACATCCGCACCGCGCGCGTCGCGAAGAGGCGCGGGACGTCCGGCGCGGTGCGGGACAGGGCGGGCTACCGCGCCGGCGCGGCGTCGGCGCCCCGGAGCCCGAGCTTCTTCAGGATGCCGATGGCCGGGCAGAAGCCGGTGAGGCCGCTCTGGAGGAGGTTCGCCCCGACGAAGGCGGTGAACCACAGCCAGTTCGGGCTCGAGAAGATGGGGCTCCCCTCGAGGCCGAGGCCGAGGGAGAGGAGGACGAAGAAGCCGGCCATGCTGCGGACGCCGCGCTCTGCGGTCATTGGTGGGATCTCCCTGGGGGGGGCTCCGGCCCCACCCGAGTCGTCCGAGCCAGCATGCCCGGCCGGGGGTTCCGAAGTAAAGTCCGCCGATGCTCGCCCCCGCCGCGGTCCTCCTCTCCGTGCTCGCCGCCTCGTCCGCCGTCCCCGCGCCTCCGAAGGCGCTCGCCCCCGCCGCCGCCCGGGCGACGGAGGCGCTCCTCCGCCGGCACGGCGAGGCCGAGCGCGGCCGCATCGAGCGGGGCGTCGCCCAGGCGGCGGCCTTCTGGCGCGTCTCGGGCCCGCAGCCGGACGGTGACGCGAAGGCCTTCGAGGCCTTCTGCGCCGAGCACTTCCTCCCCCGCGGGCCCGCCCTCGACGCGACCTTCGCCCGCCTGGAGGCCTCCTTCGAGGCGCTCGACGGCCACACCCTCGAGATCGACCGCGAGCTGTCCCGCTGGGCGCAGCTCGACCTCGGCCCGCTGCAGCCCCTCGACGGCCTCCTCGACGCGCTCGACCCCTCCGCCCACGTCACCGACGACCTCTTCGCCGGGAAGGTCGCCTTCGTCGCGCTCCTCGACTTCCCGCTCACCACCCTCGACGAGCGGCTCGCGCGCGGCGAGGGCTGGTCGCGGCGCGAGTGGGCCGAGGTGAGGCTCGCGAACCGCTTCGCGCGCAGGGTTCCCGCCGAGGTGAACCAGGGGATCGCGCGGGCCGCCGCCCGCGCCGACGCCTACATCGCCGACTACAACCTCTTCATGCATCACGTCCTCTCCGAGCAGGGCGAGCGGCTCTTCCCGAAGGGCAAGCGGCTCCTCTCCCACTGGAACCTGCGCGACGAGCTGAAGGCCCAGTACGCGCAGGAGGGCGGCCTCGCGCGGCAGCGGACGATCGCGAAGGCCATGGAGCGGATCGTCACCCAGACGATCCCGGCGAGCGCCGTGAACGACCCGGCGGTGGACTGGAACCCCTTCACCAACGAGGTGCGGCCGGCGCCGGCGGAGACGATCGAGGAGGGGAAGCCGAGGGACCGGGCCGCCCCGGCCCGCGAGCCCGACACGCGCTACGCCACCATCCTCGCGAACTTCCGCGCCGCGAGGGCGGCGGACCCCTACTCCCCCTCCGCCCCGACCCACATCGCCCGCACCTTCGACCTGCAGCGCGAGATCCCGGAGGCGAGGGTCGTCGCGATGCTCGAGGAGGTCCTCGGGGCGCCGGAGCTGCGGGCGCTCGGCAAGGTCATCGCGGGCCGGCTCGGCCGCCCTCTCGAGCCCTTCGACGTCTGGTACGCCGGGTTCCGCCCGCGCACGAAGCGCTCCGAGGCGGAGCTCGACGCGCTCACGCGGGCCCGCTACCCGAGCGCGGAGGCGTTCGCGAAGGCGCTGCCGGAGACGCTCGAGAAGCTCGGGTTCTCCCCCGAGCGGGCGCGCTGGCTCGCCGAGCGCATCGAGGTCGACCCGGCGCGGGGATCCGGCCACGCGCTCCAGGCGGCGCGGCGCGGGGACCGGCCGCACCTCCGCACCCGCATCGGCAAGGACGGGATGGACTACAAGGGCTTCAACATCGCCGTCCACGAGCTCGGCCACAACGTCGAGCAGGTCCTCTCCCTCTACGAGGTCGATCACACCCTCCTCCAGGGCGTGCCCAACGTGGCCTTCACCGAGGCGCTGGCCTTCGTGTTCCAGGCGCGCGATCTCGAGGTGCTCGGGCTCGCCGCGCGCGATCCCGAGGCGAGGCGGCTCGCCGCGCTGGACACCCTCTGGGCCACCGCCGAGATCGCCGCGGTGGGGCTCGTCGATCTCGGGATGTGGCACTGGATGTACGACCACCCGGGGGCGTCCCCGGCCGAGCTGCGCGAGGCCACCGTCCGGATCGCGAAGGACGTCTGGAACCGCTGGTGGGCGCCGGTGATCGGGGTGAAGGACTCCCCGATCCTGGCGATCTACTCGCACATGGTGAACAACCAGCTCTACCTCCCCGACTACCCGGTGGGCCACCTCATCGCCGCCCAGATCGAGGAGCACGTGGACGCGCTCCCGGCCGGGAAGACCCTCGGCGAGGAGATGGAGCGGATGGCCACCTTCGGCGCGGTGGCGCCCGACCTCTGGATGAAGCACGCCACCGGCGAGGCCGTGTCGTCCCGGCCGCTCGTCCGCGCGGCGGCGAGGGCGCTCGAGGGGACGTGAGGCGGCGCCGGGCCGGCGCGCCCGGAGGAAGAGTCGCGCGCGCCGGGCCGTCGGTCAGGCGCCGCGCCGCACCTCGACGGTGAGGTGCGCGAGGCCGGGCACCGCCGCGAGCGCGGCGCGCACCTCGTCGGCGGAGGAGCCCCGCTCGCTCACCACCGACACGATCGCCGCCACGTGCCCCGGCCCCACGCGCCAGAGGTGGAGGTCGGAGAGCCGCTCGCCCTCGCGCGCCGCGATGGCGCGCCGGATCTCGGCGGCGGCCCGGCCGCCGGCCGCCGCGTCGAGCAGGACCCGCCCCGTGTCCCGGAGCAGCTGGAAGGACCAGCGGGCGATGACGAGCGCGCCGACGAGCCCCATCACCGGGTCGAGCCACGCCGCGCCGGCCCAGCGCCCGAGGACGAGCGCGGTGATGGCGAGGATCGAGGTGAGCGCGTCCGCGAGCACGTGCAGGTAGGCGGCGCGCAGGTTGTGATCGGCGTGGGCGTGCGAGGCGGCCTCGCCGGGGGGCGCGGGGGCGTGCCCGTGACGGTCGTCCCCGGCGGGGCGGTGCTCGTGCCCGGGCTCGGCGTGGGGGTGGCCGCGGGCGAGGATCGCGGCGCTCGCGACGTTCACCAGCAGGCCGAGGACGGCAACGGCGATCGCCTCGTCGAACGAGATCGGGAGCGGGGCGCGGAGCCGCGCGAGGGCCTCCCAGGCGATGAGGAGCGCGACCACCCCGAGCACCACCGCGCTCGTGTACCCGGCCAGATCGCCGACCTTCCCGGTGCCGAAGGTGAAGCGGGCGTCGCGCGCGTGGCGGCGTGCGTAGCGGTACGCGAGCGCCGCGATGCCGAGCGCGCCGGCGTGCGTCGCCATGTGCCAGCCGTCCGCGAGGAGCGCCATCGAGTTGAAGACCGACCCCGCCACGATCTCGCCGGCCATCATGGCGGCGGTGAGCGCGACCACGACCCAGGTGCGCCGCTCGTTCGCGTCGTGAGCGTGCCCGAGGAAGACGTGCTCGTGGGCCAGCGGATCGTCGGTCGAGGTGGGCATCCCGCTGCCTCCGGGGATCACCCTATAGCCCGCCTCGCCCGCAGGGGCCACCCTCCGGGGACGCTCGCCGCGCTTGAACCGCGGGGCCCGGGGCGGTCGAATCGGCGCATGCACCTCTTCTCGCCGCTCGCCCTCCGCTCGGTCACGCTCCGCAACCGCATCGCGGTCTCGCCCATGTGCCAGTACTCGGCCCTGGACGGCCGCGCGAACGACTGGCACCTCGTCCACCTCGGCGCGCGCGCCGTCGGCGGCGCGGGGCTCGTGATGTTCGAGGCGACCGCCGTGGAGGCCCGCGGCCGGATCTCGCCCGCCGACCTCGGCCTGTGGGAGGAAGGGCAGGTGGAGCCCCTCGCCCGCGTCGTCCGGTTCGTGACGGCGCAGGGGGCGGTGGCCGCGCTCCAGCTCGCGCACGCCGGACGGAAGGCGAGCGTCAGGGCGCCCTGGGACGGCGGCGCGCCGCTGCCCGCCGCGGAGGGCGGCTGGGCGCCCGTGGCGCCGAGCGCGGTGCCGTTCGCCGACGGGTACGCGACGCCGCACGCGCTCGCGCCGTCCGAGCTCGCGGGCATCGTCGGCGCCTTCGCTGCCGCGGCCCGCCGCGCCGCCGCCGCCGGGTTCGGCGCGGTCGAGGTCCACGCGGCGCACGGCTACCTCCTGCACCAGTTCCTCTCGCCGCTCGCGAACCGGCGCGAGGACGCCCACGGCGGCTCGTTCGAGAACCGCACCCGGCTCCTGCGCGAGGTGGTCGGCGCCGTTCGCGCCGAGTGGCCGGAGCGGCTCCCCCTGCTCGTCCGGATCTCGGCGACCGACTGGGCCCCGGGCGGCTGGGACCTCGACCAGTCGGTCGAGCTCGCGCGCGGCCTCGGCCCGCTCGGGGTGGACCTCGTCGACGTCTCGTCCGGCGGCCTCGTCGCGACGGCGCAGGTCCAGGCGGGGCCGGGCTACCAGACCGGCTTCGCGGAGCGGATCCGGCGCGAGGCCCACGTCCCCACCGGCGCGGTGGGGATGATCGTCTCGCCGGAGCAGGCGGACCACGCCGTCCGCTCCGGCCAGGCCGACCTGGTCCTCCTCGCGCGCGAGCTGCTCCGCGATCCCCACTTCCCGCTGCGCGCGGCGCGGGCGCTCGGCCAGGAGGGCCCGTGGCCGAGGCAGTACCTGCGCGCGAGGTGACCCCGGCTCGTTCCTCCGCGCGTGCGCGCTAGGAGCCGCGCCCGAACCGTGGCCCGATCACCTCGATGTGCTCCTCGAACGAGGGGCGGTCCAGGTACGGCCCCTCGTGCAGCGCGAACGCGAGCGGCCGCGCGACGCCCTGCAGCAGGATGCCGGCCTGGAGCGCGAGGATCGCGGCGGCGAGCGCGACGGTTTCGACGACCGTGCTGGCCTTCATCTTCCGTCCCTCCTCGCCGCCGAGTACGCGCCCTTCCGCGGCGGATTTCAAGGCCCCCTGCCGGCGTGGCCCGACTGCGGAATCGACGGCGCCGAAGTAGAATCGTCTCTCCCGGGCGAGGAGGCACCCCATGCGCGTGGGCCGCTACGAGATCGCGAGCGTCGTCGACGCGTACTTCGCCCTCGACGGCGGCGCGATGTTCGGCATCGTCCCCCGGCCCCTCTGGGAGCGGAAGATCGCCCCCGACGCCCGGAACCGCATCCGGCTCGCCGCGCGCTGCCTGGTGGCGGTGGACCGGGACGCCCGGCGCGTCGTGCTCGTGGACGACGGCGTGGGCGACAAGTGGGACGCGAAGCAGACCGACATCTACGCGGTGGACCGGAGCGGCGGCGGCCTCGACGCGGGGCTCGCGCGGCTCGGCCTCTCGCGGACGGACGTGACGGACGTCCTCCTCACCCACCTCCACTTCGACCACGCCGGCGGCACCACCCGGCGAGGGCCGGACGGCCGGCTCGAGCTCTCGTTCCCGCGCGCGACGCACCACCTCCAGCGCCGCCAGTGGCAGCTCTCCCACGCGCCGTCCGAGAGGGACGCCGGGAGCTTCCTCGCCGAGAGCTTCGAGCCGCTCCAGCGCTCGAACCTGCTCCACCTCGTGGAGGGCGAGGCGCAGCTCTTCCCCGACGTCGAGCTGATCGTGTCGGAGGGTCACACCGCGGCCCAGCAGCTCCCCAGGTTCCACGGCGACGGCAGCCACCTCACCTTCTGCGGCGACGTGATCCCGACCCACGCCCACCTGCGGCCGAGCTGGGTGATGGGCTACGACCTCTTCCCCGTCACCACCCTCGAGGAGAAGAAGGTCCTGCTCGCGGAGGCGCTCGAGGACGACGGGATCCTCTTCTTCGAGCACGACGCCGGCATGGCCGCCTGCCGGCTCCGCGAGGAGGACGGACGGCCGGTGTTCCGGGAGGCGGTGGCGCTGTAGCGGGGCGGCACGCCCCGTGGTGAACGCCCCTGGCGCGCGAGCCCGCGCCGAGGTACGGAAGCGGGCGATGGACGAGCCCAAGGTCACGATCACCCGGCGCGGCGCCGAGCGGCTCGCGGGCGGGCACCTGTGGATCTACCGCGCCGACGTGGAGAGGGCGCCCACGAGGCTCGAGGCGGGCGACGTGGTCCTCCTCGCCGACGGGCGCGGGCGCTTCCTCGCCAAGGCCTTCTGGTCCGCGCGCTCCAAGATCGCGCTCCGGGTGGTGACGCGCGACGAGGAGCCGGTGGACGAGGGCTTCTTCGCGCGCCGCCTCGCCGCCGCGATCGGGCTGCGCGAGCGGGTCTTCGGCGCCGAGCGCTTCGTCCGGCTCGTGCACGGCGAGGCGGACCTCCTGCCCGGCCTCGTCGTGGACCGCTACGGGGACGCGGCGGTCCTCCAGACGCTCGTCCCGGCCACCGACCGGCGCAAGCACCTGTTCGCCGACCTCCTGTCGAGCGCGCTCGGGCTCACCAGCGTGGTCGAGCGGAACGACGTCCGCGTGCGGGAGCTGGAGGGGCTCGCGCAGACGAAGGGCGTCGTCCGCGGCGAGGCGCCCGGCCCGATCGAGTACCGGGAGGGCGACGTCCGCATGAGGGTGGACCTCCTCGCCGGGCAGAAGACGGGGGCGTTCCTCGATCAGCGCGAGAACCACCTGCGCGCCGGCGAGTACGCGCGCGGCCGCTGCCTGGACTGCTTCAGCTACGCCGGCGGGTTCGCCCTGCAGCTCGCGCGCCGCGCCGAGCGGGTCACCGCCGTCGAGATGCAGCCCAACGCGACGGCCCTCCTCAGGGAGAACGCGGCCCTCTCCCGCGCGGAGAACCTCGAGGTCGTGGAGGCGAACGCCTTCGACTTCCTCCGCGACCGCTCCGAGGAGGAGCCCGCCTACGACCTCGTCGTGCTCGACCCGCCCGCCTTCGCGAAGAGCAAGGACGCGCTCCCCGCCGCGCGCCGCGGCTACAAGGAGGTGAACCTGCGGGCGATGCAGGTGCTGAGGGAGGGCGGCATCCTCGTCACCGCCTCGTGCAGCTACCACCTCTCCGAGGCGATGCTCGAGGAGGTGGTCCTCGACGCCGCCAACGACGCCGGGCGCAGGCTGCAGCTCCTCGAGCGGCGCGGCGCCGGGCGCGACCACCCGGTGCTGATGGGCGTCCCCGAGACGCGCTATCTGAAGTGCCTGTTCCTGAGGGTGCTCTAGGTTGCCCCCCCTGTCCGGGCGGGGCCGCGCGCGCTAGCATCGGGTCTCCCCGCCGCTCTGGAGGCGGACCCCATGGCCGTCCGGCCCCAGGAGCTCGAAGACCCGCTCGCCGCCCTCGCCGCGAGCCCCCTCCTCGCCCGGCTCGATCCCGGCGAGCGCGGTCGGTTCCTCGCCTGCGCGGAGGTGGTGGAGGTGCCGGCGGGCGCGCGGGTCCACGGCGAGGCCGACGCGGGCGAGCACCTCTGCCTCGTCGCCCGCGGCGCGGCGATCCTGCGCCGCGCGGAGGGCAGCCTCCAGCGGCTCGCCCCGGGCGACCACTTCGGCGAGCTCGCGCTCCTCGGCGGCCGCCACCGCGGCGAGGTCGTGACCGCCGAGACGGCGCTCACGCTGGCCCGCGTCTCCGCGGCGTGCTGGAGCCGGCTCGAGTCGGCCGAGCCCGCCCTCGCGGTCAAGGTCGCGACCGGCGTCGCCCGGACCCTCGGGGACGAGCTCGCGCGGGTGACGGGCGACATCGGGCTCCTCCTCCGCGGCCGCTCGCTCCCGCGCGCCCAGGAGGTCACCGTGCGGATCGGGGGCGAGGAGCGGCGCGTCCGCACCGGCACGCGCCTCATCGACCTGCTCCCCGCCGAGCTCGACGGCGCGCTCGTCGTCGCCGGGCTCCTCGGCCAGAAGCCGGTCTCGCTCTCGACGCCCGTCTTCACCGACTGCGCGGTCGCGCCCCTCACCGCGAGCCACTGGGAGGGGCGGCAGATCTACGCCCACTCCGTCGGCCTCCTCCTGCTGGAGGCCGCTCACCAGGTCGCCCCCGGGCTCCGGGTGCGGATGGGCCCCTCGCGCGGGACGCGGCAGGTCGTGGGCCTCGAGGGCGACGGCGCGGGCGACCGCGCGCGGCTCGCCGCGGCGATCGGCGAGGCGATGGACCGCATCGCCACGGCCGACGTCCCCTTCCGCCTCGAGTTCTGGTCCACCGACGAGGCGGCGGGGTGGTTCCGCGACCGCGCCTGGGACGACGCCGCCCGGCTGCTCCGGATCCGCCGGCAGGCGACGGTCCGGCTCGTGTCCTGCGGGGAGCTGTACGCGCTCTCGATGGGGCCGCTCCTCCCGACCACCTCCCGGATCCGCGGCTTCCGGCTGCGCCCCGGCGACGAGGGGCTCGATCTCGAGCTCGGCAGCGTGGACCCCCGGAACGGCAACGGCCACGGGCGCGCGGCCGCGCCGCGCCCCCGCCCGCGCGACGGCGACATGGCGCACGAGCACGAGCGCTGGCTCGCCGCGATGGGGGTGACGAGCGTCGGGGCGTTCAACGAGCTGTGCATCTCCGGGCAGGTCTCGCAGCTCATCCGGGTCGCCGAGGGGTTCCACGAGAAGCGGATCGGCCAGATCGCCGATTCGGTCGCGGCGGCGCGCGACCGGATCCGGATCATCTCGATCGCCGGGCCTTCCTCGTCGGGGAAGAGCACCTTCATCAAGCGGCTCAAGGTCCAGCTCCAGATCGACGGCGTGAACCCGGTCGGCATCGGGCTCGACGACTACTACGTGGACCGGGAGCGGACCCCGAAGGCCGCCGGCGGCGACTGGGACTTCGAGGCGCTCGAGGCCCTCGACCTCCCGCTCCTCCAGCGCCACATCGCGCGCCTGCTGGCCGGCGAGGCGGTGGAGACCGCGCACTACGACTTCCTCTCCGGGAGGAGCCGCCCCGAGGGCGGCCCGACCATCCAGCTCCGCCCCGGCGACGTGCTCATGCTCGAGGGGATCCACGGCCTCAACCCGGGGCTGCTCGGCACCATCCCGCGCGCGGGCGAGCTCTACCGGATCTTCGTCCACCCCGCCACGACGCTCCCCTTCGACCGGTTGACGCGCGTCTCGGCGACGGACCTCCGGCTCCTGCGCCGCATCATCCGCGACCGCCACCAGCGCGGCTACGGCGCGGACGAGAACATCCTGCGCTGGCCCTCCGTGCAGGCGGGCGAGCGCGAGCACATCTTCCCGTACCAGGACGAGGCCGATGCCGTCTTCGACACCGCCCTCATCTACGAGCCGGCGGTGCTCAAGGTCTTCGCCGAGCGCTACCTCCTGGAGGTCCCCCAGAGCCACCCCGCCTACCCGACCGCGCACCGGCTCCGCTACCTGGTGGACCGGTTCGTGTCGATCTACCCCGACCACGTGCCGCCCAACTCGCTCATCCGCGAGTTCATCGGCGGCAGCGGCTTCGAGTACTAGGAGCGGCCGTGGACGACCACGACCTCGCGCGGATCGTCTTCGAGACGGTGGGGGCCCTGGTCGTGGTGCTCGACCGCGAGGGGCGCGTCCTCCGCTGGAACGCCGCCTGCGAGGCGGCGACCGGCCGGGGGCGCGACGAGATGCTCGGGCGGCCGGTCTGGGAGCTGCTCGCGCCGGAGGAGCGCGACGGCGTCCGCGCGGTCTTCGAGCGGATCCTCGCCCGCGACTTCCCGAACCAGCACGAGAACCA
>Ga0209797_10001841_pt1 | contig 10689 bp, 10 predicted proteins | sample DOMMetBare3Fresh_2_FD_187472 | JGI IMG/M metagenome (GOLD analysis project Ga0209797, IMG submission 187472) | Wetland sediment microbial communities from St. Louis River estuary, USA, under dissolved organic matter induced mercury methylation -... | ecosystem: Environmental > Aquatic >...
CGGGTCTGCTCGGCACACCGAGCCAGCCATCCTCAAAGCCGGGCATAGAGCTCCTTCAGCTTGTCGTGGGCGCGCGCCTGGACGTCGTGGTAGAGCGAGTTGCCGTGGGCGTCGATGCCGACGATCAGCGGCCCGAAGTCCTTGACACGGAACTTCCACAGGCACTCGGGCATCAGCTCCTCCCACAGCACCTCCTCGATCTCCTCGATCTGGGTGGTCTCGAGCGCCGCGGCGCCGCCGACGATGGCGAAGTAGACCATCCCAAGCCGCTGCATGGGCTCGATCGCGACGTCCGGGAAGCCGCCCTTGCCGCAGATGGCGCGGACGCCGTACTGCGCCCCGAGGCCCTCCGTGAACCGCACCATGCGTGCGCTCGTCGTCGTGCCGATGCAGATCTTCTCGTACTTGCCCTCCGCCACCTTGCGCACGTTCGGCGCCGTGTGCAGCAGGAAGGCTCCGGCGAGGTCCATCGGGGGCTCGACGCCCTGGTCGAAGATGCGGATCTGGGTGCGGTCGCGAATGCCGATGATGTGGCCCTGCACCGTGACCTCGTCGCCGGCGCGCAGCTTCAGGATCTCGGCCGGGTCGGTGATCGGGAACGTCAGCTCGTGGTGGGCCATGGCTCAGAACTCCCGGTCGAAGTCGATGGTGCCGTCGGCGGCGATGTGCGCGGAAGCGCGCCGCGCCGCCCAGCACTGGTAGTTGACCGCCACCGGGTTGAGCGTCATGTGGGTGTCGGCGTGCTCGATGTGGCACTGCAGGACGGTGACGTCGCCGCCGAGCCCCATCGGCCCGATGCCGGTCTCGTTGAGAAGGTTGTACAGCTCCTCCTCGAGCTGGGCCACGAGGGGATCCGGGTTCCGCGTGCCGACGGGCCGGGCGATCGCCTCCTTCGCGAGGTACATGGCGTAGTCGGCCGAGCCGCCGATGCCGACCCCCACGATCCCGGGCGGGCACGGCTTGCCGCCGGCGTCGACGATCGACTCCAGCACGAACTTCTTGATCCCGACGACGCCGTCGGCGGGCACGCACATCTTCAGGAAGCTCATGTTCTCGGAGCCGGAGCCCTTCGGCACGCACTTCACGTCGAGGCCGTCCCAGTCAGGGATGAACTCCCAGTGGACGATCGGCAGGCGGTACCCGATGTTCGGCCCGGTGTTCTCCCGCGTCAGCACGTGCACGGCGTTCGAGCGCAGCGGATGCTCGACGGTGGCGCGCGCCGTCCCCGCCTTCAGCGACGTGTAGATGCGCGCCGGATGCAGCGGGAAGTGCTCGCCGACGCGGCAGGTGTAGACGGCGATGCCCGTGTCCTGGCAGACGAGGTTCTTCTGCTCGTCGGCGATGGAGACGTTCCGGTGGATCGTCTCCAGGATGCGGATGCCGGTGGTCGACGTCTCGCGGTCGCGTGCAGCCGCCAGCGCGTCGCGCAGATCCTGTGGGATGTCCTTCAGCGCCCAGACGTACAGGTGCGCGGCGGCATCTTCCACCGCCCCAGCCAGGTCGGTCGTGGTGATCGTCGTCATCAGCTCGCTTTCTCCGAGGCTGCCCTGCCTGCGCGCCGGCCGAAGACGACGCACTCGAGCAGCGAGTTGCCCATCATCCTGTTGCGCCCGTGGGTGCCACCCGCGATCTCACCGCAGGCGTACAGCCCCTCGAGCGTCGTCTCGGCCTCCGTATCGATCACGAGGCCGCCGTTCTGGTAGTGGAGCACCGGGTAGGTGAGGAGCGGCTCCGAGAGCGGGTCGATGCCGGCGCCCCGGAAGCGTCGAAGCATGTACGGGAGCGACACGTCTGCGTCAGCCTCCGGGATCCGCGTCGTGTCGAGGTAGACGGCGGGCCGGCCGTCCTCCGTCTCCACCCCGCGCCCGGCAGCGACCTCGTCGAAGATCGCTTGTGACACGGTGTCACGAGGCCCGAGCGAGTCCGTGAACTCCTCGCCGTCCGCGTTGAGCAGCACCGCCCCGTACGCACGCGTCGTCTCGGGGATGGAGTACCCCTGCATCGTCGGCGGCCAGACGCCGCCGTTCGGGTGGTACTGGAGCGCATCGAGATCTCGGGCCTGGCAACCAAGGTCGAGCGCGATCGTCGTCACCTCGCCCGTTGCGTTCGGGTGGTTGGTGGAGAGCTCGCCCCGCTGCTCCGCCTCGGCGAAGCAGCGGCCGCCGGCAGCGAGCACCACCGCTCCGGCGAGCACGTCGGCCCGGCCGTCCTCCTTCGTGCGGAACGAGGCCGTCCAGCCGTTCTCGCCGGGCGCCAGCTCGAGCAGGGCGTGGTCGGGGAGCGCCGTGCCCCCGCCCGCCTCGAAGCTCTCCCGCAGCGCCTTCGTGATGGCGTGGCCGGTGCGATCGCCGACCTGAAGCAGCCGCCGGCGCGAGGCGCCGCCGCAGCGGGCGAGCCTGTAGCCGCCGTTGTCACGCGTGAACGTGCAGCCGAGCTGCTCGAGCCAGTGGATGGCCGCAGGAGCCTCCGAGGTGAGGACCTGGACGAGCCGGGGGTCTGCGGTGTCGTGGGACGAGCGCATCACGTCCTCGGCGTGGAGCGCCGGCGAGTCGTCCTCGCCGAACGCCGCCTGGATGCCTCCCTGCGCCTTGGAGGAGTTGTTCGCCTGGATGGAGCTCTTGGTCGCGAGCGCCACGCGGGCACCCGAGCGCTCGGCGGAGACGGCGGCGGCGAGGCCGGAGGCACCGCTGCCGATCACGAGCACGTCGAAAGATCGGGACGTCGCCACGAGAGTCAATACTAGCAGTGTTCTCTATCACTGTCATTAGCTCTCCTTATTTCTCTGGCAGCGCCTGGGGTGGCCGGGGCGCTCCGGGGTGACGCAGGCTGAGCCGATCGGCTTGACGGCGCCGTAACCGTTGCTTCACCTGCCGGCTCCGCGTCAGCGCTACCCTGGCCGGATCGACTGGACGCTTTTCCACCTGATCAACACGGGGATCGCGACGCGCGACTGGCTCGAGGATCCCGTCACGACGCTTGCGGCCGCCGCCGTGCCGCTGTATGCGCTTGCCACCGCGGGCCTGTGGCTGCTCGCGCGACCGTTCGGCGACACCCGCTGGAAGCAGGCGAGCGTGGCCGCGCTCGGATCGGCGGCAGTGGCAATGCTCGCGAGCCAGGCGATCAGCCACACGTGGGCGCGGTCACGACCGTTCACGGCGCACGAGGGGGGAACGCACCTGCTCGCGGCAGCGTCACCCGACCCGTCCTTCCCGAGCGACCATGCCACCGCTGCCTTCGCAATCGCCTTCGCCGTCCTCGCATTCTCACGCCGGGCAGGCGCCGGCTTCCTGGCGGCGGCAACGCTGATCGGCCTCTCTCGCATCGCGCTCGGCGTGCACTATCCGACGGACGTCCTCGCCGGAGCCGGCGTCGGCTGGGCGGCAGCTCTGCTCGTCACCACCCTCGGCAGGCCATGGGTGACGCGGATCGTGACGCTCTTGGGACGGCTCTCCGACCCGGTGCTCGCGCCCGTCTGGCGCCGGCTCCCCCATCGCCGCCTCGTGCGCTAGTGCGGCGTCTCACAACGTTCGACCGAATCGTACGTTGTGAGACGCCGCACTCGATGCTTGTTGCACGCTGGTCAGCTGCTGCGCAGCTGGCCACCGTGATCCTGAAGGGGCGCGCTTTGCGCGCCCGGGGTTTCCGTCGCAACGTGAGGCGCCGCCGGGCCTCACCAGATCGAGCGCAGCAGCTCGGCGATCTCCAGCCGGCCGGCCGGGCGCGGATTCGCCTTCGCGCCTCCCCGCTCGGCGATCTCCGCCGCCACCTCCGGCAGCTCCTCGAGGGGAACCCCGTGGTCGCGTAGACGCCCGAAGTGGCCGAGCCGCGCAAGCTCCTCGATACCGGCAGCCGGGTCGTGACAGCCGATCGCCCGGCCGAAACGGGCGACCTCGTACGGCACCACCGGCTCGTTGAAGCGCAGCGCAGCGGGCAGGCAGAGAGCGTTCATCGTCCCGTGCGGAACGCCGTAGCGGCCCCCGAGGCCCTGCGCCAGCGCATGGCCGAGACAGAGCCCGGAGGCGTCGAGCGCCAGGGCGGCCTGCATCGCTCCCTCGAGCAGGCGCGTGCGCGCAGCAAGCGAGCCGGAGTCGGCCACGACCTGCGGCAACGACGTCGCCAGTGCGGCCGCACCTCGGTCCGCAGCGTCGACCGCTGCAGGGCCGGACGACGGGTGGTAATAGGCCTCGGCGCAATGGGCGAGAGCGTTCATCGCAGTCCCCACCGTGACCGGGAGCGGCAGGCCCGCGGTCAGCTCCGGGTCGTAGATGGCCGCTACCGGGCGAGCTCGCTCGTCGCTGCCACCGCCCTTGCGACCCGGCGCGAGCAGGACGCCGAAGTACGGCGTCCACTCGGCTCCGGCGTACGTCGTCGGCACCGCGATCACGCTGACCTCGGCCTGGCCCAGCAGCTCGACGACCACCGCCTTGGCAGTGTCCACGGCGCTGCCGCCGCCGAGGGCCACGAGGCCGTCGGCATGGAGCTCGCGGGCACGAGCGGCCGCCGCTCGAACCGACTCGACCGGTACGTGGGAGCGCACGCCGGCAAACACACCCGTGACCGGCAAGCCCGCCGCCGCCGCGGCCCAGCGGGGCGTCGTGACGAGCAGTAGCCGCCGCACCCCCAGCTCCGCCGCGACCGCCCCCAGCTCCGCAAGTGAGCCCGCGCCGAAACGGACGAGGCGGCCCCGGCCGCTCACGTGTCGCGCTCGCGGGCGAACTGCACGAAGGCGTCGGCAGCCCGCGTCGGCACGCGGCCCGTGCCGCGCACGAGCGAGATCTCGCGCATCGCGTCCATGCCGGCGAGCCTGGCCTCGGCCAGAAGACCGGCTGCGAGCTCCGACTCGACGGCCGTACGAGAGATGAAAGTGACGCCGAAGCCGGCCTGCACCGCGCTCCGCACCGACTCCTGCAGCCCGAGCTCGAGCCGGACGTCGAGATCGCGCAGCCGCATGCCCATCCGGCGGAGCTCGTCCTCGACGACCTGGCGGACGCCTGCGCCCTCCTGCATCACGATCAACGACGCGCCGCGCAGCTCGTCGATCGTGACGGTCCGTCCGGCGAAGGGGTGGCCCGGCGGGCAGATCAGGATCACCTCGTCGCGCAGGAACTGCTCGAAGCGGACGCCGCGGTGCCGCCGGGCCGCGCCGACGATGCCGAGCTCGAGCTCTCGGTCGGCGACGAGCTCGACGACCGCCTGCGTGTCGTGCACCTCGAGTGCGACCTTCACGTCGGGGTTGCGGTGCTGGAACTCGCACAGGAGCAGAGGCACGACAATCGCCGCCGGGCCGGTGGAGGCGCCGATCGAGAGCTCGCCCGACAGCGCGCCTGCCCCCTCCGCCGCCACCTCGCCGAGCAGCTGCTCCTCGAGCTGCAGCAGCCGCTGCGCTCCGCGGTAGAGGCGCCAGCCCGCCTCGGTCGGCTCGACGCGCCGGCCGGAGCGGTCGAGCAGCTGGGCTCCGAGGCGCTTCTCGAGCGCCCGCACCTGCAGCGACACGGCGGGCTGGGTGACGCCGAGCCGGTCGGCCGCCTGAGAGAAGCTGCGACGCTCGACGACGGCGCAGAAGGCTGCGAGCTGCCGTGTATCCATAAGCAGATCTTATCGAGGGACGCGTAGACGGCGAATCCTCCCGGTGCGATACGCATATATGCATAATGCAGGAGTGCGTAACACGAACCCGTTCACCTTCGGCATGCTCGCACAGGACGACGCATTCACCGACCGCCGTCGCGAGATTGCGGAGCTCGCCGCCGACATGCGCAACGGGCAGGACGTCGTCGTCCTGGCGCCCAGGCGGTACGGGAAGACGTCCCTCGTGCTCCGTGCCGTCGAGGAGGTGGCGCGGGACGGTGTGCTCGTCGCCTACTGCGACCTTATGCGCACGCCGACGAAGGCCCGCTTCGCCTCGGCACTGGCGAAGACGCTCGTGGATGACCTGCTGCCGCCCGTGCAGGGGCTGCTGGAGCGGGCGGCCGCAGTGATCCGGGGTCTTTCGGTCAAGCCGGCCGTCGAGCTCGACCCGAGAGACGGTGGAGTCCGCTTCTCGTTCGAGGCCGTCAGGAAGAGCGCAGACATCGACAGCACGATCGAGCGGCTGCTCGAGCTCCCGGCGGAGATCGCGAGCGACCGCGACCGGCGCGTGGTCATCGTCTTCGACGAGTTCCAGGAGGTCGTCAGGCTCGACTCGACGCTGCCGAACCTGATGCGCTCGATCTTCCAGACCCAGCCTGAGGTCGGCCACGTGTACCTCGGCAGCCGCCGCCACGTGCTGACGACGATCTTCAACGACCGCAACGAGCCGTTCTGGCGGAGCGCCAAGCAGATCGATCTCGGACGCATCCCGGAGGCCGACCTGGCGGTGTTCGTCCGCGAGCGCTTCGAGGCCGGCGATCGCGCGATCGACGACGACGCGCTCGTGCGGCTGCTCGAGCTCACCGACGGGCACCCGTACGCCACCCAGGAGCTCGCGTACTTCACCTGGGAGCGCGTGCCGTTCGGTCACGCGGCACACGCCGCCGACGTCGAGGTGGCGCTCGTCCGGGTCCTGCGCTCGGAGCACAACAACCTGGCGCGGCTCTGGGAGGGCGCCACGTCGAACGAGCGGCTCGTGCTGCTGGCCCTGCACGAGGAGCGCGGCGGCGTCTACGGTGAGGCGTATCGCCGGCGCCACGGGCTGCCTGCACCCGCGTCCGTGCAGCGGGCGGTGACCGCGCTCTCCCGCGACGACGTGATCGAGCGTGGCCCGGACGGCACGTGGCAGCTCGCGGAGCCCTTCCTGCACGAGTGGCTCGAGCGAGCGTCGACCGACCTCCACGGAGGGGTGTGATGCGGGTCTGGATCGACGTCACGAACTCGCCGCACGTGCCGTTCTTCCGGCCGCTGATCGCTCTGCTGGAGGAGCGCGGGCACGACGTGCGGGTGTCGGCGCGGGCGTTCGCCCAGACGCTCGAGCTGCTCGATGCCGCAGGCATCGCCCACGACGTCGTCGGGCCGCCTCACGGAGGGGCAGGGCGCGCCGCGAAGATCCGGGCCATGGGCTCGCGCCTGCGGGCCTTGCGGGCGTGGGCGAGGCCGCAGCGCTTCGACGTCGCTCTCTCGCACGCCTCGCACGAGCTCCCCCTCGCGGCGCGCTCCCTCGGCATCGCATCCGCGTACGCCTACGACTACGAGTTCGCGCGTTCTCAGCACACGCTCGGCTCGCGATCGGCGACCCGCGTCGTCGTGCCGGCGGCGATCCCGCAGGAGCGCCTCGACCGCCTCGGCGCGTTCGCCGACAAGACCCTGCGCTATGCGGGGCTGAAGGAGGAGTACTACCTCGCCGACTTCGAGCCGGACACATCGGTGCCGTGGGCGCTCGGAGTGGACACGAGCCGGCTGGTCGCGGTCGTCCGCACGCCACCCGAGGTGTCGCTCTACCACCGGCACGGGAACCCGCTGTTCGCCGACGTGCTGGAGCGGCTCGGCTCCGATCCGGGCGTGCACGCCGTAGTGCTGCCCCGCACACCCGAGCAGCTGGCTTCGCTCGCCTCGCGGGGCCTGCCCTCCCTGATCGTTCCCGGCCGCGCAATCGACGCTCAGAGCCTGATCGCGATGGCCGACCTGGTCGTCTCCGCCGGCGGCACCATGAACCGCGAGGCCGTCGCGCTCGGCACACCGGTGTGGACGACCTTCGCCGGGCGCCTGGGCGCCGTCGACGAAGGGCTCGTGGCCGACGGGCGCTTGCGCGTGCTCGCAGACGCCGGCAGCCTCGAGCTCGCCCGCAAGGAGGGCGCCCCCAAGCGGACGCGCCGCGACCCGGCCGTGATGCTCGACCTGATGCTCGCAGCCCTCACCGCGACATAGGGGCGGGGCGCGCCCTGCCCGTTCCGGCGGCCGGGTGCGCCGGCGTCGCGCTCAGCCGCCGACGAGCACGCGGAGCTCGAAGACGCCTTCCTCGGTGCGGTCGGCCAGCGCCGCGAGCGTGGCCAGGTGCTCGACGACGTCCCTGTGCTCCCGCCAGCGCTCGACCGCCTCCGCCCCCGGGAGCTCCCACATGCCGAAGTAGTCCAACGGGTTGTCGACGCTCTGCAGCAGCCGGGCCGTCCCACCCTCCGGGTGGTTCAGCTCCGCCCACAGCGCGAGCGCCTCGAAGGAGGTCACGAACTCCTCCTCCCGGCCGGGCTTCACCGTCCAGCGGCTCGACACGTAGTGCGTGCTCACGGCTGTACCACCTCCTGGACGGATGCCTCCGCCCGACGTGGGTCGCGGACGACCCGGTTGAGTGCGCCCACGAGCTCGAGCGTCTCGCCCTCCTCGACGAGGCGCTCCAGCTGGAGCAGCGCGTCGTCGAGCCAGGCGGACTCGACCGGCGGCCGGGTGATCCGCTGGATCTTGGGATGGGTGCTCGCGGACACCGTCTCGCCGTCGCCGACGAGCACCTCGTGCAGCTTCTCGCCGGGCGCCGGCCCGATGAACTCGATCGGCACGTCCACCTCGGGCTCCTTCCCGGAGAGGCGGATCATCTTCTCGGCCAGCTCGAGTATGCGCACCGGCTCGCCCATGTCGAGCACGTACACCTGGCCGCGCCCCCCGATCGCGCCCGCCTGCACCACGAGCTGCACCGCCTCGGGGATGGTCATGAAGAAGCGCGTCATCTCGGGGTGGGTGACGGTCACCGGGCCTCCCTTGGCGATCTGTCGGCGGAAGATCGGGATCACCGACCCGGACGAGCCGAGCACGTTCCCGAAGCGGACCGCGACGAACCGCGTCGCCACGTCGGCCCGGTGCCCGTACGTCTCCACGATCCACTCGCACAGGGCCTTCGACTGCCCCATCACCGTCTTCGGGTTCGCGGCCTTGTCGGTGGAGACGAGCACGAACCGCTTGGCGCCGAACTCGACGGCGACGTCGGCGAGCGTCCGCGTGCCGAGCGTATTGTTCCGCACCGCCTCGAGCGGATTCGCCTCCATCATCGCGACGTGCTTGTAGGCGGCCGCGTGGAAGACGACGCCCGGCCGGTACTTGTCGAACACCTGCCGGAGCTTGACGGAGTCCTTCACGTCGGCGACCACGGCCGCCGCGGCGAGGAACCCTCGCTCCCGCACGAGCTCCCGCTCGATCTCGAAGAGCGCGGGCTCCGAGTTGTCCACGAGGACGAGCTTCGAGGGCCCGAGCCGCGAGACCTGCCGGCACAGCTCCGAGCCGATCGAGCCGCCGGCGCCCGTCACGAGTACCGTCTCACCGGCGAGGTAGCCGGCGATCGACTCGAGATCGACCTCGACAGGCTCCCGTCCCAGCACGTCCTCCACCTCGACGGGCCGCAGCTGCTTCGTCAGGTCGAAGTCCCCACCGACGAGCTCGGACAGGCCCGGCAGCGTCTTCACGGGAACGCGCTCGCGGCGGGCGACCTCGACGATCTGGGCGCGAACGGTGCCCGATGCGGACGGGATCGCGATCAGCACCTCATCGGGGCGGCGGTCGCGGATGAGCTGCGCGAGCTCGGACGTGGGGCCGAGCACGCGGATCCCGTGGAGCCGCAGGTTCTTCTTCCGTGGGTCGTCGTCCACGAGCCCGATCGGCGTATAGCCGAGGGACGGGTTGCGCAGCATCTCCTTGATCACGAGCTGGGCGGCGTCGCCGGCTCCCACCACGAGCGCCTCCTTCCCGCGCGCCACCACCTGGCCCGGCAAGGGGCGCTCGATCAGCGTCCGGGCGAGCAGGCGGGAGCCGGCCACGAAGGCGAGGCAGAGCAGCAGGTCGACGAACCACACTCCGGTCGGCACACGAGCCGGGTGGATCTCGAACAGCGTGAAGACGAGGAAGGTAGTGACCGAGGCGAACGCGACGCCACGCACGGCCGCCCACATGTCGCGGGTGGAGATGTACCGCCACCAGCGGTTGTAGAACCCCGACAGCGCGAACACCGGCAGCTTGATCGCGATCACGAGCAGCACGATCTCCCAGTCCAGGTAGCGGTCGTAGTACACGGGCCGCCCCTGGTCGAAGCGCAGCTGCCAGGCCAGGTACCACGCCGCGGCGATGATCGCCGCGTCCGCGACGAGCTGCCAGAGCCGGTGCCTGTTGAAGGGCGTCCTCACCGGCCCGAGCTGGAGGGTGCAGGGCCCGGCACGCTGCGTCCCCTTCGGCCTCTCATGCGGCGATCACGCCGGCGGCGGCAAGCACGGTCTCGACGACCTGCTCCTGCACCTCGGCGCCGATCCCGCCCCACATGGGAAGGGCGAGGTTCTCGGCCGACGCTCGCTCCGTTTCGGGCAGGGAGCCCGGCTCGTAGCCCAGGTAGCGCATCGCCGGCTGCAGGTGCAAAGGCGTGACGTAGTAGGCCGCGCAGGAGATCCCAGCCTCCTTCAGGCCGGCCGCGATCCGCTCGCGCTCGGTCGTGCGCACGACGTACATGTGGTAGACGTGGCCCGGCTCGTCGAGCGGAAGCTCGACCGCGTCGCCGAGGCCGAGCTCGGCGTAGCGGGCGGCCCCCGTGCGGCGCCCTTCGTTCCAGCCGGCGAGCCGCGGGAGGAAGACGCGCAGCGCCGCCGCGTGGATGGCGTCGAGCCGGGAGTTCGTCCCGATCAGCTCGAACGTCTGCTTGTCGAGTGACCCGTGGAAGCGCAGCATGCGCACGCGCTCCGCGACCGCGTCGTCGGTGCAGGCGACGAGCCCGCCGTCGCCGAGCGCGAACAGGTTCTTGGTCGGGAAGAA
>Ga0209797_10001842_pt1 | contig 10684 bp, 13 predicted proteins | sample DOMMetBare3Fresh_2_FD_187472 | JGI IMG/M metagenome (GOLD analysis project Ga0209797, IMG submission 187472) | Wetland sediment microbial communities from St. Louis River estuary, USA, under dissolved organic matter induced mercury methylation -... | ecosystem: Environmental > Aquatic >...
GCCACACCGCGGTGATCCCGATCGCCGGCGACCTGATCACCAGCGACATCGCGATGGCGCTGCGCACGCCGACCAAGGACGCCGAGGAGATCAAGGTCGAGCACGGCGTGGCCAAGCAGCTGCTGGCCGACCCGCAGGCGCAGGTGGAGGTGCCGGGCCTGGGCGACCGCGCGCCGCGCCTGCTCAGCCGCCAGGCGCTGGCCGGCGTGATCGAGCCGCGCGTCGAGGAGATCTATTCGCTGGTGCACCAGGTGATCCGCGAGTCGGGCTACGAGGAGCTGCTGTCCTCGGGCATCGTGATCACCGGCGGCACCGCGGTGATGCCGGGCATGGTCGAGCTCGGCGAGGACATCTTCTTGAAGCCCGTGCGCAAGGGCATCCCCACCTATTCGGGCGCGCTCTACGACATGGTGGCCAACCCCCGGTCGGCCACCGTCATGGGGCTGCTCGAGGAAGCACGGATCGCGCGTTTGCGCGGCCAGAAGGCGGCGTTGCAGGCCGGGTCGGTGCAGACCCTGTTCGGCCGCGCCAAGGACTGGTTTCTGGGGAATTTTTGAAGGGGCCCGCACGAGGCTTCTGGGTTCATCGGTAGGACATCGGATCTGGTTGGTTCATCCACGGCAACTGCTTGACGACGACAGGAGATTGACATGCCAATTGAAATGATCGAGGAATTCGCACAGGGCACCCGCATCAAGGTGATCGGGGTCGGTGGTGGTGGCGGCAACGCCGTCGAGCACATGATCCGCAGCGGCGTGCAGAACGTCGAGTTCATTTGCGCCAACACCGACGCGCAGGCGCTCAACCGCTCCACCGCGCAGGCCCTGATCCAGCTCGGCGACAGCGGACTGGGTGCCGGCGGCAAGCCCGACAAGGGCAAGCTGGCGGCCGAGGAAGCGATCGACCGCGTGCGCGAGGTGCTCGAGGGCGCGCACATGGTGTTCATCACCGCCGGCATGGGCGGCGGCACCGGCACCGGCGCGGCGCCGATCGTCGCCCGCGTGGCCAAGGAGATGGGCATCCTGACCGTCGGCGTGGTGACCAAGCCGTTCGAATTCGAAGGGCCGCGCCGCTCGCGCCAGGCCGACGCCGGCGCGGCCGAGCTGGAGGCCAACGTCGACAGCCTGATCGTTGTCCTGAATGAGAAGCTGCTCGAGGTGCTGGGCCAGGACGTGACGCAGCAGGCCGCGTTCGCGCACGCCAACGACGTGCTGCGCAATGCGGTCGGCGGCATCAGCGACATCATCCACATGGACGCGCTGGTCAACGTCGACTTCGAGGACGTGAAGACGGTGATGAGCGAGCCGGGCAAGGCGATGATGGGCACCGGCGTCGCCGGTGGGCCCGACCGCGCGATCCGGGCGGCCGAGGCCGCGGTGGCCTGCCCGCTGCTCGAAGGCATCGACCTGTCGGGCGCACGCGGCGTGCTGGTGCTGATCTCGGCCAGCGAATCGACGTTCAAGCTCAACGAGAGCAAGAACGCGATGAACTGCATTCGCCGTTACGCCGCCGACGATGCCTACATCATCTACGGCGCCGCGTTCGACGAGAGCCTGGGCGACCAGCTTCGCGTGACCGTGATCGCCACCGGCCTGTCGCATGCCAAGCGCGTGCAGACGCCGCTGTCGGTGGTGCAGACGACCCCCGCGCTGCGCACCGGCACCGACAACCTGCCGATCCACGGCTCGAACGGCAACCCCGGGCCCAACGCTCAGGCCGGTCAGCCGACGCCCACCGACTATGGCGCGCTCAACACGCCCAGCGTCTGGCGCAGCAACCGCACCCAGGCCGCGGCCAAGGTCGAGGCGCTCAGCTCGAACGGGATGGACGAGATCGAGATCCCGGCGTTCCTGCGCAAGCAAGCGGACTGATGTTGCCCACCCCCGGAGCGGCCCGTCGGCCGCCTCCCACTCAAGGGGGCCACACCGGCGGACCGGCGGAGCCGGATCCGCGGTGTGAGCTTGGCTAGGGCGCGATGAGTCTCGCCTTGTTGCGACGAGGTTCCGCAGGCGGCAAACGCCAACGGGGCCTCTCGGTCGTCTCCGCGGGCGAGGCGGGCGCGACTTCCTACAATCAGGGCATGTTGGCGCAACGGACCTTGAAATCGATCACCCGCGCCGTCGGCGTGGGCATGCACAGCGGGCAGAAAGTGGAGCTGACGCTGCGCCCGGCGCCGCCGGACAGCGGCATCGTGTTCCGGCGCGTCGACTTGGCCGTGCCGGTGGACATTCCGGTGCGCCCGGAATCGGTGTGCGACACCCGCATGGCCTCCACCATCTCGGCGGGCGGCGATCCCGGCGCGCCGAAGGTGCAGACCATCGAACACCTGATGTCGGCGTGCAGCGGACTGGGCCTGGACAACCTGCGCGTGGACATCGACGCCGACGAGGTGCCGATCCTCGATGGTTCGGCGTCGAGCTTCGTGTTCCTGCTGCAGAGCGCGGGCATCGAGCTGCAGAATGCACCGAAGCGCTTCATCCGCGTCACACGCACGGTCGAGGTGCGCGAAGGCGAGGGGCCGCGCGCGATGTGGGCGCGGCTCGAGCCCCACCACGGCTACACGCTGAGCTTCGAGATCGACTTCGACCACCCGGCCGTGGACGCCACCGGCCAGCGCGTGAGCTTCGACATGGGCAGCGGCCAGTACAAGCGCGACATCGCACGCGCGCGCACCTTCGGCTTCAGCAAGGACGTGGAGGCGATGCGATCGCGCGGCCTCACGCTCGGCGGCGCGATGGACAACGCGATCGTGGTCGACGATTCGCGCGTGCTCAATGCCGAGGGCCTGCGCTACGACGACGAATTCGTCAAACACAAGCTGCTCGACGCCATCGGCGACCTGTACATCGCCGGCCGGCCGATGCTGGCGCGCTACACCGCGTTTCGCAGCGGCCATGCGCTGAACAACAAGCTGCTGCGCAAGCTGTTCGCCGATCCGGCGAACAGCGAGATCGTGACCTTCGACGATGCGGCGCTCGCACCGCCCGGCTTCGCCGACCTGGCACCCGCATGGTGAACCGCCGACCCTGCCGATGCTGATCTTCCGCTTGGTCTTCGGGCTCCTGCTGTTGGCCAGCGTCTTGTGTTTCGTGATGTTCGTCGGTACGCGCCAGGATGTCTGGCGCCGACGCGGTCTGCTGGTGCTCAAGTGGACCTTGATCGGGGCCGCCGGCTTCTTCGGCGTGCTGATCCTCGAGCGGCTGCCGGCGCTGCTGTAGAACGACAAGAAGGGGGGGAGGGCGATGAAGATCGTGTTCTGGGTCTCGGCGGTGCTGACCGTGCTGACGCTGGCGCCGTCGGTGCTCTACTGGATCTTGTTCTTCAGCACCGGCGATGCGGTTGCACGCTCGCGCGCCGTCACGTTCTTTCGCTTCACGGTCGTGATCGTGCTCGGTACGTTCAACATCTGGATCTTCGCCCGTGTCGGCGGCGCGCTGAAGGACATCTGGTTCCCGCCGCCACCGGCCGCAGTGGCGCCCGCCGCCGAAAGCGACGAGCCGCCGAGCTGAGTGCGATAGTCGTCGACGGATTGTTCGCGGCGGTCATGCATGCGGGTCGATCTCGCAGTTCGTTGGCAGTGGAGCGTCTGCTCGCGGGCCAGGAGCGGTCAACCGCGAACGACTGCTCGTGTTCCGACCAAAAGGAATCTGGCGCCGCTACTCGGTTGCGTGAGTTCAGGTCAGCTTCCTGCGGGGGTAGATCCATCTGGCCAGCCGCTTCGTGATCAGCGGCATTAGCCAGTAGGTCATCAACAGAACCTCGATGGTGATGGTCACCAGCAATCGAACCGGATTGGGCGTCGCGAACGGCAACTGCGCAAAGGCTGCATTGACCACCGTGCCCAGGCCCAGCACCAGCCCGAAGACCACGGCGATCATCACCAACGCCATGCGTGCGCGCGAGGGTTGTGCAATCACGGTTCCCGGTGGCGGTGTGAACCAGAACTCCAGGCCGCTCATCTGACGCCAGGCGGCGTCGCCCTCGACGAAGTCCACCACCTTGGCCAGGTGGCGCTGACGAAGTTCGCTGCGCTCGAAGGCCTGCAGCGCGGCCAGGGACTCGAATCGCAGCACGCTGACGTAGTCCGACGGCGCACCTGGCGCCGGGCGTTGTGTGGTCACGCCCAGGTAGCCCGGCAAGCCCCGCGCCTCGTGCTGGAATGCCTCCAGCCAGGCCTCGTAGTCGGCGATGCGGCCGGGCTTGACGCGACGCGTGATGATCAACGTGACCGGTTCGCCGCCAGGAGGCGTTGTCTGCACGTAACTTGTCATGGGTTAACCTCGTCGGGTGGGGCATCGCCATCGGCAGGCGCTTGGGTCGGCATGGCGACCCCCAGCGCCTCGGTGGCCCAGGCGCGCGAGCTCAGCAGGGCCTGGTACGCGGCGCGTCGGCTCGCAGCAATGGCACGCCCGAGACCGGCCCATTCGCGCCGCGCGCCTTTGCCCGCACCAAGCGTCTGACCCAGCCAGTGGCCGAGTGTGAGGGCGTCCTGCATGGCCATGCCCGCGCCGGACCCGCTGATCGGACTCAGCAAGTGCGCGGCATCGCCCAGCAGCACCACCGGCACGTCTACCTGCCTCATCGATACGAACTCACGGATGGCGTTGACGAAGAGGCCGCCGACCTCGGCCGTCTGGGCCGCCAGGGTGGACCACGGCGCGCCGGCCAGGTGGCGGCGGCCAGCGCCACGGCGCCATGCCGGTCGTTCGCGTGCAGGCGGCTGGGCGGCACAATCAGCCAGTCGGGGGGCAAGCCGGCGCGCTGTACCAGCGCCTGCCGGCGCGCCGGGCTCGCCTTCACGTACCAGCCCCAGTTCAGGCGCCGCGGGCCGCCAGGGCGCGCAGGCGGGACCTCGTACACCACGATGTGGTGGCCGGGTCGGGGCAGCAGGTGCAGGTGCCGGTCCAGGAACTGCGACCTCGCCTCGGCGCCGACCGCATCGGCATCCAGCATGCCACGCCACAGCAGGTAGCCGGCGTAGTGCGGCACGGCCTGCGGATCGACATGCCGACGCACCACCGAACGGTGGCCATCGGCGCCCACCACGAGGTCGGCTTCGATGGCCCGGCCGTCCTGCGTGGTGGCCCGCCAGCGGCCATCGCGGCAAGCCAGATCGGTCACTTCGACGCGGGTCTGCACGACGGGGCCCATATCCATTCCCAAGGCCTCGTACAGGTGCTGCCAGCCCGACACGAGGTGGCGGCCGGGCTCGCGCACGGTGCGCCAGGGCTGGCCCGGATCGTCGCCCGCCGGGCCCAGCGCATGGATGGCACGCCCCTGAAGTTCGATGCAAGGCGGCCGCACGTCATCGCCCCGACCGAGCACCGCCCGCAGCCGCGGCAGGTCCAGCCCCAGCCCTGCGCCGCGGTCCAGCATGGTGCCGTCGCTGCGCTCCAGCACCACCGTGTCCACATCCAGCCGGCGCAGCACATGCGCCGCGCTCAGGCCGGCGATCGATCCCCCGACAACCAGTGCATGCATCGCGTGGGTGCCGAAGTTCAGCCGTGCGCGTGGCCGGGGCGGGCACGCCCCAGCAGCGGCAGCCCCACGCCGGCCAGCAGCAGGCCGCCGACGTAGATGGAGGCGCTCTGCGGTGTGAGCGCCCCGGGCGAGGCCAGCGCGACGGTGCCGGCGGCCAGGCTGGCGATGCCCATGTACAGCGGCACGTGTCCGTATGCCCACCGCCGCATGCGCCGACCCGCCGCCGCGTCGGCCACCTGGCGCTCGCCATGGCCCTTCACGCGGTCGAAGTAGGCCAGCCACAGCACGAAGCTCAGGACGGTGCCCACCACCGCCGCGACCACGCCCGAGGCATGGATGCGCTCGCCATGATCCAGCGCGTGCACCGCCGAGGCCATGCCTTCGCCCAGCAGGATGATGGTGAACAGGCCGAAGCGCTCCGGCAGGTGCTCGGGGTGCGGCGGCACGGCCGCGGTGTGGCGGGCCACCAGCCAGGGCGAGACCAGGTCCAGCGCCAGCGCCAGCGCCCAGCAGGCCCAGCGCTCACCGCCAGGCAACGCCACGCCGGCCATCCACAGCAGCGCCTGCACGGCATAGAGCGAGGCGTACACGCGGATCAGCCCGGCCGCGCCGACCCAGTGTCGCTCGGCGAGGTAGGCCAGCGCCAGCAGCAGCTTGAACGCCGCGATGCCGATGCCGAAGGCCCAGGCGCGTTCGGTGAGCGGCGCCGAGACGCCGTAGCCGACCAGCGTGACGGCGCCGATCTGCAGGAAGCCCACCAGGCGCTGGCGCGGCATATCCTGGTCAAAGCGGGTGCCGTGGAAGGTGTGGCCCAGCCAGCACCACCACATGGCCAGGAAGGTGGCCGCGAACTGTGCCGCGCCGGCCAGGTCGTAATGGTGCGCGTAGGCAGCGGACAACTGCGCCACGGCGACGACGAAGACGAGGTCGAAGAACAGCTCGAACCAAGTGGCCTTGCGGCCTTCGGCGTGGACGGGAAGGTGGGCGAGCGGGGGTTGCATCGTTTGGTTCATGGCGCGCTCAGGCCACCTGCTGCGGATTCCAGCCGGTGACCAGGTTCTCCTCGAGGGCATCCAGCGCGACCATCTGTGCCTCGTCGAGCACGAAGTCGTCCAGCGCCAAGTTTTCGCGGATGCGTTCGGGGCGGGTGGACTTGGGCAGCACGACCAGCCCGTGCTGCAGGCCCCAGCGCAGCAGAACCTGCGCCGGGGAGCGCCTCAGGGCTTGCGCGATGTCCTGCACCACCGTGTGCGCCAGCCGCTGGCCCTTCGTGAGCGGGCTGTAGGCCTCTACGGTGATGCCTTGCGTCGCGCACAGCGCGCGCACCGCGCGCTGCTGCAGGAAGGGGTGCACCTCGATCTGGTTTACGGCCGGCACCACGCGCGCGTGGCGCAGCAGCTCCTCGAGGTGCGTGACCATGAAGTTGGAGACGCCGATGCTGCGCAGCACGCCGGCCGCCTGCAGGTCCTCCAGCGCGGCCCAGGCGCTTAAGCGCAGACGGGGCACCGGCCAGTGCAGCAGGAACAGGTCAGGCGCGCCCAGCCCCAGCGTCTCGATGCTGTGGGCCACGGACGCCTGCAGCCGCGCCGGATGCTGGTCGTCGTTCCACAGCTTGGTGGTGACGAACACATCGTCGCGCTTCAGGCCGCTGTCACGCACCGCCCGGCCCACCGCGGCCTCGTTGCGGTAGATCTGCGCCGTGTCGATATGGCGGTAGCCCGCATCCAGCGCGAGGCGCACGGCCGAATAGGTCTGCTCGGGGCTTGCCCGAAACACGCCCAGGCCGACGCGCGGAATCGAGATCACCGCGGCTGCGACCGTGGTCGTCCGGCGAGCGGACTCACCGCCAGGCTTTGACATGCTCTTGAACGAAGTCCGCGAAGCGGCGCGCTGGCCGGCCCGTCAGCCGCTGCACCGTGTCGGTCGTTTCCGCCACGTAGCCGGCAGCGATCAGCTGGTTGAGGCTGGACATCACATCCACCACGAGATCGGGCATGCCCATCTCGCGCATGGACTTCACGGCCGCCTCCTCGGGGATGTCGACCAGCTGGATCATGCGCCCGACCGCCTGGCCGATCAGGTCCAGCGCCTCGCGGTTGGTCAAGGCCTCGCGCCCGGTCAGCACATGGGCTTGCCCGGCATGCGCTGCCGGGTTCTCCAGCACCTTGGCGGCCACCGCGGCGATGTCGCGCACGTCGATGAACGGGATGCGACCTTGCCCTTGCGAGCTGTAGAACGTGCCGCCCTTGACCATGCCGGCCAGGAAGCTGCTGAAGTTCTGCATGAAGTTCTTCGGCCGCAGCAGCGTGATGGGGGTGCCGCTGGCGATGAGGTGCTGGTCCGCCTCGCCTTGCACCCGGCCGATCGTGTAGGGCGACGCCGGATCCGCACCGGCGCCAGACACCCGCACGAGGTGCTTCACACCGGCGGCGCGGGCCGCCTGCGCGACGTTGCCGGCCATGGGCACCATGTTCGGATTCAGGGGAATGACGATGAACGCCACGTCCACGCCGGCGAAGGCGCGGGTGAGGGAGGGCACGTCATTGAAGTCGATGGCGCGTCCGGGCACGCCGTCGATGGCTTCGCCGCGCGTGCTGCCAGCGATCAGCGTGGCGTCGTGCGCCCTCAGCAGCGGCAGGAGGGCGCGGCCCACGTTGCCGGTGGCGCCGGTGATCAGGAAGGTGGTACGGGTCATGTCAGAGAGGGATGAAGCAATGAGCGCGGCCGATCAGTTCGCTCCGGCACGCAGGGCCTTCAGGCGGACCACCGCGTCTTCCGGCGCGAAGGGCAGCAGGCGGTCGACGAGCGCGTCGGCACGGCTGAACTCCGTGGCCGGCTGGCCCCCAGGGAAGAAGGCGGCGACGATCTCGGTGTCGAAGAAGTCGAGGAAGTCGCGGATCAGCCCGCCTTCGAGCCGGTACCAGGCCACGCCGCGGTTCATGTAGGCGCCGCCGGTGGCCGTGCGGCCGGTCGTGTACCAGTGCTCTGCGATCTGGTCGCCGCTGCGGGTCTGCGGGTTGTGGATGGCGAAGCGGTGGTGGAACTTCAGGCTGCCGCCGAAGCCCTGCTGCACACTCTGGAACAGGCCGATGATGGCGTCCCGGCCCTCGACGCGACCGCCGAAGCTGCTGCCGGGGAACTCCAGCGCGCAGTCGGAGCGCATCATGGCCGCCATGGTGTCGAAGTCGCTGGCGGAGAAGGCGTCGTAGAAGGCGCGGATGCCGTCTTCGTTGCGCAGCGGGCGAGGTGTCGTGCTCATCGTCGTGCTCTTCGTGCGGATGGAAGGGGCACGCGTCAGCGCGTCAGTGCGGCCCAGACCAGGTGGGGGGAATGGCCCTTCACGCGCACCATGCGCACCCACAGCAGCGTCATGTGCTCCAGGTGCAGCGCCTGCTCAAGGCCGCCCACGTCCAGCGGCTCCCAGCCGAGCTGGCCGATCAGCCCGGCCGCGGTGGCCTTGGCAGCGGCATCGTTGCCGCAGAAGAACATCGCCGGCTTGACCCCATAGCCCGGGTAGGCGTTGTTCTCGAAGTTCTCGAAGCCATAGATGGTGAAGGCCTTCACCACCCGGGCCTGGGGTACCAGTGCCTGCAGCGCCTGCGAGCCCGACTGCACGTTGTTCAGGCCGTGGGTGAGGCCTGGGCCGACGGGGTTGGTGCAGTCGATCAGCACCTTGCCGGCCAGGGCCTCGGCCAGCGGCGGCACCACCTGCGCATTGGCCATGAAGGGCGTGGCGAGGAAGACGACTTCGGCCTCGCGCACCGCCTGCTCCAGCGGCACCGCCTTCAGCGCTGGATTGCGGGCTTGGGCCATGCGCACGGCCTCGGAGTTCACATCGCGCGCGGCCAGCGTGACGCTGTGGCCCAGCCGCTGCAGGTGGTCGGCCAGCGGCGCGCCGACGTTGCCGTAGCCGATGAAGGTGATGTTCATCGTGGTCGCCTCAGCGCCCGAGCGCCTCGATCACCAGGCGCGCGGTATCGGCGCCGGAGAAGTTCTGCTGGCCGGTGACGAGGTTGCCGTCGCGCACCGCATAGCTGCGCCATAGACCCGCCTGAACGTAGTTGGCGCCGATGGCCTTGAGCTTGTCCTCGATGCGCCAAGGCATCACATGTTTGTCACGCGGCAGCAGGCCGTAGGACCACACCGCGTTGTCGGCGAAATCCTCCTCCACGTTGGCGAAGCCGGTCACTGTGCGCCCCTTGGCGATGTACTGGCCGTGGCTGTCCTTGGCGTAGGCCAGGATGGCGCTGCCGTGGCACAGCGCCGCGGCCACCTTGCCGGCCTCGAAGAAGGCGGCGAACTTGGCGTGCAGGTCGGTGGCGCCTTCGAAGGTGAACATCGGCGCCTGGCCGCCGGCCACGACGATGGCGTCGATGGCCGCCACGTCGATGTCGGCCACCTTCTTGGTGTTCTGGACCAGTGCCATCAGCTCCGGCGTGTGGATGAAGCCCTGGCTGATCAGGTCGGTCTTGCTGTAGCCGCTGGCGTCGTTGGGGTCGCTCATGCCGTCGGCCTGGCAGGCACCGCCGGCGGGGCTAAACACCTCGACCTCGTAGCCGGCTTCGTGGAAGGCGAGGTAAGGGTGGGTGAGCTCGCTCCACCAGAAGCCCACCGGCCAGCCGGTGGTGGTGGACACCGCCGGGTTGGCGATGACGATGGCCACGCGCTTCTTCGCGCGAGTGTTGACAACGTTGGGGTCTTGCAGGCTCATGGGGTTACTCCAGTGGCATCCGAATGGATGCGCACTGTTCCATTTGCCTGAGAAATAATAAATACATAAATCAGTCACGGTGTGTTGCCCATGAAGTCAACAATGGATCTGGCTGCGATTCAGGCCTTCGCCAAGGTGGTGCAGGCCGGCAGCTTCACGCGCGCAGCGGAGGCCTTGCACACGCACAAGGCGCACCTGTCGCGGGTGATCAGCCAACTGGAGCGAGAACTGGGCGCTCGGCTGCTGGAGCGCACGACGCGCTCGCTGTCTCTGACCGAAGTCGGGCGCGAGTTCCATGAACGCGCCGCCGCCCTCCTGGCGGCGGTGGAGGACGCGCGGCAGGCCGTGGCGCAGTCCCAAGGCGAACCGCGCGGCACGCTGCGGCTGACCTGCGGGGTGGAGTTCGGGATGCTGGCCGTCAGCGGCTGGATCAACCGCTACCTGGCGCTATACCCGCAGATGAAGGTCGACGCCGAGATCACCGGGCGCATC
>Ga0209797_10001843_pt1 | contig 10684 bp, 10 predicted proteins | sample DOMMetBare3Fresh_2_FD_187472 | JGI IMG/M metagenome (GOLD analysis project Ga0209797, IMG submission 187472) | Wetland sediment microbial communities from St. Louis River estuary, USA, under dissolved organic matter induced mercury methylation -... | ecosystem: Environmental > Aquatic >...
CCGAGAGACTCGCAGCTCCGCACTTGAGCGGGCGCAAGACCCAGTTGAGAAAAATTCATAAACTCCTTACGCGCGACGCTGCAGTCAAATTCTGAGGCGCGCTTTCTGTGTAACGATGGTCGGAACGCTTTCGTGCTCGACCGAAATTTGGAATCGCGATGGGGCTGACGAGGTGCGTCCAAACGGACAATCGAAAGCCTCCCGACATTTACTCGTCTTACCGCGAAATGTGAGATTTACGGCGAGCCCCGCAAAGCGAGCGACTGAACTCTGAAGTTCACCTAAGCAAACAACCTCAGTCGTTCGCTTTGCGGATTGTCTCGTTCAGTAAGAACGACTGGCCGTATCGGTAATTACCAACGGGGTTCGCGATTGCCGCCACCGCCGCCGCCGCCGCCGTAGCCGCCACCACCGCCGTAGCCGCCACCACCGCCGCTGCGACCACCGCCACCGCCGCCGAAGCCACCCGGGCGCTCCTCGCGCGGACGTGCCTCATTGACGACCACCGCCCGACCGTCGATCTGTTGCCCGTTCATGCCATTGATGGCCGCCTGCGCTTCCGCGGAGGACGACATCTCGACAAAACCAAAGCCCTTGGATCGTCCGGTCTCGCGGTCCATCATCACCTTGGCGGAGGTGACGGATCCGAATTGCGCAAATGCGGCCTGCAGCGACTCGTCTCGCACGGAGTACGCGAGATTGCCGACATAAAGCTTGTTTCCCATCGGGGGAAGCTCCTTCTCAATACAAACAATCCATGTGGAGCTTCAACCCAGCGTGAACCGATCAAGCAAAGGCGCCGCCTCCAGACAAGGGCCGTGGACACGCATGTGCCCGCGTGAATTATCAGCGCAACTCCTAGGCACTGCCAACAGTATGGCTTGGTGCAAACCCGCAGCCCCCCAAACCTGGCTTTTGCCGTGCAATAGCGCGCACCATGTGTTGCCGGATTGCACACGTGGCCACCCACTCGCCGGGCCGCTCGATGCCACACCAACCCGCAGAAGCACCAACATACGACTACATCGTGGTCGGCGCCGGCACCGCCGGCTGCCTGCTCGCCAACCGGCTGAGCGCCGACCCCGACAAACGGGTGCTGCTGATCGAGGCCGGAGGCAACGACAACTACCTGTGGATCCACATCCCGGTGGGCTACCTGTACTGCATCGGCAATCCGCGCACCGACTGGCTCTACCGCACCGAGCCCGAAGCGGGCCTGAACGGCCGCCAGCTGCGCTACCCGCGCGGCAAGGTGCTTGGCGGATGTTCGAGCATCAACGGCATGATCTACATGCGGGGCCAGAGCCGTGACTACGATCTGTGGGCCGACCTGGTGGGCGACGAGACCTGGCGGTGGGTCGAGTGCCTGCCGCATTTCCTGCGCCACGAGGACCACTGGCGCGGCGCCGACGAGGCCCATGCCGCGCCCGGATTCGACGCCAGCGGCGCACGCCCGGGCGGCGAGTGGCGCGTCGAGCGCCAGCGGCTGTCGTGGAAGATCCTGGACGCTTTTGCGGCCGCCGCGCAGGAGGCCGGCATCCCTGCGCAACCGGACTTCAATCGCGGCAACAACGAGGGCGTGGGCTACTTCGAGGTCAACCAGCGCCGCGGCGTGCGCTGGACGGCGACCAAGGCCTTCCTGCGCCCGGTGCAGCATCGACGCAACCTCGAAGTCCGCACCGGCTGCCAGGTGACGCGCCTGCTGCTGGACTCTGGCGACGGGCGATGCCGGGCGCGCGGCGTCGAGCTGGTCGGCGCCGACGGCGTGTCGCGCACGGCAATTGCTGCGCGCGAGGTGGTCATGGCCGCCGGCGCGATCGGCACGCCGCAGATCCTTCAGCTGTCCGGCATCGGTGCCGCGGCGCTGCTGCAGCGCTGCGGCGTGGCCGTACGGCACGAGTTGCCGGGCGTCGGCGAGAACCTGCAAGACCACCTGCAGATCCGCGCGGTGTTCGCGGTCGAGGGCGTGAAGACGCTCAACCGCATGGTCCACTCCTGGCACGGCAAGGCGGCGATCGCGCTGGAGTATCTGTGGCGGCGCAGCGGGCCGATGAGCATGGCGCCGTCGCAGATGGGCTGCTTCACGCGCTCGTCGCCGGAACACCTGTGGCCGAACGTGGAATACCACGTCCAGCCGCTGTCGCTGGACGCGTTCGGAGAGCCGCTGCATCGCATCAATGCCTTCACCGCAAGCGTGTGCAACCTCAATCCGCAGGCCCGAGGCCATGTCCACATCCGTTCGCCGCGGCCGCAGGATGCGCCGTCGATCCTGGCGAACTACCTCTCGACGCCCGGCGACCGCCGGGTGGCGGCCGATTCGCTGCGGCTGACGCGCCGCATTGCGCAGATGCCGGCGCTGGCGCGGTACACGCCGCGCGAGATCAAGCCCGGCGTGCAGTTTCAAAGCGACGACGAGCTGGCACGACTGGCCGGCGACATCGGCACGACCATCTTTCATCCAGTGGGCACCTGCCGAATGGGTCGCGACGACGATCCCGCGGCCGTCGTCGACGCGCGCCTGCGCGTGCGCGGCGTGGCCGGACTGCGCATCGCCGATGCCAGCATCATGCCCACGATCACCAGCGGCAACACGAACGCACCGACGCTGATGATTGCGGAGCGCGCAGCGCAGTGGATCGCCCAGTCGCCCTGACGAGGCTCGTCGTCGAGCCAGTGCGCTGCAGGGTCCGGCGGGTTAGTCCCGATGTCGTGGCGCCCACCCGACCCTAAAGTTCGCGCACTCACGGAGTTGTCCGCCCCACATCCAGGCGGCAGCTCCCGATGGGAGCCGAGGAGACAACGCGCAAGGCGCCGGATCAAAAGTCCGGCGCCTTTGTGTTGGCGGGCCTCGTTGGGCGCTGCCGCGGCGGCGGCCTGGCCTCGACGCTGCGCCGGAACTGACCCGCATCGCCCACGCGACTCGGGCGATTGAATCGCCGCGCACGCCTTAGTCTGGCCCGAGGCCCATCACCGAAGCGCCGCGCCATGTCCATCGACCCTCAGTTGCGATCGCTCGAGATCGACGTCCCGAGTCAACCCGATTCGCTGGTGCGCTTGACTCTTCTGATGGCGGAGGAGGAGGTCAACATGGCCGCCCTGTCCACGCTCATCGAAGGCGACATGGCACTGGCCGCCGCGGTGCTGAAGGCGGTGAATTCATCGCTGTACGGCCTGTCGGGCCGGGTGCAGAGCGTGCATCAGGCGATCACCTTCCTCGGCATGCGCGAGGTCGCGGGCATCACGCTGGAAATGGGTCTTCGCGCGGTGTTCCCCCCGGCGGCCGAGCTCGAGCCGATCTGGCAGCGCGCCGCCAAGCGCGGCCTCATCATGGGCAGACTCGGCCAGGCCATGGACGTCGACGCCTGGGCCGCCCACTCGGCCGGGCTGTTCGAGGAGTGTGGCAAGGCGGTGTTGTTCCGCCACGCGCCCCACCACTATGGATCGATGCTGCGCGCAGCGATGAACGACATCGCGTTGTGCGAGCTGGAAACCTCGGGTTTCGGCGTCAGTCACGACGCGCTCGGCGCGGCGCTGTGCGAAAGCTGGGGTCTGAGCGCCGCGGCCGTGGTTTGCGTGCGCCACCACGTGACGGCGCAGCAGGATCTGCTGCTGCCGCAGTCGTTGTCGCGGCGTCGGGTGCTGGCGCTGTCGGTGCTGGCGCACACGATGATGGTTGCACCGCTGACGGTGGAGGATGTGGCCGCGCGCGTCGCGCCGCAGGCCGACCTCGACACCCAGCTGGTGCTGCGCGCGGTGCGCAGGGTGTGCCAGCACGTCGACCAGGCCCACGACAACGGCCGCTGAACCCGGCCGGGGCCCGCATGGCGGGTCAGGAAAGTCCCATGCGCCGAGGTACGGCGCACGGGCTACGCTGCGCCTCCCGACACACGTTCGAAGAGGTTGCCCGTGAGCCGCACATCCATTGCCCCTGACCAGCTGGCGCTGCAGCGCCTGTACCACTGGGAGCGCACGGCCGCGGGCCGCGTGGCGTTGACACAGCCGATGGGCGGCGGCGCCGTGCGCGACTTCACCTGGAAGGAGGTGCTGGACCAGACGCGTCGGATGGCCGCGTATCTGCAAGGCCAGGGGCTCAAGCCCGGCGACAAGGTCGCCATCCTGTCGAAGAACACCGCCTGGTGGCTGATCAGCGACTTCGCGATCTGGATGGCGGGCTGCGTGTCGGTGCCGCTGTACCCCACACTGGCCGCCGACACGGTGCGGCAGATTCTGGAACACAGCGAGGCCAAGCTGCTGTTCGTCGGCAAGCTCGACGGCTTCGATGGCATGAAGCTCGGCATCCCGCCGGCGCTGCCGTGCGTCGCGATGCCGCTCGCGCCACCCAATCGCTACGTGCAGTGGGACGACATCATCGCCAGGACGGCGCCGCTGCAGGGCAACCCGGTGCGCGACGGCGACGAACTGTCGACCATCATGTACACGTCGGGCACCACCGGCATACCCAAAGGCGTGATGCACAGCTTCGCCACGTTTGCCTGGTCGATTCAGGCCGGCTTGAAACGTGTGCCGGCGATCAAGGAAAGCGCGCGCATGCTCAGCTACCTGCCGCTGTCGCACGTGGCCGAGCGCGCGCTGGTCGAGCACGGCCTGCTGGCCACCGGCATGCACGTGTACTTCGCTGAAAGCCTGGACACCTTCACCAGCGACCTGCGGCGTGCCCGGCCGACGGTGTTCTTCTCGGTGCCGCGCCTGTGGGTGAAGTTCCAGCAGGGCATCAACGCGAAGATGCCGCCGAAGAAGCTCAACCGGCTGCTCGGTATTCCGATTCTCGGCGGCATCGTGCGCAAGAAGATCCTCACCGCACTCGGTCTGCAGGAGTGCGAATTCGCCGCCGGCGGCGCGGCCCCGATGCCGCCGGAGCTGCTGCGCTGGTACAACAAGCTCGGCCTCGATCTGGTGGAGGTCTACGGCATGACCGAGAACTGCGGTGTCTCGCACGCCACGCTGCCCGGCAAGAGCCGCCCGGGCACGGTGGGCCTGCCGTACGAGGGCGTGCTGTGCCGCATCGACCCGGCCAACGGCGAGATCCAGGTCAAGAGCGAAGGCCTGATGCTCGGCTACTACAAGGAGCCCGAGCAGACCAAGGCCGCGATCACCGCGGACGGCTGGCTGCACACCGGCGACAAAGGTGCGCTCGACGCCGAGGGCAACCTGAAGATCACCGGCCGCGTGAAGGACCTGTTCAAGACCAGCAAGGGCAAGTACGTCGCGCCGGCGCCGATCGAAGACCGCCTCGTGATGCACACGGCGGTCGAGGCCTGCTGCGTCACCGGGGCCAACCTGGGACAACCGCTGGGCATCGTGATGCTCAACGTCGAAGCGATCGCGCAGGCGAAGGGTTCGGCCGGTCGCCGCGAACTCGAGCTGAGCCTCGGCGAACACATGAAGCGCATCAACGACGCACTCGACCCGCACGAACAACTCGACTGCCTGGTGGTCGTCACCGAGCCCTGGACGGTGGACAACGGCTTCATCACGCCGACCTTCAAGGTCAAGCGCAACCGCATCGAAGAGGTCTACGCGCCGCGCTACGAAAGCTGGGTCGGCTCACGCAAGCCGGTGCTGTGGATCGACTGACCGCGCCCGTCAGTCGATCTTCGCGCCGGAGGTCTTGACGACGCGCGCCCACTTCTGCGTTTCCGCGGCGATGTGACGCGCGAACTCGGCCGGCGTGATGCCGCCGGGAATCGCGCCTTGCGACACGAGCCGCTCCTTCACCGTGGGCAGCGCGAGCGCCTTGGCGACCTCCTGCTGCAGTCGATTGACGATCTCGGGCGGCGTGGCCGCCGGCGCCAGCAGGCCGAACCACGAGGTGGCCTCGAAGCCCTTGAGCGCCGGGCCGCCGGCTTCTTCGACCGTGGGCACATCGGGCAATGCCGACGACCGCACGGCGCTCGTCACCGCCAGCGCCTTGAGTTTGCCCGAGCGGATGTGGGGCAGCGCACTGGGCAGGTTGTCGAACATCAGGTCGGCATTGCCGCCCATCAGGTCGATCAGCGCCGGCCCGGAACCGCGGTAGGGCAGGTGGACCATGAACGTGCCGGTCATCGACTTGAACAGTTCGGCCGACAGGTGGATCGACGTGCCGTTGCCTGAGCTGGCCACGTTGAGACGGCCCGGGTTGGCGCGAGCGGTCTTGATCAGATCGGCCACATTCAGGATGCCGTACTTCTGCGCCAGCGCCGGGTTGATGACCAGCACGTTGGGTACGCCGGCGCACAAGGTGACCGGCGCGAAGTCCTTGACGTGGTCGAACGGCATCTTGGGGTACACCGCGGCATTGATCGCGTGGGTGCCCACGGTGCCCATCAGCAGCGTGTAGCCGTCGGGCGCGGCCTTCGCGACCTCGGCCGCACCGGTGTTTCCGCCCGCGCCCGGCTTGTTGTCGACCACGAACGTCTGCCCGAACGCGCGCTGCAACTCGGGCGCCAGTGCGCGCGCCACGATGTCGGTGGTGCCGGCGGCCGGAAACGGGACCACGATGCGCACCGGTCGCGCGGGCCAGGACTGGGCACGCGCCAACGAATGGCTGGCCGCTGCGGTCAGTACAACGAGCACGTGGCGTCGAGATGGTGCGCTTGGCATGGTGGCTGCTCCTGGGCAATGCGGCAGTGTCGCCAGGGCGCCAACGCGGCGCACTGGGGCATAACCCGTGCGCAAAGCCTCAGGATCGGCGCCGCAGCAGCGCGTAGAGCAAGATCGCGCCGAACGTGGCCGTGCCGATGCCGCCGAGCGCGAAGGCGCCGAACTTGAGCGTGAAGTCGCCCGTGCCCAGCACCAGCGTCACCGCGGCGACGATCAGGTTGGCGTTGTCGGAAAAGTCGACGCGGTTGTCGACCCAGATCTTCGCGCCGGCGATGGTGATGAGGCCGAACACGACGATCGACACGCCGCCCATCACCGCCAAGGGAATGGCCTGGATCAGCGCGCCGAATTTCGGGCTGAAGCCCAGCAGCAGCGCGATCAGCGCAGCCACCACGAACAGCGCCGTCGAGTAGATCTTGGTGGCCGCCATCACGCCGATGTTCTCGGCGTAGGTGGTGACACCGGTGCCGCCGCCCGCGCCCGACACCATCGTCGCGACGCCGTCGCCGAGGAACGCGCGGCCCATGTAGGCGTCGAGGTTGCGGCCGGTCATCGCGCCCACGGCCTTGATGTGCCCGAGGTTCTCGGCCACAAGGATGATCGCCACCGGCGCGATCAACAGCATGGCCGGCGCCGAGAACACCGGCGCCGCGAACTTCGGCGCACCGAACCAGCCGGCGGAGGCGACCGCGCTGAAGTCCACCGGCTTGCCCAGGCCCATGCCGTTGGTCAGGCCCGCGTAGACCACCGTCGCGACGATCAGGCCCACCAGGATCAGCAGGCGTTGCGTCATGCCGCCGGTGAACACCGCGACACCGCCGATGCAGACGAAGGTCACGGCCTGCATCCAGGCGTCGAATCCGGTGGGGGCCATGTTCTTGATCGGGATGCTCGCCAGGTTGAGCCCGATCACCGCCACCACCGCGCCGGTGACCACCGGCGGCATCAGCCGTTCGATCCAGCCCGTGCCGGAGGCAATGACGACCAGGCCGATCAGCGCGTACAGCGCCCCGCAGACGATGATGCCGCCCAGCGCGACGCCGATATTGCCGTTGGCCCCGCTGCCGCCGTACGCCGTGGCGCCGATCACCACGCCGATGAACGCGAAACTCGAACCCAGGTAACTCGGCACCCGCCCGCCGGTGATCGCAAAGAAGATCAGCGTGCCGACGCCGCTCATCAAGATGGCGACGTTCGGGTCGAACCCCATCAGGATCGGCGCCAGCACCGTGGCGCCGAACATCGCGATCACGTGCTGGACACCGAGCGCGACGGTCTGCGGCCAGGGCAGCCGCTCGTCGGGAGACACCACCACACCCGGCGTCGCGACAACTTCGCGCCACTGCACCAGCAGGCCCATGGTGATCTCCTCGGTCGTTGTTGTGGGCGCCGCGGGCGCTCGCCACGCCTGGGCTCGCGCGAGTCTACGGCCGCGGCGCGCCCGGGCAAACAGGAGATTCGAGGGAAGAAAAAAAGACGGGGAGCGGGACGCTGTGCCCGGGGCTCGCTCTCAACAACCCGAGCTGGCCCGCTCCCCCTTGGACGTCAACCCTGTCCCAACAACCCGACGTCCCCGCTGCCCGCGCAATTCAGGGCAGACGGTGAAACTGGAACTCCAATTGTGCCGGCGCGCGGGTCTGGCGCAGCACCGACACCGGGTGCTGCGGGGTGATGGGCCGCGGCGCCGGGGTCTGTTGGCGCGGCGCAGGCTTCAGGACGGTCGGCACGCTGCTCATGGTCTTCTCTACGTTGCTTCGCTAGCGCCAGGCCGCAGCAGTGCGCAGCGACGCGCTGGGCTGCAACGGGGTGACGAAGGCCTCGCTGGCATCGTCGGCCACCGACACCATCTCGGGCACCATCGCGGCTGATACGCGTTGCGCCCATTCGGTGAGGTCGCTGCGGGTCGGCAGGCGCACGCCGCCCGGCTGCGCCAGCCGCAGCAACGACGACTTCCCGCCGTGAATGCCGGCAGCGGCCGCGCGCAGTTTGCGCGGGCGGGCAAGGGGGGCAAAGCCGCTGGGCATGGTGCGAAGCTCCTGGGTTTCTTGGCGGCGGACACGAGGCCCGCCTGTGCAGGGGTCTGCGCATCAACCGTGCCAACCCCGGGCGCCGGTCCGCGTGTGATCGCCGTCACGAAGGGGCGCGACGGGTGCGCCGCGACGCGGCGCCCGTCGTCCGACTTTTGTTACAGGTCTGACCGGCTTGGTCAGCCGCGGGCACCGGACAGATGCACCACCAGGCGGTCGATGGCCCGGCCTGTGCAGTATCACGGTCTGGCCAGCGGGCAGTGCGCCGGCCAGACGGCGCGGCCCTCGGGCGGGCGGACCCCGACCGCGCGGCGATTCAACTCGCCGGTCGGTAGCCGCGCGGAATCGCGCCGAGCAGACGACGCGTGTATTCCTGGGTCGGCGCTGCGAGGATCTGTTGCGCGCTGGCCTGCTCGACCACCTCGCCGTCCTTCATCACCAGCACCTCGTCGCTGACGAAGCGCACGACCGCGAGGTCATGGCTGATGAACACGTAGGCCAGGCCAAGGTCGTCCTGCAGGTCCTTCAGCAGGTTGAGCACCTGGGCCTGCACCGACACGTCCAGGGCGCTGACCGCCTCGTCGAGCACCAGCACCTCGGGGTCGAGCGTGAGGCAGCGCGCGATCGCGATGCGCTGACGCTGGCCGCCGGAAAACTCGTGCGGATACTTGCCGAACGCGCTGTCGTCGAGCCCCACTTTGCTGAGCAGCGCGCGGGCGCGCTGCTCGCGCTCCTCGGTGGACGCGCCGATGCCGTGGATCGCCATCGGTTCGATCAGCGTCTGGCCGATGGTGAACCGTGGGTTCAGCGACGCGTACGGGTTCTGGAACACGATCTGGATGCGGCGACGCATGGCCTGGCGGTCGGTGTCGCTCAAGGTCAGCAGGTCGCGGCCGTCGAAGATCACTTCACCGGCGGTGGGCTCGTGCAGGCGCAACAGCGTCAAGCCCATCGTGGTCTTGCCCGAACCGGATTCGCCCACGACACCCAGCGTGTGACCGCGGCGCAGCTTGAAGTTCACGTCGCGAACGGCCTTGAACTCGCGTTTGCCGAACAGGCCCTCGCGCAGCCAGAAGCTCTTGGCCAGCGAGCGCACTTCCAGCAGCACCGGGGCGTTCGGATCTTTCGGCTTCGCCGCGCGCACCGTGGCCTGGCCGGCGATGTGGTCGTCGATCACCATCAGCCGCGCCGGCACGTGGGTCAGGCTGGGCCGGCACGCCAGCAGGGCCTGGGTGTAGCTGTCCTTCGGCGCGCCGAAGATCGTCGCCACCGGCCCTTGCTCGCGCACCTGTCCGCGCCGCATCACCACCACCTGGTCGGCGATTTCGCCGACCACGCCCAGGTCGTGGCTGATGAACAGCACGCTCATGCGGCGCTGTTCCTTCAGCTTGGCGATCAACTCGAGAATCTGGCGCTGGATCGTCACGTCCAGCGCCGTGGTCGGCTCGTCGGCAATCAGCAGCTTCGGCCCGCAGGCCAGCGCCATCGCGATCATCACGCGCTGCTGCTGCCCGCCGGACAACTCGTGCGGGTAGGTCTGCAGCCGCCGCTTCGGCTCGGGAATGCCCACTTCGGCGAGCAGATCCTCGGCCTGCTGCCACGCGGCGCGTCGACCCACCCCCATGTGGCGGGTCAAAGGCTCCGCCAGCTGCTGCCCGACCGTGAACACCGGGTTGAGCGAGGTCATCGGGTCCTGGAACACGCAGGCGATTTCCTTGCCGCGCAACGCCTGCAGCTGGGCCAGCGTGGCCTGCAACAAGTCCTGCCCGTGATAGAGGATGCGGCCCTCGCGCCGCGCGTTCTCCGGCAACAGGTTGATGATCGACATCGCCGTCACGCTCTTGCCCGAACCGGATTCGCCGACGAGCGCGACGGTGATGTTGTCGGGAATGTCGAAGCTCACGCCTTCGACGGCCTTCACGAGTGTCACCGCACCGCGCTCGCCGAGGCGGAAGGCGACCTTGAGGTCTTGGATGCTGAGCAACATCGACGACTACTCCGCGCCGCGAAGTTTGGGATCCAGCGCGTCGCGCCAGGCATCGGCCATCAACGAG
>Ga0209797_10001845_pt1 | contig 10683 bp, 11 predicted proteins | sample DOMMetBare3Fresh_2_FD_187472 | JGI IMG/M metagenome (GOLD analysis project Ga0209797, IMG submission 187472) | Wetland sediment microbial communities from St. Louis River estuary, USA, under dissolved organic matter induced mercury methylation -... | ecosystem: Environmental > Aquatic >...
AGCCAAGGTTCAGGAAGGGCACGGGCACTGAGATGAGCGCGACACCAACGTCCGGAGTTCACGGCCTGATGGCCGAATTCGAGAACGCCACGCAACTCGTGGTGGCGGCAAACAAGACCCGCGAGGCGGGCTTTGTCGACGTGGACGCCTACTCCCCGATTCCGATCGAGGAATTGAACGAGGCGCTCGGCCTGCGTCGAACCCGCCTCCCGATGCTGGTTCTGGCCGGCGGCCTCATCGGCGGCCTCTCCGGATACGCGCTGCAGTACTGGTCGCAGACCATGGCCTATCCGCTGAACATCGGCGGGCGACCGTTTCACAGCTGGCCGCACTTCATCCCGGTCACGTTCGAAACGACGGTACTCGGGGCGGCGCTGTCAGCGTTTGCCGGCATGTGGATTCTCAACAAGCTGCCGATGCCGTACCACCCGGTGTTCAACGTGCCGGCGTTCGTGCGGGCCTCGCGGGATCGGTTCTTCCTGTGCATCGAGACGACCGACCCGCGGTTCGATCGGCAGGCCACGGCGCAGTTTCTCGAGAGTTTGCACCCGGTAGGAGTGTCCGAAGTTGCCCCGTAACCTCGCCGTGCTGATCGTGGCCGGGTGTGCGTGCCTGGTGTCGGCGTGTCGTCAAGACATGCACGACGCGCCGCGGTATGAGCCCCTCGAAGCGAGTACGTTCTTTGCCGATGGGCGGTCGTCTCGACAGCCAGTCGCCAACACCGTGGCCCGCGGCACGCTCCGGGAGAACGAACACCTCTACGAGGGTAAGGTCGACGGTCAACTCGCGGAGAGCTTTCCGATGCCGGTGACGGCGGAGGTCATGGCCCGCGGCCGCGAGCGGTTCAATGTGTTCTGCTCACCCTGTCACGGGCGGACCGGACAGGGAAACGGCATGGTCGTACAACGAGGATTCAGGGCACCGGCGTCGTTCCACGAGGAGCGCCTCCGCACCGCGCCAGTCGGATATTTCTTCGACGTGCAGACGCATGGCTTCGGCGCAATGGCCGACTACGCGGCGCAGGTTCCGGTTGCGGACCGATGGGCGATTTCAGCCTACATCCGGGCTCTACAATTGAGTCAACGGGCCACGATCGACGACGTGCCGGCCGATCGTCGCGGGGAACTCGACGCCCCGGCGGCTGCGGAGGCGCGGTGATGGCTGACATGACGCATACGCCTCCGGTCGATCTCGACATGTATCGCGCCCGGGCGCTGAAGCTCGGCGGCGTTGGGCTCCTGGCGTGCGCCGTGGGATTCGTGGTCGACCGCGATCATTTCTTCCGATCCTGGCTGGTGGCCTACCTCCTCTTCCTCGGGATCGCGCTCGGGTCGATGGGGCTGATGATGATTCAGCACCTGTCGGGCGGCGCCTGGGGCGTGTTCCGGCGGATCTTCGAGGCGTCGAGTCGGACGCTGCCGCTGCTGGCACTGCTCTTTCTGCCCGTCGTACTCGGCATGGGTACGTTGTACCCCTGGACCCATCAGGACCACGTCCTCGAGGACGAAGTGCTCCGCCACAAGGCGGTGTACTTGAACATCCCGTTCTTCCTCGCCCGCGCCCTGGTCTACTTCGCGGGTTGGATCACGATCGCCTGGACCATGACCCGGCTGTCGAAGCAGCAGGACGAGGGGGACATGCGCGTCAACCTCCGTCTGCAGTACGTCGCCGGCGGTGGCCTGGTGTTCTACACCTTCGCGGCGACCTTTGCGTCGATTGACTGGATCATGTCGATCAATCCGCACTGGTACTCGACGCTGTTCGGGTTCCTGTTCGTCGGCGGCCAGGGTTTGTCCGCGCTTGCCTTCACGATCGTGGTGAGCACCTATCTCGCCAAGCACGAGCCGCTCTCTGGCGTGCTCAAGCCGCATCACTTCCAGGATCTGGGAAAACTGTCTCTTGCGTTCGTGATGCTCTGGGCCTACTTCAATTTCTCCCAGTACCTGCTCGTCTACGCCGCCAATCTGGTGGAGGAGGTTCCGTACTTCCTGGCGCGCATGAACCACGGGTGGCAGTACGTGGCGCTCTTCCTCGTGGGCTTCCATTTCGTCGTGCCGTTCTTCCTGTTGCTCTCCCGCGATCTCAAGCGCACGCCGCATCGTCTGGTGTGGGTGGCGGTGGCGCTACTGGTGATGCGCTACACCGATCTGTTCCTGCAGATCTCGCCCGAGTTCGCCTCGACGGGTGAGAATCTCCACCTGCTGACGGGCGAACACGCCTCGCACTTCTTCCTGCACTGGCTGGATCTGGCGGCGCCGCTGGCCATCGGTGGCCTCTGGACGTGGATGTTCCTGACGCAGTTGGCGCAGCGCCCGGTCATGGCCATGAGCGACCCCTATCTCCGAGAGGCGCTCGAGAGCTCGGGAGGACACTGATGGACCAGCACCACGCCGCCGGCCATGCCTCCGCAGACGACGAGTACCTGGAAACGCCTCCGGGCTCGACCTACGAGCACACGGACGCAACGACCGGCATCATCGTCAAGTTTCTGTTCTGGCTGGCCGTGATCGCGGTCGTGATCCACTTCGGTCTGGCGCTCGTGTACTCGACGCTGGTCGATCGTGCGATGGAACGAGGCGAACGGCGCTACCCGTTGGCGGCCATACAGGGGGACCGCCTCCCGCCGGCCCCGAGACTGCAGCAGAAGCCGCGGAACGAGCTCTATGATTTCCGGCGCGGTGAACAAGGCTTCCTCGAGAGCTATGGCTGGATGAACCGGAGTGAGGGCGTGGTCCACATCCCGATCGAGGATGCGATGCGCCTGATGGTGGAGCGCGGCACGGTGTCGTCGCCGACCACCGGGACGGAACGGCGTGAGACGCCAGGCATGATGCCGACGGATGGCAGCGCCGGCCGGGTCGCGGAACGACGAAGGCAGTAACGGAATGCAAGAGTCCAAATTCAAAATTCAAACGCGCGGAGGCGGCACGGGCGACCGCGTTCGTCTCTGTGCGTCCGTCTGCATTTTGAGTCTTGCCTTTTGCATTTCGCTTGCGGGTGCCCAGAACCTCGGTCCCGGCAGTTACGCCGATCCCCAGGCGCCGGGGACGGCGGCCTCGACGACTCCGCCACAGCTCAAAGGGGTGGGGTTCAAGCAGCACCTCGATGAACGGCTGCCCCTCGATGCGACCTTCACCGACGACAATGGCCAGCAGGTGGCGCTCGGACAGCTGTTTCGTGGACGGCCCGTGATACTGGCCTTTGTGTATTACCAGTGCCCGATGTTGTGCACGCAGGTGATGAACGGGTTGTCCAGCGCACTCAAGGTCATGCCGTTCACGGCCGGCAAGGACTACGACGTCGTCCTGGTGAGCTTCGATCCGCGAGATACCCCGGCGATCGCGGCCGGCAAGAAGCGCGCGCACCTGGAGTACTGGTCGGCCGAGCGCGACGCCTCGTCCTGGCACCTCTTGAGTGGAGACGAACCGTCGATTCGACGGACCACCGCCGCGGCAGGGTTCACCTATCAGTGGGATGCGCGCACCGAACAATTCGCGCACGTCAGCGGTGTGCTGGTCGCGACGCCTGAAGGGCGACTGTCTCGTTATTTCTACGGTGTGGAGTTCTCGCCGAAGGAACTGCGCCTGGCGCTCGTGGAATCGGGACAGGGGAAGATCGGTTCGGCGATCGACGAGCTCCTGCTCTACTGCTTCCACTACAACCCGGAGAGTGGCCGCTACGGGCTCATCGTGATGAACGTGATCCGCCTGGGCGGGTTGGTCACGGTACTGGCCATGGGCGGCTTCATTCTGTTGATGCGGCGCCGCGAAGTGCGTGGGCCCCTGGCGACCCGGGCGTGAGGCCGTAACGTATTTATGCTGTCTGGTATCCCGCTCTTCCCGGAACAGGCCTCCACCCTCGCACCCGAGGTGGACAACCTGTATTTCTTCATCACCGCGGTCACCGCGTTCTTTGCGCTGCTCGTGGTGGTGTTCGTCACCGTGTTCGCGATCAAGTACCGAGACCGCACCGGAACGAAGGTTGGTGAGCCGATCCACGGATCCATTCCACTCGAGATCGGCTGGTCCCTGATCCCCTTCCTCATCACCATGGTGATCTTCGCGTGGGCGACGGTGGTGTTCTTTCAGATCGTGCGCGCGCCGGATCAAACGCTCGAGGTGTACTCCACGGGCAAGCGGTGGATGTGGCGGTTCCAGCACATCGACGGCAAGAGCGAAATCAATGAGCTCCACGTCCCGCTTGGCCGGCCCGTCAAGGTCGTGTTCACGTCGGAGGACGTGCTGCACTCGCTGTACGTGCCCGCGTTCCGCGTCAAGGCCGATGCCATCCCTGGTCGATACAGCTCGATTTGGTTCACGCCGACCAAGACGGGTGAGTTCCATCTGTTTTGCGCCGAGTACTGCGGCACGAATCATTCGGGCATGATCGGGAAGGTCGTCGTGATGGAGCCAAACGAGTATCAGGCGTGGTTGAGCGGCGACACCGGCCTGCCGATGGCCGCGCGCGGTGAACAGCTCTTCCAGCAGCTTGGCTGCGTCAGCTGCCATCTGCCCGACGGCGCCGGTCGCGGCCCGTCGCTCCTGGGCAAGTTCGGCGGTCAGGAGACGCTCGGGGACGGCACGGTCGTCGCGGTCGACGACGTCTACGTCCGCGAGTCGATTCTCGCGCCCCAGCAGAAGCTGGTCGCGGGCTACCAGCCGCTGATGCCGACGTTCCAGGGGCAGGTCAACGAGGAAGGCGTGATGAGCCTCATCGAGTACATCAAGACGCTGCCCTCGACCGGGCAGCCTGCGGCCGCCGCGCAGGCACGCACGGCGCCGGCGCCGGCCGCGCAGGGCGGGTCAAGGTAAGGGCCACATGACGACGACAGTGCTCCCGCGCGTGAACTATCTCAACGTCAGGCACACGCTCGCCTCGTGGCTCTTCACGAAGGACCACAAGCGGATCGGGTTGATGTACCTGGTCGTGGTTACCGCAGCCTTCGCGCTTGGCGGCGTGTTCGCCGCGGGCGTTCGGATCGAGCTGACGACCCCCGAAGGCGACTTCGTGTCGGCCGACACCTACAACCGGCTGTTCACCATGCACGGCGTGGCCATGGTGTTCTTCGTCTTGATTCCGGCCGTGCCGGCCATTCTCGGCAACTTCGTGCTGCCGCTGATGATCGGTGCGAAAGACGTGGCGTTCCCGAAGATCAACCTGCTCAGTTGGTACGTCTTCGTCATCGGGTTCGTGTTCACCCTCGCCGCGATGGCGTTCGGAGGCGTCGATACCGGCTGGACCTTCTATACGCCCTACAGCACACAGTTCTCGAACTCGAGTGTGATGCTGACCGGCATTGGCATCTTCATCACCGGGTTTTCGTCGATTCTGACCGGCTTGAATTTCATGGTCACGATTCACCGGATGCGTGCACCCGGGATGACCTGGTTCCGGATGCCGCTGTTCGTCTGGGCGCTCTACGCCACGAGCATCGTCCAGATTCTGGGCACGCCCGTCATCGCAATTACGGTGGGGATGCTGGCCCTGGAACGCGCGCTGGGCTTTGGCATCTTCGATCCCCGGCTCGGCGGTGACCCGGTGCTCTTCCAGCACCTGTTCTGGTTCTACTCGCATCCGGCCGTCTACATCATGATCCTGCCGCCCATGGGTGTGATCAGCGAGGTGATCGCCTGCTTCTCGCGCAAGCCGGTGTTCGGGTATTCCTTCGTCGCATTCTCGAGCCTGGCGATCGCGATCTTCGGCTTCCTCGTCTGGGCGCACCATCTGTTCGTGGCGGGAATCTCGCCCTACTCGGCGATGGTGTTCTCGTTCCTGTCCTTTGCCGTCGCGATTCCGTCGGCCGTCAAGACGTTCAACTGGACCGCCACGCTCTACAAAGGCGCCATCTGGTGGCAGGCGCCGATGATTTGGGTCTTCGGATTCCTGGGGTTGTTCCTCGTGGGCGGGCTGACAGGGCTCTTCCTGGCCTCGCTTGGGCTCGATGTGCACCTCCATGACACCTACTTCGTGGTCGCGCACTTCCACTACATCATGGTCGGGGGCGCCATCATGGGGTACTTCTCGGGCCTCCACTACTGGTGGCCCAAGATGACCGGCAAGATGTACTCGAACAGTGCCGCGACATTCGCCGCCGTGCTCGTGTTCGTCGGGTTCAACCTCACGTTCTTTCCCCAGTTCATCCTGGGCTACTTGGGGATGCCCCGTCGCTACCATGTGTACGCCGAGGAGTTCCAAGTGCTCAACGTGATGTCGACGGCCGGCGCGTCGCTGCTGGGCGTCGGATATACGTTGATCGCCAGCTATCTCATCCACTCCGTTTTCCGCGGCCGGGCAGCGGGGGATAATCCGTGGGGTGCGACCGGTCTCGAGTGGGAAACGCAGTCGCCGCCGATTCCGGAGAACTTCGACGAGACCCCCATTGTGACCGGCGGCGCCTACGAGTACACGAAGCGGGGGGCCAAAGTTGCCTAACGGAGCCGTCGCGCACGCCGATCCGCACGGGCCCGCCTCCGCCGCCGGCTTCGGCGCGGGAGGCCACGATCACGCGCATCACCCGGCGCTGCAGCATCACTTCCAGACGCTCGACCAGCAGCACGAAGCGTCCACGCTGGGGATGTGGATCTTCCTCGTCACCGAAGTCATGTTCTTCGGCGGCCTCCTGATGGCCTACCTCCTCTATCGGGTGTGGTATCCGGAGGCCTGGTCCGAAGGCAGCGAAGAACTCGATATCGTGCTCGGTGGTTTCAATACGGTGGTGCTGATCGGCAGCAGTTTGACGATGGCGTTCGGGGTGCGAGCCGCACAAACCGGTGAGCAGAAGGCGACGGTTCGATGGCTGCTGCTGACGATCGGACTCGGGCTCACCTTCCTCGTCGTGAAGGGCTTCGAGTATTACCACAAGTGGGAGCTTCATCACATTCCGGGCCCGAACTTCTCCTTTGAAGGTCCGCACGCTGCCCAGGTGCAGATCTTTCTGTCCCTGTACTTCGGGCTGACCGGGCTGCACGCGCTTCACATGATCATTGGGTGCGCCATCATGGGTGTCATCACCTGGATGGCGCACAAGAAGCGCTTCACGCCCGAGTGGTACACGCCGGTCGAACTCGCGGGTCTCTACTGGCACTTCGTCGATATCGTCTGGATCTTCTTGTTTCCGCTTCTGTACCTCGTGGACAGGGCGCGTCAGCTGAGCTAGGGCGATGGCAGGACACATCTCACCAAAGTCGACCTATTACACGATCTTCGGCTCGCTCATGGTGCTGACCGCGGTCACCGTGTCGGTGGCGTTCGTCAACCTGGGCGCGCTGAACTTCCCGGTGGCGCTGTCGATCGCCATCCTGAAGGCCACGCTCGTCATTCTGTTCTTCATGCACGTGAAGTACAGCAGCCGGTTGACGAAGCTGATCTGCGGCACATCCTTCTTCTTCCTGCTCGTCCTGTTTGGCCTGACGCTGACCGACTATCTGTCCCGCGGCTGGTTCGCGGCGCCCGGAGGCACGGCCGGGGCGGGCACGCAGGTGACGATAGGCCCGGCAGCTCCGGAGCCTGCCTCGGTCGAGCCGTAAGCTCCCACCCAAGGTAAGCTATCGGCCATGATTGGCCCGATTCGTTCCATGCTCTTCGTTCCTGGCACCCGCCAGGAGAGATTTGCCAAGGCGATGTCCGCCGGCGCCGACGCGGTCGTCTTTGACCTCGAAGACAGCGTCGAGGCCGGACAGAAGACGAAAGCCCGAATGCTCATCGCGGAGTTCCTGGCGACGCCGAGCGAAGGGCCTCTGCGGCTCGTGCGATTCAATGCGGTGAATACAGCAGAGGGCGAAGCCGATCTCCAGTTCTTCGGCGGCGCGCGCGGGTTCGGCGGCGTGATCTTGCCGAAGGTCGAAAGCGCCGCGACCGTGGAGCTGGTGGCGCGGGCGTTCGGGTGGGACACCGACGCGAGCGCCGCCCCGCCACTGCTGCTGCTCATCGAAACGCCGCGCGGCATCCTGCGGGCGGCCGAGATCGCATCGGCCGATGCTCCCGTGTCGGCGTTGCTGCTGGGCGCCGAGGACTTGACCGCAAGCCTGGCTGTCGAACGCACGGTCGATGGCGAAGAACTGGTATTTGCGCGAGGGCAGCTCGCGATGGCGGCGGCCACCATCGGCGCCGATGCCATCGATGCCATCTTCGCCGACCTCAACGACGCCGAGGCCTTGCGGCGCGACTGCCAGCGAGCGCGGGGCCTGGGATTCCGCGGCAAGATGGCGATCCACCCGAAGCAGGTGGCGATCATCAACGAGGCTTTCACGCCGAGCGCGGCCGAGGTCGAACGAGCCTCCCGGATCATCGCCGCGTACGAGGGAGCGCGCACGAGCGGGGAAGGCGTGACCACGTTGGACGGACGGATGGTGGAGTTGCCCGTCGTGGAACGGGCCCGCCGGATTCTCGCGCTCGCCGGTCCTCCGCCCCTCGCCGGATGACCTCGCACGCCGGTCCTCCACTCACCGGCGTCACGGTCGTGACGATCGAGCAGGCCGTGGCGGCGCCGTTCGCGACACGCCAACTGGCGGACCTCGGTGCGCGTGTCATCAAGATCGAGCGCCCAGACGGTGGCGACTTCGCCCGAGCCTACGACGCCACGACCAAGGGCCTGTCCAGTCACTTCGTCTGGCTCAACCGATCGAAAGAGTCTGTCACGCTCGATCTGAAACAAGAGGTGGCGCGCGACGTACTCCACCAGTTGCTCGCTCGCGCGGACGTGTTCGTCCAGAATCTCGCCCCCGGTGCGGCCGAGCGGCTCGGCGTGGGCTCGGCTGCGCTGCGCGCGCGATATCCGACGCTTGTCATCTGCAATATCTCCGGATACGGCACCTCCGGCCCGTACGCGTCGAAGAAGGCGTACGACCTCCTCGTCCAGGGCGAGGTCGGTCTCGTGTCCCTGACCGGACCCGAAGACACGCCGAGCCGGGTCGGCGTGTCCCTCGCGGACATTTCCGCGGGTATGTATGCCTACACGGCCGTGCTCACGGCGCTGCTCGCGCGGCGGGATACTGGACGCGGGACGGTTCTCGACGTGTCGCTCTTCGACTCGTTGGCGGAGTGGATGGGCTTTCCGATGTACCACACCGCCTACAGTGGGCGGTCGCTCCCGCGGAGCGGACCCAATCACGCCTCGATTGCCCCGTACGGTCCGTTTGGCAGCGCGGACGGACGTCACGTGATCTTGGCCGTCCAGAACAGCCGGGAGTGGACCCGGTTCTGCGCCGACGTCCTTCGGCGGCCAGAGCTTGCCGACGACGAACGATATCGCACCAATGAGCAACGCGTGCGACACCGGCCGGCGCTGCACGCCACGATCGACGAGGTGTTCGCCGGCTTACCTCTCGAGGACATCATCGATCGCCTCGAGCAGGCTGGGATCGCCTACGGTCGCATGAACACGGTTGCGGAGTTCTTGGAACACCCCCAGCTGGTCGAACGCGGCCGGTGGACCGAGATCGACTCGGAGGCCGGGCCGCTTCGGGCGCTCCGGCCTGCGGTGACGATGGAGGGCGTCGAGCCGGTCATGGGTGCTGTGCCAGCGCTTGGCCAACACACGGCGGCCGTCCTGAATGAGCTCGGCATCGATCCCGAACGGGTCGCCAGATGGCGTGCCGAGGGAGCGATATGACCGCTCGCTCAACATCAAGCCGAGTACAACCTCGATGAAGGGATTGCGCGTGTCGAGATCGACGTGGCGAGCACGCGTTGCGGTCGTGCTGGTGAGCCTCGGGGTTCCTGTTCTCGCTATCGCGCAGGGTGGGGCACCCTCGGTGCGTGCGGGCGGTGGGGCCGATGCCGTTCGCCTGGACGGTGTGCTCGACGAGGCGGCGTGGGCCGGCGCCGAAGAGGCCAGCGGATTCAGGCAAACAGACCCAATGGAAGGATCGCCGGCCACGTTTCCGACGACGGTGCGCGTGCTGGCTGGCCGGAACGTTCTTGTCATCGGCATCGTGTGTGAAGACAGCGACCCCGCTGGTATCGTGAGCTTCAACGTGCGGCGCGATGCGCCTCTGGGCCAGGAAGATCACGTTCGCGTCGTGGTCGGCCCGTTTCAGGACGGCCGATCCGGATACGTGTTTGCTGTCAATCCGAACGGCGCGCGCTACGACGGCGTCGTGAACGCCGGTGGAGAAAACGAGAACGCGGAATGGGACGGTATCTGGGAAGCGAAGACGACTCGCAGTGAATCCGGCTGGAGCGCGGAGATTCGGATTCCGATTCAGACGCTGAGCTTCAAGCCCGGACTCGAGGAGTGGCATTTCAACGTCGAGCGTCGCGTGCAGCGGCTGCAGGAGATCGATCGCTGGGCATCGCCGGTCCGTCAGTACCGGCTCACGCAAACGAGTCGGGCGGGATTGCTCACCGACATTCCAGACTTCGCTCTGGGACGTGGCCTCAGCCTGCGACCGAGCATGACCGCTGGCGGCGGCATTCCGACACGTGGGGGATCGGTGGCAGGAGAGTTCCGTCCCAGTCTCGACGTGACGCAGCGCCTCGGGTCGAACGTCACCGCCTCGTTCACGTCCTATACCGACTTCGCCGAGACCGAAGTCGATACGCGGCAGACGAACCTGACGCGTTTCCCGTTGTTCTTCCCCGAGAAGCGGACGTTCTTTCTCGAGGGCGTGGACATCTTCCAGTTCGGCCCGCCGGTGAACAACGACATGATTCCGTACTTCACCAGGCGCATCGGCCTGGTGG
>Ga0209797_10001846_pt1 | contig 10682 bp, 8 predicted proteins | sample DOMMetBare3Fresh_2_FD_187472 | JGI IMG/M metagenome (GOLD analysis project Ga0209797, IMG submission 187472) | Wetland sediment microbial communities from St. Louis River estuary, USA, under dissolved organic matter induced mercury methylation -... | ecosystem: Environmental > Aquatic >...
AAAATTTAGATCCGTTCACTACAGCATTTATTTCACCTTACGCAGGACAAGTTGCTGCTGCAAAAGATATTTTACCAAAAGAAATACGCATCAGCACCATTGACAGTTTCCAGGGACAGGAGAAAGAAACCATCATTGTTTCACTTGTACGAAGCAATGATGAAGGCAGCATAGGATTTTTAAAAGATTACCGCAGAATGAATGTAGCCATTACAAGAGCAAAAGAACAGTTATTTGTAGTTGGTGATAGTGCTACTGTTGGCGCCGATCCCTTCTATAATTCGTTTCTATCTTATGTTGAAAAATATGGAACATACAAAACCGTTTGGGAATTTGAGATGTAAAAATCATGAGTACTCATTTAATTGAATCAAATCTGGTTAAAAACACATTGAAATAAACTGCTAAAAATTGAACTAAACGAATGTTATACTCCATTTTAAACTACCTATTTTTTGCAGATAAATATGAACATGAAGAAACTTATAAAATTGTTTACTTTTAAGGCAACCAAAATAATCTCCAGCCATGTATCACAAAACAAAAGTTAAGGTACACTCAATTCTGCATCCTGAAATTGGAGATACAAAATGGGACAAAATCTTCAATGGGTTTATTATCATTCTTATTTTATTGAATGTAATTGCAGTCATGTTTGAAACTGTACATTCCATTCATGATGCGTATGAAGATTTTTTCAGATATTTTGATCTTATTTCCGTTCTGATTTTCACCATTGAATATATCCTTCGGGTTTGGAGTTGTACTGTTCATCCAGAATATAAGCATCCTGTATTAGGGCGTCTGAAATATATGATCAGTACAGATGCTGTTATTGATCTGTTAGCTATATTACCTTTTTACATTCATGTTATTGTTGGGCTCGATTTGAGAGTAATACGTATTTTAAGACTACTTCGTTTTTTAAGATTATTTCAGCTAACAGCATACATGAAAGCTGCCAAGATGGTAAAAAGTGTTTTTACCTCAAGAGCAAGTGAGTTAAAACTAAGTATCATTCTTATCAGCTTTTTAATCATCATTGCTGCCAGCTTGCTTTATTTTGCAGAACACAATGCGCAACCACAGGTATTTTCAAGTATACCTGCAACTTTATGGTGGGCTGTGGTTACTGTAACATCAGTTGGTTATGGCGATATGGTGCCCATTACTTTAACAGGAAAAATATTAACCGGTATTGTTACCTTGTTTGGGTTAGCTGTTTTTGCATTGCCTGCAGGCATCATCACTGCCGGATTCCTTGAAGAAATGAGAAAATTGAAAAACAAGAAAACAAATGTTTGCCCCCATTGCAACAAACCAATTGAACATGTTGAATTAAATGAAAGTGAAAAAGGATAAATTTTTTCCATTTCACTATTAAAGATTACTGATTCTTAATGTAGAATCATATTGTAGTTGCTTTTATTGCAAGGTTATATTTAAAAGCTCTTCCTGAAATTCTTGAAATACACTTTTAAGTTTACTATCAGCATCTGTTCCGTAATTCACAAAAAACACATGCGTTACTTTTTTATTAGGAAAATAAAAAAGATTAGCTGTATAACCAAGGTCTCTTCCTGAATGTCCGATTCCAGCATTGATACCCCGGCTTATGAATTTTTTCATAATCCCATATCCATACTCATTAGGATCATCGGGTTTCCCGTATGTTTCCATAATAGAAAGTGATTTAGGCAATAACAATGTTTTTTTAATCAATAACAAATCAATAAACTTATATAAATCAAATACATTTGAATAAAGGCCACCATAACCATTACCACTTCCTGTTACCAGATTAGACACATTTACAATGGTATTGTTATTATACAGATCATAATACCCTTGTGCAGTATTTACAGGCAACTGATCATGTGGCTGATAAAATGTTTGTGTTAATCCTAATGGAGTAAGAATCTTCTGATGTAACAGATCAGCATGCTTCTTCCCTGTTGCAGCTTCAACAATCATAGTAACTAAAACTGTATTAGTATTGGAATAAATGGCCGTATCACCTGGTGAAAACTCCGGTTTTTTATTATAAATAAATTCCAGTAATTCTTCAGCCTCCCATTTCTTATTTGGATTGTTTAATACTGCCAGATAAAATTTACTTTCATTAATCAGGTCAGGTATTCCCGTTTCATGCTTCATACACTGGCCCAAAGTTATTTTACTCCCATTAGGTAATTTGCTTATAATCCTGTCTGGTAACCATTTTGAAACAAGTTCCTTCAATGAATTATATCCCAATCCACTATTTACAGAATCTTCCAACAATTTAAAAACCATTGTACCAATAAAAAGTTTGGTTATACTTGCTGCTTTAGAAACTTGCCCAACACGAAAAGGTATATTTTTAATTATATCGGCTTTACCGGTAGATCCTACCCAGGTTCCATTCTGATCATTTATGAGTAAGGATATTCCTGGCAATCCTTTTAGGCGATACTTTTCAAGTAAATTTTTAAAAATAATATTTTTAGGATGTATGCTGCTGGAATCGTTCCATGGAATAGCCTGTGATTGATCAACGGTATGATCTATTTGTGCTTTTTTACAGCCACTAATTAGCATTGAAATAAACAGGCAGAAGATGAATAGGTGTTTCATAATCATTTTGTTTTTTTTGTTGACTGAATTGTAATTGATGTCCCAATTGCTAACTGATTATATGGGAGAATAGGTACATACGATTTAACAAAAGGAGTTTGAATGCGTGCCTGGTATTCCAGAAATAAATTTAATGGCTGTTGATTTGTTAATTTAAAAACATACCCAGTTCCAATGTTCAATGCAAACATGGCCTGTGACCTACCAATACCTTTTGCATTTTTATAATCACCATTGTCATTTAACTTCAACACTTCAGTAGCCGGAATTGAATGAAAATAACCGCCTCCTAAAGAAATTTGAGAATAAAATTGTTTTGAATATTTGTATCTGTACCCATAATTTAAATAGATGGGAATACCATGTTGAACAAACCTGTGATAAAAATAGCCAAGCTTTACATCTCTGAACCAATCATGTTTAATTTTTTCTTTCAAATTCCTGCTCCAGCTCAGTTCAATTCCCGGATGGAAAGGTGTTTTAAAAAAACCAGATAAAGTGTTAAAGGGATAAGAAGATGCGTTGTTGGTAAATGCTAGAGAATAATGATTTTTATTTTGTGCCTGCAAGTATAGAGTAACTAGCAAAAACGTAAAGAATAAAAACTTTTTCATAATAAAAGATTAATTTGTTTATACCAGAAAGAAAGAGCTTGCCATTAATTCAAATAAATTTCGATCAATCTAAAGTACTCATCTTAAATTGAAAATAAAAGAGCTAATTTAATACGAATAAATGTTTTAAATCTAGCAACTCAAATCCATGGTTTAATTAATAAGAAAAAGTCAGAACTTGTTATTATACTTTCTGTTATATTCTTTAAATGGAGCTCAAACAAAGACTATTTTGAACCAAACAAATAAAAAATATTGAAACATTAATTAACAATAACAATTTATTATATTTGATCACCATATTCTTTTTATGATTGCTTGCTTTTAATTTTTTAAACTAACTGTTATGCAGGCAAATTCACTTTTACAATCATATTTAGTAGACAGCAACACCTGGGATGAAATGTACAGTGATGCCTCTGTAAGACAGCAGTATCAAAAAGTCCTTTCCTTTTTACAACAACTATCAATTGAAGAGCTGAATAAAAAAGAAGAACTGGCTAAACGTTTGTTTATGAGCCAGGGCATTACTTTTACCGTTTACAGCAGTGGCGAAGGAATAGAAAAAATATTCCCTTTTGATATTATACCACGCATTATAACTGCCGGTGAATGGAGTTTTATAGAAAAAGGAATTAAACAAAGGTTAAAAGCACTCAATCTTTTTTTAAAAGATATTTACAGCAACCAGTTTATTATAAAAGATGGGGTAATTCCAGCACAGATGATTTACAGTTGCCCGCATTATCTCAGGGAGATGCACAACTTTCAGGTGCCTTATGATATTTATGTACATATTTCAGGAATTGATTTAATAAGAGACAGTGATGGCTCTTTTTATATTCTGGAAGATAATTTACGCACCCCAAGTGGGGTTAGTTATATGCTTGAAAACAGGGAAATAACCAAGCGGTTGTTTCCTGATCTTCTGCCCAAAAATAATGTAAGGAGTGTAACTGAATACCCGAATATCCTTCATAAAAATCTGGTTTCACTTTCACCAAAGCAAACGTATAATCCAACAATTGTTTTATTAACACCGGGTATTTATAACTCTGCATATTTTGAACACAGCACCTTAGCCAGATTAATGGGTGTTGAATTAGTAGAAGGAAAGGATCTAGTGGTAGATAATCATAAAGTATATATGAAAACAACTGCAGGTCTTCAACAGGTAGATGTCATTTACCGCAGAGTAGATGATGAATATTTAGATCCTTTGGTTTTTGACCCCAATAGTTTACTGGGTGTGGCGGGTATTATGAGTGCTTATCGAAAAGGGAATGTTGCTATAGTAAATGCTGCGGGTAATGGCGTAGCTGATGATAAAGCAATCTATACTTTTGTGCCTGCTATGATTCGTTATTATTTAAATGAAGAACCCATTTTAAAAAATGTACCTACTTACCAGTTGGCAAAGGAAGAAGAACTTGAACATGTATTTAAAAACATTGAACGAATGGTAATTAAAAAAACCAACGAAAGTGGTGGTTATGGAATGCTAATGGGAAATGCCGCTACAGAAAAGGAAATTATTCTCTATAAAAAAGAAGTATTGAAAAATCCAAGAGAATTTATAGCTCAACCCATTATAAGTTTATCATCTTGTCCCTGTTATATGAATGGAACCTTAAAACCAAGAAGAATTGATTTAAGGCCTTATGCTTTATGTGGGCCGGGAGGTATAGAAATTGTTCCGGGTGGATTAACACGAGTTGCATTAAAAGAAGGATCGCTTATTGTTAATTCATCGCAGGGAGGTGGCAGTAAGGATACCTGGGTGTTAGCAGATTAATTTTTATAATTATTAAAGACATTTATTACATGCTTAGCAGAGTTGCAGATAGTTTATATTGGATGAGCCGTTATATGGAAAGAGCTGATGGTATTTTACGAATGCTAAAAATCAACTATGCTTCTTCACAGGATGATATTCAGGAATTTTCCTGGAAACCTGTTTTGAAAATATTTACTTTTTTAAAAGATGAAGAAGCAACGGCACTCGCCTCCAATACCAGAAATGTTTTACAATTTATGGTAACTGATAAAGAAAATCCAAATTCAGTTTTAAACATTGTAACGCAGGCAAGAGAAAACGGAAGAAGTGTACAGGATCACATTACAAAAGAAATGTGGCAGTGCCTGAATGATTTTTATCATAACATACGACAGGAAAATTTAATTGATAAGTTGCAAAAAGAAGATCCTATTTCTGTTCTGGATACATTAATCAAACAAGGGCTTCTTTATTTTGGTACAACTGATGTTACAATGGCAAGAGGTGAAGGAAATTCGTTTATTAATATTGGGAAATTTCTGGAAAGGGCTATACAATCTGCTGATATTTTAGATATAAAATTCAGCGATTTAAATTATGATCTTGATAAACCAACCGATACAACTTACTGGAAATATTTATTAATGTCCATTTCCGGTTACGAATTGTATTTAAAAACTTACAGAAGTGGCCTGGGAGCAAAGAATGTGATGGAGCAGATTTTATTAAATGAAACTTTTCCCCGCTCAGTAATTTATTCAATAAATCAGTTACATCGTTATTTTGAACGATTGAAAAACGAAAAAAACATTTCCGGTTTTAATCAGATAGACTTTATGATAGGTAAAGTAAAAAGCAAAGTGAAATTTTCTACACCAGATTCAATTATCAATGAAGGAATGCATCATTTTTTAATTGAAATAAAAACAGCCCTTTTTGAAGTTGGAAGAACATTAAACCAGAATTATTTTGCACAGAGTTAAAGAACAACTATTTTATTTAAGAAAAGAAGAAGAATAACATGCCCAGATTTATTATACACCACGTTACCAAATACACTTATCCAGAACCGGTAAGAGACAGTGCCAACCAAATAATGCTTTATCCTATTAAAGATGAAAATCAAGAAGTGCAAAGCCAAAAGATTTATGTCTCTGGAGAACCATTGATTGAAGTTTATAAAGATTACTATGAAAATGAAATTGGTTCGTTCATGAATATTAATCCACATACTGAATTAAGAATAGATTCTACAATTTCCGTAGTAACAAAAAGCAGGAATTTCCCTTCAGATGACCATGCCACTGCTGATCAATGGAATCATTTACTGGAAATAAAAAATCTGGTTCCTTTTCTTGATTTTTTAAAACAGGAAACATTTAACGACTTACCTCAGGTTAAAAAGATTGCAGATGATGGCTTTTACAAAACTGTATCTGTATATACTGCAGTTCTACAATTGAACGAATATGTGTATAAAAATTTTAAATATATTAAAGGCATTACAACAGTAGAAACAACAGTTGATGAAATATGGGATTTAAAAGCCGGGGTGTGCCAGGATTTTGCACATATATTACTGGTTATGTTGCGACTGTTAAACATTCCGGCACGTTATGTAAGTGGTTATGTTTGTCCGCATGATAACAATTTACGTGGAGAAGGTGCAACACATGCATGGGTAGAAGCCTATATTCCTTTTTATGGATGGCTGGGATTAGACCCTACAAATAATTGTGTAGTTAATGATTTACATGTAAGACTGGCAATAGGTAGAAACTTCAGTGACTGTTCCCCAGTTAAAGGGACTTACAAAGGCACAGCAAAACAAACATTGGAAGTAGGTGTTTCCGTATCGCATGAAGATGGCTTGGTTTCAAAAGAAGTTGCTGCAATATTAACGCCACAGGTAGTAAGCGCCTCATTAATTAATGATAATGATGATGGCAACTCCTACAGAAGATACATGCAAATGGTGCAGCAGCAACAGTAATCAACATCATTGATTTATAGAAAACAAAACACCTGATTTTCCATTGTGTTTTTAATTAGGTCCCTTCTGTATACTTTTTAAAATTATCAAGAATAGCCTGCCAGCCACTTTTTTGTAATTCTATTGAATTCTCAGTTTCAGCATCAAAGCTTTCTATTACTTTTGTATTGTTGTCCATTTCTATAAATTGAATGGTTACTTCTCTTCCATCGGCCAAAGAATACTTTATTAGTTCGTTTTCTTTTACCTCGTCATAAATTCCTTCAAAATCAAAACCCATGCTGCCATCTTTTGCTTCCATCCGAACATTAAATCGGCCAGCAACCTTTAAATCATTTTCTGCTTTGGGAGAATGCCAATCATCTGAAGCATAATTCCAGTGAATAATATGTTCTGGCTTTGTCCAGCAATCCCATGTTTTTTGAATGGGTGCATGTATGACATTTTCCACTGTTAAAACTATTTTTTCATTTGCTTCCATTATTCAATTATTAAAGGTTTAAACAAATTCTAAAATAGTAAATTATCTGTATAAAATATTACCTGTATAAAATTAAGATCGAACTTTTAAATTGAAAAGTCAATAAATATACTTTCAAATTTCCCATTCAGAAACTAATTATAGTAAATAAAATGTATACAGCCGGAGGAAACTTACTTATGAACTTTAAATTTTTTCTTAGTAAAAACTGTTTAGAGATTTCTAAGAAAAAAGAAATAAAATAAATTGATAAAAAAGATTTCGTTTTTGTGATCAGTTTTTTATATAGAAACAAATTATATCGGTATCTCAATAGACCTTTCATTTAATCTCACGAACAACTGTTATTGTATAATGACAGATATTTGGAAGAATCAGAAACTGTTAATAAAATGAAAATGAAACAGATTAATACCATTAAGATTAATTTTAAAGGAGGTATTATCTCACCCGGTGAATTATTCCGTATTTTGTTAATTGCAAAAAAATACCGGCTTCTTTATGTACGATTTGGATTAAGGCAGCAACTTTTATTGGATGTAGATATTGAAGAACTTGTAAAACTTACTGCTGAACTAGATAACATAGCTATCCATTATGAAATAAACAACGAAGCATACCCCAACATTGTCAGTTCTTACCCTGCTGAAGAATTATTTATCATCAACTCCTGGTTAACAGAAAAAGTTTATAAAGAAATATTTGAATCATTTAATTACAGACCCCGACTTAAAATAAATATCTGTGATGCAAACCAGAGCTTTACTCCGTTGCTAACAGGAAATATAAACTGGATTACTTCAAATAATGAGGATCATTTCTGGCATCTATTTATCCGTTTTCCTAAAACAAACATTGTGCATGAATGGAAAGATGTTATTCATACAAATGATCTTGCAGGTATGTCATTACTTATTGAAGAAACCATTCTGCAAAACGCCGAAATTTTTTATGATAATGATGATGCAAGTGGTAATGAACTTTATGAAAAAATAAAAAACAACCATTTCAATACAAAGCCATCAAAGGCTGCATTGGTTTTACCTCCATATAATCTCCCTTATTACGAAGGCGTTAACCGTTACAATGATAAATACTGGCTGGGCATTTACAGGCGTGATGAACTTTTCAGCATTGAATTTTTAAAGGAAGTATGTCAACTTTGCCTTCATACCAATTGCGGAGATTTATGTTCTACACCCTGGAAAACACTTATAATTAAAGACATACTGGAAGAAAACAGAAAAGACTGGAATTATTTGTTAGATAAATACCAGATAAATGTGCGTCATGCAGCCAATGAACTCAACTTTCAGATAGATGACAACAGCCTTGAAGCATTGAAGCTGAAACATCATTTGGTAAAATACCTCAATGATGATGACACAAGATCTTATGGTGTTTGCATTGGTATAAAAACCAGGAGAAAAAGTGAAGTCTTCAGCAGCATCCTGGTTCGCCGCAAACCCTTAATCAGCATTGGAAAGTGGGGAATGTTTTTTGTTTATGATATTTTATGTGCAAAAGATTACAACCCCAATGAACGTACCGATTTTATTTTCAGCAGTAACAATCCCAAATTTGTTCTTGCTGAACAATTACGACGTGCCATCCTTTCTTTTTATGATCATCGTGTAAAAAAGGAAGAGGAACAGGAACTGTCGTCTGATTTATTTGAACAAATAATAACCGAATAAAAAAAGCCCTGTATAACCAGGACTTTTTGAATGATTACATCAAATCAATTAATTTTTTATTGGTAAAAAGGAATATTTTTTTCCATAATCCATCATTTGTTCAAAAAAGCTTTGCGGATATTGTATTGAAATATCTGTTATAATTTCTCCTTCCATTAACGGAACCAATTTTGGTTGTATAAATCCACGATAAGGCTTGAGATTTAATTTTTTATATCGTTCTAAAACTTCTTTATGTAAGGCAGCATCTACTTTTACACCATAAGTTTCAACCAGATTTTTTCCTGCTTCAAAATCACCTTCACTTTTAATACGTTGAATTTCTCTTAACAATTCGCCAAACAGTTCTCTTAATCTTGTGTAATTATTAATACGCACATAAGTTTTGCCTTTGATCTTTACCAACTCAACCACATTTTCATTTTTCCCTTTTTCATATACCCACCTTGCATTTGTTTGCCTGTTCCGCATATGCGATTCTTCTAACTGTGAACCGGGCTTTAATCTTGTAAGTTGTGTCATTAATCCATTCATCATATAACTATCATATTCTGCCATGCCTGCTTCTAATGAAGGCATAACACCTATCTCAATTAATTTCTGATCCATGATGTAATACAATGCCACTAAATCAGCCCTTGCTTCTTCCAATGTGGAAGCATAGTTTTTTAATGTTTTATCCGTTGTTTCAACACCTTGATTAATTTGTCCTGATGCATGACCAATGCACTCATGCATATCCGTATGTAAATCAGAAGCAAGGTTACCCCAGGTTTTCATCCGCAACTTAACTGTATCATTCAATGCAAATTCATCCAGCATACCTCCCTTAGCAGAAGCTACATTATAGGAGTAAATGATATTCCCTAAAGAAACAGATTTTGATCCATGTTCTTTTCTTATCCAATCAGCATTGGGCAGATTAATACCAATGGGAGTTGCGGGTGAAGCATCACCACTTTCCATAATAACAGTGATCACTTTGGCAGTAATCCCTTTTACATTTTTCTTTTTATGTTCGGGCCGTAAGGGTGAATGATCTTCAAACCACTGTGCCTGGTTTGCAATGGCAGAAATCCGTTTAGTAGCTTCCATATCTTTCATAGAAACCACACTTTCATAACTTCCTTTTTTACCAATGGCATCCATATACACTTCAATAAAACCATTTACCACATCCAGTCTGCTATTTACATCGTTCACCCATGCAATACTATATTCGTCAAAAGTTGCAAGGTTACCTGTTTTATAATACTGAATTAAAAATTGCAATGATTTTTTCTGTTGTTCATTTTCAGCTACAGCAGCAGCTTTTTCTAACCAGAACACAATTTTTTCAATAGAAGCTGAATACATGCCACCTACTTTCCAAACCTTTTCTACTATTTGTCCATTCTCTTTCAGCAGTTTGCTGTTAAGACCCCATGACGGGGCATTTCCTTTTGTATCAAATTTTAAATAAAAACTATCCACTTCTTTTTGTGTTACCCCTTCATAAAAATTA
>Ga0209797_10001850_pt1 | contig 10669 bp, 13 predicted proteins | sample DOMMetBare3Fresh_2_FD_187472 | JGI IMG/M metagenome (GOLD analysis project Ga0209797, IMG submission 187472) | Wetland sediment microbial communities from St. Louis River estuary, USA, under dissolved organic matter induced mercury methylation -... | ecosystem: Environmental > Aquatic >...
GAAACCGTCCGAAGCCCGCAGCTTGCGCAGCACGGCGGCCGTCGTGTCGCGCGTCCAGTCGATCGCGCGGTCGGCCTGCTTCATCGGGGCTTGCCAGCGACCCGCCGGCGCCGACGTGCCGGCATTCGTGGCGCCGGCGCGCCACTTCGACAGCGCCTCGCGCACGGCCTCGGCCGCAGCGTCGACCACCTCGTGGCGGTACAGGCTCGACTTGGTGGCGCCCTCGCGCATCGCGAACGTGCGCGAGGCCCAGACCGGGCCGGCATCGAACTCGCCGGTGGCCTGCAGGACCGTGACACCCCAAGTGCGTTCGTCGTTGAGCACCGCCCAGTCGAGTGCCGACGGTCCGCGGTCGCCGGGCGGGCCGGGATGCACGACGAGGCACAACCGCGTCGACCAGACCGATTCCGGGATGCGGCGCTTGAGGAACGGCGCGATCACCACGTCGGGCTGCCACAACGCGACGGCCTCCTCGGTCACCGCATCGGCGATGTCGAGCTCGACCGAGACCTCGTGACCGTCGGCGCGCAACTCCACGAACAGCCGCTGTGCCAGGCTGTTGAAGGCGTGCGTCAGCAAAAGGACGCGCATGGCGCGGCCTAGCAGATCCTGGGCAACGGTTCGCCCGACAGCCAGTCGACGATGCGCTTGCCGCCGAAGCGGGTCTGCATCTGCACGAAGCGGTGCTCGTCGGTCACGACGGTGCCGATGCGCGCGGCGTTGGCCCCCAGCGGATGGGCGCGCATGGCGACCAGCACCGCGTCGGCAGCCTCCGCCGCCACGGCGGCCACCAGCTTGCCTTCGTTGGCGATGTACAGCGGATCCAGGCCGAGCAGTTCGCAGGCGGCCTCGACCTGCGGCAGCATCGGAATCGCGGCCTCTTCGATCAGCATGCCGATGTTCGACTGGCGCGCGATCTCGTTCAACGTCGTGCCCAGCCCGCCGCGCGTCGGGTCGCGCAGCACGTGCACGGCGCCGGGCGGCGCCGCGCTCAGCATCGCGGCCACCAGGGTGTGCAGCGCCGCGGTGTCGGAGACGATGGCGGTCTCGAATTCGAGCGACTCGCGCTGCGACAGCACGGCCACACCGTGTTCGCCGATCGTGCCGGAGACGATCAGCACATCGCCGGGCCTGGCGTTCGCGCCGCCGACCGCCACGCCACGCGGCACCACGCCCACGCCGGTGGTGGCGATGAAGCAGCCGTCGCCCTTGCCCTGCTCGACCACCTTGGTGTCTCCGGTGACCACCGGGACGCCAGCCTCGCGCGAGGCGGCGGCCATCGAGTCGACGACGCGCTTCAGGTCGGCGAGCGGGAACCCTTCCTCGAGAATGAAGCTGGCCGACAGGTACAACGGCCGTGCGCCCATCATCGCCACGTCGTTGACGGTGCCGTGCACCGCCAGGCAGCCGATGTCGCCGCCGGGGAAGAACAGCGGCGACACGATATGGCCGTCGCAGGACATCACCAGGCGTCCGCCTTCGAGCAGTTCGGGCGGCACCGGCAGCGTGGCGCCGTCGTTGCCCTGGCGCAGGAACTCGTTGTCGAACGCGCGCGCGAAGACCTCCTCGATCAGCTGCATCGACGCGCGCCCGCCCGCGCCATGGTTCATGTCGACGCGACCGTGCTTGATGTCCAGCGGCCGCACGTAGTCCTTCTTGATCGTCATGCTGCGACCACCACCTTGACGTCCCGAAAGCGCCCGTACGAGTAATGCGCCGCGCAGGCCCCTTCGCTCGAGACCATGCACGAGCCCATGGGGTTCTCGGGCGTGCACACATTGCCGAACAGCTTGCAGTCGGTGGGCTTCTTCACGCCGCGCAGGATCGCGCCGCACTCGCATTGCTTGTGGTCGGGCACCGGCTTGTAGTGCAGATCGAAGCGCCGCTCGGCGTCGAACGCGGCGTAGCCCGCGCGGATCTTCAGCGCCGAGTACGGCACCTCGCCCAGGCCACGCCACTCGAAGCGCTCGCGCAGTTCGAACACGTCGGAGACCGCGCGTTGCGCCGCGAGGTTGCCCTCGCGCGTGACCGCGCGCGCGAACTGGTTCTCCACCTCGGCCCGACCCTCGTTGACCTGGCGCACCAGCATCAGGATCGCCTGCATCACGTCCAGCGGCTCGAAGCCGGCGATCACCACGGGCTTCCTGTACTCCTCGGCGAAATGCTCGTACGGGCCCGAGCCGATCACGATGCTCACGTGTGCCGGACCGACGAATCCGTCGATCGGCACCGTGCCGTACTGGCGCACCTCGGCCGATTCGAGGATGTGCGTGATGGCACTCGGCGTGAGCACGTGGCAGCACAGCACGCTGAAGTTCGCGAGTTGCTCCTTCGCGGCCTGCTGGATCACCAGCGCGGTGGGCGGCGTGGTGGTCTCGAAGCCGATCGCGAAGAACACGACTTCGCGGCCCGGGTTCTCGCGCGCGATCTTCAGCGAGTCGGCCGCCGAATAGACCATGCGGATGTCGGCGCCGCGCGCCTTGGCTTTCATCAACGACAGGCTGTCGCTGGCGGGCACTCGCATCGTGTCGCCGTAGGTGCAGACGATGGCGCGCTGGTCGAGCGCGATGCCGATCGCCTGGTCGATGCGGCCGATCGGCAGCACGCACACCGGGCAGCCCGGACCGTGGATCATGTGTACCGCCTCGGGCAGCAGCTCGGCGATGCCGTAGCGCGAGATGGCGTGTGTGTGGCCGCCGCAGAACTCCATGAAGCTGTAGCGCCGGTCGGGCCGCACCTCGGCGGCGATGCGCCTGGCGATGCCGCGTGCCAGCGCGCCGTCGCGGAATTCGTCGACGTATTTCATGCCGTCGTGAGCCCTGAGCTTTGCGCCATCTCGGCGAACAGTGCCAGCGTACGTACGGCCTCGTCGGCGTCGACGACGCCGATCGCGTGGCCGACGTGCACGATCACGTAGTCGCCGACGACCACGCCTGGCGTCAGCGCCACCGACACCGTCTTGCGCACGCCGCCGAGGTCGACCGTCGCGCCGTCGGCACCATCGAGCGCGACGATGCGTGCGGGCAGGGCTAGGCACATGCGGTTTCCTCCTGTGAATGTCGAGCCGACGCTGCGACGACCGTGTGCGCCGCGATCCAGGCCTGTCCGAGCGCCAGGCCCGCGTCGCCCGGACCGCAGGCGCCAGCCTGCTGCACTTCGAGCCCGGCCGCGGCGAGTGCGTCGACCAGCCGGCGGGTCAACAAGCAGTTGTAGAAGCAGCCGCCGCCGAGCACCACGGCGCGGGTGCCGGCCGCGCGTGCGGCGCCGGCGGCGCTGCGCGCCAGCGCGTCGGCCAGGCCGGTGTGGAACAGCGCGGCAGCTTCGCCGACGTCGGTGCGCGCCAGGCATTCGCTGGCCAGTGCGAGCAGGTCGAGCCCCGCTGGAATGAACGTGGGCGCGTCGTGTTTGTCGAGCCATGCGGCCGCCGCACGTTCGAGCGCGATCGCGGCCTCGGCCTCCTGGGCCTGCCGCACGCTCAATCCGAGCAGGCCGGCCATGGCATCGAACCAGCGCCCGGTGCTCGTGGTGAGCGGACAGTTGAAGCGCCGATCGAGCAGCATCTTCGCGCCCGCGGCCAGTCGCTCGCCGACCGCCGGCGCCAGGCGCGGCACGATCTCGTCGCCGCGCCCCAGGGCATGCAGCAGCGCTGCGCCCATGCGCCAGGGTTCGCGCGCGGCGACGTCGCCGCCGGGCAGCGCCAACGAGGCGAGATGGTCCACGCGTTCCCAAGACGCGCCGGCCACGCGCAGCACTTCGCCGCCCCACGCGGTGCCGTCGCTGCCGAGGCCGACGCCATCGAGCGCCAGGCCGATCACCGGGGCCACGCTGCCGTGCTCGGCCTGGACGACGCCGACATGGGCGTGGTGATGCTGGACGGCGATCGCAGGCACCTGCAGACGCTCGGCCAGCGCGAGCGCCAGGCGCGTGCTCTCGAAGTCGGGGTGCAGGTCGTGCGCCACCGCGTCGATGCGCGAGCCTGCGATCGCGAGCAGATCGTTCACCGAGGCATCGAGAGCCATGCAGGCCTCGGGCGTGCCGAGATCGCCATGCGGCGCCGACCAATGAACCATCGCACCGTCGAGCAGGCAGGCGCGATTCTTGAGCCAGGCGCCGACCGCCAGCACGCGCGCCGGTGCCGCGCGCGGCAGTGCCTGCGTCTCGTTCATCAGGCAACCTCCGTGCTTCGCACTGCGGTATTCGCCTTGGGAGCGGCCCTGCGGCTCATGCGGCGGTCTCGCGCTCGGCCAGGCGCGCCTCGAGGTCGGCGATGCGGGCCTTGAGCGCCGCTGTCTCGTCGCGCGGCGCGGCATCGCAGGCCGCGTCCGCGAGCAGCCAGTCGAGCCAGGCGTCCAGGCCCTGGCCGCTCCTGGCCGACAACAGCAGCACCTCGATGCCCGGATTGATGCGGCGCGCGTACTCGATGCAGCGCGCGACGTCGAAGTCCAGGTGCGGCAGCAGGTCGGTCTTGGTCAGCACCATCAGGCGCGCCGCAGCGAACATGTCGGGATACTTGAGCGGCTTGTCCTCGCCCTCGGTGACCGACAGGATCGCCACCTTGGCGCGTTCGCCCAGGTCCCACAGAGCCGGGCAGACCAGGTTGCCGACGTTCTCGATGAACAGCAACGAGCGCGACGCATCGTGGTGATGCACGTGCTCATGCAACGGCAGGCGGTCGAAGGCCGCGGCCACCATCGGTGCGTCGAGGTGGCACCCCTTGCCCGTGTTGACCTGGATCGCCGGCGCGCCGGTGGCACGGATGCGATCGGCGTCGTGGCTGGTCTGCTGATCGCCCTCGATCACCGCCAGCGGCAACTCGGGGTCGCGACGACGCAGGGCCTCGATCGTCGCGACCAGCAGCGTGGTCTTGCCCGAACCGGGGCTGGACACGAGGTTGTACGCCGCCACGCCATGGGCCTCGAAATGGGCCCGGTTGGCTCGCGCGATGCGGTCGTTGGCGCCGAGCACGTCGGCTTCGAGCTTGATCGCGCGCTCGGCGCTCATGCCCGGCACCGACACGCGCGCGGCGTTGGCCCCGAAGTCGAGGTCGCCATGCGCGTGCGCGTGGTCGTGCGAATGGGCATGCCCGGTCTCATGGTCGTGGGCATGGGTATGGGCCGCAGTCGGCGCATCGGGGTTGGAGCATCCACAAACGACGCACATCGCATCACTCCTGTCTCAATCGTCGTGCACGATCAGCTCGCGCACTTTCAGTTCAGTGCCGCCGGTGGGCGTGAGTTGCCAGCCACCGCAGCGCGGGCAGGCGTCGCCGCGCGCACCGATCGACACCGTCTCGGCGCAGACCATGCACCAGGCGCGGCCGGCCGGTTCGTCGATCTCGATGGCGGCACCGTCGAGCACGGTGCCGGGCGCCATGGATTCGAGCGCGAAGCGCAGCGCGTGCACCTCGACGCCCGCGAGCGCCCCGGCCTCGAGCGACAGACGCGAAACCCGCCTGAAATGCTCGCGCGCCGCCGCGTCCTCGACCACGCGCAGGATGCCGCCGGCCAGGCTCATCTCATGCATCGCTGGTCGCCTCCTCGAGCCTGAACTCGATGCAGGGATCGAGCGCCGCGGCCGCCAGGCGCACCTGCGCCGTCGTGTGCGCACCGCCGGCGAGCCAGCGCGCGAAGGCACCGTCGCGATGGAAGTTCCATTCGGTCGGGGCGAGCACGTGGTAGCGAGCGATACGCGCGCTGTCGGCGCGGCGTTCGCCGGGCTCGAGCTGGACCCAATGCATCAGCAGGCCGCGCGACATCTCGGTCCAAGCCATGCCGACACCGTCGGCCAGGGTCAGCGCGCCGCAGGACAAGGGCTGCCCCACGGCAATCTGCGCCAGGTCGGCGATTCTTGCCCCAAGGCGATCCCAGACCGTGTGCACGCGATCGATGCGTCCGGCGCGTGTCCAGGGGCCGGTCTCGGCCGGGCGGCCCTGCCAGAGCGGGCGTTCGGTGAACGTGGCATCGGCCTCGACAGCAACACCGATCGCGCGCAATTCGTCCGCTGCCGTGACGTCGAGGGCGCGGCAGGGCCACGCCACCGACTGCGCATCGGTGCGCACCGCCGCGAGCCAGCGCGCCACCGGGTGATCGCGCCGGTCGCACCAGAGTCCGAGCCACTCGCCACGGTCGCGCTGCCACGCAGCGAGCCATTCGGCCGCCGGCATGCCCAGCAGCCGCCGCGCGAGCCATGCCGGCAATGCCGCCGCGGCGCTTCGCAACGTCTGCTCGGCGGCAGCGGCGCTGTTCGACGGCAGGGCCATCACCGGTGCATCGCGCAGCCAGACAGCCGAGGCCACCGCACCGGTCGAGCGTGACGGCAGGTCCAGCGCGAGACGGTGCAATTGCTCCTGCGCCGCGTGCATCGCGATGGCCAGCGCGTCACGCTGCGCATCGTCCGGGCGCTCGGCATGGCCGAGCGCGGCCTGCACGGCACGCCGCGCGGTGCTGCGCTGTGAATCGGCACACAGCGTGAACACGCTGGCCAGAAGGTCGGGCAGCAGTGCAGCGCGGCGCCCCTGCGTCAGGCGGCCCAGCAGCGCAGGACCCACCATCGGCCGTTCGCAGACGACCGACGGAGCACGGCCCGGGCACAACACCAGGCGACCCGCGAGTTCGTCGATGCTCATCGCAGCGATCCAGCACCGCCGCGCCCCAGCAGAAGCGCACGGCGCGAGCGGTCCGGTGCCGACGGCGGCACCGTCGCGGGCTTGCGCAGTTCTTCGAGCACCGCCAACGCGGTGGCCAGCGCCGCGTCGTGATCGGCGAACTCGAACATCGGCGAGAACAGCGAACACACCTCGTAGCGGCCGAAACCGCGCTCGTGCGCGCCGATGAAGGGAAAGACTTCGTTGCCGACGCAGCGCTCGCGCGTGGCGCCGGGTGCCGTGGTGTCGGCGGACTCGGGGTCCGTCGGCAGCCACACCAGGTTCATGAACCAGGGGGTGATCAGCACGCCGACGCCGGCCGTCGCGTCGGCCGCCGGCTCGAACCCGACAGCCTGAACCCGCAACTCCGGCTTGAGGATCGGCACGCCGTCCATGCGCGTGGCTGCGATGTGCGCGAACAGGTCCTGCAGCGCGGCGACGCGTTGATCGAGCAGCGGGGTATTGGCGCGCGGGAGCATGCCGGGCTCCGTCAGCGCTCTTCGTGCACGACCATGAACTGCTCGGCGCTGCCCTGGCACTGCGGGCAGCTCCAGTGCGCGGGCAGGTCGGCGAACTCGGTGCCGGGTGCGATCTGCCACTGCGGATCGCCCAGCGCCGGGTCGTAGGTCCACCAGCAGATCTTGCATTCGAGGCTGGACCCCGGCGGCAGCCTGGAGCGGTCACCGAGGTAGCTGCCTTCGAACGTAAGCCTCATGTTGCCAGCACCCACTGGAGCATTTCCTGCAGGCGCTCGGCCGAATCATCGAGATCCTGCCGTGCGGCGCAGGCGACTTCGGGCACGTCGCCCACTTCGAGCGTGTCGAGGATGACCCTGTCCTGCGAGTTGAAGTAGGTCACGCGCCAGACGCCCGCCGCCCTCGTGCTGGCGATGCGGCAATTGCCATGGCCGCGCGACAGCACCCGCACGTTGCCGTGACCGAGTTGCTGCTCGAACAGTTCGCCATCGGCGCGCGACAGCGGCATCAGCGACAGGTTCACCACATGCGCCGGGTCGCCGCTGCGCCACGCGAGCGTGCGTTCGCGAAGCTCCTCGAGGACCGCTCGTGCATTGATCGTGTCCGCGGGCCGCAGCGACGGCAGCGGCGGGATCAAGCGCCCATCGGCGCGCGCGGCCGCGGCCACCGCGCGCGGGAATGCACCCACCTCCACGGTATCGCGCACCACCATGCCGCCATCGCGATAGACGACGCGCCACACACCCGCGAACACGGATTCCTGGGCCTGGACGCCGCTGGCACCGGCCACCTGCGCGGCCACCTCGCCCTCTCCGAGCATCTGATCGACAAGGGCACAGTCGGCATCGTGCAGGTGGCCCAGTTCGATCGGTTCGACCGCCGCACCCACCGCCTGACGCTGCAGCGCAACCAGGGCCCGATGCAGCACATCGAGCGCCTCGCGATGTGCCGCCAAGGCCCGTGCCTCCGGCAGGCTCGGCGCACGGTAGCTGCTCATCTCGCGTGGCTTCGACATGAAGTCGGGCGGCTGGCTGCCCGGACCGAGGGCGGCGAGTGGGGTTGAAAACGGCTTGTTCGAGAACATGCAGGTCGGGTCTATGCTGGTCAATGACCGGCACTCGCCGCGGTGCCGGCAGCGACCACGGGTATGCCGACGCCGGGCGCACGCGAGACCGGTCGGTCGAGCGCGGCGCCGACCGCCGCGACGTAGTCGGCCCAGTCCTGCATGCCGCTGACGGTGGCCAGGTAGCCGCTACCGCGCAGGAACACGAGCGAGGGCCAGCGCTGCACGCCCATACGTCGCGCCAGAGTGTCCTCGTGCTCGCGCGGCACCACGCCGATGTCGAAGCGTGCGCCCGTTGCGCTGCGCAGTTCAGGCAGCACGACGGCCACATCGAGCGCCTCGGGGAAGCGCACGGGGTCACCGCCGAAGAACAGCGCATGTTCACCCGCAGGTGCGGTGAAGGCATCGAGCGACTCGGGCGTGACGAGTTCGGCGCCGTGCTGGTCGATCAGGCGTTGCATGAGCGGATGCAGCTTCATCGACGATCTCCTGGTTCGCGGTCGGACGGCCTCTGGCCGGTCATCTGCGCCAGCTGCGCCGCCGACAGGGCCGACGGCAATGCGAACCCCGGATCGGCGCCGCTGCGCGTCGCGTCGCCGGCCAGCGCGGCTTCGAGCAGGTCGAGTGCCGAATCGATCTCGCCGGCGCGCTGGGGATCGAGCCGCTCGCGCGCAGCCCCCTGGAACACGAGCAGCCATTGGCCAGCGGCGATGTCGCCGCCGCCGACCAGGCGCGTGTCGATCTGCTCGCTGCGTCCGCGGCCGGCCACCAGCGCGCCGCCCTGCCAGGCCTCGATCACGCGCATGGGCATGCCGATGCACATGGTCAGCTCTCGCTGCGCGCCAGGAAACGCGCATCGCCGATGCGACAGGCCGCGTCGGCACTGGGGCGTCCGGCCTCATAGGCGGCCAGGCCGATGCTCGGTGCGTTGACGCCCTCGCCTTGCGCCACTGGCGCCTGCCGAGGGCGCGGTTGGCCGCCCCAGGCGGCGATACGGTCGATGGCCATCGGCAGTGCCGCGTCGAGCGCGGCCTTCACGCACGGGCGCAGGCTGCCGCCGTAGTCCTCGAGTTCCTCGGGCTGGCAGCCGATCAGCAGCACTTCCTTCGGGAAGCTGTCGGTCATCTGCGCGAGCATCAGCACCTCCTGGAATCCGGTCTGGTGCAGGCTCATCTTCCTGGCGCCCAGGAAGCGCGGCACGTCGTCGTTCTCGACCTGCTTGAGCGTGCCCGGCTCGAGACCGTAGTCGACCGCGTCGAGGATCAAGAGTCGCGTTGCCGACTGCACCAGCGGCAGCAGGTACAGGCCCTGGGTGCCGCCGTCGACGAGCTCGACGTGCGGCGCGAAGGCGTAGCGCGACTGCAGCGCCTCGACGCAGCGCACGCCGAAGCCTTCGTCGGCCCACAGCACGTTGCCGATGCCCAGCACGACCAGGCTGTCACGGGGGGCGTTACAGGCGTTTTCGGGCGAGCTCGCTGGCATGGGGTCCTCGTGTCGTCGAAGAGGGGTGGGGTCAGCCGGCGCTGCGCTGCACCGCCCGGCGGGCCTTCCAGGCCGCGTGGCTGTCCCAGTCGGCCTGCATCGCGAGCCAGTCCGCGGCCGGCAGGCCGAAGAGCTGGGCACAGCGGATCGCGGTGTCGGGCGTCATGCTGCGCCGCCCGTGCACCAGTTCGTTGACGCGCCGCCGGCTCACGCCCAGGCGCTGTGCAGCCTCGGTCTGCGTGAGGCCGAGCGGCGACAGGTAGTGGCGGGCGAGGAAACGGCCAGGGTGCAGCGGCAGGCGCTTGGGCACGCCGGCAGGGGTGAGCAACGGTGAAGCGCCACAGTCAGCCACCGGGCTTGCAGGCCCGGTGGCCTTCGCGAGGCACGAAGCCCCGAGCAGTCGGCTTTCCGCGCCACGCTCAGCCACCGGGCTTGCAGGCCCGGTGGCCTTCGCGAGGCACGAAGCCCCGAGCAGTCGGGCCTTCGTGTCCACGCTCAGTCCTTGAACGTCCGGTAGCCGGAGATCATCGTGCTGACGATGCTCTGGCGGCCCATGATGTCCTCGCGGATCGCGGCGTAGATGTGCACCGTCGCGAAGATCACGAGGCCCCACAGGCCCAGGTGGTGCCAGGTGTGCACGGTCTGGCTGTTGCCGCCGAACAGCGGCAGCACCCAGCTCGTGAACGCGACGTGGGCCCAGCTGCCGTCCTGCGTGCCTTCGCCGTAGAGCGCGAAGCCGGTGCAGATCATGAACAGCGTGATCAGCATGAACATGAAGAACATCGCCAGCCGCGCCAGCGGGTTGTGGCCGACGTACTGGTTGGGCCGCGGGCGCAGGAACAGGTACCAGCCGGCCATCGCGCCGACTTCCTTCCAGTAGGCCGACCGCGTGAGCGGCACGTAGAAGATCTCGCGCGCGTGGTGGTTGCCGACGAGGGCCCAGTAGGCGCGGCCGAGCAGCCCGATCGCGAGCACGTAGCCGGCCGCGAAGTGCACGAACCGGAT
>Ga0209797_10001853_pt1 | contig 10654 bp, 10 predicted proteins | sample DOMMetBare3Fresh_2_FD_187472 | JGI IMG/M metagenome (GOLD analysis project Ga0209797, IMG submission 187472) | Wetland sediment microbial communities from St. Louis River estuary, USA, under dissolved organic matter induced mercury methylation -... | ecosystem: Environmental > Aquatic >...
CTCGTTCGCCAGCGCAGGTGACCGGCCGGAAGCGCGCTCCGCTACAGGCTCTGGGTACGACGGAAGTGCGCGAGGGTTGCGGCCACCCCGTCGGCGAGGGACGTGCGGGGGGCACTGCCGACCTCCCGGTCGAAGCCGACCGCTTCCAGGGCGGGCGGGAACGGCAGCGGGTCGCCGCTCCACGTGATCTCGGCTCCCGGGACGGCGGCGACGATGCATGCCACCACGTCGGCGACGTCTGCGAGCACGCCCGGGAGGTTGTAGACACCGGCGGCCACGGTTGCGGCGTGCGCTGCCATGACGGCGGTGCGCGCGACGTCGGCGACGTAGTCGTACTGGGCCTCCCCCGAGAAGCCGATGTGGAACGGCTCGCCGCGTACCGCGGAGAGCATCGCCATCGTCGGGCCGGACGTCATTCCCTGATCCCGCCCCGGCCCGTAGACGACGTAGGGCCGCAACCCGATCGACGGCACGCCGGCGTCGGCGCGGTAGACGCGCGCAATGCCCTCGTCGGCCAGCTTGGACACCCCGTACAGCGTCGCTGGGCTGGTACCCCCGGTCTCCGGCGCGGGCGAGGGATCGGACGGGTTGTAGACCGCAGCGGAGCTCGCGTAGGCCACACAGGGGATCCGGTCGAGCCGGCGCGACACCGCGTCGAACACGTTCACGGTGCCGGCCACGTTGACGTGCATGCCGAGAGGCGGGTTGGCGCGAACGAAGGGCACTTGCAGCGCAGCGAGGTGGACGACGCGCGTGATCTCGTGCTCGTCGAGGACGCGCTCGACCGCGGCGAGGTCAGTGATGTCGCCCTTGACGACCTCGACCCGGGCGGCGTCGCCGCCGAGCACGAGCTCGAGACGGCCGCGGTCGTCGCCGAGGTCGTAGCCGACGACGGCGTCGCCGTCGTCGAGGACGCAGCGGGCAACCCAGGCGCCCAGGCAGCCGAGCGCCCCCGTGACCAGGACACGCTCAGGCAAGCGGCGCGTCCTGGTAGACGGTGACCGTCTCGGTGTAGAACTCCAGCGCGGCCCGGCCCTGCTCGTGCGGGCCCCAGGCGGAGCCTTTCAGCCCGCCGAAGGGGACGTGCACGTCCGCGCCGGCCGTCTGCGAGTTGACGTGCAGGATGCCCGCCTGCAGCTCGTTCGCGAACCGCTGCACCGTGTGCAGGTCGCGCGTGTACACGGCGGCCGACAGGCCGAACTCGACCGCGTTCGCCCGCTCGAGCGCTTCGTCGAGCGTGGCGAAGCGGTAGAGCGACGTGACGGGCCCGAACACCTCCTGGCACGACAGGTAGGAGCCGTCGGGCACGCCCTCGAGCAGGGTCGGAGCGATCAGGTAGCCCTCGTCGTCCGCCCGCTCGCCGCCCGCAAGGATGGTGCCGCCGTCGGAAACGCCCCGCTGGACGGCGGCCAGGATCTCCTCCATGGAGCCCGCGTTCACGACGGGGCCGACCTCGGTCCCGGGATCGGCGGGGTCACCCACGTTCGCTGCGGCGATGCGCGCGAGCAGCTGCTCGCGGAACGCGTCGTACACGGACTCGTGGGCATAGACGCGCCGCGTGGCGGTGCACTTCTGCCCGGCCGACCAGAAGGCGCCGGCAAAGGTACCCTCGACTGCGCGGTCGAGCTCTGCGTCGGCCATCACCAGCAGCGGGTTGTGGCCGCCGAGCTCGAGCTGCACGCGGCAGTTGCGCGCCGTCGCCTCGTTGCGGACGGCGTGGCCGACTGCGACCGAGCCGGTGAACGAGAGCGCCCGCACGGCCGGATTTCGGACGAGCTCGGCGCCCGCCGTCGAGCCTGCCCCGGTCAGCACGTTGAGGACGCCGGGCGGCAGTCCGGCCTCGGCGAAGCACTCCGCGATGTGCAGGCCGGTGCGCGGGGCCTCGTAGCCGAGCTTGAGCACGACGGTGTTGCCGTAGATGAGAGCAGGCGCGAGCTTCCAGACGGGGATCGCAACCGGGAAGTTCCACGGCGTGATCAGCCCGACGACGCCGAGCGGCCGCCGGCGCGTGTAGAGCGTCTGGTTCGCGACGGAGGGCTCGTACACCTCGCCGGCGGGCCGGTACGCCTCGCCCGCCGAGTAGCGCAGGATCGCCGCCGCTCGCCCCGCCTCCATGCGTGCTTCGCGCAGCGGCTTCCCCATCTCCGCCGTCATGTCCTGCGCGATCCGCTCCACCCGTGCCTCGATCGCGTCCGCCGCCTTGAAGAAGAACGCCGCCCGGGCCGGCGCGGGCAGGCCGGCCCAGGACGGGAACGCTGCGGCGGCGGCGTCCACGGCCGCCTGCGCGTCCCCGGCTCCCGAGGCCGGGTAGGTGCCGGTCACCTCGGACGGGCGCCACGGGCTGTGCTTTTCGTACGTCTCGCCGGAGAGGCTCGGACGCCACTCGCCTCCGACGTAGTTGCCTGCAAGGGCGCCGGTGAGCAGCTCGGTCATCGGGGGCTCCTTTCCAACAGCTCGGTGGCGAGTGCGACAGGGTTGGTCAGCGTGCCGATCTCCGGCACGTGGATCTCGACGACGTGGCCGGGGAGCAGCGTGAAGTCGTCGGGCGGCACGAGGCCGGTGCCGGTCAGCAGCACGCTGCCGGGCGGCACCGGATTGTCGCGCACGAGCCACGAGACGAGATCGGTGAACGAGCGCTTCATCTTCGACGTGGAGGTCTCACCCGCAAAGAGCTCTTCGCCTGCCGCCGAGACGATGCGCAGGTGGAGTGCGAGCGGCGCGTCCCAGTCGTCGGGCACGTAGACGGCGGGCCCGATGGCGCACGCTGCCGCGAACACCTTGGCCTGGGGGAGGTAGAGCGGGTTGGCGCCCTCGATGTCGCGCGAAGAGACGTCGTTCCCGATCGTGTAGCCGACGATGGAGCCGTCGTCGCCGAGCACGACGCCGATCTCCGGCTCGGGCACGTTCCACGTGGCATCCGAGCGCACGGCGACGGGGCTGCCCGGCCCGACCGTCCGTCGGCAGCCGGCGTCCTTGAGGAACAGCTCGGGCCGGTCGGCGTCGTAGACGCGCGCGTAGACGTCGCTGCCCGACTCCTCGACGCGCGCGTCGCGGCTGCGCTCGTACGTGACTCCCGCGCACCACACCTCGGGCGGCTCGACGGGGATGAGCAGCTCGTACGGAGGAGCGAGAGCCAACGTCCTCAGGTCGAGGATCTCGGCCGCCGTGCCCGAGGCGGTGCGAACGTGCCCTCCCTCGACGACGCCGTCCTCGACGCCGCCCGGCCCGGAAAGGCGGACGTGCAGGCTCAGAAGACGGCCCTGCCGCCGGAGATGTCGTACGTCGCGCCGGTGGAGAAGGAGCACTCCTCGCTCGCGAGCCAGCAGATCAAGGCCGCCACCTCGTCGGCCTTGCCCATGCGTCCCATCGGGATCCGCTCCACCATGTAGTCGACGTGCTGCTGGGACAAGCCCTCCAGGATCGGGGTCTCGATCACCGCGGGGGCGATGCAGTTGACGGTGACCCCGGTGCGGGCGAAGTCCTTGCCGACGGCCTTCGTGAGCGCGATCACCGCCGCCTTCGACGCCGAGTAGGCTGCGGCCATCGGGTTGCCTTCCTTGCCCGCGATCGAGGCGACGTTGACGATCCTGCCGTAGCCGCGCTCGGCCATGCCGGGCGCGACGGCGCGGTTGCACCAGAACACGCCGTCGGCGTTGATCGCCATGACACGCTTCCACTCGTCGTCGCTCACGTCCTGCGTGCGCAGCGAAGCGCCCGGAATGCCGGCGGAGCAGACGAGCACGTCGATCGGGCCGAGCTCCGACTCGGCGCGCGCAACGGCTGCGTCGACGTCGGCGGAACGGGAGACGTCGCCCTGGAGGGCGAGCGCCCCCTCGGGGACCTCGCCGCTGAGGTCGAGCGTCGCCACGTGGGCGCCTTCGGCGAGCAGGCGGCGCGCCGTGGCGGCTCCGATGCCGCTCGCCGCTCCTGTCACGAGCGCCACCCGTCCGGAGAATCGATCATCGTTTGTCATCGCGCGCCAAGCCTATCGGTCTGCGCGAAACGGGTTCAGCGGTACGTAAGCTCTGATCCCATGGCATTCGACCCTGCCACCGACTACCCGCTCGGCGCGCGGCGCCCGGACCTCGTCGAGACACCTTCGGGGGTGCCGCTCGAGGAGGTCACGCTCGCCGCCGCCCGGGCCGGAACCCTGACGGCCGCCGACGTTCGTGCCACCCCGGTGACGCTGCGCCGGCAGGCAGCAGTGGCCCGCGCCGCCGGCCGCGCCCAGCTCGCGGACAACCTGGAGCGTGCCGCCGAGCTCGCCTCCGTTCCCGACGACGAGCTGCTCGAGATCTACACGGCGCTGCGTCCCGGCCGCTCGAGCGCGGCGCAGCTCGAGGAGCGGGCGGCCCGGCTCGACGAGCTGGACGCCGCCAAGACGGCCGCGTTCGTGCGGGAGGCCGCCGCCGCCTACCGGGAGCGAGGCCTCCTTGCCGGGTAGGAGCTCCGACCGCTTCGCCTCACGCGCGGAGAAGGAGCTCCGTCGCGAGCTGCTCGTGTCGCCCGTGCCCGAGCTCGGCCTCGTGGCCGCAAACGGCCCGAACGACCCCGACCCCGAGCTCGTGGTCGAGGGCGGGGTCGTCACCCGCCTGGACGGCCGTGCTGCGGCGGAGTTCGACGTGATCGACCGCTTCCTCGTCGCGCACGGCCTCGATCTCGGCATCGCCGTCGAGGCGATGGGCCGCTCCGACCTCGCGATCGCGCGGATGCTGGTCGACGTCGACGTGCCGCGCGAGGAGCTCGTCCGGCTCGCCCGGGGTCTGACGCCGGCGAAGCTCGCTCGCGTCGTCGGCCTGCTCGACCCCGTCGAGCTGATGTTCGCCCTGAAGAAGCTGCGCGCCCGCCGCGCCCCCGGTAACCAGGCGCACGTGACGAATCTCAAGGAGAGCCCGGCGCTGCTCGCCGCGGACGCCGCCGAGGCGTCCGCGCGAGGCTTCGCCGAGTTGGAGACGACCGTCGGCGTCGCGCGCTACGCCCCCCTCAACGCGATCGCCCTCCTGGTCGGCTCCCAGACGGGCCGGCCCGGCGTGATGACCCAGTGCGCGGTCGAGGAGCGCCGCAACCTCGAGCTCGCGATCCGCGGGCTCGTCACCTACGCGGAGACGCTCTCCGTCTACGGCACGGAGCCCGTGTTCGTGGACGGAGACGACACGCCGTGGTCGAAGGCCTTCCTCGGCGCCGCCTACGCTTCGCGCGGCGTCAAGGTGCGCTTCACGTCCGGCACCGGCTCGGAGGCGCTGATGGGCTACGCGCAGGGCATGTCCATGCTCTACCTCGAGGCACGCTGCATCTCGGTCGTGCGGGCCGCCGGCGCGCAGGGCGTGCAGAACGGCTCGATCTCGTGCGTTGCGCTCGTGCTCTCCGTGCCCGGCGGCACACGCGCGATCCTGGCCGAGAACGTGATCGCGGCGTGGCTCGACCTCGAGGTGGCGTCCGGCAACGACGCCATCTCGTCCCACTCCGCCATCCGCAAGACGGCGAAGCTGATGGGGCAGTTCCTGCCCGGCACCGACTTCGTCACGTCGGGGTACTCGGTGATGCCGCGCCGCGACAACACCTTCGGCGGCGGCAACTACGACGCCGACGACCTGGACGAGTGGCTCACGATCCAGCGCGACTGGCAGGTGGACGCCGGGATCGAGCCGGTCGCCGAGGACGAGGTGACGCGCGTGCGCGACCGCGCGGCGCGCGCGATCCAGGCGGTGTTCGACGAGCTGGGGCTGCCGCCCGTGAGCGACGCCGAGGTGGAGGCTGCGACCTACGGCTACGACTCGGACGACATGCCGGATCGTGACCGCGCCGCCGACGTCGAGGCGGCCGACCGTGCCCTCGAGCGGCAGGTGTCCGGCCTCGACGTCGCGCTCGCGCTCGACCGGCGCGGGTTCGCCGACATCGCGGAGGCGATCGTCGACATGCAGCGGCAGCGCGTCTCGGCCGACTACCTGCAGACGTCCGCCGTGATCGACCCCGACGGCCTCGTGCGCTCGGCCGTCAACGACCCGAACGAGTACCTCGGGCCCGGCACCGGCTACCGGCTGGAAGGCGCGCGGTGGGAGCTCCTGCAGGCGCTTCCCCACGTGGCCGACGCCCGTCAGCTGGGAGCGGGCGACCAGGGCGGAGCACCCGTCGTCGCAGCGGTCGGCCAGGCGAGCAGGGGGGACGACCCGCTCGAGGTCGTGATCGCGGTCGGCCCGGCGTTCGCGGACGGCATCCGCGAGACGATCTCCGGCCTCGGTCACCGCGACGTGCTCGCCGCGATCGTCGACGGCGTGCAGGACGCCGGGGCGGCGGCCCGTATCGTGCGTGTCCGCCGCAGCGCCGACGTCGCCTTCATCGCGCACGACGGCGCGCGCCTCTCCGGCTCCGGCATCGCGCTCGGGATCCAGTCCAAGGGCACTGCGGTGATCCACCGGGCCGACCTGCAGCCGCTCGACAACCTGGAGCTGTTCGGGATGTCGCCGCTCTACACGCTGGACTCCTATCGTGCGATGGGACGCAACGCGGCCGGGTACGCCCTCGGTAAGCGCGTCGGCCCCGTGCCGACCGAGCTCGACAACTTCGCGCGTGCGAAGCTGATCGTGCGCACGACCTTGCTGCACGCGCGCGAGACGCAGGCCGTGGTGCCGGGTGCGGCACCCGTCGAGCTCGCGCTCGCGCGCTCCGCCGTGTCGTAGTGCGCAGGTGGGTCGTAGTGCGCTGAAACGGAGAGGGCGGGTCTCCCGAAACGGCAGGGGAGTCACCCTCTCGCTTGTGCTTGCCGGGGAGACACCCCGCATGCTGCTCTAGAGCAGGCCCTCGGCGCGCTGGCGCTCCTGCAGGGTGCGCTCGGCCGCGTCCTCCTCGCGGAACAGCCGCAGCAGCAGCCAGACGATGGCAGCGAAGAAGACGAGCGCCTGCTCGGTCGTCATCAGGATCCCTCCGAGGTTCTGGTCCTGTGCCGCGGAGATGCCCCACAACCGCTCGGGCCGGCTCTCGTAGTAGCCGTAGACCGGTGGCGCGAACGTGAGGGCGAGCCCGAGGAAGGCGGAGAAGACGAAGGCGGCGAACATGTAGGCGATCCGCGCGAGCGTGGCGACCGAGCGCGGCGCGTCCGCGAGCACGGGCCACCAGAAGAGGAGGCCGATGGCGATCATGAACGCGTGCTCCGCGTTCAGGAGCACCGGGTTGCGGAGCGCGACGTCGTAGACGCCGCCGAGGTGGACGACGTACCAGCCGACGAGCCACACCGGGAAGGCGACGACCGGCCGCGTCACGCTTGCGAACCAGCTGCCGCCGCGGTCGGCCACGGCTGTCCGCATGGCCGGCGTGAGGCCGAGGATCAAGAGCGGCGGCGCCCAGTCGGAGATGATCACGTTCTGCAGCAGGTGGAAGAGCACGAGGTACTCGACCGCGATCGTCTCGAGCGGCGAGTTGAGTGCCGCCACGATCATCAGCACGCCCGCCCCGAAGACGAGCGCCGGGACGGCGCCCGGCCGCTCGCGGCGCCACGCCCGCACGTACGCCGCCAGCACGACCGCGGCCGGCACGACGAAGAGCGGCTCGAAGGTAAAAGACCAGGGCGACGGCATCGGCGGCGGCTCAGCCTGCCGGCTGGCCGTGCGGCGACGGGATGCCGGACTCCGCCTGCTGCCGGCGGGAGGCCCGCAGCAGCAGGACGAAGGCGAGCCCGACCGTCGCCGTCTGCTCGAGCATCATCACCAGGCCTGCGAGCTTCTGGTCGGTCAGGGGGGAGAGCCCGAGCAGCCGCACCGGCTCGTCCTCGTAGGTCGAGAACAGCGGCCGGAAGTCGAAGAGGATGATGTAGGCGAGGATCTGTCCCGTCCAGAAGACGAGCGCCGTGTACCCGAGCCGCTCGCTCAGGGTCAGGCGCCGGTGGCGCGACGGGTCGATGATCTGGGTCCACACGAGCAGGCCGCCGAGGACGAAGCTGAGGTGCTCGAGGTCGTGCCAGAGCCGGTTGTGCAGCGCCGCCTCGTAGAGCGCCGGGATGTGCCAGCCGACGAGGACGGCGACCCACACGGCGTAGCTGATGCCGGGACGCAGCAGGAAGCGGAGCAGGCGGCGCAGCGGGGCAACGCGGGCGAGCGGGGCGAGCAGGTTGCGCGGGAGGAAGAAGACCGTGAGGGGGCCGCGCACGGCGAGCAGGCTCAGCGCAACGCCGAGGTCGGCGATCAGCACGTGCTGCAGCATGTGCACCGACTGCAGGTACCGCTCGCCGATGCGGTCGACGGGGGAGACGATCGCGAGCACTGTGACGAGCACTCCTGCGACGAACAGGGGGATCCGCGTCCACGGCGCGAGGTCGGCGCGCCGGAGGCGCAACCGGCGCCACCCATGCAGGAAGAACGCAATCGCGACGATTCCGCCGCCGAGCACGAGCGGCTGGAACGACCAGGCACGCCAGAGGTTCTCGGTCGCGAGCACGTCTGTCACGTGCTCAGGCTACGTCACGCCCGGGCCCGGACGGCACGCGCTGCGGCCCGGCCGGAGCGGATCGCCCCCTCCATGTGCATGTGGCCGATTCCGGCGAGATCCGTGCAGGCCCAGTGGATCGGCCCGACCGGCCGGGTCAGGTCGGGGCCGTGACGCGACAGGCCGCCGATTCCGAACGTGGCGGCGTAGGCGCCGCGCGTCCATTCCTCCGCCGACCAGTCGCGCTCGACCACGTCGATCGCCTCGAGCGCACGCGGCCCGAAGAGCCGTGCGAATCCGTCGAGGACGAGGCGACGGCGCTCGGCCGCGTCGAGCCGCTCGGTGGCGCGCGCCTTCTCGCCGGCCAGGAAGGTGCAGAGGACGCCGGGCCTGCCTGCGGGCGGCGTGTTGTCGTACACCTCGCGCACGAGCTCGTACGGCGCGAATCCCTCCCCGGCCAGGCCGTCTGCCCGCCAGAACGGCTCGTCGTAGACGGCGAGCACCTTGATCACGTCTCCCTGGGTCAGCGCCTGGTGCAGCCGCATGCGCCACGCGGGCAGCGCCGGCTCGTAGCGGATCAGCCCGGCGACGTTCGGCGGCACGGCCACGACGGCGGCGCCGGCGCTGACCTCGAGGTGCTCGGAGGTGACCGAGACCGCGTCGTCCGACCAGCGGAGCGAGCGAACGGGCGCGCTCACCACCACGCGGTCGCCGAGCCGCTCGGCCAGGCGGAGCGGAATCAGCTGGGAGCCCCCGACGACGCGCGAATGAAGGCACAGGTCGGGCTCGAACAGGTTGGCCACGCTGCCGGCACCTGCCACGGTCGCGAGCGCGCCGAGCAGCGAGAACGTGTCCGCCGGCTTCGTCATGTAGCCGCCGGCCATGAAGGCGCGCAGGAGGTCGCGGGCCAGTGTGTCGTCCACCTCGGCGGCGAGCCACTGCTCGAAGCTGATCGCGTCGAGCTCCGTCGCGCGTGGGTGGGCCCACGGCGCCTCCGGGTCGAGCTCCGCGACGACCGCGTCGAGCTTGCCCACAGCTGCGTCGTACGCACGCGACGAGGCCGCGCCGAGCGGTGCCTCGTCGCCGTGGTAGCGGTGCAGAACCCCGTCGGCGTCGAGGTAGACGTGGTCGCCCTCGCGGTAGCTGTGGAAGAGCTCGAGCTGGAGCTCGGCGAGCAGGGCGTGCATCTCGCTCTGGTAGGGAGCCACCCACTGGCCGCCGAGCTCGTTCGGCTCCCCGCCGATCTGGGTGTTGAGCACGCGACCGCCCACGCGGTCGCGTGCCTCGAGCACGACCACCTCGCATCCCGCCGCGACGAGCTCGGTCGCGGCCACGAGGCCGGCAATGCCGGCCCCGACGACGGCGACGTCAGCTTCTCTCCGTTGCATCCCCGCTTCTCCTGACCCGACGGTCAGGGAATCCTCTCACACGACGGGGCTACGCCGGCCCCGGCGGCATCTCCCCGACCGGCCACGGCTTGCCGCCGAGCCCCCAGTTCTTCGGGTCGTGGCCCTCGACGATCACCCAGGTGTGGTCGCGCAGGCCGGGGTGGACGGCGTCACAGAGTGCGTCCGTCATCCCGGCGATCAGCTTCTCGCTCACCTCGGGGGTGACGCGGTAGTCGAAGAGCTCGACGCGGATCAGCGGCATGGTTCCTCCCGGAGTCGTGGTGAGGCCGATTCTCACCGAGCGAGGTACCCGCCGTCGACCGGGATCACGGCCGTCGCCGCCCCGATGCCCCGGCCCGCCCCCGTCACGAGAGCGACCTTGTGACACTGTGTCAACAGGTCGTCAGGCGACACGCGCGAGGTCTTTCCCGACGGCCGGCGAGGGCACGCCCCGCGTCTACCGCTCGACGTGGAGCGAGCCGTCCAGGTCGCCCAGCACGAGGTCGCGCTCACGGTCGCCGATGTGGTCGAGCGGAACCGGTGCGAGCGCCTCGATGAACGTGACGCCTCCCTCCGAGAAGAGCTCGTGCTCGACCCCGCGGTTGACGACGCACACGTCCCCGGGGCCGATCTGACGGGTCTCGTCGCCGATCGTCATCCTGAGCGAGCCCTCGAGCACGAGCATCGCCTGCTCGGTGTGCTCGTGGCTGTGCCTCCGCACCGTCGTGCCGGGCTCGTAGGTGACGCGGCCCAGGAAGACCTGGTCGCCGGCGATGGGGTGGAGCCCCACCCCGGGGAAGATGGGGAAGGGCTCCACGCCGTTGAACGTCCGGAAGGGGGAGGTCATCCGA
>Ga0209797_10001855_pt1 | contig 10650 bp, 10 predicted proteins | sample DOMMetBare3Fresh_2_FD_187472 | JGI IMG/M metagenome (GOLD analysis project Ga0209797, IMG submission 187472) | Wetland sediment microbial communities from St. Louis River estuary, USA, under dissolved organic matter induced mercury methylation -... | ecosystem: Environmental > Aquatic >...
TCGCTGCGGGTCCGACCAGCACAAATGCCCCGGCCTGGCCCGCGGCAACCGCGCTGGCCAGTGACAGCGCGGCGGTGTTAGGTCCGGCGAAGAAGTTGTCGAGACGGGCGCGCTCGCGCAGCCGCACAGCGAGCGCCAGTTGCTCCACGGCCGCTTACCAGACGCGCTGCACGAAACGCAGCAGGTAGTGCGCGCCGGAGGCGACCGTGGTGACCAGCGTCGCAATCGCGAGAAAATCCAGCAGTTCGTGCGGTGGCACCTGGCGCGCGGCGTACAGGATCGCGAACGAACAGTAAACCAGCTGCAGCACCGTGTTGATCTTGGAAATGACGGTCGGCCGACCGTGCAAAGGCCCGAACCACAGGCGAAACACCACGGCGCCCAGGCCGATGACAAAGTCCCGGGCAACCGCGGCCGCCGCCAGCCAGACGGGCGCCAGGCCGAGCCAGGCCGCGTAGATAAACACCGTGACCAGCAGCAACTTGTCGGCTAACGGATCGATGATCCTGCCGAGTGACGAAGTCCAGTTGTATCGCTTGGCAAGGAAGCCATCGATCCCGTCCGACACGGCCGCCACCACGAACCAGCCCAGCGTCAGCAGGTATTGGCCGTCGCGCATCGACACCACCACCGGCCAGATCAGCAGGATGCGGCCCAGCGTGATGATGTTAGGCAGGTGTCGCACGGTGGTCAGCGGCGAAACACGACATTCAGCCGGCTGCCGCTGCGCGCAACGGAGTTGAACCGCGCATCGCTCGCCAGCGCCGCCTGCAGCGTATCGTCGCCGCCGCGGATCACCAGCCGGTAAATCGCCGTGCCATTGCCGATCTCGAGCAGCTGCAATGCCTTGACCCCGGCGATGGCATTCAGGCTGCGGGTCACGTCCACGTAGTCACGCAGCGTGGCCACGCCGGCCACGCCGAGCTCGGTTTCGAGCTCCGGCTGCACCGCCAGACCGATGCTGGAAGCGGCGAGCGCGTCGGCCGCGCCGTGCACGCCGGCCAGCAAATCCCCGGACCAGTTGCTCGCCGGCAGGCGTGTATCCAGCGCTTCCGGCACCCACAGACGCAGTTCATAGCGGCCGCCGCCGGCCGGAGCGGCTAACAACGCATAGTCGGCGGTGGCGCGACGTGCCGCCGCCAAGGCAGCATCACGGCTGGCCACGCTCGCGCCGGACGCGGTGCCCCATTGGACGATCAGCGGCAATCCGCGCGCAGCGGCGAGAGCTTCCACCTGGCCACCCAGGTCCGCGGTCGCAGTTGCATCCAGGGCGCCGTCAACGATCAGCAGCACGACCGGACGATCGCGCGGCCACAGGCTTTTGCCGGCCGCGACCAGCGCCCGGTCGATCGCCCCGCCGTCGAAGGTAATGTGCGTGCCACCACCCGCGACCGGGCGCACCACCTGGGCATAGCGGCGCGCGTCGGCAATCAGTGCCTGCAGCGCCGTATCCTGGTCCGCGTCGCGCTGGCCGGTGGCGCGTATCACGGCAATGCGCATGGCGTCCTGGAACGCGGTCGCGCCGGCACTTGGCACCACGACGTCGTACACGCGAATCGTGCGTACCGCCCAGGCCGGCACCAGGATACCGGCCAGCAGACACAGCACGATCGCTTTCCAAACGGTCCGAATATTCAGCATGGCTGGGCTATTATACGGCCCGAGAAAAATATGAATTCGACAGCCGGACTAACCTATCGCGATGCGGGCGTCGATATCGACGCCGGAGACGAACTGGTCGAACGCATCAAGCCGCTGGTAAAGCGCACCCATCGGCCGGAGGTACTGGCCGGCGTGGGCGGCTTTGGCGCCCTGGTGGAGCTGCCCCCGGGACGCTGGAAGCGCCCGGTGCTGGTCTCGGGGACCGACGGCGTCGGCACCAAACTGCGCCTCGCCATAGACACCAACCGCCACGACCAGATCGGCATCGACCTGGTCGCGATGTGCGCCAATGACGTCGCGGTCCAGGGCGCCGAGCCGCTGTTCTTCCTGGATTACTACGCGACCGGCAAGCTCAGCGTCGATGTCGCGGAAAGCGTCATCAAGGGCATCGTCACCGGCTGCGAACTGGCCGGCGCGGCCCTGGTGGGCGGCGAAACGGCGGAAATGCCCGGCATGTACCACGGCGGCGACTATGACCTCGCCGGTTTCTGCGTTGGCGTGGTGGAGCGGGACGGCATCATCGATGGCCGCAACATTGCGCCCGGCGACCAGATCATCGGCCTGGCCTCCTCGGGCGCGCATTCGAACGGCTACTCGCTGATCCGCAAGTTGTTAGCACACAGCGGCGCCGGCGAAGCGACCCAGCTGGCCGGCAAACCGCTGCTGGACTGGCTGCTGGAGCCCACGCGCATCTACGTCAAGTCGATGTTGCGGCTGGCTTCTTCAGTGCCGGTACGCGCCTTCGCGCACATCACCGGCGGCGGCCTTACCGACAATATTCCGCGCGTGCTGCCGCCAGGCATGGAAGCGCTGCTGGATGCGTCGACCTGGCCGCGCAGCGCGCTCTGGGACTGGATCCAGGGCACCGGCAATATCGCAGCGGATGAAATGCACCGCACCTTCAACTGCGGCATCGGCATGATTGCAGTCGTGCCGCAGGATCATGTCACCGCCGCGCTGCGCTTGTTAGCTTCCAGCGACGAGCAGCCGTATCTGATCGGCGCGATCCAGGCCGGCGATCGCGGCTGCGTTGTACGTTAGGTCGTGAGTGATCCGCGGCTCGATATCATCATCCTGATCTCGGGTCGTGGCAGCAACATGGCTGCGATCCATGCGGCCTGCCAGGACGGGCGCCTGCCGGCGCGCATCGCCGCGGTGATCGCCGACCGGCCGGAAGCCGCGGGACTGGAACTGGCGCGGTCGCTTGCGATTCCGGCCTGTCTGGTCAGCTTTCGCGACCATGCCCGGCGTTCGGACTTTGATGCGGCACTGAAACGGCAGATCGACGCCTGCACAGCCGGCCCGGCCCGCAGCCTGATCGTGCTGGCCGGATTCATGCGGATCCTGGAACCCGAGTTCGTCGGCCGCTACCAGGGGCGGATGCTTAACATCCATCCATCGTTGCTGCCGGCCTATCGGGGCCTGCATACCCACCGGCGGGCGCTGGCGGATGGTGTCGCCTGGCACGGCGCCAGCGTCCACTTTGTTAGCGTCGAGCTCGACGGCGGCCCGGTCATCGCCCAGGTACGGGTGCCGGTGCTGCCGGGCGATACCGAATCTGCGCTTTCAGCGCGGGTTCAGCGGGGGGAACACAGGCTGTATTGGCGGGTCATAGCATGGATGGCGCAGAATCGCCTCAGCCTGACACCCGCCGGCGTGCAGCTGGATGGCGCGCCGCTGCGCCGGCCCGTCATGTGGCAGCTGCCCGCACAGGACACGGATGGAGACTTGATTGATGTTGCGAACTGAAAAAGCCGGTTTTGTTTCCAGGCTCATGCTGCTGGCCGCCGCGGCACTGGCGCCGGGCGCCGTGCTGCCGGCGCAGGCCGAAGCAGCATCGGGGCTGGTGCCGTTCAAGGCACGCTACAGCGTCGAGTGGCATGGCATGAACGCCGGCACCACCACCATCGAGCTCACTCCTAACAGCAATGGCCGTTACACCTACACCTCGGGCAACCAGGCGCGCGGGATCTTCCGGCTCGCATTTCCCGATGTCATCCGGCAGTCCTCGGAGCTGGAAATCAGCAATGGCGTGGTGCGTCCAATCAGCTTTCGAGCCGACGATGGTTCCAAGGCCACCGACCAGGACGTCAAGCTGGACTTCGACTGGGAGAAAAACCGGGTCACCGGTGTCGCGGAGAACCGGCCCGTGTCCCTGGAGCTCAAGCCCGGCACCCAGGACGCCATGTCGATCCAACTGACGCTGATCCTGGAACTGCAGGCGGGCCGCGCCCCGGACCTTTTGTGGATGGCCGACAAGGACCAGATCAAGGACTACATCTACCAGCGAGACGGTGAAGCAACGCTCAAAACGCCGTTCGGCGCCGTGCCGACGGTAATGTGGAGCAGCCACCGGCCCAACTCCGACCGCGTCACCCGCGTCTGGTATGCGCCGTCGTTAGGATTCACGCCGCTGCAGGCGGCGCGTACGCGTGGCGGCAAGCTCGAGTGGACCATGAAGATCCAGAAGCTGGATCGCCCGACCGTGCGTTAGGTGCGCGGCAGCGTCACGCCGCGCTGCCCCTGGTACTTGCCGCCGCGGTCGCGATACGACGTTTCACAGACTTCATCCGATTCAAAGAACAGCATCTGCGCGACGCCTTCATTGGCGTAGATCTTGGCCGGCAGTGTGGTCGTGTTGGAGAATTCCAGCGTCACGTGTCCTTCCCACTCGGGCTCCAGCGGCGTGACATTGACGATGATGCCGCAGCGCGCATAGGTGGATTTGCCGAGGCACACGACCAGCACATTGCGCGGCACGCGGAAATATTCCACGGTGCGCGCGAGCGCGAAGGAATTCGGCGGGATGATGCACACGTCCGCGCTCAGGTCGACAAAACTCTTGGCATCGAACGCCTTGGGGTCGACGATGGTGGAGTTGATGTTGGTAAACACCTTGAATTCACTGGCGCAGCGGACGTCGTAGCCATAGCTTGACGTGCCGTAGGAAACGATGCGGTTGCCCGCCGCTTCGCGCACCTGCCCGGCCTCGAAGGGTTCGATCATCTTCTGCGTTTCGGCCATGCGCCGGATCCATCGGTCTGATTTGATACTCATGGTTTGCTTTTTTGGGGTTTGTTTCAGGTGTTCTCGATGACGATTTTCGGGAACAGGCTGCTGCGATCGCGGCCGCGGCGCGCCAGCTCGCCGGCGGTGCGGCGCGCCATCGCGAAGTAGGCCGCGGCGCGCGCCGACTCGGGAGCGGCGACCACGGTCGGCCGGCCGTTATCGGCTTCATCGCGGATATGGGCGTCGAGCGGCAATTCACCGAGCAATTGCACCCCGTACTGTGCCGCCATGCGCGCGCCGCCGCCGCTGCCAAAGATGTGCTCCGCGTGGCCGCATTGGCTGCAGACATGCACGCTCATGTTCTCGACGATGCCCAGCACCGTCACATTGACCTTCTCGAACATCTTGAGGCCCTTGCGCGCGTCGGCCAGGGCGATGTCCTGCGGCGTGGTGACGATCACGGCGCCGGCAACCGGCACGCGTTGCGACAGCGTGAGCTGGATGTCGCCCGTGCCCGGCGGCATGTCGATCACGAGGTAATCGAGCTCACCCCAGTCGGTGTCGCTCAGCAGCTGATTCAGGGCCGAAGTCACCATCGGCCCGCGCCAGATCATCGGCTGCTCGACGTCCACCAGGAATCCGATCGACATCGCGACCACGCCGTGATTGCTGAGCGGCTTGATGCGCTTGCCATCGGGTGAGGTCGGCTTCTGGCCGCTCAGGCCTAACATGAGAGGCTGGCTCGGGCCATAGATGTCGGCGTCGAGCAGACCGACGCGCGCGCCCTGCGCGGCCCAGGCGAGCGCCAGGTTGGCGGCCACGGTGGACTTGCCAACACCGCCCTTGCCCGAGGCGACTGCAACGATGTTAGCGATATTGGACAATGGCGTAAGGCCGCGCTGCACGGCATGCGGCAGGATGCGACTCCTGAGTTGCAGGTCGACGCTGAGCCCGCTGCCAGGCCCGCCGGGCGCGGCGGCCAGGTGTTTTGTTAGTAGCTGGGCCAGTTCGTGGGCGTAGCCCCCCGACGGGTAGCCTACCGTTGCGCGAATGCGCACGCGGGCGCCGTCGAGTTCGAGGGACTCGACGGCCTTCGACTCGCCCCAGGAGAGGCGCAGATTCGGGTCCTGGAATTCGTCCAGGGCGGCACGCAGGGCGGCAGTTGTGACAGAGTTCATGTGGGGCCGCGATTCTAGCGAAAAACTGTGAGGTCACGCGTACCGTTTCCCGGTCGTCCCGCCGGGCTATGGCATAATCTGGGGCTGCTTGTGGATCGCTAACGCACTACCAGGGGAAGCTCCCGTTCAGTGCACTTATGGGTTTTTTTTCGAACGTAAAAACGGATCGGATCATCACTGAGATCAGGGGTTGCACTGATCCGTCAAGTCCGGCTACCCAAAAACTGGTCGCCAAGCTCAAGGATGGGGGCGAAGACGCCATCCTGCCGATCGTTGCAGCCCTTCCGGACGCGGACAAGCCGGTCACGGCGGCGCTGGTCGAAGCGCTGAGCGCCCTGGTCAACCAGAAGTCATTTCCCAAGTTCATCCTGGCCATGGTCCAGGGCAGTCCCAAGGTCGTGGCCGGGGTCAAGCAGGCGCTCGCTGCGAGTCGCGCCTACCCGCCACACATGCTGCTGGAGGCGCTCAACAAGGAAGACAACCCGCGCAGCGCGCTGCTCGATGTCGTCGTGGCCCAGAAGGCCCGTTTTGGCGTGCGCGAACTGCTGAACGCTGCGGCCAATCAGGCGCCTAACGAAAAAGCAGCACTATTCAAGATTATTGGCGACAACGCCGACGCCGGCAGCGTCTCGGAACTGATCGGCCGGCTGCAGGGCAAGGATCAGGTAGCGCGCGTCCATATCATCAATATTCTCGGCAAGTTCAATGTGCCGGAGGTGCGCACGGCGTTGATGCAGCAGCTGACCGACCCCTCCAAGGTGGTGCGCAGCTCGGCGCTCGCCTCACTGGCGCGCATGGACGGTCCTTTCGACGTCCGGCCGGTGGTGGAGCTGCTGCGTGATCCCGAACTTGAGGTCCAGAACCGCGCCATTGACGTGGTCATCAAGGCAAACGACCCGGATACGATCAAGTATCTGATCGAAATCCTGAAGGACGAAAACGAAAACGCACGCCGTGCCGCGGTCGAGGTCCTGAATGAAGTGGGCAATGCGCGTTCCGTGAAATACCTGCTGGCGGCGATTGCCGACAGCGACTGGTGGGTGCGCAGCCGCGCCGCCGACGCGCTCGGCAAGATCGGCGGACCCAAGGTGGTCGACGCCGTGTTGCAGTTGATCAAGGACGATAACGAGGACATCCGGCGCTCGGCGATCGAGATCCTGAACCAGACCAAGGATGAACGCGCTGTCCTGCACCTGATCGAGGCCACCAAGGACAAGGACTGGTGGGTCAGCGAGCGCGCGGTCGATGCGCTGGCGGCCATCGGCAACCGCAAAGCCATACCGCGCCTGTACGAGATGCTCAAGGAGGGCGTGCCCAAGGCCATGCCGGTGGTGGTGCGCGCGCTGGGCAAGCTTGGCGATCCGCGCTTGATCGATCCGATCCTGGTCAAACTGCAGTCGCAGCCGAGCAAGGAACTGAAGGTTGAAGCGCTGCAGGCGTTGGCATTGCTTGCCGACGATAAGCGCGTCGAGCAGATCCGCGTGCAGTTGCAGCAGCACGTGAGCACGGGTGACGCCACGGTGGCGCGCGCCGCCACCGTTGCGCTGGAGAGCCTGCAGCGACGATTCGACGCCGGCGGGCTGCCAACGGCAGCCACCACCGGCAGCGTTGCGCAGCTGGGCAAGACGCTGCGCGCGGCGGACTCCTCCGCCAATACCATGATCAAACCGGATGCAGAAGTCGTTGAGCAGGTGCGCGCCGCCGAAACCAGCAGCGCACCCAAACTCGATATCTCCACGTTGACGCCGGGCGACATCGTCGAGGGCCGCTACAAGTACATCGAGCGCATCGGCAAGGGCGCCTTCGGCACGGTGCTGCTGATGGAAGACACGGTGGTCGACGACCGGCTGATTCTCAAGTTCCTCAATCCTAACGTTTCGCAGGATGAGGAAATGATGAAACGGTTTGTGCACGAATTGCGTTACTCGCGCAAGATCACCCACAAGAACGTCATCCGTATCTACGACTTCCTGTTTATCCAGGGCAACTACGCCATTTCGATGGAGTACTTCCCGTCGCACACCCTGGGCGGAGAAATCGTCGGCGAGAAGCCGATGGAACTGAAGCGCGCGCTGGGATTTGGCATCGACATGTGCATCGGCATGGCGGTGGCACACCAGGCCGGCGTGGTGCATCGCGACCTGAAGCCGGCTAACGTGCTGATCAACGACGAAGGCCTGCTCAAGATCGTGGACTTCGGTGTCGCGGCAGCGCACCGCGAAGGCGACACGCAACTCACCAAGACCGGATATGTCATCGGTTCGCCGAAATACATGGCGCCCGAGCAGATTCTCGGCAAGCGCGTCGATCAGCGCGCCGACATCTACGCCATCGGCGTGATACTTTATGAAATGCTTACCGGCGTACCTCCCTATACCCGCGGCGATCACATGTCTGTCATGTATCAGCATGTGCAGGGCAAGGCCAAGGCGCCGATCGAAGTGAACCCGAATCTTTCGCCTGAGCTGTCAGCCACGGTGATGAAAGCCATGGCCGTTGACAAGGCCAAACGCCATCAAAGCGTTGACGAGTTGCGCCTCGCGCTGGAGACATTCCTCTAATGGCACGCATCGATGCGTTTTTGAAACTTGCTTCGCAGCAAGGCTGCTCTGACCTGCACCTGGCAGTCGGTATCCCGCCCATGCTGCGCATGAGCGGTGACCTGATGCCGATCAAGTTCCGCGAACTGCGCGACGCGGAGCTCGAAGGCTACCTGCTGGAAATCCTCAACAAGAACCAGATGGATGATTTCGGCAAGGGCCACGACCAGGATTTTTCTTACGTCAGTGGCGAAGGCGCGCGCTTTCGCGTCAACATGTTCCGCAAGGAAACCGGCCTCGGCGCCGTGTTTCGCGCCATCCCCACCGACGTGCCGCAGCTCGAGAAGCTCAACCTGCCATCCATCGTCACCAAGCTCTGCGATTTCCACCAGGGCATGGTGCTGGTCACCGGGTCGACCGGCACCGGCAAGACGACAACGCTGGCGGCGATGATCGACTACCTGAATCGCACGCGGAAACTCAACATCATCAGCCTCGAAGATCCAATCGAGTTCGTGCACAAGAGCGTCAAGAGCCAGATCATCCAGCGCGAACTGCACACGCATATTCCCTCGTTCGCTGAAGGCGTGCGCGCCGCGATGCGTGAAGACCCGGATGTCATCCTGGTGGGCGAGTTGCGCGATGCCGACACCATTTCCATGGCGATGACCGCCGCCGAAACCGGCCACCTGGTGCTGGGCACGCTGCATACCACCAGCGCCACCAAGACCATCGACCGCGTCATCGATGCGCTGCCGATCGAACAGCGCGAGCAGACCAAGAGTTTCCTGTCGTCCAGCTTGTTAGCCGTGGTGACGCAGATCCTGGTCAAGGCTGCCGATAGCCGCGGCAGGCGCGCACTGTGCGAGGTCATGGTCATGACGCGCGCCATCGCCAAGCTGATCCAGACCGACCAGACCTTCCAGATACCGAGCCAGTTGCAGACTAACAAGGACCTCGGCTCGCAGTTGATGGACCAGGCCTTGCTGGCGGCGCTCGCGAACCGCGACGTCGACATCGAAGACGCACTGTCCTACGCGCAGGACAAGCGCGCGTTCCAGAAATACATGAGCGACTCGATGATGCTGCCGAAGCTCGATGTCGCGGCCACCTGAGGCGGATACCCATGGCGCAGATTGATGCCTACTTGAGCGAAGTGCTCGACAAGAAGGGCTCGGACCTGCATTTCATCGCCGGCGACCCGCCGCGTCTGCGCCAGCATGGCGACCTGATTGCCTTGCGCGATGAGATTCTGAAGCGCGATTTCGTCAAGGAAGCGCTGTTCGAAATCATGCCGCACCAGGCCAAGACCCGCTTCGAGGCCCAGGCCGGCGCCGACTTCGCCTACGCGCTGCCCGAGCGCGGCCGCTTCCGCGTCAACGTGATGACCCAGTTGAATGGCATGGGCGCGGTCATGCGCGCGATCCCGTCCCAGGCCTTCACGATGGACCAGCTGGCCCTGCCTGACTCCATCCGGCAGCTGGCCCGTTCTTCCAACGGGCTGATTCTCGTCACCGGCAAGACCGGTTCCGGAAAATCAACGACACTCGCAGCGATCGTCGATGACATCAACCGCCGTATCAAGGGCCATATCCTGACCATTGAGGATCCGATCGAGTTTGTGCACCAGCGCAAGCAGTGCCTGATCAGCCAGCGCGAAGTCGGCGTACATACGACCAACTTTGCGCACGCACTGCACTCTGCCCTGCGCGAAGATCCCGACGTGATCCTGGTCGGCGAAATGCGCGACTATGAAACCATCAGCATCGCCGTGACGGCGGCCGAGATGGGCATCCTGGTGATGGGCACGCTGCACACCAACGGCGCAGCGCCGACCGTCGACCGCATCGTCAATGTGTTTCCGGCCGACAAACAGTCACATGTCCGCACCATGCTGTCGACCAGCCTGCGCGGTGTTATCTCGCAGCAGCTGCTGCAGAGATCCGACAAGGCCGGGCGCGTCGCGGCGCTGGAAATCATGGTCAATACCTCGGCGGTCGCCAACCTGATCCGCCAGGGCAAGCTCGACCAGCTCGAGAACGTCATGCAGTCGGGCGCGGCCCTGGGCATGCGCACCATGGATGGCGCCATCCAGGCGCTGCTGGACCAGAAGCAGATCACCGGCGCCGAAGCCTACAAGAAGGGCATCAACAAGGCCCGTTTCGAGCCGGTCAAGGACCAGGTCTAACAAGATCCTCCCTGGGCAGGCCCTCGAGCCGTCTGCCGTCCCTTCGGCGGCGCCCGTCTCTGCTAGAATTCGC
>Ga0209797_10001856_pt1 | contig 10649 bp, 9 predicted proteins | sample DOMMetBare3Fresh_2_FD_187472 | JGI IMG/M metagenome (GOLD analysis project Ga0209797, IMG submission 187472) | Wetland sediment microbial communities from St. Louis River estuary, USA, under dissolved organic matter induced mercury methylation -... | ecosystem: Environmental > Aquatic >...
GCAAAAAACATATATTGAAAACTTCCTAACATAATACAATTCTGAAAAAATAACAGCATGGTGCCAATTCCAAAGAAAATACCGCCGGCCACCATTAAAAAACCAACTTTAATATTGTTAAAAGCAATCCGCACAAACATGGCAAATTTGCTTTCATCCCGGTACACACCAAAAGGATCTCCTTTTTCAATGTTTTCTTCCGTCATGGAAACATAACGTTCTCCTAAAATACCTTTTACAAAGTCATCATCTTTCATTGATGATAAAACAGCCATCAAACAAAACAAAACAAAAATTAAAAAAGTATAAAGCAACATACGATGATACTTTCTGAACAGCAAAGGCAATTCATATTGCCAGAAAGTAATCAGCCTTGAAAATCGTTGTTTCTTATTCTGATAAATGGTTTGGTAAATGCTTACTGCCAGGCTGTTAATCCAACGTGTAACCTTGCTATGAGGGTAAAATGTTTTTGAATATGATAAATCGTCTAATAGGGTAATAAACCGATCGGCCATTTGATCCGGATCTTCAGTTTGCAGATATTGGTACTCATTCCATTTCTGCGCATTTTTTTTAATAAAGAGTGCTTCTCTCATAGTGCTTTGAAGAAAATTGAAAATAACAAGTAATTTTTAATTACAATCATCTTCAGAAAAAATTATTCCCTTAATTTACAAGCACAAACACTTCTATGTCGAACGTACAAATAAGTACACCTTTTAATATTTCGCTTGAATTTGAAATTGCACCCTTTTATAAAAGGTTACTGGCTTACTTTCTTGACCTTATTATTTTGGTGATGTATGCTGTTTTTATGCGATACTTTTTATACGATGGACTACAATTAAACGGTGAATTCAGTATTGGAATTGATATACTGGTTATTTCGTTGCCTATGTTACTTTATCATCTTATATGTGAAATTTCTTTTCACGGACAAAGCCTTGGGAAAATGGCAATGGGCATCAGAGTAATGAGTTTGGAAGGTGGCGACCCAACATTAAGTCAGTATTTATTAAGATGGTTCTTCAGAGTTTGGGAATGGCCGCTTGTATTTTCATTTGTATTACCCGGCTTTCAGATCATGCTTCAACTGATTGTTGTAGGTGTGTTTGGTGTAATTGTGATTATTATTATAGCTGTAACAGAAAAAAATCAACGCCTGGGTGATTTGGCAGCTAATACTGCTATTGTAAACACAAAAATTCAGAGCTCTATTCATGATACAGTGTTCATGGAAATTACTCAAAAAAATTACGAAGTATTATTTCCACAGGTCTTAAAACTGAGCGACCGGGATATTAATACCATTAAAACTGTTCTTAACCAATCATACAAATCAAATAATTATGAAATGGCTCATCGTATTGCGGCCCGTATTAAAAATGTATTGCAGGTAGAAAATGATCTTGAAGTTGATATTTTTCTTGAAAGGTTGATTGCTGATTATAACTTTCTTGCAACAAGGGAATAAAAAAACCGCTTCAATTGAAGCGGTTTTTTTAATATTCATTACCGTTGCTGCATTTCCTGTATCCTTCGCATCATCTCATCAGGATTACCAAGTGCATCAAAACCAATAATGGCAATTACACCAATAATTATAATCAGGTAGAGAACAGACAAAACTGTTCCAATAATTGCACAAATTCGGCCGGTATTTAAATTCTTAAAACTGTTTGCCGAATAAGAATCTGGTGCTGACAAATACAATGTTTTATCTTTTGAAGCCAGTACAAGTGCTATGATACCGAGAATCATTCCCAAAACACCATAACAAAAACAAGTTACAATGGATAAAATACCAAGTACCAGCACGGCTGTTGCATTAGGCAGCGGACGTTGTTCAAGCGGATGATTTAACTGATCCATATATTTGATTGGTTTTAGTTAATATTTATTTGAATCCGTCTTTACCAACAGTACCTATAATTACTGCTATAAAAATGGAATAGGCTATTATTCCCAGCCCCCATAATATAATTCCAATTATGGCACAGATTCTTCCGGTTTTAGTATTACTGTAAGAAGTTGCACTATACATTCCGGGGTTACTATTGTAAAGTTCAATATCTTTTTTAGCCATTACCAATGCAATAATTCCGGTTATAAAACAAACAACAATTGACAAAATGCCAAGAACAAGTACAGCAGTTGAATTTGGCAGACTTGGCAAAATTTGTTGATTTGTTTGAGATAAATAATCTTTTTGTTGATTTTGTTCCATTAGAAGATAGTTTGGTTGATTATTTTGTAAATATAATGAGCCATGATAATTAAAGCACAAAAAATATACATATATATGAGCATTTTTGCTCCATGTTGAAAACGAAAAATCAAATGAAGAATCAATAAAACAAATAAAATAAGGATGGGTAATGCAGCCGGGTAAACCTGCATGCTTGCAGATAAATCTCCTTTCATTAAAAAAATGATTCCTCTCTGTAACCCACAACCCGGGCATTCCATATGCAATAATGCTTTACTCGGGCAGGTAAGCAAATGTTTCTCCAGCCATTGAATGATACCAGAGTAAAAATTCAGTAATATCATGATGAATGGAATATTCAAGGTTCAGAATTTAGAAACTGATTAATCGGAAGAGATACTTCATTTCGACGAAGGAGAAATCTCACAAATTTTATACAGTTTCAATTTCAGGTGATGTCTCCTTCGTCGACATGACGGTTCAAACTTTAATACGCCAAAGCAAACAATACTCTTTCCTTTGATGGGTTACCGGTTAAAATACATTTTCCTTCTTCCTGTTTATTATTTAACGGAATGCACCGGATAGTTGCTTTGGTTTTATTTTTTATTTCATCTTCAGTTTCTGCAGTGCCATCCCAATGTGCAGCAACAAAGCCACCTTTCTTTTCTAAAGTTTCAACAAACTCATCCCAGCTATCTACATTGGTAATGTGACTGTCTCTGTATGCCTTTGCCTTATTAAACATGTTCTGCTGTATTTCATCAAGCAAATGTTGAATATGATTTGCCAATCCATCCATACTAACTGTTGCTTTTGTTTTTTCATCTCTTCGGGCAACTTCAGCAGTATTGTTTTCAAGGTCTCTCCCTCCTATGGCTAAACGCACTGGTACACCTTTCAATTCATATTCAGCAAATTTCCATCCGGGCCTTGTATTATCAGTGTTATCAAATTTCACCCGAATACCTAAAGCTTTCAATTCATTGATCAGCAAATTCACTTTTTCAGAAATAGCATTTAACTGTTCTTCATTTTTAAAAATGGGAACTATTACAACCTGGAAGGGTGCAATTTTTGGAGGAAGAATTAATCCCTGATCATCGCTATGTGCCATAACCAAACCACCAATGAGCCTTGTACTTACACCCCAGCTGGTAGCCCATACATATTCCAGTTTATTTTCTTTGTCGCTGAACTTTACATCAAATGCTTTTGCAAAATTTTGTCCCAGGAAATGTGATGTGCCTGCCTGCAAAGCTTTTCCATCTTGCATCAATGCTTCAATACAATAGGTATCTACCGCACCTGCAAAACGTTCATTGGCACTTTTAACACCTTTTATTACAGGCACTGCCATCCATTCTTCAGCAAACTGAGCATAGATGTCAAGTATCTTCTTTGTTTCAATAATGGCTTCATCGGCAGTTGCATGTGCCGTATGACCTTCCTGCCACAAAAACTCGGTGGTTCTTAAAAACAAACGTGTACGCATTTCCCATCGTACAACATTACACCACTGATTAATTAAAATGGGCAGGTCACGGTAACTCTGTATCCAGTCTTTATAACTATTCCAGATAATTGTTTCTGAAGTAGGGCGTACAATTAATTCTTCTTCCAGTTTGGCTTCGGGATCAACAATAATTCCGCCACCGTTTGGATCGTTCATTAAACGATAATGTGTAACCACCGCACATTCTTTTGCAAAACCTTCAACATGTGCTGCTTCTTTACTTAAAAAGCTTTTTGGAATAAATAGTGGAAAGTAAGCGTTTACATGGCCGGTTTCTTTAAACATCCTGTCTAGTTGATCACGCATGTTTTCCCAAAGGGCAAAGCCATAAGGCTTAATTACCATACAACCTCTCACAGCCGAATAATCGGCCAGGTTTCCTTTTATTATAAGATCGTTATACCATTGCGAATAATCTTTTTCACGGGTAGTAATTGCCTCTGCCATTGTTTCTTCTTCTTTTTTAAAATGTTTAGAATTTATTTAACATCAAACCATGCATCAAATTGCTGTATGGCTTGCTCTTTGTGATTGTAAAATAGTTGTTTAAATGAAGTTGCAAAAGTAGTAACTTCACATTACAAACCTCAAACTCAAACATCATGACAAATAGAATTTTACTTTTTGGTTTGATTATGGCAGGACTCAGTTCCTGTGCAACCTATCGTACAGGTCAAACACCTGATGACGTTTATTACTCTCCGCAACGTACATACCAATCATACGTGCAAACCGACCGTGATGATGACAACCGTGTTTCTTACAATGAGAGACAATTAGAAGATCAACGTTTACGTCAGCAAATCCGAGATTCAAGATTCAGATCATTTGATGATGATATTTTCTGGGGGAGCCCACGTTATAACAGTTGGGGATGGAACACCTGGAACAATCCTTACAACACATGGGGCTGGAACAACAGTTTCGGTACAAATTATGGCTGGGGTTCTTACAGAGGCTTTAACAATTTTGGATGGAATTCCTGGAACACTCCTTACGTATGTATTCCCAGTGGACATAATGTTCTTGTAATTGCAGGGCCTGCTGCACCAAAAAATGCATCCGGTGTAAGATATTCTCCTCCTATGCAAAGTTTCAATACTACTTCAGGAACTAACGGGAAAACCTTTAGCGGAAGTGGAAGCAGATATTTTGGTGGAAACTCTAATTCTTCCGGAACAAGAAGAACAGGTTTCTTTAGTGGTGGAAATACTAACAACGGTAGCTGGAACAGCGGAAACAGCGGCTCATCTTCTGGCGGAAGCAGAACTTTCAGCAGTGGAAATTCTGGCGGAAGCAGCAGCGGTAGCAGCAATTCAAAAAGCAGCAGCAGTGGTCGCCGCAATTAATGTTTGAGTTTACCATCATTCATCTTTCCAAAACCTTAATCAATGAAATATATTTTCATAGCAGGTGTTGTTTTGCTTACCTGTAAATTTTCTTACGCCCAAAATGCATTAGACGCTTTAAGATATTCCTACACTACACCCGGCGGTTCTGCCAGAATACAAGCTATTGGCGGTTCTAATATTTCGCTGGGTGGCGATATCAGTTCAGCATTTATTAATCCTGCTGGCTTGGCCCAGTTTAAAACAAACGAATTTGTTTTTTCTCCGGGATTTTTTATGAATAAAGCAAAGCTGAATTATAACGACAGTACATTTAAAGGCAATAAAAGCAATGTAAACTACGGAACCACTGGTATCATTTTTAGCCAAGGTGCAAGATTTGAAAGCAGCAATCTTCGCAACACAACAATCAGTTTCGCTTTTAATCAATCGGCAAATTTTAATTCCAATTTTTCGTATAAAGGAAGAAATAATTTCAGTTCCTTTTCTGAAAAATGGGTTGAAGAATTGGTTTATTTTAATGTGACAAATATTGATGATGCATTAAAGAACTTTCCTGCCGGTGCAAGTATGGCATTTGAAAGTTATTTAATTGATACTATTGCTGGTTTTACTGGTTACCAAACCAATGCAGATATCTCTAAAATGCCTTTAGATCAATCTTTCTCATATAAAACAAGAGGTGGCATGCATGAAGCTGCTTTTGCTATTGCAGGAAATTTTAAAGAAAAATATCTCTATGGAATTACCATTGGTTTACCCATTATTAATTACACAAGAGAGTCGACAGTAATTGAAAAAGATGGCAGCAATAATCCTGATAATGATTTTGAAAGCTTTAATTTTTCTGAAACTTTTTCAACAAAAGGATCTGGCTTTAATGCTAAGCTGGGTATGATATTTAAACCGGTTGAATATTTCAGACTGGGTTTCACTTTTCATACGCCTTCCCTGCTAACTTTAACTGACCGTACAAATGTTACACTTACAAGTAATATTGAAAACTATTCAAGAAAAATTAATAACGATAATACAAAGCCTACCTCTTACACTTATTCAACTCATGATTATACAGATGGCAATGATTATACTTATAAATATCAACTATTAACCCCCTGGCGCCTGGGTGCAAGTGCAGCCTATGTATTCCGTGAAATAAAAGATGTAACAAAACAAAAAGCGTTTATTACGGCTGATGTGGAGTTAGTGAATTATAAATTTATGCAGTACAGCAGTAGTGTTGCAAATGCTACTGCAGATGAAGAAGCATACTTTAAAAGCGTTAACCAATCAATTGATGACCTTTACAAAATGGCAGTGAATGCCCGTATTGGAGGCGAATTAAAATTTAAAACTTTCATGGTTCGTGGTGGATTTTCTTATATGAGCAGCCCTTATGCGAAAAGCGTGTTGCCTGTTGGTGCAAAAGGCTGGAAGATGACGCCGAGCTTTGGATTGGGGTACAGAGATAAAGGATTTTTTGTTGATCTTACTTACTCACATATGCTTGGAAGAGATATTCATATTCCATACTTATTACAGGAAGGTCAGTATCCATTAGCAAAAAATAATTTCACAAATGGCCAGATTATTGCTTCTGTAGGTGTGAAATTTTAAACAATAAATTATTTAAAAAAAGCCGGAATATATTTATCCCGGCTTTTTTATTTGATCATTTAAATAAGAAATGATTTCCTGTATTTGATAAGGATGAAACCATTTTATTTCTTCATCCCGTTTAAACCAGGTTAATTGTCGTTTAGCATAATGCCGGGAGTTTTGTTTAATTAATTCAACAGCTTTTTCTAAACTGATTGTTCCATCCAAATAATCAAACAGTTCCCTGTAACCTACTGTTTGCAATGCATTCAGTTCCTTGTTAAGATATAATTCTTTTGCTTCATTAAGCAATCCTGCACTCATCATATCATCCACCCGTTGATTAATTCGATCATACAATTTCTCCCGTGGTAATTCCAATCCTATTTTAATCATTTTGAAATTTCGTTTACGCTTCTCTCCTTTTCTGAATTGAAGAATAGATTTACCGGTTGACAAAACAACTTCCAATGCTCTTAACATCCGTTGAGGATTTTGCATTTCACCATCTTTAGCAAACAAGGGATCATGCAACTGAATTTGTTGTTGCAGCCATTCAATTCCAGATTGCTTATAATTATTCTGCAATTGATTTCTGATTATTTCATCAACTGCCGGAATTTCATCCATACCCTCACAAAAAGCTTTGGTGTACAAACCTGTACCTCCAACCATAATAGCTATATCATGTAGTTGAAAAATTTCTTCAGCAGCCTTCAGAGCATATGCTTCAAAGCTTGCAGCATTGAGATTATCAAAAATTGAATGAGAGTTGATAAAATGATGCTTCACTTCATTGAGTTCTGCAGTTGATGGTTTTGCAACAGCAATAGATATTTCTTTATAACATTGGCGTGAATCTGCAGAAATAATATCTGTATTGAATTGTTTAGCAAGCTGAATGGCCAGTGAGGTTTTACCAACAGCAGTTGGCCCGGATATTAAGAAAACAGTTTTTTTCATTTTGTATGATGAGTTTGTAAAGAACTCAACAAACAGTTTTTAATAATACTATATGTAAAAATTAAAATGCAGTCTCATCATCACCAGTAGCAGTATCATCTTCTTCAGTTGCCGCTTCTTCTTCATTTACACTATTGGCATCATCTTCCCCTTCTAAGCCAAAACCTTCGGCACCAAGTGACAGATCATATTTTTCTTCCATCTCAGCCAGTTTATCACCTATCAGTCCTTTGGTTCCATATTGACTGGGAGCAATTCCTTCTGTTCTAACAACGCATGGAAATGATAGTTTGTGATTTTCTTCTTTACTCACATGAATTAATTCAACAAGGAAAGTCCAGTTTTTATTAAAGTCATAGAGATAAACAAATTTTTGATTGGGTTCTCTTATTTCACTTCCGGCTGTAGTTTCCTCCATTAAAAGAGGTGCGGCTTTGTATTCCTTTTCATACACTTCAAGTGTAATTTCTCTTCCCTGCAGCCAATGATCATTACTACGAAAAAAAGTAGCTTTATGCTTATTATCAAACTCAAAAGCTTTTAAAATAATTTCATGTAATTCTTTAAAGCTTTGTGTGTGTTTAATAATCACATCACGGTATACAGCATCATCTTCTTCCCAATATATCCTGAATCGTAAAAAAGCCATAGTGCTAGTTTGAAATTTGAAGTTTAGAAATTATTCTTATGTAACTATTCCCTTGCAAATATCCCTACAAAAATAGATTTATTCTGTTACAGGAACAAGATTTAGTTCTTTTGCTTTTGTGATCATAAACCCATATGCTGCCGCATACGAATTTTCAATTTCACCATCAAGGATTGCATCTTTAATAGCTGTTTTTAAGTCTCCAACTACTTTTGAAGGCGGCACTCCGAAAGTTTCCATAATTAATTCTCCGGTAATAGGCGGTTGCCAGGTACGTATGTGATCTTTTTCTTCAACCAGTTTGCAACGTTCACGAACCATTTCAAAATTTTGAATATAACGCTGAACTTTTTGTTTATTTTTTGATGTTATATCGGCATTACATAAAGTCATTAATGCATCAAAATCCTCACCAGCATCAAACAATAATCGCCTGATAGCACTATCTGTAATATTTTCTTTAGTTAAACTGATTGGCCTTAAATGTAATTCAACCAACTTCCTTACAAATTTCATTTTCTCATTAAGAGGAAGTTTGAGTTTGGTAAATATTTTTGGAACCATTCTTCCTCCTACTACTTCATGCCCATGAAACGTCCAACCATGGCCTTCTTCAAAACGTTTGGTAAGAGGCTTGGCAATATCATGCAAAATGGCTGCCCATCGTAACCACAAATCATTCGTATTTTCTGAGATATTATCAAGTACCTGTAAGGTGTGATAAAAATTATCTTTATGGCCTTTGCCATCAATATACTCTGCACCGGCAAGTTCAACCATTTGTGGAAAAATGATTTTCAATAACCCACTTTTGTATAACAGTTCAAAACCTATTGAAGGTTTTTCGCTTAAAATAATTTTATTCAATTCATCAGTGATGCGTTCTCCTGATACAATACTGATGCGTTCTGCATTTTCAATAATACCTAACCAGGTTTCCGGAAAAATTGTAAACTTTAATTGTGAAGCAAACCGGATAGCCCTCATCATGCGTAACGGATCATCACTGAAAGTTGTACCTGGCTCCAGAGGTGTACGTAAGATTTGTAATTTTAAATCTTTTACTCCATCAAATGGATCAATTAAACATCCAAAGTCATTTTTATTTAAACTGATTGCAAGAGCATTAATGGTAAAGTCTCTTCGTTTCTGATCATCTTCCAGTGTGCCGGGTTCAACATCAGGTTTTCTTGAATGAGAAGCATAGCTTTCTTTACGAGCTCCAACAAATTCGATTTCGAAAGCCCCCTCTAAATCTCCTCCGCTAAACAGCGGAGAGACTTGTAAACCCTTACTATTATTTGAAAAGTTTATTTTAATGTTTGCAGTTCCGAATGTTTTAAAAAATGAAACTTCTGGTTCTGGTTTAAATTGTTTTGCCACTTCGTGTGCAAGAGCAATTCCATCACCCACGCATACAAAATCAAGGTCTTTACATGTTCTTTGAAGTAATTTATCTCTTACAAAACCGCCAATAAGATAACAGGGCACATTCATCTTTTGTGCACAGTCACCAATAATCTTGAGCAACTCCAGTTCTTTTTCTGAACAATCAATCATCATAAGCTGCAAAAATAAGAAAGGGAAAATGAAAGAAGGAATAAGAGATGCAATCAGAACAACTGCTCATACAAATGCATAACTGCTGCTGATGTATTTAAGTTTGTAAATTTCTGGGCGTGTTGCCATCCTTTTTCTATTGCTTCCTGAACCAAATGTTCATCATTTATAATTCGTTTCATTTGCTGAGCAATCTCTTCCGGTTTTAAAGGATCAACATAAAAAGCTCCATCACCTCCGGCTTCGGGCAAACAGGAAACATTGGATGTAATTACGGGAATGCGGCTCCATAATGCTTCCAGCACCGGTATTCCAAAGCCTTCGAAAGTTGAAGGATAGATCATAGCTATTGCCTGTTGATAAATAGCCGGAAAATCAGCTGCTGATTGAAAGCTGGGTGAAAATTTTGCAGCCGGAAAATCAGAAAGAAAAATAATTCGATCATCCAGTTTATTTAAGCTGATATAATCTTTTACTTTTTGTTTGTAGCGGACGAGGTTTGGGCTTCGCTGGATGATACGATTGCCGAGGCTTGTGTGGCAGGGGCCTCTCATTGGACAGCCTTGGCAGTTCAATGCCTGATACATTCGGTGAGTTTGGAGATAGCCGTTTCTGGTCTTTCTCTTCCGCTCGCCGATATATCTCATTGATTGACCGATCGGGCACGTGTGCGTGTCTGTCTCGGGGTTATATGTCAGGTTGTCGGCGTGGAATGCATTAGGCTTCTTATTATTGATCTCTTTGTCGAAGTAGTTGTATTTAACGAACGGGGTGATCCCTTTCTCCTCCAGATATCCGTAG
>Ga0209797_10001858_pt1 | contig 10646 bp, 10 predicted proteins | sample DOMMetBare3Fresh_2_FD_187472 | JGI IMG/M metagenome (GOLD analysis project Ga0209797, IMG submission 187472) | Wetland sediment microbial communities from St. Louis River estuary, USA, under dissolved organic matter induced mercury methylation -... | ecosystem: Environmental > Aquatic >...
GGGCAACGGCCCGCCCGGACCGGTGGAGCCGACCTGCAGGTCCGGGACCGCGGACAGCAGCCGCTGCTGGTCGATCCCACACAGTGCCGCGATCCACCGGGACCTGACGTGCGGGTCCTCGTCGGTGTCCGGCGGCCGGCCGGTGACCCGGTCCCAGACGGCGCGGTCGGGGACGTGGTTGGCGGCGGCCACCCGGGCCAGGTAGGAGAACTGGGTCTCGTCCTGCAACGGGACGACCCAGCCGCGGGACCGGCGGCGGAAGTTTGGGATCCAGCCACGGGGTGGGGACGCGGATGTCCCGGACCCGGCGCACCGCCATCGTCACCACCCCGTCACAGTCGCCGTCGTCATGTTGGTGGCCGTCATCGGGACAGCAGGGCTGGGGTGGCGGCGGACTGGGCGCTGTGGTCGATCTGGATGTCGTCCAGCAGGTCGGGGGTGATGGCTTCGCTGCCGTCCAGGATCGCGGTGATGGCGGCGGCCCGGACCAGGTGCATCAGGCTGCCGATCATCCCGCCGGTGCGTTGGTGCAGGTAGCGGGCCTGCCCTGCCAGGGTGCCCGGGACGTGCGCGTGAACCGGAGGGCGCCTTCCAGGGCGGCGATCAGCTGGTGCCATTCGGCGACGCACCCGAACGCGCTGGTGCGCAGCAGCACGCACCGCCCCGCCAGTTGCCGGCCTCGGATCCCGGTGAACAGCCCGGACCGTTCCACGTCGATCCCGGCGTAGACGAACGTGGCCGGGATGTGCTCCGTGAAGTACTTCAAATGGTCCGACAGGTCCTCACCCGGTCGGGTGGCCAGGTTCAGATTGTGGATCTCGTCGACGAGCACCACGTCGATCTTCGCGTCGACCAGGACCCGACAGACCGCTTCGGCGATGTCGGTGGTGTTATCCCGGCGGGTGAACTCCGGCAGGCCCAGGAACCGGGCGAACTCCAACGCCAGCTTGCGCGGTGAGCCCGACGCGGGGGTGGTGACGTAGACGACCGGGATCCGGCCCGGGTCGGGGTAGCGGGCCCGGACCCGAAGCTCGTAGGCGCGGCCGAACTGCTTCAACGCGGTGGTCTTGCCGGTGGTGCCGTCCCCAGACACGATCAACCCGCGGCGGGCACCGACCTCGCGCCGGTTCAGCACCGTCAGCAACGACCCCTGCCGGATGATCGTCTTCACGGTCGAGGTGGTGACCACGACCAGTTCGGAGTGGTAGTCCAACCGTGCCTCGTCGTAGGCCTGCCGGGCGGCGTCGTCCAGGCCCTGCCACTGCGTATCCGGCAGCAGATCGAACGACGCCGGGTCGGTCTGCACGAACCGCCGCCACCCGCTCAGCGACGTCGTCGGGTCCCGCCGGTCAGGGCCCTCCACCCCGACACTGGAAGAGTCACTCGAGGTCACCATCGCCGTCGTGCCTCCTTGCGGGCGTCGAAGATCTCCAACGGCACCACCACCGCCGGCACCTCGTCGTCCTGCTCACCCTGTCGCGGGAGGACCTCGACGTCGGGCGGCTGTGGTGCCGACGTGGCCTGGCCGGCGCCGTCCGAGCGCGCCACGTCCGGTGCAGACGCAGCGGGATCGGGGTCCTGGTCTGGACGCAGGCCGGCGGGTGCGGCGCGACGGTCCGGGGTCGCCGCTCGTGCGCGGGCGGCCTTCTTGCGGTCCTTGCGCCGCGCCGCCGCCGACTCCCGAGACGCCTTCCCAGTGCGCTGGGACGCAGCGGCGGCCTGTCCCTCGGGCAGGTCGTCCGGGCCGGTGGCGGCGCGCCGCAGGATGCTCGCGACGGCCTGGGCGATCTCGGTCTCGGTGCCCGGATCGGTGCCGCGGCGGGCCACGACCTCTTGGGCGTGGCGCCAGGCGGCCTCGGCGAACGGGGCCGGGGCGGTGGACAGGTGCCGCCACGGCGCCATGATCCAGGCATTGTTCCCTTGCTCGTTCTGGTGGTCGTTCCAGTGGTCGCGGACCCAGACCCGGGTGACGTCGTAGGGGTCGTAGTGGACCTGCCAGCGATGCCCGCGCCCGGCCACCCCCGACCGTTGCCCCCGTAGAGGGTTGAGCACGTCGGTGTCGTAGGAGCGGTGCCCGATCCGGATCCCGGTCGCGGTGATCGCCCGCCAGCACGACGGCAGCAACCCGATGTACTCCCCGGCGCTCAACGCGACCGGCACGTAGCCGGCCACCGCGACCAGGGCGGCGTACTTCTCGTTCGGGCTGAGCATCACCCCGGAGTCAGCGGGTCGCGCAGGCCCTCGTGCGGGCGGTGCTGCCAGCACGCGACCACCCACTCCTCCAACAGGTCCTGCAGAGCGTGGATCGGCCAGACCGCGTCCGCGGCGACATCGGCGCCGCGGTGCTCAACGCTGCGGCCGGTGTAACCGGCCACGTGCTGGGCGAACAGTCCGGACACCGAACCCAGGGTCCGTTCGATGATCGGCTTGTCGGTCCCGGTCTGCGGGTGGGCTGGTTGCAGCGAGACGCCCAGTGACTGGCACGCCGACCGGAACGCCGCGGACAGGTAGACCTTCCCGCGGTCACACACGATGGTCTCCGGGAAGATCACCGGCTGCGCTGCCGCGGCGGCGAGGCGTTCGTCCACGTCCAGCATCGCCGGATAGGGCAGCACCGACCGGGCCATCCGTAGCGCGTCGGGCCAGCCCGGGCGCAGCGGCTGCGGGGTCAACGACCGCGCCAGCAGCAACGCCGCATCGACGGCCTTGGTGCTGGGCCGCAGCACCACCGCCGCCAGGGTGCGGGTCGCCACATCGACCAGCCCGGTCAGCTCCGCCCGATCCGTGGAGCCGTCGTCCAGCACCACGAGCACATCCAACGGCGTGGAGTCGATCTCCATCAGCTCACCCGGCCGCAACGCGGTCACCAGCGTGTGTGCCCCGTCCGGACGCTGCGCCAGCGACCGGCGAGTCTTTGCCGACCCGAACGTGCCCCGCCCCGCCTCGATCGCCTCGACCAGCCGGTAGAACGTCGCCCGGGACGGCATCACTGGCACTCCGGCGCCGTCCACCTGGGCGGCGTGGTCACGTAGGCGCTGCTCGACCTGACGCCTCAATGTGGCCCGGGACACCGTCGATGTCTGCGCGGTGGCGGTCATCGCCTCTCGGACGGCCTCGACCACGCGCCGATCCACTCGACCCTCGGGCGGCCCGTCGTCCGGGGCCAGCCTGCGGTCGACCAGCCCGGCCAGCCCGGCCCGCTCGTAACGGCGGCGCATCCGCTGGACCGTCTTGAGCGACACCTGTTCCCCGGCCTGCGCCAACTCCTCGACCTTGGCCTGTTCCCGGGCCCGCAGCGACACCCGCATCGGGTCGTACTCCGCCCGCGGGGGCGTTCCCGGCTCGGCGTCTGGGGCCAGGCCGGTCATCAACTCCACCAGGTGCCGCTGCCACCAGGCCGCCCGCTCGGCCGCTGCCTGGGGCAGATCCTCCAGCACCGTGACAGGTCCTGTCCGTGCTCCCGGCCCGAGATCGGAGAACACCGCGAAGTCGCCCGCTGCCAGCAGATGGGTCAACAGCACCACCGACGCCCCGGTACTCCTGCCCAGCAGTCGGTCTCCGGCCGATGCCAGGCGCACCATGGCCCCCTCCAGGCCGACGACCTCGTGCTCGGCGCCCTCGAACCGGACCAGATCCCCGACCCGACCACCTGCCGACGAGTTGGACCACGACTCATCCGCACCACCTCCCCAGCCGCCGCACCGCCGCCGATCCACCGGCCGCCTCGACGACGCGCACCGGCGTGGACAGCGATAACGCCACCCGCTCGAGACCGGCGGCGTGCAGACGCCCGCACCACAGCCAGTGGTAGAGCCCGGGCAGCACCCGCACCGGGTCACCCAGCCGCCGCGCGCCCTCACCCAACGGCATCCCGGCACCGAACACCTCTCGTGCGGCGTCCACCCCGACGATCCGGCCATGACGCGGATGCCGGTATCCGGCCAGCCACCGCACGTTCGCCAGCAACGTCGGCCCGACCGCGCCGACCCGCCGGAACCGCCACCCGACCTGCTCGCACGCCTGCCTGGTCACCTCGAACGCGGCTGCACCACGCTCCTCGACCCGATCGTCGGCGCGCACGTCGACCACCAGCCCGGACCCGTCCACCAGTCGGGCGAAGTAGTCCGGCACATGCCCGCGCCGTGCTCCTGTCTCGTCCCGCCAGGACAGACGGAACGGCTGCGACACGATCCCGATCACGGCAGGATCGAAGTCCAGCACCATCAACTGGTCGCGTTCCAGCCAGGACTCGAACCCCACATGCGCGCCTGTGGTCGCCGACCACCACCAGCCCGAGAAGCTCGACTGCCCGCGATACGAGGCGAACCCCCGCCACGGCGACGCCGACTCGAACGGCGTCGTCCATGACGACGACCACGGTCCGGACCGCACCCCACCGTCCGCTGACCGGCACCCCATCCAGACCGAGTCAACAGTCCGAACCCGCACAGCAGCCACCGCTGCCATGATCAGAACGCTACGCGCCGTGCCTCAGAACGAATGAGACAAACCATGGCGTGTCGCAGATCGAGTGAGACAACCAGCCACATGCCTCAGACCGAGTGAGACAACCGGCGCCTTGCCTCAGATCAAGTGAGACGGTCCCAGATCGTTTGAGACCTGACACTCGACATTGACGAGTCCGTCCTTGTCCGCTCTCGGCGGTCTGCGTCCATCCTGTCTGGCCGCCTGTCTTGCCCGCAACCTGCCCGCAAACGATCAGTGGCCTGGTCCTCGGATCCGAGGACCAGGCCATGACGTGCGGGTTTGTGGTGGGCGATACTGGGATTGAACCAGTGACCTCTTCCGTGTCAAGGAAGCGCTCTCCCACTGAGCTAATCGCCCTAGACCGTCCCCGTTGAGGACGGGTCCTGCGAGGTGGAGACGGGATTTGAACCCGTGTAGACGGCTTTGCAGGCCGTTGCCTCGCCTCTCGGCCACTCCACCGTGTCGGGTGACTTCCCTCCGAGCGGACGACGGGATTCGAACCCGCGACCCTCACCTTGGCAAGGTGATGCTCTACCAACTGAGCCACGTCCGCATGCCGCCCGGAGGCCCCTGTTGAGCCCCCTCGCGGCGGATCCGACCTTAGCCGAACGGCACAGGGAGCGTCCAACCACTACGGTGCGGTCGTGTCCACACCCGCGCCGACTGCTGGGTCCGTGCCTGCGGCGGCGCCCGTGGGTCGGGCCTGGTTCGGTGGCCTCCTGGCCACCGGCGTGGTTGAGGTGAGCACGGATCCCGCCGTCCTCGACCGGGTCGGGTGGTGGGCGGTGGTGATCACCTTCGAGGGCGACGTCCGGCTGTGGCGCTTCGCTCGCCAGGAGCCGACGGCGCTGCCGGCGGCGCTCGCGCCGTGGCAAGGCCTGACCGGCCGGTGGGCGTCGTCGTTGGGGCAGCGGCAGTATCAGGAGGGGGTGCGCGAGATCCGCCGGCGGATCCGCGAGGGCGAGGTCTACCAGGTCAACCTCTGCCGGTCGATGAGCGCTCAGGTCGACGACACCGCCGACCCGGCGGCGCCCGGTCCCTGGGCCCTCGCCGCCACGCTGGCCGCCGGCAACCCGGCCCCGTACGCCGGGGTGATCGACGTCCCCTCCCTCGCGGGCCTGCCCGCCACCCGGCTGGTCTGCGCCTCGCCGGAGCTGTTCCTGCGGCGCGACGGCGAGGTGATCACGTCCTCACCGATCAAGGGAACCGGCGTCACCGCTGCGGATCTACTGCCGAAGGACACCGCCGAGAACGTCATGATCGTCGACCTGGTCCGCAACGACCTGCAGCACGTCTGCCGCCCGGGCACGGTCGAGGTGACCGGGCTGCTCGAGGTCGAGCACCACCCGGGGCTGGTCCATCTGGTCTCGACCGTGCAGGGCCGCCTGGCGGCCGGGGTCGGCTGGCCCCAGGTGCTCGCCGCGACCATGCCGCCCGGCTCGGTCTCGGGGGCCCCGAAGAGCAGCGCCCTGCGCGCGATCGCCGACCTGGAGCCAATGCCGCGCGGGCCCTACTGCGGCGCGATCGGCTGGGTGGACGCCGATGCGGGTACGGCGAACCTGGCGGTGGGGATTCGCAGTTTCTGGTGGGATCGAGGTCGGCTCTGGTTCGGCACGGGGGCAGGCATCACCTGGGGGAGTGACCCGGCGGCCGAGTGGGCCGAGACCGAGCTCAAGGCGGCGAGGTTGACCTCCTTGGCATCGGCCCCGGCGGGATCGCCGGTGACGGAAGGAGTGCACAGGTGAGTGCAGCGCAGACGGCGGCTGGGTCGCCGTGGCGGACCCTGGTCTGGCTCGACGGGGCGGTGCTGGACGCCGCGCAGGCACGGGTCGGCGCGCTGGACCACGGGCTGACCGTGGGCGACGGGGTGTTCGAGACCTGCAAGTTGCTCGACGGGCAGGTCTTCGCCCTCTCCCGGCACCTGCGCCGGCTGGCGAGCTCGGCGTCCGTGCTCGGCCTGATCTGCCCCGAGCCCGACGCGGTGCGGGCCGCGGTCGCGGACCTGCTGGCGGCCGCCGACCCGCTGCCGCTCGGCCGGCTGCGGATCACGGTCACCGGGGGCAACGGCCCGCTGGGATCCGACCGCGGCGAGGCCGCGCCGACGGTGATCGTGGCATTGAGCCCAGCCACCCCGTGGCCGGCCGAGATCCACGTGGTGAGCGTCCCCTGGCCACGCAACGAGCGCTCGGCGGTGGCCGGGGCCAAGACCACCTCGTACGCCGAGAACGTGGTGGCGCTGCAGCGGGCGCACGAGGTCGGGGCGCACGAGGCACTGCTACCGAACACTGCGGGCATGCTCTGCGAGGGGACCGGCTCGAACGTCGTCCTCGATCTGGACGGCGTGCTGGTCACCCCGCCGTTGAGCTCGGGGTGCCTGCCCGGGATCACCCGCGAACTGTTCTTGGAGTGGGCGGTCGCCGACGGGCTCGTGGTGGTCGAGCGCGACATCCCGATGGTCGAGCTGGCGCGCGCCGAGGACGCGCTGCTGACCAGTTCGACCCGCAACGTGCAGCAGGTCCGGACCGTGGACGGGCGGACCATCCCTGGCACGAAGCGCGGTCGGCAGGCGGTCGAGCTGTTCGAGCGGCACGCCGCCACGACGAGCGACCCCTGAACCGCCGGGCGGTCACGGGTCGCCGGGGGGCGCCTGGCCGGGTGCCTCAGGAGAGCAGGCGGGTCAGCGTGCTGTCGAGGTCGAGGTAGGAGCTCTCCTCGCCGTCCGGAACGACGGCGGCGGTGCGGTCGAGGAAGGCCCGGACGTCGTCCGCCGCGGCCTCGAGTACGGCCTGCCCGTCGGGGGAGGTCAGCGAGATCATCAGCAACTCACGGCCGGTGCCCCACGACGGCCAGACGTGGACGTCGCCGTCCCCGACCGGGGTGGCCAGGCCGTTGCGCAGCAGGTCACGGGCGAAGACCCACTCGACCTCCATACCGTCACCGGAGAAGACGGCCCGCACGGCGTAGGGGTCGGCGGCGCTGTAGCGCAAGCTGACCGGCAGCGGCACCGCGTCGGCGTCGGCGACCACCAGGCGAAGATGGACCGACGCCTCGACGTCCACGTGGGGCTGCATGCTGCTCCTCGTCCTCGAGGGCGGTCCCGAGCTGACGCCCGCACCTTTCCCTACCTTTGCCCGACTGAAACATGATCGGTCACGACGTAGAGTGGGGCAGGTGCCGGCCGAACCATCCAGTGAGGGACAGCATTCCACTCTTGGTGCTGGTTCGGGTCCTGATGGCGCGGCGCGTCCCCCCTCCGGCGGCCAAAATGTGTCCGGTCCATTGGCGAAGGTGAGATTTGTCCGGGATAGAGTGAAGTCACAACCAGTAATTGGCCATGCGTATAGAGTGACAATTGGGGTTGTCGGGGCTCTTGTGGTCGCACTGGGCCTGCTCCTCGTGCCGTTTCCCGGGCCGGGTTGGCTGATCGTGATCCTCGGCCTGCTGATCCTCTCCTCGGAGTTCACCTGGGCCCAGAAGCTGCTCACCTTCGTCCGCCAGCAGGTGCGCCGGTGGACCGCCTGGATGTCGCAGCAACGGTGGTACGTGCGGCTCGTGGTGGGGCTGGTCACGGTCGCCTTCGTCGGCGCCGTCCTCTACCTGACCGCGCTGACCTTGGGACTGCCGGACTGGATCCCGGGCCGGCTCGTGCCGCCCCTGCCGGGGCTCGAGGAGTACAGCGACTGGTCCTGACCGAGGCCGTCGGGCGCCGGAACCCCTCGGGGATTGGATTGGTCGCCCCTGGCTCGGGTTCGCTAGCATCCAGCACAGCACGGGCGATTAGCTCAGCGGGAGAGCGCCTCGTTCACACCGAGGAAGTCACTGGTTCGATCCCAGTATCGCCCACCGTGAAGTCACAGGTCACAGGCCGGTTCCGCACTCGTCGGGACCGGCCTGAAGATCGTTGTTGACCGAGTGTCGACGGAGCTGCACGCGAGGAGCTGAAGGCGCTGGCGTGCGCAGCGACGTCACCCACCCATCGGAGAACCGGCGGGCCTTCGTCCGGCGCTACTCCCGCCCGCCGTCCGCATCGTCGGCACCGGGGGCGGGCGGGGCTCGCGGGGAGTGTCGGGCGCGATCACGCGCGGGGTCGCACTAGCGTGACGTGCGGGCGGCCGCCCGCTCGGGGGGAGGAGAGGGAGATCGATCTGTGACCACCCCCACGCTCGGTGGCGTTCGCGCGGCCCTGCCGCCGCACCTGTCCCTCGCCGCCGGTGCTGCCCGCCGTCGAGCAGGGACGTGGCTGGACACGGCGGACTGGCTCCTGCACCGCAAGGGCCTGGCCTGCGAGCTGCTCGACGCCGACCCTGGGGTCACCCTCGTGCTGCACGGCCCGCAGGGCGAGCGGTGGGTCTGTCCCCTCCCGACCGGCTCACAGGCTCCGCTGCGCCTGGAGCACATCCCGCATGGGCCGCTGCGCGATCGGTTGGCCCCCGTGCTCGGCATCCGCGCGCTGCTCCCGCTGGTGGCGTATCGCCGGAGCGTCCGCGAGCTGCGGGTGCTCGACGGCGAGGGCAAGACGGTGGTGCGCCTGGTGATCGAGGGCGCCGCCGCGGTCAGCGGCGTCCACGAGGGCACCGTCCCGGCCCGGCTGTGCCTGGTGCCGGTGCGCGGCTATCCGGCGCCGGCGCGGGCGGTGGCGCGGGTACTTCAGCGGCGGGGACTGGCGCCGACGGGGCCCGATCCGCGCGACGCCGTCCTCGCCCTGGAGGCGGCAGGCTACCGTCCCGGCGTCCTGCCCGGGGCTCTCGACCCGCGGCCGGAGCCGACCACGCCCGCGGCGGTGGCGGTCGCCGCGGTGCTGCTGTCCTTCCTCGACCAGCTCGAGGCCAACGTGCCAGGCACGGTCGGGGACATCGACGTCGAATTCCTGCACGACCTGCGGATCGCGGTGCGCCGCAGCCGGTCCGCGCTCAAGCTGGCCGGCGACGTGCTGCCCCCGAGCGCGGTGGCGCGTTTCGCTCCGGAGCTGAAGTGGCTGGGCGATGTCACCACGCCGGTGCGCGACCTCGACGTCCACCTGCTGGGTCTGCCCGACCTGGCCGCCCGCCTCGCCGCCTTCTCACCGAACGACCTCGACCCCTTCTCCGCCCACCTGGCCCGGCACCGGGTAGGGGAGCAGCGAGCCCTGGCGCGGTCGCTGACCTCGCGCCGGTACCAGCGCTTCGTCACCGCGTGGCGGGCCCTGCTCGAGGGGGTGATCGCCGGCACCGGAGAACCGCCGGACGGCGTGAGCGCGGGAGCGCTGGCCGCCGCCCGGGTGGCCCGGGCCGACCGGAGCGTGGTGCGGCTCGGGTCGCGGATCACCCGGCAGTCGCCCGCCGACGACCTGCACACCCTGCGCAAGCGCGCCAAGGAGCTGCGCTACGTCCTCGACCTGTTCTCCGCCGTGCTCGACCCGACGCACGCCAAGGCGCTGATCGGTGAGCTCAAGACCCTGCAGGACGTGCTCGGGGCCTTCCAGGACAGCGAGGTCCAACGTGAGGCGCTCGCCACGTTCGCGGCGCAGATGGTGGCCGAGCAGAACGCCAGGCGCACCGTGCCGGTGGATACCCTCCTCGCCATGGGCGAGCTGGCCACCCACCTGGAGGACGACCAGCGCCGGGCCCGCGAGGCGTTCGACGAGCGCTTCCGGCGATATGTACGGCCGGCGGTCCGCCGCCACGTGCAGGCGCTGAGCGCCGGGCAGCAGGGGGCACGGTGAAGGTCCTCGCGACGTACGCGATCAAGGGCGGCGTGGGCAAGACCTCGGCCGCGGTGAACCTCGCCCACCTCGCGGCCACGAGCGGCCTGCGCACGCTGCTGTGGGACCTGGATCCCCAGGGGTCGGCGACCTACGTGCTGCGCGTCCGGCCCCGAGTCAACGGCGGCAGCGCGGCGCTGGTCACCGGACGACGGGCGCTCGACGTCGCCATCAAAGGCAGCGACTACGAGGGTCTGGACCTGCTGCCGGCCGACTTCAGCTACCGCAGCCTCGATCTCGAGCTCGACGCGCTGAAGAAGCCGACGCGCCGGCTGCGCCGCCTGCTGGACCCGCTGACGGGCGAGTACGACCTCGTCCTGATGGATTGCCCGCCGAGTGTCTCCCTCGCCTCGGAGAGCGTCCTGCACGCCGCCGACCTGCTCGCCGTCCCGCTCATCCCTGCCTCGTTGTCGCTGCG
>Ga0209797_10001859_pt1 | contig 10636 bp, 10 predicted proteins | sample DOMMetBare3Fresh_2_FD_187472 | JGI IMG/M metagenome (GOLD analysis project Ga0209797, IMG submission 187472) | Wetland sediment microbial communities from St. Louis River estuary, USA, under dissolved organic matter induced mercury methylation -... | ecosystem: Environmental > Aquatic >...
GAGAGCGCACGTTACTTCCACATCGCATGGAAGTGATGCACCGGCCCGTGCCCTTTGCCAACACTGAGCACATCCGCATGGACCAGCGCCTGCGTCAGGTACGCCTTGGCGCGCCGCGCCGCCTCCGGCACATTCGCCAGTTGCGGCAGCAGCGCAGCCAGCGCCGCCGACAGCGTGCAGCCGGTGCCGTGCGTGTTCTTCGTCTGCACACGCGGGGCGGTGAGTTCAATCATCTTGTCGCCATCGCTCAGCAGATCAACCGCATCGCCGAACGGCAGGTGCCCGCCCTTGAGCAACACCCAGCGCTCGCCGGTGTGCTGCATCCTGTCGCGCAGGCGCTCCGCGGTCTGGCGCATCTCACGCAGACTGTCCGGCGCTCTTTGCTCCAGCAGCACGCCCGCCTCGGGCAGATTGGGCGTGATCACGGTTGCCAGCGGCAGCAGCGCTTCGCGCAGCGCGCCGACCGCATCCTTCTCCAGCAACGCATCGCCACTCTTGGCGATCATCACCGGGTCGAGCACGACGAAAGGCGGCGCCCAGTGCTGCAGCCCTTCGGCCACGGCTTCGATCACCGGGCGGCCGCCGACCATGCCGATCTTGGCCGCATCGATCGCGACGTCGGCAAACAGCACATCGATCTGCTCGAGCACAAAGGGCGCGGGAACCGCGTGAATGCCGGTCACGGCCTTTGTGTTCTGCGCCGTCAGCGCGGTGATCACAGCACAGGCGTACGCACGCTGCGCGCTGATTGCCTTGACGTCAGCGAGTACGCCTGCGCCGCCTGAGGGGTCGACGCCGGCGATCGTCGCTACATTGCACACACGCATGGTTTGACTTTCGGGTGAACCGATCCGTCGTGCAGCCGTCCGCGCGGGTCAGCCTGGCGGCGTCAGCGCCTTGAGCGTGTCCGCGACGCGCACCCACTCATCCTCGATGCGCGCCAACGGTGCGGGATCAGAATAGAACTCACGCTCGCCGTTGCGCCCCGCCATCTCCAGCGCCTTGGCCGCCAGTGAAAGGCGTTCGGCGCCGATCATCGCCGCCATGCCCTTCAATTCGTGCGCGGCAGCGACTACGCCGTTCGCATCCGCGCCGGCGACCGCAGCGCGCAGCCTTTCGCGCAGTTCGGGACCCACCCGCAGGAAAGTGCTCGCGACCTGCACCGCAAGCTCGCCCTCGGCGCCGGTTGCTGCCGTCAACATATCGAGGCTGTATTCGTTGCCCATCGCTTCGTCCGCCTGCGTCATCTACAAACCCTGCGGATTCAATCGCCCGATCTCTTCAAGCAAAGGTGCCTGCGAAAAGGGTTTGCCCACGTCACTATCGAAACCGTCCTGCCGGCAACGTTGCCCGTCGCCACGCATTGCGTGCACACGCGTGGCAAGGATACGTGCTGATGGCAACCGGCGTCGAACCGTGTGTCGAGCGCCCGACGATGCCTGCGCAGGCAGCTGGCGCGCACCACGTCGTGAGGTCGGCCCCGTCGCAGAGGACCGGCGCAATGCAAGCCACGTTGGACGATCAGCACGAGCGCCACACTCGAAGAATTCAATGTGACGCTGGCGCCGCCAATGCGTCGGGAAGATGCCGTCTTCCTTGACCCACCTGCGCGATCAATCTATATTACTGACCAGTCAGTCATTAAAATTTCCCTGCACCGACTTCGCACATTGAAGATCAGCGAATCAGCCGAAACCAGACCACGCTGGGTCCGCCGCAAGGAAGCGCGGCCGGCTGAGCTGCTCGCCGCGGCCTTGGACCTGTTTGTCGAGCGCGGGTTTGCCGGCACGCGCCTCGACGACGTTGCCGCACGCGCGGGCGTGTCCAAGGGCACGCTGTACCTGTATTTCGAAAACAAGGAGGAACTGTTCAAGGCCGTGGTGCGCGAGAACATCGTCGAACGTATCAGCGCCGCGCGTGACGAGGTGTCCACATTCGCAGGCAGTTCGGCCGAACTGCTCAAAACGCTGACGCATCGCTGGTGGAAAGAATTCGGCGCGACGCAGGCCGGCGGCATCAGCAAGCTGATGATGGCCGAGAGTGGCAATTTTCCAGAGATCACGCGCTTCTTCCTCGAGGAGGTCATCGAACCCTGGCATCGCCTCATCGCGGCCGTCGTCGAGCGCGGCATTGCGCGTGGCGAATTCCGGTCGGTGCACATCGAGACCTTCGTTCACGTGTTCTCGGCACCGATGGTGATGCTGAGCCTGTGGAAGCGCTCGTTCGGACCCTGCTCGTCGAAGCCGGTCGACGCGGATCGCTGCATCGAAACCCTGCTGGACATGGCACTGGCCTCGCTGCAGGGAGGCGTCACGGCCCCGGCAGCCGGTCGAAAAGCGCGCCGCCGTCCGGCCGCGCGCTGATCGATGCGACAGAACGACGCTATCGGGGAGCGAAATGACATGAGGGTGCACGCGCGATTGCTAAGATTCGCGCCTGTCGCGTTGGCTCGTTTGCGAAAGTTGTGGCGATGAATTCACCGACCGTTGCGTTCGACGTTGAGAAAGCCCGCTTCAACATGGTCGAGCAGCAGGTGCGGACGTGGGAGGTGCTCGATCAGTCGGTGCTCGACCTGCTGCTCGTGGTCAAGCGCGAAGATTTTGCGCCGCCGGCCTATCGCGCGCTGGCCTTCATGGATCTGGAGATCCCGCTGAAGGTTGACGGCATCGACACGGGCGAGTTCATGTTCGCGCCCAAGGTCGAAGGGCGCTTTCTGCAGGAGATCGGCATCAAACCGCACGAACATGTGCTGGAAATCGGCACCGGGTCCGGCTTCATGGCGGCGCTGGCCGCCCACAAGGCGCAGCACGTGTTGACGGTTGAAATCGACCAGCGACTGGCACATTTCGGCGCGGACAACCTCGCCCGCGCAGGCGTGCGCAACGTCAAGGTCGAAGTCGGCGATGGCGCCGGCGGCTGGGCGGCACGCGCGCCGTACGATGCGATCATCGTCTCCGGATCACTGCCGGCCCTGCCCGATTCGCTCCTGTCGCAGCTGAAGATCGGTGGACGGATGGCGCTGATCGTGGGCGACGCGCCGGTGATGACGGCGCAGATCGTGACGCGCGTCGGCGACGGCGCATATGACCGGCTGCCATTGTTCGAGACCAATGTGAAGCCGCTGCGCAATGCCTGGCGCCCTTCCACGTTCAGGTTTTGATGAAAGTCATCAATGCGAGCGACCTTGCGCAGTGGCTGGCCGACCCCGCACGCGGACGGCCGCAGTTGCTGGACGTGCGCGAGCCGTGGGAAACGCAGATCTGCCAGATCGCGGGTGCCGAGTTGATACCGATGCGTGCGGTGCCGGGCGAAGTGCATCGACTCGATACCGATCGGCCGGTTGTCTGCATCTGCCATCATGGCCACCGCAGTGCGCATGTGGCGATGTTTCTGCTGCGCGAAGGCTTCGCCGATGTGTACAACCTGTTGGGTGGCGTGGATGCGTGGGCGCGGCAGGTCGATCCGTCGATGCCGGTCTATTGAACTGAACTGCGAGAACTCCGGAGGGAAACTGTGATGTTTGCGAACAAGAGGACAGCAGTCGCCAGCGCATTGCTCGCGCTGGCAGGCAGTGGCTGGGCGCAAACGCCGGCGCGCAACGATCTGCTGACGATCTATCGCGACGCGGTTCAGAACGATTCCGTATTCGCCTCGGCGCGCTTTGCGCGCCAGGCCGCCGACGAGCGTGAACCACAGGCGCGCGCCGGCGTGCTGCCGTCGGTTAATGCGGGTCTTGGTGTCAGCGCCACGAACCTCGATTCACAGACGCCGAACTTCAATCGGACCTTCACCGGCTGGGGCCCGTCGTTGTCGCTGGCGATGCCGCTGTACCGTCCGCAGAACTGGGAAGCGATCACGCAGGCGAAGCTGTCGGTGGTCAGCGCCGAGGCCACATTGGCCCAGGCGCGGCAGGATCTGATCCTGCGCGTCACACAGGCGTACTTCGACGTGCTGGCCGCGCAGGATGCGCTGGAAGCGATCCTCGAGAATAAGAAGGCGGTGGCCGAACAGCTGGCGCAGGCCAAGCGCGAGTTCGAAGTCGGCACCAAGACCATCGTCGACACGCACGAGGCCCAGGCGCGCTTCGACCAAACCGTTGCGCAGGAACAGACCGCACGCGGCGATCTGATCGTCAAGCAGAACGCATTGCGAGCGATCATCGGCCGTGATCCGGGCCAGCTGGCGCCGCTGCGCGATCCCCCGATACTCGCCGCACCTCAGCCAGGCGATGTCGAGGCCTGGGCCAAACAGGCCGAAGAAAACAGCTACGGCGTCGCGGTCGCGAAGGCCACGGCCGAGATCGCCCAACGCGAGACCAAGCGCCAGCGTGAAGGCCAGTTGCCGACCGTCGACTTGACCGCCTCGCTCAGCCAGAACCGCGCTGACGGCAGTTCGACCACGGTCGGTACGAACACTACGCGCGCCGGCAGCATTGGCGTGCAGCTGAACTTTCCGCTGTACACCGGCGGACTGATCCAGAGCCGCGTGCGCGAAGCGCTGGCCAATGAAGAAAAGTCGAAGCAGGACCTCGAATCGGCCCGCCGCAGCGCGGCGCAGTTGGCACGGCAGGCGTATACGGGCGTGGATTTCGGGTTGGCGCAGGTGCGCGCACTGGAATCGGCCGAAGTCTCGGCCAAGAGCCAGCTCGAATCGACGCGGCTGGGCTACCGCGTGGGCGTCCGCATCAACCTCGATGTGCTGAATGCCACCACGCAGTTGTTCAATACACAACGCGATCTGAAGAAGTCGCGCTACGACTTCCTCGTCAACGGCCTGCGCCTGGAGTCGGCGGCCGGCACACTCGACGAAAAGGATGTCGAGACCCTCAACGCGCTGCTGGCGCGTTGACCTGACATCGCGCTGCTGGCGCGTTGACGTGACATCGCGCTGCTGGCGCGTCGACCTGACATCGCGCTGCTGGCGCGTCGACCTTGAATCGCGCGGATCGGGGGCTGATCTCGGTTCACGCCGCGCCCGCAGCAAGCACCTGTCCGATCATGGCGGCAGTTCGAGCAGTGGCGCCGCGATGCGCCGCGGCGAATTGCAGCGCGGCCGCGCGCATCGCCTGCAATCGCTCTGGATCGCGCGTCAGTTGATCCATCGCGGCCAGCGCCGCTTCCGCATCCGCCACCTGGATCGCCGCGCCCGCTGCGAGTGCATCCTCCGCAGCCTGCGCAAAGTTGAACGTGCTGGGCCCCAGCACCACCGGTGTGCCGACCGCGCACGACTCGATCAGGTTCTGCGCGCCAAACGGTCGCAGGCTGCCGCCGATCAGCGCCACGTCGGCCGCGGCGTAGTACATCGACATTTCGCCCATCGAATCGCCGAGCAGGACCGCAGTGTCACCAGGTGTCGCGTTCCACGCCGCCGAGCTGCGGCGAACGAGCTTGAGTCCGCGCTCGGTGATCAGGCGCGCAACTTCATCGAAGCGTTGCGGATGGCGCGGCACGATCAGCAGCCACGCGCTTCGATCCGTCCGGCGGGCCAGCGCATCGAGGATCAGGACCTCCTCCCCCTCGCGCGTGCTGGCGGCCAGCCACACTTGGCGGCTGCCCCAACGCGAACGCGCAAGGCGGCCCTGCTCGATCAGTTGGGGCAGCGGTGCAAGATCGAACTTCATGTTGCCGAGCACATCGATCGGTCCATCGTAGATGCGTGCCAGCCGCGCGCGGTCAGCCTCGGACTGGGCTGTAATTCGAGCCAGATTGGCGGCCGCCGGCCTGATCAACGCCTCGAAGCGCTGCGCCTTTGCGGCCGACTTCTCCGACAGCCGCGCATTGATCAGCACCATCGGGATGCTCGCAGCCTGCGCGCCGAACAGCAGGTTCGGCCACGCTTCGGTCTCCAGCAGCACGCCGACCGACGGGTGCGCTTCCTTCAGGAATCGACGCACCGCGAACGGCAGGTCGTACGGCAGATAGCGCTGCACCACGCGACCAGGCAACTCGCGCGCGATCGATTCACCCACAACGCGACCGGTCGGGGTCATGTGCGTGAGGACAAAACGCACCTGCGGATGCGCGCGCGCGAGCGCATCGATCAGCGGTTGCGCGGCGCGTGTCTCGCCGACCGACACCGCGTGCAGCCAGATCACCCGCTCGCCGCTTGCACTCGCGCCGCGTCCAAGGAAGCGTTCGCCCCAGTGCCGCAGATACTCGCGTTGCCGCAGCGCGCGCCAGACGAGATACAGCCCCGCCATCGGAATCGCGAGCCACCAGCCAAGCGTGTACAGCCGGCGTGCGATGCGCGGGCTCATCGCGGCCTCTGCGATGCATCGAGAATGCGCTCGGCTGCCGCGATCACGTCGATTGCCGCGGGTGCGCGGTCCACGCCGCCGAGGCTCGCGCATAGCGCATCGCCCGTGACACCGACCAACGCTGGGTCGTAGTCGCAGTAGATGCCGATCGTCGGCGCGCCCACGGCCGCGGCCAGATGCGTGAGCCCGGTGTCGAGACCGATCACGACGCGGGCACCTGCAAGCACGGCGGCCAATTGATCCAGCGTCGCGCGCGGCGCGACCCACGCGCGATGCATGCCGCTTACGCGCGCACGCGTTGCGCCTTCCTCCGCCTCACTGCCCCAGAACAGCACACTGTTCAGTCCGCGTTCAGCAAGCGCGGACTCCACTGCACGCCAGCGTTCGGCCGGCCACAGCTTGGTTGCGCGGCTGGCGTTGGTCAGCAGCACCGCGTAGGCGCGCCGCGCGAGCTCTGCTAGTTCCGGCATGGCCGGCGGCACAACCTGCAATGCAAAGCGCGGCGCGTCGTGCGCCGGATATGCCAGCGCCGCGCTACCAAGCGCGCGGTTGCGCGCGATCGCATGCTGGCCACGCTCGACCGCCACCGAATGCGCATAAGAAAGCGCCGCCAGTGGCTCGCGTGTAGTGACGCGGTCGAAACCCCAGACCGGACCGTGCGCGGTCGCGGCGATCAATGCACTCTTGACCAGGCCCTGGCAGTCGATCACCGCGTCGTAGCTGCGCGCGCGCAATTCCCGGCGGAAGGCGGCAATCTCGGTCCAGGTCGCGCGCTTCAGGAGCGACTTGCGCCAACGCCGCAGCGCGATCGTGATCACGCGGTCGATCGCGCGATGCAGTCGCGGAATCGCGGCGAACCCCTCTTCCACCACCCAGTCGATCACCGCATCGGGTCGCGCGCGCGCAATGTCGGACACCAGCGGCAACGCGTGCACCACGTCGCCCATCGACGAGGTCTTGACGATCAGGATGCGCACGCCGCTCATGGCGCGGCGATTGTAGGGGCCGCGTTGGGAACCCCTGTTTGCACCACAGAGACACGGAGAACACGGAGGAGTAACTCGAATTCCTGCTCCATGTTCTTCCTTGTCTGTGTGTCGAACACGCATCCTGCGCCGCGCAGCCGCGTGCGTCGACACGAAGGGCCCGGAGAGCCCCGAGGAGATCCGATTTCTTCCAGATGTTCTCTGTGGCTCTGTGGTGAGAGAAGTCTTCTTTTGCCGTGCGTCAGAACGGCAACTCGGCGTCCGGTTTGACCGCCAGCAGCGCGCGGCGGAAATCGGACTGAATGCGCCGTAGCGCCGCGTCCGTGTCGGCCTCGAATCGCAGCACCACCACCGGCGTCGTGTTCGACGGCCGCGCCAGGCCGAAGCCATCGTCGTACTCGACGCGCACGCCGTCGATGGTGATCACTTCGCGCGCCGATTGGAACTTCGCCTGCGACTTCAGTTTGTCCATCAATGTGAAGTTCTCGCCCTCGGCGGTTTTCAGATGCAGTTCGGGCGTGCTGATGGCGTCCGGCAGCGCGTTGAGCACCGCCGACGGATCCGCCTCGCGCGACAGCAGTTCGAGCAGCCGCGCCCCGGCATACATCCCATCGTCGAAGCCGTACCAGCGATCGTTGAAGAAGATGTGCCCGCTCATCTCACCGGCGAGCGGCGCTCCGGTCTCCTTCAGTTTTGCCTTGATCAGCGAATGCCCGGTGCGCCACATCGTCGGTTTGCCGCCGGCAGCAGTGATCTGCCGCGCCAGATGGCGCGAGCATTTGACGTCGAAAATGATTTCCCCGCCGGGCCGCTGCGCGAGCACACCGCGCGCGAACAGCATCATCTGGCGGTCGGGATAGATGATCTTCCCGTCCTTGGTCACCACGCCCAGGCGATCGCCGTCGCCATCGAAGGCAAGCCCCAGTCCCGCATCGGTGTCGCGCAGGCAGCGGATCAGGTCCTGCAGGTTCTCCGGATGCGCGGGATCGGGATGGTGGTTGGGAAATGTGCCGTCAACCTCGCAGAACAGTTCGATCACCTCGCAACCGAGCGCTCGGTACAGACGCGGTGCAAATGCGCCCGCCACACCATTGCCGCAGTCAACCGCGATCTTCAGCGGCCGCGCCAGCCTGATATCACTCGCAATGCGCGCGAGATAGGCATCGACGACGTCGGCCTGCCGCAATGCGCCGGCCCGCGAGGCGCGAACCAGATCGCCTGACTCGATGCGCGCGCGCAGCCGCTGGATCGCATCGCCATGCAGCGTGGTGCCCGCGAGCACCATCTTCAGCCCGTTGTAGTCCGGCGGATTGTGACTGCCGGTGATCTCCACGCCGGAGGTCGTGCCCAGGTGAAACGTTGAGAAATACAGCATCGGCGTGGCCACCATGCCGATGTCGACGACATTGGTGCCGCTGGCGCGGATGCCATCGATCAGCGCATCGCGCAGCTTCGGTCCCGACAATCGCCCATCGCGGCCAACGGCGATTTCTCGCACACCCTGAACGATCGCCTCCGAACCGAGCGCCTGCCCGATCGCGCGCGCCGCCTCGACCGTCAACGTGCGGTCAACAATGCCGCGAATATCGTAAGCCTTGAATATGCCGGGATCGATCATGAACAGGCCCGTCGTCTGAGGGCGAGAATCGTTACGCGCCCGTACAATTCAGTCTACACAAGGGCTCACGCATGAATCCCTCGCAATCGCCTCGCTGGCGCGACCTGCAACAGCAGGAGTCCAGACTCGCAACGCAGCCACTTTCCGCATTGTTCGAAGCCGATCCGCAGCGTGCCCGGCGCTGGATCCGCGAGGCCGCCGGCGTGCGTGCCGACCTCTCCCGGCATCTGATCGACGACGCCGCACTGGCACAGTTGCTGGCGCTGGCGCGCGAAATGAAGCTGGAAGACTGGCGCACCCGATTGCTGGCGGGCGAGCCCATCAACAACACGGAAGCGCGACCGGCGTGGCACACGGCGCTGCGCACCGCGCCGCGCGACAAGACACAGGCGGCGTCTCTGGCGGCGGAGCGGGAGAGGTTTCTTGCGTTGGCCGAGCAGTTGCGCGCCGGGCAGGTGAAAAGCGCGACCGGACGCGCCATCGACAGCGTGATCTGCTTTGGCATCGGCGGCTCCGATCTCGGTCCGCGCCTGGTGACCGAAGCCCTGGGCCCGCAAAGCGGACCGCGACTGCGGTTTGCTTCCAATATCGATCCGGTCGATCTCGATTCGGCACTTGCCGGCGCGCAACCGGAAACGACGCTGCTGGTGGCGATCTCCAAGAGCTTCACCACGTTGGAAACGCTGGAGAACGTGCGCGCGGCGCTCGACTGGATCAAACGCACGCCCGGCATCGACCCGGCGCGGCAGTTGATGGCGATCACCAGCCAGCCCAAACGCGCGATCGAATTCGGCGTGCCGGCAGACCATGTCCTGACCTTTCCTGACTGGGTCGGCGGCCGTTACTCGGTGTGGTCGGCGTGCGGTTTTCCGGTTGCGCTGGCGCACGGTCGCGCGAAGTTCGAGGCGTTTCTCGCCGGCGCCGCCGAAATGGATGCGCACTTCGCAACTGCGCCGCTGGAAGACAACCTGCCCGTGCTGCTCGGACTGCTCGGCCTTTGGTACGTCAATTTCTGGGGCATCCGCACGCGCGCGGTGATGCCGTACGCGCAGCGGCTGCGTTATCTGCCGGGCTACCTGCAGCAACTGGAAATGGAAAGCAACGGCAAGGGTGTCGATCGCGACGCGCAGACGCTTGCGTATGACACGTCACCGGTCGTGTGGGGTGAAGTCGGCACCACCGCGCAGCACAGCGTGTTCCAGTTCCTGCATCAGGGCACGCATTTTTCGCCGGTCGATTTCGTCACCAGCGCAAGCTTCGCGGACTCGCCATCGCGGCGCGAGCGGCTGCTGTACATGAACGCGCAGGCGCAGGCCGATGCGCTGGCGTTTGGCGACCGCGTGCTCGGCGGGGCTCAGGCGAAGCCCGCCTATGCCGCGACGCGCGGAGGACGGCCGAGTTCCTTCATCACGGTCCCGCAGCTCGATGCGCGTTCGCTTGGCGCACTGCTCGCGCTGTACGAACACCGCACCTTCGTGCAGAGCGTGGTGTGGAACATCAACGCGTTCGACCAGTTCGGGGTCGAAATCGGCAAACAACTACTGACCCAGCGTCTCGCCCAATGAGCCAGAAGGTTCGCAAGGCCGTCTTCCCCGCCGCCGGTTTCGGCACGCGTTTCCTGCCCGCCACCAAGGCGATGCCGAAGGAGATGATGCCGGTGGTCGACAAACCGCTGATCCAGTACGCGGTCGAGGAGGCCGCCGCGGCCGGTATCGAACAGATGATCATCATCACCGGACGCAACAAGCGCGCGATCGAGGATCACTTCGATCGCAT
>Ga0209797_10001860_pt1 | contig 10636 bp, 11 predicted proteins | sample DOMMetBare3Fresh_2_FD_187472 | JGI IMG/M metagenome (GOLD analysis project Ga0209797, IMG submission 187472) | Wetland sediment microbial communities from St. Louis River estuary, USA, under dissolved organic matter induced mercury methylation -... | ecosystem: Environmental > Aquatic >...
TCGATCAGGATATGCCGCACGCGGACCTGCTCGGGTGTGACGTACTTGTTGGCTTCCACACGGTACTCGGCGAGCGCGACCTTCTCCAGCGCCGCGCGCTCGGGCCGCTGGCCGTCGATCTGCGCCAGGCGGGCTTCGGCAAGAACGCGTTCATGCGCCAGGCGAAGTTGCAGCACGACCCTCGGATCCTTATCCAGCTGTGCCTTCTCGGCCTCGGCCGCCAGCGCGCGCCGCATCGCCACGTCGGTCGCCAGCTGCGCCACGTTGCCGGGTTGCGACAGCAGTTGCGCTCGAGTCTCGGCAGGCAACCGCTGCACCGCGTCCGCGAGCACCTCGTCGGCGGTCACTGAAAGACCGCTGGGTGCGGTCACCATCACGGGGGGAGCGGCAAGCGCGGCAGCAAGGGGAGCAAGGCAGATCAAGATCAAGGCAAATGCGTGCGGCAGCATGTTCATGGGGTTGACGCGGATTGGTTCCGAAGGAACGCGGATGTAAGGTGAAATGGCAATTCTGACGCAAAATAACAAAGGGCGGGTTGCCCCGCCCTTTGCTCATGCTACTCGCTTGACTGCGCGAGTGTCTTGCCTAGTTCGTGAAGAAATCGCCGCGGACCGTCACACGCCCAGTCCACTTCGCGCCGAAGGTACCCGAAGTGCCGGCCGACACCGCCGGGTTAACCGCCTTCGAGAACTGTCGGACCAGCATCGGCAGGCCGAGGTTGTTGCCGGCGAAATTGTTATCCGCCGTCAGCAAGCCCCAACCATCGACCAAGCCACCCGGCAGTGTCAGGGTGAACCGCGTGACGTTGGCCTTCAGCGGTGAGTTCGGTGAGTTGATGCTGAGCACCGAGATCTCGCCGCACAGCGACGGCGCCGGAGCCGGTTGTCCCGGCGAAATCACGATCCCGCTGGACGATGGCGAGAGTTCCTCGCGGTTGTAGAACTTCACGCTGCTGACCTGCGTGCAGGCCTGCCAGGTATGACCGCCGTTGCTCGAGTTGCCCATCACGGTATTGCCGGCGGCGCTTCCATCGCTCAGCTTCGAACGATAGTAATCCGCTTGCGACAGGCTGTTGTCGTCGAAGTTCGTGACGAGCCTATCGGCTGGCGTGGTGGCCGAGTAATCGACCGCGACGTAGTAGCGCCGTGTCGGCTTCGAGACCACCCAGTCGGTCGAGGCGGAGATCGTCGGGTCCGACAGGTACTCGTTCGCGACAGACCGCACCGCAAGCGCGTCACTCAGGTCGGTGGCCTGTTCGATCGGGCTCGCAACAACGGACGTATACGGGGTCGACAGATCGGGCAGGTCATAGCTTGCGCCTGCAACGAGCCCGGCGATGAACAGCGGGTCGGCCGTGTAGGCGGTCACGTCCCCAGGAGCCAGCGCAACTGCCGTCTGCGGGAAGTAGGCGTGGTTGCCGGTGCCGCTCACTCCGGTCGTTACTTGCGCCTGGAGTGTGCTGCCTTCACCCGCCCATGTCGTCGTCTGCGGAACGTTGATGATCGTCCAGTTGGCGAACAGGCCGGTCGTCGGCAGCACGAGGCGCGTATCGAATCGCGTCAGGCTCTCGAGGACCGATGCCGTGCACGACGGCGAACCGGCGGTGTTGTGTTTGGTGACCGCGTAGATCGACGACGTCGACGACGACGACGGAATGTCGGCCATGTTCAGGATCTCGATATACCCTTCGCGCGTCTCGTTGGCCAGTTCGTCACCGGACAGGTCGACCGTGTTCAGGCGGCTCGTGATGAATTCCTGGTTGACGTTGGACGGCAGCGTGCACGATCTGTCCGACGTCGTCAGCTTCGACAGCCCGCTGGCGGCCTGGCTGATATTCGCCGTCCAGACGTCGCCCGGCGACATGAACAACTGGAAGTCGAAAACGTCGTCCGAGTTGGACGCACCGCGGAAACGGACCTTGACCGCCTTGCCGTTGACCTGATCGGTGTTGACGATGTTGAACAGCGTTGCGTTGCCGCCCTGCGTCGTGAAGTACGGCACGATCACGATATGACCGACGCCGTCATTATTGAACGACAGGAAATTAGACGAACCCAAGGGTTGTTGGGCGCTTGCTGCGCCTGCGATCCCACCCAGCGCCGCGGCAACACTCAAACAAATTAAGCGTTTCTTCATGGAGACTCCTTCTTTTGTCAAGATTGGTTGTGCGCACAACCGTAATTGGCAACACGTTGAGAAGCTAACACGACTGGAACAGAACGAACAACCGATTGATCAGTGAGACTCCGCAACCAGTTGCAGGAAAGCAACGACTAACTCAGGTTGGTTTCGATACTTGTCCTCCTCTAGTCGCGCTAGATTTTTTGGAACATCCACCACTGCCCATCCTCGCGTACCCAGGTCTCATCGAAATAGGTCGATGCCGGCTCCCTCGACCGTGCCGCTAACACGGGGCGGAACACGATCTTGACCCGTGCCGTGCATTGGTCGTCCTTGCAGGAAACTGCCGCGATCTCGACACTTTCCCAGACCACCCCGCCACCGAACTGGCTGGCAAAACGCTTTTGCTCGACCAGCGAACGATACGAGGGCGCCATGAAACTGTAGGCCTTATCCCAATCACCGGCGATGAGCGCAGCCCAGCGCGCCTGCGCCCGTTGCCTGACGCTTTCTTCCGGCGGCGACGTGCCAAGGGTGGCACACCCGGACGCAAGAGCCGCAATCAGCAACAAGAGCCATACGCCGCGTCCGGTAATCCCCTCGATCATTCCCAACTGCGCGCTTTCACGAACAAGATGAAAAGGTTTGCTGACCTATCCGGCGACCGGACTGTACTCCTACGCGCTCCACTACACAGCCAAAACGCAGGAAATTCTAGGTCGTCTCGCATTGATGCGCTATCAGCAAAATGCATTGTAGCCCTTACGGCTTACCGACTTCACGCGAAGGCGCCACATCGCGCTTCGCCGGCACCCCTTCCATCAACGCGCGAGGCAAAAGGTCGCGCTGCTCCTCGGCCAGAGATCGAATGCCGCGCATCCGCTCGCGCATCTCGATCGCGATTTCCTTCGCATCCTGCGGTGTCCGAACCACACGCGGCGTGATGACGATAAGCAGCTCCGTGCGATTGATGATTTGCGTCTGCGACCCGAAGAGCGCACCGATCACCGGAATGCGACTCAGGAACGGTAAGCCACTGCTGCCCGCCGTTGCGTTGTCCCGAATGAGACCACCAAGCACGAGGGCCTCGCCAGATCTGACCGCGACGCGGGTGCCGATCTGTCGCTGCAGGAACGCACGTTGGCCGGTGGCTGAGTCAATGGCGCCGACGTCGGTCACGGCCTGGCTGATGCTCATCGACACGACATCGCCCGAATTGACCGAGGGCGTCACGCTGAGCAGAACGCCCGTGTCCTTGTACTGGATGGAGGTCGTGACATTCCCGCCCGCCGTGACCGTCTCTGTCGACTGAATGGGTTGCTGATCACCGACCGAAATCGCGGCGGTGTGATTGTCGAGCACCATCAGCGAAGGGCTCGAGATGACTCGAATCAGGGAGCGGTCGGCCAGGGCGTTCAAGACGGCACGCACCTGCCCGACCGCGTTCGTCAAGGTGTACGAAAAGCCCGGCTGAATCGGGCCGATCGCGCCCTGCGTGTTGAGGTTGAGCTGGCCGGTGCCGCGGAGCCCGCTGCTGGTACGCGGCGTGTCGGTGAAATACCACTGCAGCCCATACTGCAGCTCATCGGTCAAGGTCACCTCGGCAATCGTCGCCTCGATCAGCACCTGGGTGGCGGGCGCGTCCAGCCGGCGCAGCGTGGACTCTATCTTGCGAAACTCCGCGGGCGGTGCATAGATGATGACGGCGTTGTTGAGGTCGTCGCCGACGATGCGCACATTGGACGCCAGCGTGACGGACGTGACGCCCCCGCCCGTGCCGCCGCGCGCGCCTGGCTGCTGGGCACCGGTCAGTCCCAACGCGGCCGCACCGCCGCCCAATGATGAAGCTGACGGCAATGCGGAGGATTGTGCGCCTGAGCGAGCGGACGGCGCGCTCATGCCCGTGACTGATCGCAGCCCGGGCGCGACGCCCGAATCGCCCGCGCCGGCCGCTCCGGTGCCGCCGCCGCCAAAGATGCCGTTCAGAACACTCGCCAGATGCTGAGCGGAGCCGTTCTGCACGGGGTAGACGAACAGCCTCGACTCGGCGTCGGTGTCGCTCGGCCGGTCGAGGCGTTCAATCCACTTCTTCACTTCGTCGAGGTACTCAGCCCGCGGCGTGATGACGAGCAGGCTGTTGAGACGCTCGAGTGGAATCACGCGCAAAGCGCCCAGCAGCGGTTGACGCGCCAGCGCCGTGGGCGCGGCCGCTGCGCCGGCAGCCGCACCGGGCGCAGAGGGTGCGGCAGTGTCGCCGGAGGGACTCACCGCGCGCAGCGCAGCGTCGATATCCCGCACCGATGCGTACTGCAACGGGAACACGCCGACCGACATGCCCTTGAGCAGATCCACGTCGAACGTGCGGACGATTTCGAGCCAACCTTCGATCTGGTTGCGCGAGCCCGCCAGAATGAGCAGGTTGCGCACCGTATCGACACGCATGAATGCCTCGGGTCGCGCAATCGGCCGCAGGATCTCGGCCATTTCCGCAGCGCCGACGAACTTCAGCGGCACGATCACCGTGCCGAACCCGGGAGGCAGCGGTACCTGTTCAATCCGCTTCGGCGCAGGCACGACACCTCGCAGCGCATCCGGCGGTCCGACATGAAACACGCCGGCTCCGTCTTGCGCCATCAGCAGACCGTTGGCCTGCAGAACAGCCTCAAGAACGGAAAGCGCCTGATTGGCAGGAATCGGGGCCGCCGTGGACACGGTGACGGTTCCCGCGATCGGCTGGTGCAGCACATAGGTCAACCCGAGCAGTTCGCCGAGTACGACGTGAACCACTTCGCGCACGGGTGCTTGCTCGAACTTGAATGAAACGTCCTGCGCCGTTGCCGCAGGCGCAGCGCGTGGTGGTGCGGGCGCGAGCACCTCGTCGGTGCCGCGGAAGATGCGCGGTTTTGCCGTCCGGCCCGCCTCGGATTCCGGCGATGTCGCCTCCGCCGTGTTCGCGCGCGCGGCATTTTGCGCTGCAGATTTCGACAGGCCTCGCTTGTCCACCGTTGCGTGGTCGGTCCCGACTGAAGTATCGGTACTGCCCCGATCCGCCGCCGTGCCCGGGACTCCCTTTTCCGCAGAGGACGAGGTCGAGATTGATTCGGCCGCATTGCGTTCCGGCGCCGGCGGTGCAACCGCGCAGCCGCTGATCAACAGCGCGATGAGACCCGTGGCGGTCGCGAGGCAGCCTCGCACAGAGGTTCGCTTCACCCTGTCATTCCTTGGTCGGCGGCATTCCGCGCTGCGCGCGTACAGCGTTCCACCGGTCGGCCATTGCGCGCACCCTTTGATTACGCTGTTCCTCGCTCTCGACGTTCCTCGCCGCCGCTCGGCCTCGACCTGCCGGCCGCGCGGGCGCGGCGCTGGCAGACGGCACGGCAACGGGCGTCTCAACGCGCTTGTCCCCCGGTGCCGCCGCGGCCGCAGCATCGGTGATCATCGCCATCTGCAAATGCCGCCGCTCGCCTCGGCTATCCACCAGCGTGGCGCCTCGCCCGTCCTCGCCTGCGACGGTCCAATCGCCGATCTTCCCGCCGTACGGAACGCGCTGAACCTTGCCACCGAAATTGACGACGGTACCGCCGCGACTGCCCGCGCCATACAGGCCAAGCAGGCGCACGTCCTTCAGCGGGTCGATCACCGGCTTGTCCCCTCCCCCCGCTGCATCGCGGGGGGCAGGACGCCGCGTTGACGCGAACAGCGGACGCTCGACGGTTTCGCGATACTGCGAGACGTCGGCCGCTGGTGCGCCCGTCGCCGCAACGAAGTCGCCGAGGAGCGGTTTGATTGGCGCGGGCTCGGCCCAGCGGAACTGCTGTGGGTCGTGCCAAAGAAAAACGAGTCCCGCTGCCAGGAGCAGGTTGGCTGCAGCAGCAAGGCCAAGGACGTTTGCTTTCACGATTGCAGTCGCAGTACCGCCACCGTGAGACGGCAGGAAATGACGGGCGACCCGTCTTCGCCAGAACGCCCGATGGGCTGCAGGACAAGGCCTTCGACCGCGATCGCTGGCACCTCCGCCTGCAGCGCAGCCAATGCGACCTGCAGCGCACTCAAAGGCCCCTCGGCCTGAACCGCGGCGCTCACGCGATCGAATCCTGCTTCACTGCGGGTGGCCAGGACCTGGCTGCTGGTGACCGCAAGACCTGCTGCTTCAAGGCCACGGCGCGCAACCTGTTGCAGGTCATTGCCGACCTGCGCCGCATCGCGAGTCGCCGGATGGCCCAGACGCGCCAACGCGGCACGCGCATCTTTGAGGCTCTGATCAAGCTGAGCGCCGGCATCGCGCAAGCCAAGTACCCGCGCGAACCTGGGCTCGATCTGAGCGAGCGTGCCTTGAGCCCAAAGGTGCTTGAGCACGAAGTACTGTCCAGCCAGCAACAGGATGAAAAGGACGGCCGCCAACGTAACGGCGACCGATACCTGCGCCCGACGCTGCAACAAGGTCATGACGACTTGGGCCCCGCGCCGAGGTTGAATTCGATGGTGAAGCTTTCCTTGCCGCCGGCTTGCGCACGCGCGATCCCCCCCGGCGCCCTGACGTCGCGGAACGCGCTGTTCGCGCCCAGCGTCTGCAGCAGTTGGGCCGCGTTGTCCGCCTGACCGGACAGTCGCACGGTGCTGCCGCTGATCTCGAGGCGAGACAACACGGCATCGTCCGGCAACCGCCGCGTGATCTCGTCGAGCAGTGCAACGACATCATGGCGATCCTGCCCAGCGGTGGTAAGCAGGCGCGCCTGCTCACCGAGCTTGGCGATCTCGTCGCGCATCCGTGTCTGCGGCTGCACCTTTCGCTGCAGATCGTCGAACTTGCTCGTCGCCTCGATCGCCAGCTGACGTGACTGCAGTGGGGGCGTTATCGCGAGCGCAACCACCTGAATCGCTGCCAGTGCAAGCAGAAGCAACAGAAGCCGGCGCGTCTTGTGCGCCTGCGCCGACCGCGACGACTCGCCATACCCCGGCATGACGATCGGCCGGGCGCCGTCGGCCCAGATCTCGGGCGCGAGCCCTTCCAACTTCTTGCGCTGCGCGGCAAGCTGTTCGTCGACCAGCTTGCGCGACGTGAGTGCGATGTCGACGCGCACGCGCTCGCGATCGCTGCGATCGGCAACAAACCCCCAGAGCAGATCCTGCTCGGCAAAAGGGCTGGCCGCATGCGCGTCCAGCGACGCCGCTTGTTGCACTTCATTGTTCGAAAGGCTCGGCAGCAGCAGCGAACGCCGCAGCAGCGAATCTTCGGCGAGTGCCAGCGCCGTGAATCGAGCATCGACTGCGCCATCAATTCGGTTGGCCGATGCGCCGCGCCGGGTGGACTCGCTGCCGTCAGCATGAATGACGCGCACTGCGTCGTCGGGCGTCAGCCAACTGAACACGGGCCACTGCAATGCTTCGGCCCAGCCGTCGCGCAAATATGGAACGACGGCCGCAAGATCGACGCCAAAGAACCGGAAATTGTTACGTGTCAGGGACGCCGTCATCGAGCTACTGTGCTGCATCGGCCTCGACGACGCGCTCTGTCCAAAGCGTCATCCAAGGGACACCGTCCTGCCATGACGAGACGTCAACAACTTTACGAGTCACCAGATAAGCTCCGCTGGACAGTCTCATTGCTGCTTCCACCAGGAAGCGTGACGACGGAATCTGGGCAACGTAGGCCGCTGGAAACCGCGTCGAATCCGCCAGTAATCCGCTCGCATCGCGCGCTTTTGCATATTCGATCGCGAGAGCTTCGTTACCTCCCGCAAGCACCCGTAAAACCGGCAGCGGTGCAGATGCTGGACTAACGCGTCCGCTGCCTCTCTGGTGTACGGTAACGAGGCGGCGCAGCTTAACATAGAGATCAAAGTCGATCCCCAGGACTTGGAGTAGATCCTCGGGCGCTTCAAAGGCGCCGCCGCGCGTGCGGAACGCAGATTGCGCCGCGATGTAAGCAGCGTTTTCTGCACCGAATGGGCGCGGCTGATCATCGGGATCGCGCCAATCGAGAATGCGCTGCGCCAGTGCCACCGCTTGTCCGCGTTCGATGCCACCGGCCACAGTGATCAGGTCCGTCAACAACGGTTCCTGCGCCGCATTCAGATCGATCAACCCGGCGAGCGGCACCACCTCGATGCGGATCACTTGACCTTCGATGTTCGCCTCATAACGCCGCAGTGCGCTTTCTCGCTCGCGCGCCGCCGCAAGCGCGCGCACCGCGAGGACGATGCCCCCATCGGTCAACGCGCCCGCGGCGCTGACCTCCCTGAACGATGAAACCGCACGGACCTCGCCGCGGACGGCGTAGACGGCGCCGGTGACCGTAATGGTGAGGGCGGCCACCATCCAGAGCACCGCAATCAACGCCAGGCCCGTTTGCCGTTTACGTCGCGCTTGACAGTGGCGTTGCCGTGACATTCGCTTCTCAGAACGGGCCGATCACCGGACCCGACCCACTCCCGGTTCGCGAGGGTATGCCGGGCCCCACGGCGGGAATCACGTTGACGACGATCTCGGGCCATATGCCCGTGCGGGTTCTCGCCTGCACGCCAATGCGCCGCGGCAGGCGATCCGCAGATGGCCAGCCGGAGGACCACGCTGCGTCCCCCTGCGTGCTGTCCTGGTATCGAAACGTCACATCTGTAACGGCAGCGACCATCACGCGCGACTGCCCCGGCCCACTTTCCAGCGGCGCATCGAAGTTTGTCAACGGCGCAAATTCCAGCACCAGCGCCCCCGGCTGGCCGCTCTCACCCGGCGCGACAAACAGGCGGAAGCGATACAGGCCGCCGGCCCCGTGTCGCGCCGGCATGACACCGATCCACTGCAATTCGTCGCCGCTCCCGGAAAATGCGACCTGCCTCGGACCCCCCGGCGCAGAGCGCGTCGCGCGCGGTGCCATTGCCCCGAGAACGGTGCGCAGGAACTGCTCGGTGACGCGAAAGTCTTCGTCGCGGCGGATGCGGTCATCGATGCGTGTTTCAGTTTGCGCGAAGGAGCGCATCGCCGTCACCAATCCCAGCATGACAAGTGACAACAACGCCATTGCCACCAGCAATTCGACCAACGTGAAACCTCGGCCTGAGTGGAGTTCGTTCATCGCGGGTTCGCCTGTGTGCCCTCGGCTTGCTGCGGTCGCAGGCTGGCGAGCGCGATGTGTCGTTCGCGCAGCCCATCGAACCACGTCACATCGACCTGTACGCGGTGTAAGGGAATGAGCTGTCCCCCGGCAGCGTCGTAGGGCGAACTGGCGACCGACCAGCGGAAGGCCTCCCACGTGCCCGATTCGTTCCAGCCGCCAGGCGGAACCGAGTCGCGCATCTCCAGCAGTGATTCAGCGACGACGACGGCTTGCGCATAGTGCGATGTGTCGCCGACCGCGCGCACGCCACCACCGATCGCCCGATAGAGCACGCCCAGCGCCATCGCCATGATGGCCAGCGCGACCACGACTTCGAGCAAGGTAAAACCGCGCAAGTGACGGCGACTCATGGCGAAAGGCTGCGCAGCGTGACGCGGCCATCGAGCCAATCGGCCTGAAGTCGCACGCCCGTGCCGGAGGCTCGAACGATCTCGACGCTGCCGCCGGTCGCGTTGCCGCCCGGGTAGAAGCGAATGCGCGCCACGCGATCGGCAAACTCGATGTCTGCCGCGGTGACCCGGACTTCCAGGCCTTGCGGGAGCGTGCGCGGCGGACGGCCTTCAACACCGTACCGGCGTTGGTTCAGGTCGACGCTGAAGGCGACGTCGCGACCACTCGCCATCGCGATCTGACGTGCGGCGGAAAGATCCGCCGTCATCGTTCTGACCGTGTCGCGATACTCGGATGATTCGCGATATCGCTGATAAGCGATGGGCGTCATGGCCAGCAGCAGTCCCGCGATGGCCAGCACAACCACCAACTCGAACAATGTGAAGCCGCGCCCGTTGTGCATGTGCTCAGCAGAGCAAAGCGCGGCGGGTGATGCTGCGTTGGCAGCGACTATCTTGTGTTGCGGACGTCAGCGTTCTCCCCCTCGCCACCCGGCGCACCGTCGGCACCCAGGGTGAGGATCTCCGGCTCGCCCTTCGGCCCGGGATTGGCGTACTTGTAGGAGCGTCCCCAAGGATCAAGCGGGACAGAGCTTGATTTCAGATACGGACCATTCCATCCGGTCGCATTCACGGGTTTGCGGATCAGCGCATCCAGACCTTCTTCGTTGGTCGGAAAGCGCCCCACATCAAGCTTGAAGAGTTCAAGGCTCTTCTCCAGATCCGCAATCTGGACGGCCGCCGTCTTCGTCTTCGCGCCGCCCAGTTGTCCAAGAAAGCGCGGTCCCACCAGGCCGATCAGCAGGCCAAGAATGGCGAGGACCACCAGAAGTTCGATCAGGGTGAATCCGAACACGCCACGCGCGCGCGGTCGATTCGTCGTCTTCATCGCAACCTCTTCGCTGTGCGCCGTCGGCGCCGGCAATCAGCAACGCGCGACGCGTTGGTTTGGTGCACGTCGATGCGTGTGCATCCAACGCCCGATTGTGGAAATATTTTGAAGTGTGTTGGC
>Ga0209797_10001861_pt1 | contig 10635 bp, 11 predicted proteins | sample DOMMetBare3Fresh_2_FD_187472 | JGI IMG/M metagenome (GOLD analysis project Ga0209797, IMG submission 187472) | Wetland sediment microbial communities from St. Louis River estuary, USA, under dissolved organic matter induced mercury methylation -... | ecosystem: Environmental > Aquatic >...
CATTGCTCAGTTTCTTTTCTACTGAAATTAGAAAACCCTTGAGGTATTCCAGGTCTTTTTGCAATTGTTGTTTTTGAAGTGAAACATCCAGTACTGTAGTTGTTTCAATATAAAATTTATCTTTTTGTACGACTACTGTTATACTATTGGCTACTGATGCGTTTGTATATGAAACAGTTTCAGCGTTTACCTGTTTTAATAATATGTTTTCTATCGATGTGTAATTGTTTTTTTCTTCTGTCTCTATATAAAGCCGGATTGTATCTTTCGGTTTTAATTGATTTTTATTCCGGGTATCACGGATAGCAGTAATCACTTCTTTTAGTAAAACAGCTTTCTCCAGAATATTTTTATCAGAAGTTTTGGTTGCATCATATTGTTTTACTGTCAGGTCGTCTGTTCTTTCTTTCAGCTGATGATAAATTTCTTCTGTTATAAATGGCATAAACGGATGCAGCAACTGCATCAGTTGTTCAAAGAAACCAACTGTCTTCTCATATACAACTTTGTCTATCGGTTGTTCAAAACCAGGTTTTATCCATTCTAAATACCAGCTGCAAAAATCATCCCAGATAAGGGAGTAAATTGTTTTCAAAGATTCACTCAACCTGAAATCTTTAAACTGAATATCCAGTTCTGTTCTTACTTCATTCAACCGATTTTCAAACCACTGGATAGCGAAATCATTTGAAGTGGCCTGGCTACCGACTCTCGACTCCCAACTGCGGACTAATTTCAACGCATTCCACATTTTATTTATAAAAAACTTTCCCTGTTCATTACTGGCCTGGTCCCACATCAGATCATTTCCTGCAGGTGATGCAATCATAATACCGAACCGAACAGCATCAGCACCTTCATCTTCTATCATTTTTAATAAGTCTGGTGAATTGCCGAGACTTTTACTCATTTTTCTTCCTTGTTTATCTCGAACAATGCCTGTAAAATAAACTTCATTGAATGGTTTCTGCTCCATATACTCATATCCAGCCATTATCATTCTTGCTACCCAGAAAAAGATAATCTCCGGGGCAGTTACTAATGTATTGGTTGGGTAGTAGTACTGTATATCTTTATTACCCGGATTACTATATCCTTTAAAAACTTCAAACGGCCAAAGCCAACTGGAGAACCAGGTGTCGAGGCAATCTTCATCCTGACGAATATCATTTATGGTCAGAGTTGAATTATGTTTTAATTGAAATTTTTTTAAGGCATCTTCTTTGGTTGCGGCTACTACAAAACTATCATCAGGTCCGTACCAGGCAGGTATTTGGTGGCCCCACCACAATTGACGGCTGATGCACCAGTCTTTAATATTCTCCATCCAGTGCCGGTAGAGATTTTTGAATTTAGCAGGGTAAAATTTTATTTCTTCATCCAAAACAGATGATAGTGCCGATCCGGTAATTTTTTTCATATCAACCCACCACTGCAATGAGAGCCTTGGCTCTACCACTACATCAGTTCTTTCACTATAACCTACTTCACTTGTATAATCTTCGGTTTTAAAGAGAAACCCTTTTTCTTCCAGTTCTTTTACAATTTTTTTTCGGGCAGCAAAGCGATCTTCACCAATATAAATCTTTGCTTCATTATTAAGCGTTCCATCTTCATTAAAAATATCAACCACTTCAAGATTATGCTTTTGACCCAGCTGATTATCGTTCATGTCATGTGCCGGTGTTACTTTCAGAGCACCAGTTCCAAAATCCATAGTCACATAATCATCTGTAATAATTGGTATTCTCCGGTTTATTAAAGGAACAAAAGCAAATTTTCCATGCAGGTGTTTATATCTTTCATCATCCGGATGCACACAAATAGCTGTGTCGCCCATTATTGTTTCGGGGCGAACCGTAGCAATAACAATACTATTATCACCTTCAACATCCAATTTATATTTTAAATGATAAAGTTTTTGTTGTGTTTGCTTGCGGATAACTTCCTCATCACTTAATGCAGTTTTTGCTTTTGGATCCCAGTTGATCATCCTTTTTCCGCGGTAAATGAATCCTTTATTATACAGGTCAATAAAAACGCTGATAACAGATTCATAATAATCAGGATCCATCGTGAAAGACGTTCTTTCCCAGTCAAGACTGCAGCCCATTTTTTTCAACTGCTGTAAAATAATTCCTCCGTAAAGTTCTTTCCATTCCCATGCATATTTTAAAAAATCTTCCCTGCTGAGAGATGATTTGGCAATGCCTCTTTCCCTCAGCATCTGAACCACTTTTGCTTCAGTGGCAATAGAAGCATGATCTGTACCCGGCACCCAGCAGGCATTTTTTCCCTGCATTCTTGCCCGCCGTATCAGAATATCCTGTATTGTATTATTGAGACAATGACCCATATGTAACACACCTGTTACATTGGGAGGTGGTATAACAATGGTATAAGGTTCCCGATTGTCCGGCTCGCTATGAAAATAGTTTTTATCCAGCCAATGCTGGTACCATTTCTGTTCTGCAGCCTGATGTTCAAAATTTTTGCTCAACTCCATACTACGTTCCATACTGTTTTTAAATTAAGCATTGGCGATAAGGCTTAGTAAGACACAGTAAGGCCGCAAATTTACCGGGTTTTATGTAGATAGCGAAAGATGGAGTTTTTATAAAATGATTACTGAGGAGGATTCATTCTTTTTCTTACTTCTTCACAAATGTATTGCCGGCCATTGTGTACTTCAAGTATTCCATGAGTTATTTCTTCCAATGAAGAGGTTTTGGTTAAATAACCCCAGCCACCCAGTTCCAGTATCCTGGTGGCATACTTTGGCAGATTGTTTACTGAGAGTCCGAGTATTCTGACATCAGGCATTAGCTGTATTACTTTTTCAGTAAGTTGAAGTCCATTCATCGGCGACATATTTATATCTACAAGCATAATATCCGGTGCAAGTTTTTGGATATACTCTAAAGCTTCTTCACCATTGTTAAAGTCAGCAATTATTTCAAATTTTGGATTATTTTCCAATAGCATTTTCCAGGACTCACGGACGATTTTATGATCGTCTACAAGCATGATACGGATTGGGTTATTTTTCATTTCTTTCAGTTGATAATTAATAATTTTTGTTTCTCCGGTTCATAATTCGTCAGATTCTATGCGCAAAGGCGACAGCAATTTTCTGAATTAGAACTGCATATTAAGTAATTAGTAAAGAACTGAAATTCAATTAGATAGGGTTGATTTTGAATAAAATAATGATAGTCAGGCAATTGTAAATAGTAAAAATACTGAAAATCTAAAGTAGTATTACTTATTAAAAGTACCAAGAAAAAATACGGTTATTTTAAAAATTTAGGTGTATTCACCTGATCTTGATTTCCCTCTCAGAAAATTCAAGCTGGCTAATTAAAATTATCTTTGCGGATTATTGGCTTTGATCAACATTTTGATGATTTGTAAACTGAAAAAATAATATGAAAAGAGAATTGACATCATGGTATAGTCCATCATTAAATAAAGAAATGCCTATTGCTACATATGGTGATTACGGTTTTGCTTTGTTGCTGGTTCCAACTGCTGCAGCTGATTATCTGGAATATGAAAGGTTTGAATTAATGAATCACCTTGCACCGTTTGTGAATCAAGGAAGAGTGAAAGTATTTTCTATTGATAGTATCAATAATGAAAGCTGGTTGAATAATAATGCTGATCCAAGATATAAATCAATAAGGCATCAGCAATGGAATGATTATGTGTTCAACGAAGTGGTTCCATTCATCAGGAATAGTACAAGCGGAGTAACTCCTGTTATTACCTGCGGAGCATCGTTTGGTGCGCTGCACAGTATGAATTTATTTTTGAAACGCCCCGATATTATTAATGGTGTTATTGCTATGAGTGGTGTATACGATCTTACAGAATATACAAAAGGACACTACGATGATGATGTGTATTTTAACAGCCCTATACATTTTATGCCAAACCTGACAGATCACTCTTTACTGGAACAGATAAGAAGAAGCAACAATATTCATATTGTAACCGGAAGCGGATCGTATGAAGATCCAAATAGTAGCGGAAGATTTGCTAAAATATTGTACGACAAAGGTATCAATTATGAATTGGATGTTTGGGGACAGGAATGGCCTCATGACTGGAATACCTGGAGGGCCATGCTTCCTCATTATATTGGGTCACGGTTTTAGCCTTTATGTAAATTTTTTGAAAACGGCATCTTCTACAAAAGTAATTTATGTGGAAGATGCTTTTTTTATTGGTCCTTTTTCCCAATGTAATTTTCGGCCAAAGCCAGGAATCAATTTATGCATTTATAAAAAGCAGACCTGATGGCATGGGCCGTCCGGTTAAGATGCCAGAAAGATCATACAATAGTAATTATGACTTAGATGGTTCTGTCAACTATAAAATAAAGCAACGGATATTTATAATAAGTTCAGATTCTATATATCATCTTGTTTACCGGGATTACCGATATACGAGGGATTCTTTGAATCAATTTATCTTCCCGGATAATGATTCATCCTGGTATAAGCAGATGTTCCGGTATCTCACAGATTCGCTTCCGGTAATTGATTTTTCCAAATACGAACTCGTATTATATTCAGCCTGCGGGCAATGCCTGGCTTTTTGTCTTCACCATGGAAAAGACCATGAATCATGTCACCGTAATGCCTGTCATTTTCTGGATGCCTGGTATATTAGAGATAAAGAGATAGCATTAATTACAAAAAATTAATCAGTAATTAATTTACCAAGTTGCTTTACAAAATCTTTACGGTCAATCATCCTGGCCCCAAGGCTTTCCAGGTATTCTGTATAAACCTGGCAATCGATTAGACAGGTACCTTCATCCTTTAATAGTTGTACATATTTTATAAAAGCAAATTTTGAAGCATTACTTATTATACTGAACATACTTTCTCCAAAAAAAACTTTGCCAAGCCTGATGCCATATAACCCGCCAACTAATTTATCGTCTTTCCAGACTTCTGCACTATGGGCATAGCCTAGTTTGTGAAGTTTGCAAAACGCTTTTTCTACTTCATCTGTTATCCAGGTACCATCTTGACCGGGCCGTTTTGTTTTTTTACAATAATGAATGACTTGTGAAAATGCTTTATTTGTGGTAAAGCCAAATTCGTTTCTCTTTAGTAACGGTTTGATGCTTTTACTGATTTTTAATTCGTCGGGGAATAGAACAAATCTTGGGTCAGGGCTCCACCACAAAACAGTATCTCCTTCATACCAAGGAAAGATGCCACTGCGGTAAGCCAATAAAAGCCTCTCCGGAGAAAGATCGCCACCCATAGCTAATAAACCATCAGGCTCAGCAAAGTGAACGGGTGGAAAATTCAATTCTGTATCAAGGGCAAAAAGGGGCATTTCTTTATTAGAGGGCTACGTTGCAATTACTTCAACAGTAGCATTGATTCCTCTTTCTGTTATTGCATCGCATTGCGGTTTCAGGTCATCATAACTGCCATTCTTAACAGCGTATTTGCCCTGAAAGTGTATTATGTAAGAACATTGTTCAGCCTGCTCATGTGTATGTCCACATACCTCCATTAGTGTTTCAATAACCCATTCAAATGTGTTCACCTCATCATTCCAGACAATCAGGTTGCAAGTGCTTTCTGTTAGTGTCAACACATCAATCTCTTCAAGATTGCTGGTAAGAATATCGTTATTTGGAAGTTGCATACTGTACAAAAGTATAAAATATTCTGGCTTTAAGACAATCGTAAATCTACATTTAAGTTTTGTAATTTTAGTTAAATATTACTTATGGAAAGAGTCATAGGATTAGGAGGGCCATTTATAAAAGCAAAGGATCCTGCAGCCCTTGCTGCCTGGTATGAAAAGCATTTAGGGATACATTTTAATGGAAATACTTATACAGATTGGCAGTTTACAACTAAAGAGGGAAAAAAAATGCCCGGGTATAATGTGTTATCTTTTTTTGGAGAGGATTCTACTTATTTTGCCCCTAGCGAAAAACAGGTAATGATAAATTTTATTGTAAAAGATCTTATTGGTTTGATCAAAACTTTAAAAAAAGAAGGGGTTGAAATTGCCGGCGAACCGATAGAAGAAGTATATGGAAATTTCGGGTGGATACTTGACCCTGAAGGGAATAAAATCGAATTATGGGAACCCCCCGGCGAATAATTAAAAAAGCCCTTCTCGTTTGATTTGAGATGGGCTTTGAGTGGGAGTTGACGGGTTCGAACCGCCGACCCTCTGCTTGTAAGGCAGATGCTCTGAACCAGCTGAGCTAAACTCCCTTTTTGGGACGGCAAAGATAGGGGTGAAGGGCTTTTCAGACAAAATAATTTTAACCTATTTACACTTCGATTTCACTGTATGGCAACCACTTATTGCGAATTTGTAGAAAAGGCAGGAAAAGATACTGTTCACCGCCATTACCATGATACTGAATATGGTTTCCCGATTGATAATGACAACCTGCTGTTTGCAAGATTAATACTGGAAATAAACCAGGCCGGGCTGAGTTGGGAAACCATCCTGAAAAAGAAAGAAAACTTCTTCAGAGCTTTTGATGATTTTAATATTGATAAAGTAGCCCGTTATTCTGATAAGAAGAAAGAAAAACTGATGCAGGATGCAGGCATAATCCGTAACCGGTTAAAGATTGAAGCCGCAATTCATAATGCAAAAGCTATAAAATCAATTCAGAAAGAATCTGGCTCCTTTAAGAAATGGTTGGACAGTCATCACCCAAAAACAAAAGATCAATGGGTGAAATTATTTAAAGGAACATTTCGTTTTACCGGAGGCGAAATTGTGAATGAGTTTTTAATGAGTACCGGTTATTTACCCGGGGCACATACCGGCACCTGTCCTGTTTATAAAAAAATTATGAAAAAAAAGCCGAAGTGGGCTGTTAATAAAATCGGTTGAATTTATTAATTGGGATTTACTTCCGGCAGGCGATAATGTTGTCCATCTAAAACAAATAATTCATCTATTTCAAATGTCCAGAATTTAAAGAGAGGCGATTTCTTCAGAATTTTTTCTACTTCTTTTTTGCTTTCTGCATTCATTGTAATCCATGACCGTTGTGTTTCCATGCTTACTGCATAATGGTCAATCGTTCCTTTATTGATGAGGAAGTTGATATAGGTGCGGTGAGGAGGTACTAATTCCATAAACTCGTCACTCATTTCGAAATGTATGGTCGCTAAGTATTTCTGCATCTCTAATAATGACAAATTAAAAGTAGGAAAGTTGCACCAGAAAGTAAGAATGTTGAAAACTAAAAAAATTGTGGAACGTACTGGGCTCGAACCAGTGACCCCTACTCTGTCAAAGTAGTGCTCTGAACCAACTGAGCTAACGTTCCTTTTCTTAAAAGAGCTTCAATTTAAATTTTCCAATCCACAATTTCATTTACCCATTCCTTACGGGAGGGAGTAGCAATCTTTATATAATTATCTGTATATCCTTCAATCATTCCATTTTTATCCTGTCCTTCAAATAATACTTTCCTGTTCTGCCCGGAATGCTGTTCAGTAAAGTATTGCATTTTCATATAAGAGAGATTACGTAGTGTTTTGTTTCTTTCATTTCTGATGTTGATTGGGACAACTGGCTTTAATGTCAGGGCATGTGTATTGTCCCTTTCTGAATAAGTGAATACATGTAAATAAGAGATATCCAATGAATGAAGAAAGTCAAAGGTTTCTTTAAAATCTTCATCCGTTTCTCCCGGAAAACCAACAATTACATCTACACCAATTGCACAATGCGGCATTAGTTTTTTAATCAATGCCACACGTTCGGCATACAATTCTTTTTTATACCGGCGGCGCATTAATCCCAGTATCTTATTACTTCCACTTTGTAATGGGATATGAAAATGCGGCATGAACTTATTGCTGGTGGCTACAAATTGAATTATCTCATTTGTCAGCAGGTTGGGTTCAATCGATGAAATACGATAACGTTGAATACCTTCTACTTTTTCAAGTTCCTTGATAAGCGAAAAGAAATTTTCATTTTGTTCTTTCGGAGTCTTCGTAACCCCCTCTCCATAAATGGAGAGGGAAGGGGTGAGGAAATCTCCTAAATTAACTCCCGTCAACACAATTTCTTTTACGCCATGCCTGGCTAAATGTTCAGCGTTCTTTATCACATTTTCTATACTATCACTCCTGCTTTTTCCTCTTGCCATCGGGATGGTACAGAAAGAACAATTATAATCACAGCCATCCTGCACTTTCAGGAAAGTCCTTGTCCGGTCGTTAACGGAATAAGATGAATGAAAATCGGAAACTTCTTCAATATCACAACTGCAGATTTTTGCAGAATCGCCTTTAGTCAGTTCCCGGATATGTTGAACGATATTGAATTTTTCAGCGGCTCCCAGTATCAAATTCACACCGGGTATTTCAGCTATTTCCTTTGGTTTTAATTGAGCATAACAACCTGTAATGACTACGAGGCTTTCAGGAGCTTTTCGCTGAATACGGCGCACAAGCTGGCGGCATTCTTTATCAGCATTATCAGTTACTGAACAGGTATTGATAACATACACATCAGCCAAGTCATCAAACCCACGTTTCTCAAAACCTTCGTTCTCCAGCATGCGGGATAGAGAAGATGTTTCGGAGAAATTGAGCTTACAACCGAGAGTATGAAACGCCACTGTTCTTGATGCTGCCATAGAGCCTGCAAATATAAACTTCAGGCTGCAGTAATAATTTGATTTCGCTGATTTTTTAATTTCAGGTATTTTTAGACAAATGTTTGAATGTGAATAAGAAATGGATGCCATATGTCCTTGTTTTAGTGCTGGCTATTGCTTTATTGGTTATTAAACAATATAAAAAAAGTGATGAACCTGTACCTAAGCCGAGGGTAACAAATAATGACAGGCCAAAAGACCCGGCAACTAATCCTACCAACAGGGACAAAGGTTTTGACCGTCGTACTGCTTTGCTGGAATACAGTAATCATGCAAAATGCAGGATGAAGTGCCGTAAAATTTCACAGTCAGAAGTGGAAGAAATAATGAGGGAAGGGGAAATCAATTATAATAAAAGTGATTTGCAAAATGCGAGGTGCCCCCGGTATGCAGTGGAAGGAGTTACACATGACAATCAACGGGTAAGAATTGTATATGCACAATGCAATAATTCAACAACAGTTGTTACAGTAATTGATTTGGAAACAGATTATTCTTGTCATTGCCCCGGAGATGATGATAAATACAAAAAACGAAACTGATGAAGGTATTGCTGAAGCCGATTCAATGGATATATAGTATTTATGCTTTCATAACATTTATAGGTATAATGTTATTACTTTTTCCATTTGCAATCATTGCTGGTTTTTTTGGGCGCATCAGGGGGGGGACTATGATGATAAGGCTATGTATGTTGTGGGCTGATTTGTGGTTTCCTTTAATTTTTATCTGGCATAAAAGAATTTATGAAAGCCCTCATGATAAAAAGAAGCCATACATTTTTGTCAGCAATCATATTTCTTACCTTGATGCAGCTATTGTAGTTAAAGCATATCGCCAGCCTTTCAGGCCCTTAGGTAAAATAGAATTGAGTAAAGTACCAGTATTTGGTTTTATTTACAGAAATGCTATCGTTACTGTAGACAGAAGTAATCCCGAGAACCGTGCAGATAGTGTGAAAATTTTAAAATCACTAATTAACAGGGGTATTTCTGTTATGGTTTTTCCTGAAGGCACATTTAATATGGGAACAAAACCATTAAAAGAATTCTATGACGGAGCTTTCCGGGTTGCTATTGAAACGCAGACGCCAATTAAACCGGTTTTATTTCTGGATGCTTACCGCAGGATGCATTACAAGAGCCTTTTTTCATTGACACCGGGCCAAAGCCGAATTGTATATCTGGATGAAATACCCGTTTCATCTTATACAATGGCTGATATCGGCCGCTTAAAAGATGATGTTTATAATATTATGGAAAAGAAGTTGATTGAGTATGGCGCTGCGTGGAGGCAAGAACAGGCTACATAAAAAACACCGGGCAAGGCCCGGTGTTTTAGATAAAAGTTTAATGACAATATGTTTATTGTTTTATTATTTTACTAAATGTGCCATCTGCTAACCTAAGAATATACATGCCGGCGGGTAAAGTACTGATGTCAACCATTTGCTGGTAAGCAGTTATGATAAATTGTTTTACTTTATTATTCTTCAAATCACTGATGCTTGCAGAAGTATTAAACAAATTTTTATCAGTTACATTCAGCATGATGGTCTTCTCTGCCGGGTTTGGATAGATGCTTACAGAATTATTTTGTTTAACAGTTAACCGAATGATATTGCTATAAGTGGATTTTCCATCAGCATCAACCATCTTTAGGCGGTAGTAGATAACAGCATCAGTCGGAGATACATCATCATAGTTATAAGAATTATTGCCTGCCCCTTTTGCATTTACAGTGGCAATACCTGCGAAGTTGATTCCATCAGTGCTTCTTTCAACAATAAAGTTTTTTGTATTTATTTCATCCGTAGTTTTCCATTGCAGCAGGTTATAGTTGGTTTGTTTGATTCCTGTAAAAGACAGCAGGTGTAATGGTAATATTGTAAAAGAAGTTGTAGTTACAAAATAAGGCAATCCCAGTGTCTGATTGAAGTAAGCAATAATAGC
>Ga0209797_10001862_pt1 | contig 10635 bp, 8 predicted proteins | sample DOMMetBare3Fresh_2_FD_187472 | JGI IMG/M metagenome (GOLD analysis project Ga0209797, IMG submission 187472) | Wetland sediment microbial communities from St. Louis River estuary, USA, under dissolved organic matter induced mercury methylation -... | ecosystem: Environmental > Aquatic >...
CCACGCCGGCGATCTTCGCCGCGGCCTGGGCGGCGCCGGCGGCGTTGTGGCCGGCGATCAGCACGTGCACCTCGCCGCCGCATTGCAGCGCGGCAGTCACGGTGTTGAGCGTCGCACCCTTCAGGGTGCCGTGGTCGTGTTCGGCAATGACGAGGACGCTCATTCAGATCACCTTGGCTTCGTTCTTGAGTTTGGCGACCAGGGTGGCCACGTCGGGCACCTTGACGCCGGCGCCACGCTTGGGCGGCTCGACCACTTTGAGTGTCTTGATGCGCGATGTCACGTCGACGCCGAGGTCGGCGGGCTTGAACACTTCGAGCGGCTTCTTCTTGGCCTTCATGATGTTGGGCAGCGTCACGTAGCGCGGCTCGTTGAGGCGCAGGTCGGTGGTGATGACGGCCGGCAACGTGAGCTGGAGCTTCTCCATGCCGCCGTCGATCTCGCGCGTGACCGTGACTTTGCCGTCGGCGACGTCGAGCTTGGAGGCGAAGGTGCCCTGCGGCAGGTCGGCCAGCGCGGCCAGCATCTGGCCGGTCTGGTTGCAATCGTCGTCGATGGCCTGCTTGCCGACGATGACGAGTCCGGGTTGTTCGCGGTCGACCAGGGCCTTGAGCAGCTTGGCCACGGCCAAGGGCTGCAGTTCGTCAGCACATTCGACCAGGATCGCGCGGTCGGCGCCGATGGCCATCGCTGTGCGCAAGGTTTCCTGGCATTGGGTGACGCCGCAGGACACGGCGATCACTTCGGTGGCGACTCCCTTTTCCCTCAACCGCACCGCCTCTTCGATGGCGATCTCGTCGAAGGGGTTCATGCTCATCTTGACGTTGGCAATGTCCACGCCGCTGCCATCGCTCTTGACGCGAACCTTGACGTTGTAGTCGACCACCCGTTTGACGGGCACCAGGACCTTCATGGACGCAACTCCTCGCGCAATTGACGTGAACGTAAAGTGGATTCTAGGCGCCGCACCCCGTGCGACCGGCCCCCGCCACCATAAATCGAACGATCGTTCTACTTTAGGGTGTGCGCTCCAGGCTCAACGCCTCGCGCGCGCCGCGCCCGACATCCACCGGCCGCAGCAGCACGAGGCCAACCACGAAGAACGCCGCCGTCGACACGATGGCCAGGCGGTGATTGCCGGCGGTGGCCCAGGTCACGAGCCCGTAGGTCACCGGCCCGACGATCGCCGCCAGGCGCACCGCGAAGGTCCACAAGCCGAAGAATTCCGCAAGGCGGTCAGGCGGCGCGAGCAATCCAGCGAGCGCTCGCCCGGCCGACTGGCTCGAACCCATGCACAGGCCGGCGATGAAGGCAGCGACCCAGAACAGCGTGGCTGTCGTCGCCGATGCGGCCAGCACGCACATGACGATCCAGCCCACCAGCGTGGTGGCCAGTGCACGCTTGTGGCCCGCACGGTCCTGCCAGTAACCGAAAGCGAAGGCGCCGAGCGCGGAGGCGATGTTCACCAGGAACACCAGCATCATCGTCTGCGCCTGCCGAAAGCCCAGCACCTGCTCGGCATAGACCGCCGCCAGCGCAATGACCACCGCGATGCCGGCTTGATAGGCCGTCGCGCAGGCCAGCAGCCACGAGAAGTCGCGGTAGCGCCGCGTTTCGCGCCAGGTGTGCCGCAGGCGATACAACGATTCGCGCAGCCCCTGCGCGGCACCAGGCTGCGGCAATGCGCGCTCGCGCAACAACGCGAAGGTCGCGAGCGACGCGATGCCGTAGACCGCGGCCGTGATCAGCATCGTCACCGGCACGAACTGCTCGGCCGTCCGGCCCTGGCCCTGCGCCCACAGCACATAGGCCAACGACAACCCGAGCGACAACATGCCGCCGAAGTAGCCGAAGCTCCAGCCCCAGCCCGACACCTTGCCCAGCGCATCGCGGCGCGCGAGTTCGGGCAGGAAGGCCGCGGTCAACGACTCGCCGTACGAATAGAAGACGTTGGACAGCACGATCGCCAGCACGGCCAGCATCACGTCACCGCGCCCCACCGCCGCCAGTCCGATCGTCGTGGCCACGCAGGCCGCGGTGGTGGCCGCGAGCAGCCTCTTCTTGATTGCGCGCAGGTCAGCCAGCGCGCCGATCGCCGGCATCGTGAACATCACCACCAGGCAGGAGACCGACAGCGCAAGCGTCCAGGCAAGCGTGGCCCAGTCGGCATTGCCGGCAACCACGCCGACGAAGTAGGTGTTGAACACCGCCGTCAGCACGACGGTCGTGTAGCCCGAGTTGGCGAAGTCGTACATCGCCCAGCCGAACACCTCGCGCTTCTTGACGCCGGGGTTCAGGGCTTCCTGCGCGAAGAGGGCCGACATCAGTCCCCCCCCGAAGCGCCTTCGGCGCCTCCCCCCCAGGGGGGCGCCGCCAGCGGCCCGGCAAAGCCGGATCCGCGGCGTCTGCTTGATAGCGTATCGGTCATGCGGGGACGGACGTGGTCGGCACCGTGTGAACAACCCATGCGGTGTGGTGCCCGGGGCCGGAATCGAACCGGCACGCCCTCTTTCGAGAGGCCGCGGATTTTAAGTCCGCTGTGTCTACCAATTTCACCACCCGGGCGCAGTCAGATTGTCTCCACCTGTCCGCTCTTGAGCGAACGCGTGATCGCCACCGCGATGCGCGTGGCCTCGGTGGCGTCGGCGAGCGTCAATGCCACGGCCTTCTCGCCGCGGCAGGCGGCGACGAAGTCGGCCATCTCGGTGTCAAAGGCTTCGCGGAAGCGCTCGTGGAAGTCGGCCAGCGCAACGTGCCGCACGCCCTGCCGGTCGCTCAGCTTGACGCGGTCACGGCGAGAGCCGACGCCGACGGAGACTGACCCTGCGGTGCCCACGATCTCGGTGATCGCCTCGTGCCCGTGCGCCAGCGTGCGCGAGGCATAGAACATGGCGCGCGCGCCACCCTCGAACTCGACGATGGCCAGGCCGTTGTCGACATCACCGCATTGCGCAAGCCCCGGGTGCAACGCGATCGTGCCCGAGGCGAAGGCACGCTCGGCCTTGGGCGCGCCGAGCATCCAGCGCGCGATGTCGATGTCGTGCACCGAGCAGTCATGGAAGATGCCGCCCGAGGTCGGCGCGAAGCGAACGAAGAAGCCGTCGGGATCGTTCATGTCGCCGGTCTGCGAGCGCACGAGGAAGGGCCGGCCGATCAGGCCGGCATCGATGTCGGCCTTGGCCTGTTGGTAGCTCGCGTCGAATCGGCGCACGAAGCCGACCAACGCCACCTGTGCCGGGTGTCGCTCGGCGACGGCGACGACGCGCTCACAACTCGCCACGTCCAGCGCCAGGGGCTTTTCCAGGAAGACATGCTTGCCGGCTTCGAGCGCTGCGATCGTCTGCTCGGCGTGCAGCGTCGTCGGCGAGACGATGGCCACCGCGTCGAGCCGAGCATCGCGCAGCATCGCGGCGAAGTCGTCGTACAGCGCCTCGACGCCGAGTTCGCGCCGCGCCCAGTCACGCTCGTCGGCGGTGGGCCCGCAGGCGGCTGCGAGCTGCGCGCCGGGTGTGCGCGTGGCCAAGGCCCGCGCATGGTGCCGGCCCATGCGGCCCAGGCCGGCGATACCGACGCGCAGCGGCGCGGCGCTTGCGTTCAAAGCCGTACCAACGCCCCGCTGGCCAGTGACTGCGCCGCCGCATCGGCCAGCTTCTGCGCCGCCACGCCGTCGGCCACCGTGGTGCGGAAAGGCTTGCCCGTCTGCAGGCAATCGAAGAAGTGCGCCAGCTCCAGCCGATAGGCTTCGCGATAGCGCTGCAGGAAGAAGTGCTCGGGCTTCTCGGCATGCACACCCGTGGCGTCGGACTGCACCACTTCACTGGGCTTGTGGTTGCCGCACTGGAGCATGCCCTTGGAGCCCAGGACCTCGAAGCGCTGGTCGTAGCCGTAGGCGGCGCGGCGGCTGGTGTTGATCTGGCAGAGCCTGCCCTTGCGGGTGCGGATCGTGACGGCGGTCGAATCGACATCGCCCACCTGGGCGATCGCCGGATCAGTCAGTACCGAGCCGGTGGCGTACAGCGTCGCCGCCTCGTCGCCGTCGTCGACGCACAGGATCCAGCGGAAGACGTCGAAGTCGTGGATCAGCATGTCGCGAAAGATCCCGCCCGAAGCCTTCAGGTACTCGGGCGGTGGTGCGCCGGGGTCGCGGCTGGTAATGACGAGCATCTCGGCTGCGCCCACGTCGCCGCGAGACAGGCGTTGCTTCGCTTCATTGAAGGTCGGATCGAAGCGGCGCTGGAATCCGATCATGCAGGCCACCCCCACCGCGGCCACCGCGCGCGCGCAGTCCTCGGCGCGCGAGACCGACAGGTCGACCGGCTTCTCGCAGAAGATGTGCTTGCCTGCCGCCGCCGCGCGGTGGATCAGGTCGCTGTGGGTATCGGTGGGCGAGCCGATCACCACCGCATCGATCGACCGATCGGCCAGCACCGCCTCGGGCGTGCTCACCGCGGCGCCCAGTGCCTGCGCAAGCGACGCCGCGGCATCGGCCACCGGATCGCAGACGAACTTCAGGCTCACGCCGGGCAGCGCGGCGACGTTGGTGGCGTGGATGCGGCCGATGCGGCCGGCGCCGAAGACGGCAACGTTCTTCATCAAGGGGTCTCCTGGGGAAGGTTCTATTCGGGTTGGGCGCCGGGCACCCACTGGTCGTAGTCGACCAGCGCGCCGGTCATCACGCCGGACTCGGGGCTCAACATGTAGCTGACGAGGCCCGCCAGTTCGTCGGGCTTGGCCAACTGGCCCATCGGCCGGCCGGCCTCGGCCTTCGCGAGCCAGTCGTCGGGCGCGTCGTGCGCCTTCTTCTGGATCGCCGCTTCGCCCGGCGTGTCCATCCAGCCGGCCATCACGCCGTTGCAGCGGATGCGATGGCTGCGGTAGGACTGCGCCACGTTCTTGGTCAGGTTGGCCAGCGTCGCCTTCGAGGCCGAGTACGGCACCAGGAACGATTGCCCGCAGTGCGCCGACTGCGACAGGATGTTGACGATGCTGCCGGGCGCCTTGCGCTCGAGCAGGTGCCGCACCAGCGCCTGCATCAGCAGGAACGGCCCGCGCGCGTTGATGTCCATCTGCGCCTGCCACATCGCCAGCGTGGTGTCGAGCAGGCTGCCGCGGTCGGTGGTCGCTGCGGAGTTCACCAGGGCATTGACACTGCCGAGTTTCGCGATGGCAGTGTGCATCAGACGCGTGCAATCTTCGGCGCGACCGACGTCGGAGCGCACGTAGATGCATTCAGTGCCCAGCGAACGCACCTCGGCGGCCGCCGCCTCGCCCAGCGCCTCGCGACGGCCACTGATGACGATCCCCGCGGCCCCTTCGCGCGCCAGGCGGTGCGCCACCGCGAGACCCAGGCCCTGGGTGCCGCCGGTGATGACGGCGCGGGTGCTGGCATGGCGGCGTGAGGGCTCGGTGTTCATGGCGATGGGCGAGATGCGCAAGGAGTGAAATACTGTAGCCGCCCATGAGCACGACGCCACTGCGATTTCCCCAGGAACGCCGCTTCGACCTCGCCTGCCTCGGCCGCCTGGCGGTGGATCTGTACGCGCAGCAGTTCGGCGCGCGGCTGGAAGACGTGTCGAGCTTCGCCAAGTACCTGGGCGGCAGCTCGGCCAACATCGCCTTCGGCGCGGCTCGGCTGGGCCTGAAGGCCGCGATGATCTCGCGCGTCGGCGACGAGCAGATGGGGCGCTTCCTGGTCGAGACGCTGCAGCGCGAGGGCTGCGACACGTCGATGGTGCAGGTCGACCCCGAGCGACTGACCGGCCTGGTGCTGCTCGGGCTGAAGGACCGTGACACCTTCCCGCTGTTGTTCGTGCGCGAGAACTGCGCCGACATGGCGATCGAGCCCGAGGGCATCGACGAGGCCTTCATCGCCGAGTGCCGCGCGCTGCTGATCACCGGCACGCACCTGTCGCAACCCAAGGTACGCGCGGCCTCGACGCGGGCGCTGATGCTCGCCGGCCAGCACGGCGCCACGCGCGTGCTCGACATCGACTACCGCCCGGTCCTGTGGGGCCTGACCAAGCGCGGCGAAGGGGCCAACCGCTTCGTCGCCGACGCACGCGTCACGGCCAGCCTGCAGGCCATGCTGCCCCAGTTCGAGCTACTGATCGGCACCGAGGAGGAGTTCCTGATCGCCGGGGGCGTGCCGGGCGACCTGCTCGCCAGCCTGCGCCGCGTGCGCGAGGTGACGCCCGCCGCGCTGGTGGTCAAGCTCGGCGCCAAGGGCTGCTGCTTCATCGACGGTGCGGTGCCGGTGCGCCTGGAAGACGCGCCGACGGCGGTGGGCGAGCGCATCGAGGTCTTCAACGTGCTCGGCGCTGGCGACGCATTCGCGGCCGGGCTGATGACCGGGCTGCTGCGCGGCCACGACTTCCTGGAGGCCGCGAAGCTGGCCAACGCGTGCGGCGCGATCGTGGTCTCGCGCCACGCCTGCGCGCCGGCGATGCCCACTCCCGCCGAGCTCGACCATTGGTTCAGCGGCCATCGCACGCCACGCGTCGATGCCGACCCGGTGCTGGCGCACCTGCACCACACGACGGCCGCGCGCGCGGAGTGGCCCGAGCTGTGCGTGATGGCCTTCGACCACCGCTCGCAGTTCGTCGACATGGCGATCGCTGCAGGCGCACCCCTGTCGCGGCTGCCCGAACTCAAGCGAGCGCTGCTGCGCGCGGCCGACCGCACGCGCGAGGACAAGCAACTCGACGGCCGCGCCGGCGTGCTGATCGACGGCCGCTTCGGTCTCGACGCGCTAGCGGCCGCCACCGGTCGCGGCCTGTGGATCGGCCGCCCGGTGGAGCAGCCGGGCTCGCGCCCGCTGGCCTTCGATGGCACCCGATCGGTCGCCAGCACGCTGATCGAGTGGCCGCGCGAGCAGGTCGTCAAATGCCTGGTCCACTACCACCCCGACGACGCGGCGGACCTGCGCGTTGCGCAGGAAGAGCGCCTGCTCGAACTGTGGGAAGCCACGCGTACGAGTGGTCATGAGTTGCTGCTCGAAGTGATCGTGCCGCAGCACAGCGACGACGCGGTGCTGCGCGCCGTCAAGCGCTTCTACAACCTGGGGCTGAAGCCCGAATGGTGGAAGCTGGCGCCGATGGCCGAGGCGTCGTGGGCCGCCCTGGCCGCGCTCGTCGCCGAGCGCGATCCGCAGTGCCGGGGTGCGGTGATCCTGGGCCTGAACCAGCCGCTCGAAGCCCTGGCCGCGGCGTTCCGGCAGGCCACGCACCCGGTCATCAAGGGCTTCATGGTCGGCCGCACGATCTGGGGCGAGGCGAGCAACGCCTGGCTGCGCGGCGAGATCGACGACGCGGCGCTGGTGCAGCGCTGCGCAGCACGCTATGGTGCGCTGGTGGACGCCTGGCGCGACCGCAAGAAGGCGACGCGATGACTCAAGACAGCACCGTGCGATTGACGATGGCGCAGGCGCTCGTGGCGCACCTGGCCGCGTTGCGCATCGAGCTCGACGACGGCACGCTCGTGCCTTACTGCGCCGGCGTGTGGGCGATCTACGGCCATGGCAACGTGGCGGGCCTCGGCGAAGCGCTGGCCGGGCATCGGCGGCAGCTGCCGGTCCATCGCGCACACAACGAGCAGGCGATGGCGCATGCGGCGATCGCCTTCGCCAAGGCGAACTTCCGCCAACGCATCATGGCCGTGACCACGTCGATCGGCCCCGGCGCCACCAATCTGCTGACGGCCGCCGCATTGGCGCATGTCAACCGCCTGCCGGTGCTGCTGCTGCCGGGCGACGTGTTCGCTTCGCGTGCGCCCGACCCGGTGCTGCAGCAGGTGGAGGACTTCGGTGCCGGCGACATCAGCGCCAACGATGCATTCTGCCCGCTCGTGCGCTACTTCGACCGCATCACGCGGCCCGAGCAGATCCTCGCCGCGCTACCGCGGGCGGTGCAGGTGATGACCGACCCGGCGCTGTGCGGGCCGGTGTGCCTGGCACTGCCGCAGGACGTGCAGACAATGGCCTTCGAATGCCCGACGTCTTTCCTGCACCCCACGGCGCTGCATGTGCGACGCCCGGCGCCCGATGCGCGCGAACTCGCCGCTGCCACCGAATTGCTGACCGCGGCGCGCCGCCCGCTGGTAGTGGCCGGAGGCGGCGTGCTGTACAGCCGTGCCAGCGCGGCGCTCGCCGCGTGGGCCACGGCCCATGGCGTGCCCGTGGCCGAGACACAGGCCGGCAAGGGCAGCCTGGCCTGGGACCATTCGCTCAATGTCGGCGCCATCGGGGTCACCGGGTCGCCGGCCGCCAACACCCTGGCGGCCGAGGCCGACCTCGTGCTCGCGATCGGCACGCGCCTGCAGGACTTCAGCACCGGGTCGCACACCCTCTGGCCAGCTGCGCAACTGTTGTCGATCAACGTGCAGCCGATGGACGCCGCGAAGTGGCGCGGCCACGCGCTCGTCGCCGATGCACGCGTGGTGCTGGCGGCATTGCGTCCGGGCATCTGGCGCGCCGACGTTGGATGGACTTCGCGCGCCCATCAACTCGGCGCGCAATGGAACGCCCGAGTTACCGAACTGACCACGTCGCCCCTCGAGGCGGGCACCCTGCCCTACGACGCCGAGGTGATCGGCGCGGTGCGCGACTCGACCGAACACAGCGACAGGAACGACATCGTCGTCTGCGCCGCCGGCACGTTACCCGCGGAGCTGCACAAGCTGTGGCGCAGTGGCGTGCCCGGCGGCTACCACATGGAGTACGGCTATTCGTGCATGGGCTACGAGATCGCCGGCGGGCTGGGCGTCAAGCTGGCGCGGCCCGAGCGCGAAGTGATCGTGATGGTGGGCGACGGCTCGTACCTGATGCTCAACAGCGAGATCGCGACCTCGGTGATGCTGGGCTGCAAGCTGATCATCGTCGTACTCGACAACCGCGGATTCGGCTGCATCCAGCGCCTGCAACTGGCCAGCGGCAGCGAACGGCACAACAACCTGCTCGAGGACTGCGGGCAGGAGGTGAAGATCGACTTCGCCGCGCATGCAGCCAGCCTGGGCGCACAGGCAGTTCATGTGCGTGACGTGACGGAGCTGAAAGCCGCGGTGCGACAGGCGCGCGCGGCCACCGTCACGCAGGTGATCGTGATCGACACCTCCCCGTGGCGAACCACCGAAGACGGTGGATGCTGGTGGGAGGTGGCGATCCCGGAGGTATCGGCGCGCGCCGAGGTGAATGCCGCACGCCAACAGTACGAAAGCGCAAAGAAGGAAAAGCAGCGATGACATGGAACGTGCGCATCGGCGTCAACCCGCTCTCGTGGATGAATGACGACCTGCCCTCGCTGGGCGGCGAAACACCGCTCGAAACGGCGCTCGCCGAAGGCCGGGAGATCGGCTACGAGGGATTCGAGCTGGGCAACAAGTTTCCCCAGGACGGTCCGGGTCTGAAGGCCAAGCTCGATCAGTTCGGTCTGGCCTGCGTGTCGGGGTGGTACTCTGGGCACCTGGCGCACGACACGGTCGAGCACGAAATCGAGCGCTGCGTCGCCCACATGGACAAGCTGCGCTTCAACGGTGTCAAGGTGGTCGTTTACGGCGAAGTGGCGGGTTCGATCCAAGGCGACATGAATCGAGCGCTGCGCGAGCGGCCGCGCTTTGGCGACGGCGCGGCATGGCAGGCCTACGCCAGCAAGCTCGACGCCTTCGGGGCCCACTTGCAGAAGACCTACGGGATCACGCTGGCCTACCACCACCACATGGGGGCGTACGTCGAATCGCCCGACGACATCGACCGGCTGATGATGCTGACCGATCCGGCCTGCGTGGGGCTGCTGTTCGACACCGGCCATGCCTACTTCGGTGGCGCCACCGACCCGGTGCCGCTGTTGCGCAGGCACGCGCCCCGCGTGGTGCACGTGCACTGCAAGGACGTGCGGCCAAGCGTCATCGCCAAGTCACGCAACGACGGATGGAGCTTCCTGCGTGGCGTCTTGGCCGGCACGTTCACGGTGCCGGGTGACGGCGTGATCGACTACGACGCCGTGCTGGCCGTGCTGCACGATGCGGGCTACCAGGGCTGGCTGGTGGTCGAAGCCGAGCAGGACCCGGCGGTCGCACCGAGCTATGCGTATGCAAAGAAGGGCTACGAGACGCTCAAGCGCATCGTGGACGGGTACTGAGATGGTCAGTCCGTTGCTCGCCAAGGCCAGTGCCCGCGGCCGCCAGATCGTCGAGGTGACGCCCGAGCGCGCCGGCTGGGCGCATGTGGGCTTTCGTGCATTGCGCCTGGCTGCCGGGGAGTCGGAGACCCTCGAGACCGGCACGCGCGAGCTGTGTGTCGTGGTGCTGACCGGTCGTGTCGACCTTCGGGCCGGTGAGCAGCATTTCGAGGCGCTGGGCACGCGCGACAGCGTGTTCGACGAGCGCTCGCCAGCGGCCGTCTACGTGCCGGCACGCCACACCGTGCGCATCGATGCACGCAGTGAAGCGGAACTGGCCCTGTGCAGCGCCCCTGCCGACGACCGGCCACGCAGCGTTCGCCTGCTCGACCCCGCCACGATGAAACGCAGCGTGCGCGGCAAAGGCAGCAACACGCGTTTCGTCTGCGATATCCTGCCGCACGACGACCCGACGGCGGCACACCTGCTGGTCGTCGAGGTGCTCACGCCGGCAGGTCATTCGTCG
>Ga0209797_10001863_pt1 | contig 10633 bp, 8 predicted proteins | sample DOMMetBare3Fresh_2_FD_187472 | JGI IMG/M metagenome (GOLD analysis project Ga0209797, IMG submission 187472) | Wetland sediment microbial communities from St. Louis River estuary, USA, under dissolved organic matter induced mercury methylation -... | ecosystem: Environmental > Aquatic >...
GCTTCATGAACAGGTCCGGAATCCAGTTCGCGGTGTTCATGTCGTGGGTGCGGCGGCGGTCGTCGCCGGTGTTCTTGCGCAGGTCGAGGAACTCCTCGACATCGAGGTGCCAGGTTTCCAGGTAGGCACAGACTGCGCCCTTGCGCTTGCCACCCTGGTTCACCGCGACCGCGGTGTCGTTGACGACCTTCAGGAACGGCACCACGCCCTGGCTCTTGCCGTTGGTCCCCTTGATGTAGGAGCCCAACGCACGCACATTGGTCCAGTCGTTGCCCAGCCCGCCGGCAAACTTGGACAGCAGCGCGTTTTCCTTCAGCGCCTCGTAGATACCGTCGAGGTCATCGGCCACCGTCGTCAGGTAGCAGCTAGACAATTGCGAGCGCCGCGTGCCGCTGTTGAACAGCGTGGGCGTACTGGACATGAAGTCAAAGCTCGACAGCACGTCGTAGAACTCGATCGCGCGTGCCTCGCGGTCGATCTCGTTCAAGGCCAGGCCCATCGCCACGCGCATGAAGAAGGCCTGCGGCATCTCGATGCGCACTTCGTCGATATGCAGGAAGTAGCGGTCGTACAGCGTCTGCAGGCCCAGGTAGTCGAACTGCAGGTCGCGCTCGGCCTTCAGCGCGGCGCCGAGGCGCGCCAAGTCGTACTGCATCAGTTTCTCGTCGAGCAACTCGGCAGCCACGCCCTTCCTGATGAAGGTCGGGAAGTACTCCGCATAGCGTGCGGCCATCTCGCTCTGCGAGACCTCGTCATTGAGGATCTCGCGGCGGATGGTGTGCAGCAGCAGCCGCGCGGTGGCGCGGGTGTATGCCGGCTCTTTTTCGATCAGCGTACGCGCAGCCAGGATCGAGGCCTTGTAGACCTCGTCGATCGGCACGCCGTCGTACAGATTGCGTCGCGTTTCGGCCAGGATCGGTTCGGCCTTGACGTCGGCACCGAGGTCGGCGCAGGCCGATTCGACCAGGCCCTGCAGCTTGGCGTCGTCCAGAGGCACGCGCTGGCCGCGGTCGATGACCGTCAGCGCCGGCGCGACCGGTGCCGCCCGGGAACGCGACTGCTTGGCACGCTCCTGCGATCGGCGCTCGCGGTACAGCACGTAGGCGCGCGCCACCTCATGGTGGCCGCCGCGCATCAGGCCCAGCTCGACCTGGTCCTGCACGTCTTCGATATGGAAGGTGCCGCCACCGGGACGCGAGCGCAGCAGCGCGCGTACGACCGCCTCGGTCAGGCCATCGACCGTTTCGCGCACGCTGGCCGATGCGGCGCCCTGCGTGCCGTGGACCGCAAGGAAGGCCTTCATCAAGGCCACCGCCACCTTGTTGGGTTCGAAAACAACCACGGCGCCGTTGCGGCGAATGATCTGGTAACCCTGGTACGCCGACGGTTGGGCCACTGCGGGCATGGCCCCTGGCATGACGGTCACAGGGTTGGCAGCGGCAACGGGAACAGCTTGCATGGACGGGGCCTTTAGACGGATTCGGAAGTGTCAGGAATCGATCGCTGCTCGCACGAATTGCGGCGGCGAGCGTGAACCGGTGAGGGTCAGGAAAGAGCGGGGACGGCGCGAAGCGTCAGGTAGAGCACGGGTTCAGCAGTCCGCGCGCTGGCGCGGGGTGCGCCGAAACAACCAAGCCGGACGCTGCAACCCGCAGCGGCATCCGCCGCGATCGACAGCAGGTACGACACAGCTGCCAGTGGGGCTTTCGAGGCGGGGCGAGGATATCACGCTGAACACTATATCTGGGGTGTCACGTGCACACAAGCCACTACCGCTAGCGTTTGTATCAGGACCTTCCCCGATGGCCGTCGAGCACCTGAGCGGCTACGCGAGGCCGGCCCCCGAGGGCTCGGTCGAGCGCGGTCCAGTCGAATCCGGGGCCAGGATCGCCCTTGCGCCCGGGCGCTATGTGCTCATGGCCGACCACCATGCCGATCGGGTGGCGACGTGCAACCGAGCGCAGCAAGCGCGTCAGTGACGCGTATTGCGCGGCGTCGAAACAGCCCCCCTCGATGCCCTCGAGCTCGATGCCGATCGAGTAGTCATTGCACTGTTCGCGCCCACCCCATTGCGAAACGCCGGCATGCCAGGCGCGCTCGTCGCACGACACGAACTGCAGCACGCGGCCACTGCGGCGCACGAAGAAATGCGCGGACACCTGCACGCCGCGCAGACGCTCAAAATACGGATGTTCGGCCGGGTCGAGGCGGTTGGTGAACAGGCGCTCGACCGCATTGCCGCCATACTGCCCAGGCGGCAGGCTGATCGAATGCACCACCGCCAGCGTGACCTGCTCGCCGCTCGGCCGCGGACCGAAGTTGGGCGACCGCACCATCCGTGCGTGACGCCACCATCCCGCTTGCCAGACCGCTCGCTTCAATGCCGACGGCCCTCATGCCTGTCCGGTGCAAACCCAAGCAGGACGAGGCTGTGCCGGAGGGCCGCGAGAGGCGCGAGCTGCGCGGTTCTCATTTCACTCGCCGTTGTCGGTGCCCGCAACGACCACCCCCAACCGCGCCATGCGGTAGCGCATCTGTCGCAGTGACAGGCCCAGGCTGGCGCCGGCCGCGGTGCGGTTGAAGCGATGGCGCTCGAGCGCGCGCGTCAGGATGTCGCGCTCGACCGCGTCGAGGTGACTGACCAGATCGCTGGGCAGGCTCGGTGCACTGGCGGGCACGGTCGCGGCCACCGCTTCAGCGATACGCGCATCGAGCTCTACGTTGTCGGTCTCGACAAATACGTCGTCGGCCAGGCCGAGGTCATCGCGTTCGATGATGTCGCCGCCCGACAGCGCCACCGCGCGATGCAGCAGATTCTCCAGCTCGCGTACGTTGCCCGGAAATGCGTAATGCGCGAGCCGCGCGAAGGCGTCGCGCGACAGCGTCGGGGTCGGCGACACGCCGGCGTCGCGCGCGATGCGGTCGAGCAGCGCGGCGCAGATCGGCGCCAGGTCGTCGGCGCGCTCGCGCAGAGGTGGTACGCGGATCTGGATCACGTTCAGGCGGTAGAACAGGTCCTGGCGAAAACGCCCGGCCTGGACCTCGGCAGCCACGTCCTTGTGAGTGGCGCTCAACACGCGCACGTTGATCGGCGCTTCGGTCACTGCGCCTATCGGCCGCACCGAGCGCTCCTGGATCACGCGCAGCAGCTTGCTCTGCATCGCCAGCGGCAGGTCGCCGATCTCATCGAGGAACAGCGTGCCCCCGTGCGCGGCCTGGAAGAAACCGTCGCGGTCTTCATGGGCCCCGGTGAACGAGCCCTTGCGGTAGCCGAAGAACTCGGCCTCCAGCAGGTGCTCGGGGATCGCACCACAGTTGACGGCGATGAAAGGCTGGCCGGCGCGCGGGCTGACGTCGTGGATCGCACGCGCGACGAGCTCCTTGCCGGTGCCCGACTCGCCCTGCACCAGCACCGGCGCCATGCTGCGCGCCACCTTCTCGATCAGCGAGCGCACCTGCTGCATCGCCGCCGATTGGCCAGACAGGCGGCGCAATGCCAATGGCACGGTCTCGGCAGCAGCTGATGCCGCCGGCGCATCGCCGCGGGTCAGGTCGCGAGGTGCCGGCCGCGACGACTCGCGCGCCGTTGGGCGCGCCGCTGCCCGCGTCGCGCCGCCTTCGCTCTGCAGGCTCGACGGCACCACGGTGGGCGCCGCCTGCGGCGCACGGCCGAGCGCCGAGGCCACTACGGCACGGAACTGGCGCAGGTCGACCGGTTTGGTCAGGTAGTCGTAGGCGCCAGCCTTGAGTGCTTCCACGGCGTTCTCGGCCGAACCGTAGGCAGTGATGACGATGGCCTTCTCGCGCCGCCCGCCCTGCTCGAGCTTGACCAACAGATCCAGGCCACTGCCGTCGGGCAGGCGCATATCGGTGATCACCGCGCTGTAGGTGCGATCCTTCAGGTGCAACAACGCCTCTTCGACCGAGCCGGCGGACTCGACGTCATAGCCCTCGCGCAGCAACGTCAGCTCGTAGAGCGTGCGCAAGTCCGGCTCATCGTCGACGACGAGCAGGCTGAAGTGGGCGGGGGCGTTGGTCGTCATTGGGGTACCTTCGTGCGTCGCACTGCGGCATTCGCCACGGGCCCGCCAGGATCCCTGCGTGGCCCGTGGCGGCCCGGCGGGCTCATGGCAGCAGGCGGTTCTGGCTCGGCATCGGCGCAGTCGCGGCAGCCACTCTGGCCATCACCACGAACTCGTTGCAGTGCGGGCTGCCTTGCGGGTGCTGCCAGTAGTCGATGCTGCCGCCGTAGCGTTCGCACAGCTCGCGGCAAATATACAGGCCCAGCCCCGTGCCGCGGCTGCGCGACGAAAAGAACGGCTCGAACAGGTAGGGCTCGACCTCGGGCGGGATCGGGTCGCCGTCACTGGCCAGCGAGAGCCGGGCCTGTGCGCCACCCGCGCTCTGGACACCCAGCACGATTGCGCCCGGCCGGTCGGTGGCGTGACGACGCGCATTGTCGAGCAGGTTGACGAGCACGCGGCGCAAGTGCTCGGGATCGAACACCACCGCCAGCGGCTCGACGGGCAGCTCGACCTCCAACCGGCTGCCGCTGCCTAGCGCGAAGTGGTTGGTGCGGGCCCAATCGGCCACGATGCGGCCGACCTCGGCGCCGAGTTCGATCGTCCGTGGCGTGGCATCGATGCCGGGCGCCACCTCCATGACGTCGTCGACCAGGCGCTTGAGCCGCTCGACGTTGTCGGCCACCATCGCGGTCAGCATCTCCTGCTCCGCACCGACCGCCTCTTCGCGCAGCAAGGCATTGGCCTGGGCAATGGCCGCCAGCGGGTTGCGGATCTCGTGCGCGATGCCAGCCGACACGCGGCCCATCGCCGCGAGCTTCTCCTGCCGTGTGCGAGCCTGCACGCTGCGCAGGTCTTCGACGAAGACCACGCAGAAGGCCTCGCCTTCCGGTGTGTCCCCGAAGGAGTCGCCGACGACTGGCGTGCGGGCGCGGGGCCGCGTGAATCGCGCGCGCAGGCGCAGCGCCCGCGTCATGCCGCCGGCAAAGTGCAACGTCAGATCGCGCGCGCCCTCGGGCCAGCGGCCGGCATCGAAGGCCTGCTGAACGACGCTGGCCAACTCGACCCACGCCGGTTCGTCCTGCAACTGAAACGGCGCCGCGCGCCCCAGCCCCTGCAATGCGAGCAGGCGGCGCGCCGCCGGATTGGCCGCCCTGACGCGTGCACGGCGGTCGATGACCAGCACGCCGTCGGCCATCTCCTCGATCACCAGGCGATTCAGCTGTGCCTGCTGGCGCGCCAGTTCGAGGCTGCCGCGCGCCGTCATCTCCTCGCGCGCCAGCCGGCTGGCCAGTTCGCCGGTCAGCAAGGTGATGACGAAGAATCCGATGCCCGCCAGCCCGGCGGGCGTCATCGTGGTGGCCAGATCGCCCAGGTTGAGGCCGCTGCGCCAGGCCGCAGCGAGCAGCATCAATGACACCGCCGCGGCCGTGGCCAGCGCGGGCCGGCGCGCGGTCAACACGCCGGCCATCAATACCGGCAGCACGAGCAGGGCGACGTAATTGAACGCCGTACCCGGCTCGAGCGCGTGCAGGGCAGAGAACGTCAGCAGATCGAAGCCGATGGTGGCCAGCCACTGCCGTCGCGTCAGCCGCGTCTGCGCTTGCTCGCCCCAGTGAAAGCGCGGCAGCACCCACATCGCCAGGGTCTGCGCGGCATAGAAGATGCACACAGTGAGCGCCACGGGGGCCCTGACGCCGAGCAGGTTGCTGGCGATTTGCGTCAGCAACAGCGCGACACCGAGGACGGCCCGCGCACGAACAAAGATCCGGTACAAGCGCTCGAACGTGCTGCTGCCTGCCGAGACGATGCGCCGCGCCTGGCGCGACAAGAAACGGCTGTCCGCAGACTGCGAGGTCTCACCCCAACCCGGAACGAAGCGCGAGGGCTCTTCGGTCTCGGCGGCATCGGCGCTTGCGCCGCCTTCGTGTCCGGCGCCCATGGCGCCGAACAGGGACTCATCGGCCACGGTTGCCGACCAGGCTTCATTGCGACGCGGCGCATTGCGGCGGTCACCGCGCCTGCGCTCGCGCGCTGCGCCAGCTGCCGCCGCGTCGTCGCTCATCGGAGGTTCATGGCGCGCGCGGCCCGGCGTCGAGATGTGCCGCATTGCAGTAGCTGCGCCCCTGCACGTGCAGCGCCAGGCTCGCGGGCAGGTGAACGCCGCAGTGGGCGCAGACAACCATGTCCTCGATCTTTGCCGCGGGGCCTGGCGCGGGCTTGGACGGGCTGTCGCGCCGCGCATCGCGCGTGCGCCGGCGCGAACTGCCGAACAGCAGCCAGACCAGCAACAACAGCGCCAGCAAGACGACCAGCAGCTTCACTTCGACACGCTCCTCAACCGCCGCGGTGCAGGATGACTTCGAGCACGAAGCGCGAGCCGATGTAGGCCAGCAGCAGCAGCACCGCGCCACTGTAGACCCAGCGTGTGGCTTGGCGGCCGCGCCAGCCGCGCCAATGGCGCCCGGCAATCAGCATCGCGAACGTGGCCCAGCCGAGCACTGCAAACACGGTCTTGTGCGGCTCCCATCGCCCCGGCGCCATCAGCGCGCCCAGCAGCAGCGCGGTGGTCAACACGACGAAGCCGATCTCGACAAAGCGAAAGGTCAGGCGCTCGAGCTGCATCAGCGGCAGCGTGCCATGCGTGCCGGCGACACGGGCGTCGGCCACGGCATGGCTGCGCAGCCGCCGCTCGGCCGTGTCGAGCAGCAAGGCGTGCAGCACCGCCACGGCGAGCAGGCCGTAGGACACGATGCCGAGAAGCCAGTGCAACGGCAACCACGGCGAGCCGGCGTGCGGGCGCGACTCGCCAGGAAAGACAGCTGCCAGCAGCACCACAGCCGCCCCGGCCAGCGCCAGCACACGGCGCACCGCCGGCAGCGGCAGCAGGCGGCTTTCGACGGTGTGCACCGCGAGGACGATCCAGACCGTCGCCGACAGGGCCGGCGCGAAACCAAAGCGCGCGCCAGGCGTGGCCGCGCCCACCCCGAGGATGTCCAGCGCCAGCGCCAGCGCGTGGGCCGCCCATCCGAGGGCCAGCGAGGCCTCGGGCCAACGCGCACGCGACGCCAGCGGCCAAGCCGCTGCGGCATAGGCGGCCATCGCCACCAGACCGGCGCCCCAGGCCAGGGTCAGTCCCATCGGACAGGAAGGTCCAAAGCTAAACTCATCCGGTCAGTGTACTTTCGGCTGCGGCCGCTCTCTCTTGGCCTCCACCCTTTCCGATCGCCTGTCGCGCCTGGTCAAGACCATGCGCGGCCAGGCCCGCATCACCGACAGCAACGTCACCGACATGCTGCGTGAGGTGCGCATGGCACTGCTCGAAGCCGACGTGGCGCTGCCCGTGGTGCGCGACTTCATCGCCCGCGTCAAGGACAAGGCACTTGGCCAGGAGGTCGTCGGCTCGCTCAACCCGGGCCAGGCGCTGGTGGGCATCGTGCACCGCGAGCTGGCCCGCACGATGGGCGCGGGGGATGACGACGGCAGCCACAAGGGCGCGGTGGCCGACCTCAACCTGGCGACGCAGCCGCCGGCCGTGATCCTGATGGCCGGCCTGCAGGGAGCGGGCAAGACCACCACCACCGCCAAGCTGGCCAAACACCTGATCGACAAGCGCAAGAAGAAGGTGCTGACGGTGTCGGCCGATGTCTACCGTCCAGCCGCGATCGAGCAGTTGAAGACGGTCACGCGCCAGGCCGGCGCTGAATGGTTCCCCTCGACGCCAGAGCAACTGCCGCGCGACATCGCGCTGGCCGCGCTGGACCATGCCAAGCGCCACTACTTCGACGTCCTGCTGGTGGACACCGCCGGCCGGCTGGCCATCGACGAAGTGCTGATGGCCGAGATCCGCGCCCTGCACGCGGCGTTGAACCCGATCGAGACGCTCTTCGTCGTCGACGCCATGCAGGGCCAGGACGCGGTCAATACCGCCCGCGCCTTCAAGGACGCGCTGCCGCTGACGGGCGTAGTGCTGACCAAGCTCGACGGTGACTCCCGCGGCGGCGCGGCGCTGTCCGTGCGCCAGGTCACCGGCGCGCCGATCAAGTTCGCCGGCGTGTCCGAGAAGATCGAAGGCCTCGAGGTGTTCGATGCCGAACGCCACGCTGGCCGCGTGCTCGGCATGGGCGACATCGTGGCCCTGGTCGAAGAGGTGCAGAAGGGCGTGGATGTCGAGGCGGCGCAGAAGTTCGCCGACAAGATGAAGTCAGGCAGCGGCTTCGACCTCAACGACTTCCTCGGTCAGATCTCGCAGATGAAGAAGATGGGCGGCCTGTCGAGCCTGATGGACAAGCTGCCGAGCCAGCTCACCGCCAAGGCCGCAGGCGCCGACCTGGGGCGAGCCGAGCGCGACGTCAAGCGGATGGAAGGCATCATCTGCTCGATGACCGCGCTGGAGCGGCGCAAGCCCGAACTGATAAAGGCCACCCGCAAGCGTCGCATCGCCGCCGGCGCCGGCGTTCAGGTGCAGGAGGTCAATCGACTGCTCAACCAGTTCGAACAGATGCAGGGCATGATGAAGAAGATGAAAGGTGGCGGCCTGATGAAGATGATGAAGCGCATGGGCGGTCCGGGCGGCCTGAAGGGTTTTTCGCGCTAGACGTCGCGCGCCGCCTCGCCCATAGATTCTTGGGGATGTGCGGAGTGCGCAAAGGAGCGTATCGTGATTAGGTGGTTCGTTCCCAACCGAAGGAAGCCTGCAGACCATGTCGATCGAAGTCCTGTTGTTGATTGCGCTGGTCGTGGCCGCAATCGTTGGCTATGTGCTGTTCCGACGCCGCCGCCAGGGCAACGCGAGTGACGCCGGGGCACCGCGCGAGAACGACGATCTGGACACCGTGGCCGCCTGGCCCCCTGAAGTCACCCGGCTGCTGACCGGCGGAGAGCGCACCGCTCATGAGACGCTGGTCAAAGCGCTGCCCGAATGCATGATCTTTTCGCAGGTGCCGCTGGCGCGCTTCATCCGCGTGCCTCGTCGCTACTCGTACGCCGAATGGCTGACCCGCGTGGGGCACCTCAGCGTGGATTTCCTGATCTGCGACCGAGCGTCGCTGGTCATCGGCGCCGTGTCGTTGCAGGCGACTCAGGAGAGCGAACGCGCCGTGCGTCGGCGTGCGCGCATGACGCGGGTCTTGAAGGCCGCCGGCGTGAAGGTCTTCGTCTGGCGCGAGCAGTCGATCCCGACTCCCGAGGCCGCTCGCGACCAGATTTCGCAGCGCACTGGCGTGCCGGACAGTGCAACCGTGCCGGTGGAGGTGGACACGCCACAGCCGCTGCCTCATGCCAAGACAGAAAAGATTCCCGTGCCCGAGGTACTGGCCGAGACGCCCATCGGCGGGACGGGTCACGAGCCGCCGTCGTCGACCTGGTTCGACGATCTCGACACCGGTCCGACGCCGCTGGACCCCGCACGAAAGCGCCCGGGCGCCTGAAGCGCCAGCCCCGGGCGGTCCGGGCGCGCCTCAATCCAGCAGCGCCTGAGCAAACTCGCGCGCGTCGAAGGTTTCCAGGTCCTCGAGCTTTTCGCCGACGCCAATGAAGTAGACAGGCACAGCGCCGCCGACGCGGTTGCGGGCCCAGAGCGCAATCGCCGCCAACACGCCACCCTTGGCGGTGCCGTCGAGTTTGGTCACCACCAGGCCTGTCAATTGCAGCGCCTCGTCGAAGGACTGGACTTGCGCCAGCGCGTTCTGCCCGGTGTTGCCGTCGACCACCAACAGCACCTCGTGCGGCGCCCCCTGCTGTGCCTTGCCGATGGTGCGCTTGATCTTCTTCAACTCTTCCATCAGGTGCAACTGCGTCGGCAGGCGTCCTGCAGTGTCGGCGATGACCACGTCGCAGCCGCGCGCGCGGCCAGCCGTCACCGCGTCGAACGTCACCGACGCGGGGTCGCCGCCCTCCTGGCTGACGATCTCGACCTGGTTGCGCCCGGCCCATACGGCGAGTTGCTCGCGAGCCGCGGCACGAAACGTGTCGGCCGCGGCGAGCAGCACCTTCTGATTCGCATCAGCCAGATGCCGCGTCAACTTGCCGATGCTGGTGGTCTTGCCGGCGCCGTTGACGCCGACCACCATGATCACCGTCGGCGTCACCCGCCCCAAGGCGAGCGGGCGCTGCAACGGCGCGAGCAGATCGGCCAGCGCGTCAGCCAAAAGCACCTTCACCGCAGCCGGCTCGCTCGCCTGCAGGTCCTTGACCCGTCGTTTCAGGTCGGCGAGCAGGAACTCGGTGGCCTTGACACCGGTGTCGGCCATCAGCAGCGCGGCCTCGAGCTCTTCGTACAGCGCCTCGTCGATGCGCGTGCCGGTGAACACCTGTGCGATGCTCGAGCCGGTCTTGCGCAGGCCGGCGCGCAGCCGCGTCAGCCACGGCGAGCGGGCCGCCGCGGGCCCGGCCGGGACCGCGACCACGGGCTCGGCCAGGGCCTTCTTCTTGAACAAACTGAACATCGGCAGGGAGCAGCGCCAGCGTCCGGACCCCGGGTGTCCGGGACCACCCGGGCCGCTATAATCACAGGCTCAGGCGCTTTAGCTCAGTCGGTTAGAGCGACGGAATCATAATCCGCAGGTCCGGGGTTCGAATCCCTGAAGCGCCACCACAAAATGCACAGCCCG
>Ga0209797_10001865_pt1 | contig 10626 bp, 12 predicted proteins | sample DOMMetBare3Fresh_2_FD_187472 | JGI IMG/M metagenome (GOLD analysis project Ga0209797, IMG submission 187472) | Wetland sediment microbial communities from St. Louis River estuary, USA, under dissolved organic matter induced mercury methylation -... | ecosystem: Environmental > Aquatic >...
GCATGGATGTGCGACGGCTTTGGTGACGCCTTTTAACAAGGACGGGTCGATCGATGACGCTTGTTTTAAAAAGCTTGTCGAGCGGCAGATAAAGGGTGGCGTGAAGATTCTTGTGCCGTGCGGGACGACCGGCGAGAGCGTGACGATGGACGAGACTGAACGTTTGCACGTGATCAAAATGGCTGTCGAGGTCGCAAAAAAGTTAAAGGCTCACGTCATTGCGGGGACGGGCAGCAATAATACCTCTGCGACGATAGATTTTACGCGGCGGGCGAGAGAAGCCGGGGCCGACGCCGCTCTGGTCGTTGCTCCGTATTACAACAAACCGACGCAGGCAGGCATGTTTGCTCACTTTGCCGAAATCGCTAAATCCGTTAAGGGCTTTCCGATCATGCTCTACAACGTGCCTTCGAGAACGGCGTCGAATATCTCGGCGGAGACGACACTGCGGCTGGCGGAGAAATTTGAGAACATCGTCGCGACAAAGGAGGCGTCGGGGAATCTGTCGCAGGTTATGGAGATACTCGGCGGGCGGCCAAAGAACTTCAAGGTTTTTTCGGGTGACGACGCGACGGCAGTGCCATTTATTTCGCTCGGCGGCGACGGGCTGGTCTCGGTCTGTGCAAACGAAATTCCAAAAGAAACCTTCAAGATGGTCGAACATGCGCTGAATGGTTCATTCCACTTCGCACGCAAGATCCACTACAAGATCCTGCCGCTGATGGAGGCCAACTTTATCGAGTCGTCACCCGCGCCTTGCAAATTCGTGATGAAGGAAATGGGCCTGCTCGAAGAAAATCTACGCTTGCCGCTCGTGCCGGTAACGGCCGAGACTCGTGCTCGATTGAAGGCGGTGATGAAAGCGATCAATCTGTAATTCTGGATGAAAAGGTTATGGAATTTGACGATTTAAAACGGCCGGGTGGAACTTCGGGAGGTTTGGCGGAGTTTGTGATCGGTTTCATCATGGCCATCTCGGGCGGCTATATGCTCATCAGCCGCGTGATCGTGACCAGCGGCTTTTGGAATTGGGGCGGCTACAACACGTTCGGACTGTCGCTCGTGCCGCTCATCTTTGGCATCGCGTTCGTTTTCTTTCACGGCAAATCGATCATCGGCTGGATACTCATCGCGATCAGCATCATCGTCATCGCTTCGGGCATTTTGATGAATCTGCAGATCTATTTTCAACCGACGAGCCTTTTTAACACGGTAATTATGCTGATACTTTTTGCAGGCGGCATAGGCTTGATCGCAAGGGCTGTTGTTGTCTCGGAATAAGTGGTTTGGAGATTTTTGTGAAGTTACGGATCGAAATAGAACAATTATTTGGTAAATCGGAATTTACGCCGGACGATCGAGAGGTCTATGAGAGTTTTAAGACCGCACTCCGCCGCGGTGAGATCCGCTCGGCTGAGAAAGATTCCAACGGGAACTGGAACGCCAACGCCTGGGTAAAGCAGGGAATTTTGCTCGGGTTTCGGATGGGCAAGATGGTCGAAATGTCGAAAGAGACCGAGACGCTGCAGTTCTTTGACAAAGACACTTTTCCTTTGCGGCCGATGACGCTGGACGACAAGGTGCGTATTGTTCCGGGCGGATCGACGATTCGCGACGGTTCGTATGTCGCTGAAAACGTTGTGCTTATGCCGCCGTGTTACATTAATGTCGGTGCCTATGTTGACGAAGGAACAATGGTTGACAGCCATGCGCTTCTCGGCTCTTGCGCACAGATCGGGAAGCGGGTTCACCTTTCAGCAGCCGCTCAGATCGGCGGCGTTTTGGAACCGGTCGGTGCTGTTCCGGTGATCATTGAGGATGATGTGCTTGTCGGTGGCAACACAGGAGTCTACGAAGGAACGATCGTGCGTGAAGGCGCGGTGCTTGCGAGCGGCGTGATACTGACGCGATCGACGCCGGTGTTCGATCTGCCGAACCAACGCATTATCAAATCCGAGAACGGCGGGTCGCTTGAGATCCCTGCCGGAGCGGTTGTTGTACAAGGCTCGCGCGAAATATCAAGCGGCTTTGGCAAGGAAAACGGCCTTTCAATTTATTGCCCAATCATCGTCAAATACCGCGACGACAAAACGGATGCCTCGACAAAACTCGAAGACTATTTAAGATAGAGTTTCCCGCAAAGCCTCGAAGGCTCAGAGTGAGAGTAACACTTATGAATGATCAAGGTTCCGGCAATTGGTTGACGCAGCGGGCTCATCAAACGATGATCGAAAACGGTTTTGAGCCTGAGTTTTCTCCGCAGGTTTTCGATCAGCTTAAACAGATCAGGAGTGGCGAGCCAGGGGCCGATGGTTCGATCAAGGATTTGCGAGACTTGCTGTGGTCGTCGATCGATAATGCGAGTTCGCGTGATCTGGATCAGATCGAGTGGGCCGAAAGGTTGCCGAACGATGATATTCGCGTGGTTGTCGGGATCGCGGATGTCGATTCGCTGGTGCCGTTGTATTCGCCGATCGACATGCACGCCGCACAAAACACGGTTACGGTTTACACAGAGAGTAAGATTTTCCCGATGCTGCCGGAGGAACTTTCGACCGACAAGTCGTCGCTGAATGAAGATGTTGACAGGCTTGCCGTCGTCGCCGATATGACAGTCAAAGAAAACGGCGATGTGCCGGAGAGCACGTTTTATCGGGCTTTGGTTCGCAACCAGGCAAAACTATCCTACGAAAAGATCGGTGATTGGCTTGATAACGACGGTGAAATGCCCGACGATCTGCAACGTCTCTCGGGTTTACAAGAGCAGATCGAATTGCAGCGTGAAGCGGCCAAGAGACTACAGGCATACCGACGTGTAAAAGGAGCACTTGAATTCGAATCCATCGAGTCGTCAGCCGTGATGGAAAATGGCGAGGTCAAGGGTCTCGTATCGGTCGTACCGAATTCTGCCCGAAAGCTCATCGAAAATTTTATGGTCGCGGCTAACGTCGAGATGGCCGAGTTTCTTGAGGCGCATGGCTCGATCTCGCTCCGGCGAGTTGTCAGAAAGCCCGAACGTTGGGACGGCATTGTCAGGATCGCCTCCGAGCACGGCGATGAGCTGCCCGCTGAGCCGGATCAACCCGCGTTAGCCGCGTTTCTTGAGAAACGACGTGCGGCTGATCCCGATCATTTTCCCGATCTATCTTTGTCGATCATCAAATTGATCGGCAGCGGCGAGTACGTCATTGAGCGTCCGGGTGAGGACACCGGCGGGCATTTTGGCCTCGCGGTCCGCGACTATGCACATTCGACGGCGCCGAACCGGCGCTTTACCGACATAGTGGTGCAGCGTCTGGTAAAGGCTGTGATCTCAGGTCAGCCTTCGCCTTACACCGAGAACGAGCTCGAAGCAATCGCAAACCATTGCAACGATCAGGAACGTGCCGCACGCAAGGTCGAGCGAAAGATGCGAAAGATCGTTGCGGCGACAGTGATGCAGCGGCACATCGGTGAGAATTTTGACGCGATCGTTACGGGCATTACGCCGAGCGGTACGTTTGCACGCATCCTGCGTCCGCCGGTTGACGGCCGAATCGAACAAGGCGAAAGAGGTTTAAACGTCGGTGAAAAGGTCAGCGTGCGACTTCTCTCCGCCGATCCGCGCAGCGGCTTTATTGACTTTGCCGCTCATCGCTAAAAAGTGCGCCGGTTTAATCTCCGGACTAAATTGTCCTAAGATATAGATAGAGGAATTACATAATGACTGAAAACGAAGGCGACAAAGATCACAAACACGGCTTTAAAGACAGCATCACCGGTCTTGGGCAAAAGATAATTGGCGAGATCGAGAAGTTAGCGGGTGTCGTAAATGCCGATCCGCTCGCACAGGCCGAGGGTGAATTTAATGTCGAGGTCGGAGAGATTCGTGAAGGACTTGAGGAATCAGAAAAGGAAGAAAATAAAGGATGATGCCCGCCGAGGGAATTGATAATTTTGTATTGCCGCGCCGGATGCGGGGGTTGCAGCCGACGCTGATACGGCAGTTTTTTGAACGGGCTCTGCCTGACAGCATAAACTTTGGGCTTGGCGAGCCGGACCTGCCGACGCCACAGTTTATGCGTGACGAGGCAGCACGAGTCGCCCGCGACGAGCAAAACGGCTACACCTCGCATCCGGGGTTGCCGGCATTGCGAGACAAGATCGCCGCTTCATATCCGCATCTCGATTTGCCGCGAACAGGCGTCGTCGTCACCTGCGGCTCGCAAGAGGCAATGACCGACGCGTTTTTGTGCATCGTTGACGAAGGCGACGAGGTTTTGCTGCCGAATCCGAGCTTTCCCGCTTACGAAGCGTGCACTCGAATCGCGCAAGGAAAGCCGGTCTATTACCGTCTGCCTGCCGATAATGATTTTGCGTTTGATATTGGACAATTTAAGTCTGGTATAACGCCGAAAACAAAAGCCGCCGTCGTGATCTCGCCGTCAAATCCGACAGGCAAAATTCTCACCGAACAGAATTTACGCGACGTCGGCGAGGCATTGGACGGCACCGGAATTTGGCTCATAAGCGACGAAATTTACAGCGATCTTTATTTTGGAGAGAGGCCGCGCTCGGCGAGCGAATTCTACGAAAAGACTATTATTGTCAGCGGTTTATCGAAGTCGCTGTCGATGACCGGCTGGCGGCTCGGCTGGGCCGCGAGTAAGGACGCGGGCGTTATGGAAGCGATACAGATCCTGCACGGTTTTACGACCGTCTGCGCCGCGACAATCGTTCAAAAGGCGAGTCTGCTCGCGTGGACCGACGAGGCCGAAGCTGCGAAACAGCACGCACGGGATGTTTACACATCTCGCGGCGAGTTTCTTGTAAATTTATTCAAAACCGAGATGGATTTGCACGCCACATCGCCCGAAGGCGCGTTTTACACGATGCTCGATGTCCGCGAGCTCGGCGACGATATTGAAGTCGCAGAAAAGTGCCTGCAAAACCGCGTCGTCACCGTTCCGGGCGTTGCTTTCGGCACGGAAGCAAAAGGCTTTCTGCGGATTTCGTTTTGTAATACGGAAGAAAAAATGGTCGAAGGTGTTCGACGGATGAAAGAGGCTCTAAGAGTTTAAAAGGGAAAAAGTGAAATAGTGAAAAAGTTTCGTGTTGGAATTTTGGGTGTTACAGGCACGGTTGGGCAGCGGTTTGCGCAGCTTTTAGAAGATCATCCGCAGTTTGAAATAACGGCGATGGCGGCGTCGGACCGCTCAGCGGGCAAAGTTTATTTCGAGGCGTGCGCGTGGAAATTGCCGGGCAAGATTCCTGCAAGTGTTCGCGACATCGTCGTCACACCGATAGAGCCGCCGCTCGATTGCGACATAGTTTTTTCGAGCTTACCGTCGTCGGTCGCACGCGAGACCGAAGAGGCGTTTGCACGCGCGGGTTATCCGGTCATTAGCAATTCATCGAGCTATCGCATGGACGAAGACGTGCCGCTATTAATTGCGGAGATCAATAGCGATCATCTTGGCCTGATCGAAAAACAGCGTCAGAATCGCGGATTTACCAAGGGCTTTATAGTCACAAATCCAAATTGTTCAGTGATTAGCTTCGCCCCGCCGCTTGCGGCTCTGCATCGCAAATTCGGTATCGAATCGGTGATCGTCACGACTCTGCAGGCGATCTCAGGTGCGGGCTATCCTGGTGTAGCGTCGCTCGACATCACCGACAATGTATTTCCGTACATCGCCGGCGAAGAGCCGAAGGTCGAGACCGAGGCACAGAAAATACTCGGCGTGTTTACGGAGAGCGGCATTCAAAAAGCTGATTTTACGGTATCGGCGCAGTGCTTTCGCGTGAACGTCGTCGACGGCCACATGGCGTCGGTTCGCGTGAATTTAAGAAAAACCACGACGCTCGAAGAGGTGGTCGATGCCATGCGAACATTTCCGTCGCTCGATCTGCACTCGTCGCCAAAGCGTTTTATCGATGTTACGGACGAGCCTTCGCGGCCGCAGCCGAGGCTAGACCGTGACAACGGCAACGGCATGACGATCACCGTCGGACGTGTTTTCCCCGACAATATTTATGATTATCGCTTCGTCGCACTGTCGCACAACACGGTGCGCGGCGCCGCGGGTTCTGCGATCTTGAATGCGGAATTATTGATAGATAAAGGAATTATTTAGCAACGTGAGTTTTGATATGGCATCGCTGGAGGTAGAGATTGTCTATATGCCTGAATATCGAGCTTTTGTTCGCGGCTATTTTTGGTGGTATTTGTACAAATACTGGATGTTTTATGGATTTATGTTGTTACTTGGGGGATTGTTCCTTCTGGGACCGATCATTACTGGGGAACTCATGAGTATTATAGGAGTTTTGTTCCCGATTGTCGCGGCCGCGCTGACTCTATACGCCGTCTTTCCGTCTGCTAGAGAGTCGGTTGACCAAATAATTAAGGAGCCGGCGAGGATTGTGTTCACCTCACAAGGCATGTCGGAGCCCGACCGAGAAGGACAAGCAAGTGTTGCTTGGTCTACTTATCGCAAAGTTCTTGAAACTAAGTCGGATTTTATTCTTATGGCACACGATAGGATGCTACCTTTACCAAAACGGTTTTTTAATAATGAGGAACAACTCGGAATATTTAGGATAATTGTGCAGCGGGCATTCGGTAACAAGGCCAAACTTAAAGGATGATCGAACGATACACATTACCTGAGATGGGCGCGGTTTGGTCGCTGGAGAACAAGTTTCAAAAGTGGCTCGATGTCGAGATTGCGGTCTGCGAAGTCCACGCCGAGGACGGCACGATTCCGGCTGACGCGCTTGCTGAGATCAAAGCCAAAGCTGCGTTTACCGTGACGCGCATTAACGAGATCGAAAAAACAACCGATCACGACGTGATCGCGTTTACGACGAATCTTGCCGAAAATATCGGCCCGGCGTCGCGGTTTGTTCATTACGGGCTGACGTCGAGCGACGTTGTCGATACGGCGAACGCGTTGCTGCTTAAAGAGTCGTGCGACATTTTGCTTGCAAAAATTGACGCTTTGATGGAGGTGCTCAAAAGGCGCGCGTTTGAGTTTAAGGACACGCCGCAGATCGGCCGCACGCACGGAATTCACGCCGAGCCTACATCGTTTGGGCTAACGTGGGCGTTGTGGTACGAGGACGCGAAGAACAATCGGGCGCGACTCGAAGCAGCTAAGCAAGCGGTTTCAAAAGGTAAGATCAGCGGCGCTGTTGGCTCGTTTGCTCACCTTTCGCCGGATGTCGAGGAGCGCGTTTGCAAACGGCTCGGCCTCGATGCCGCGCGAGTTTCGACGCAGGTCATTCAGCGTGAGTCTTACGCAGAGTATCTGTCGACGCTGGCGATCGTTGCTTCGAGCTTGGAAAAGATCGCGCTTCAGGTCCGGCATTGGCAGCGTACGGAAGTTCGCGAGGTCCAGGAAGCGTTTAGGGAAGGACAGAAAGGTTCGTCGGCGATGCCGCATAAGCGAAATCCGATTTTGTCTGAGCGTATTTGCGGAATGGCTCGCACAGTTCGTGCAAATGCGATCGTCGGTTTTGAGAACGTCGCTCTTTGGCACGAACGCGACATCTCGCATTCATCTGCCGAGCGCATTGTTCTCCCCGACTCGTCCGCAACGCTTGATTATATTCTCGCCAAAACGACAAGCCTGCTCGATAATTTGCTCGTTTATCCTGAGAATATGCTCAAGAATCTTGGGGTGACACGAGGTCTAGTTTTCAGCGGTCAATTACTGCTTGCTCTCACGCAGAAAGGCGTCTCGCGTGAGGATGCATACACGTGGACACAGCGCAATGCTATGAAGGTCTGGGACGAGGGCGGCGATTACCTTGAGCTCATAAATAAAGACACGGACATCTCTTCGCACCTTTCGGCTGAAGAGATCGCCCGCGTCTTTGATCTGCGACATTACTTACGCAATGTCGACAAAGTTTTTGCCAGAGTGTTTAGCCGTTAGACCATTTGTCGGCCATATCGCCGATAACCGGCAGCTTATAGTCGCCGCCCTGATAGCCTTTGATCATTCCGAAGACCATTAGGCCTAAAAATCCAACAATCACGACGAAATAAAGAAGCGAAACCAAGACGCCGAGCATATTGGAACCGGTTGCCGCGACGAGTACGCCGCCGACGGCCACGACCGCGACAAGGGCAACGATATACGCGGCTGTCAATAACAAAGACTGAAAAGCATGAAACCGGACTGCTTTATTCGTCTTGTCGGTCACGATCACGATAATGCTGTAAATCAGGCTTATCGCACAAACCGGTAAATAGCAGAGTAACGAACCAACGTTAGCGTCCAAACCTAAAGCGGTCTTTCCAGCTGGATTTTCCATAATCTTTTAGAGGTCTCCTTAAAGGGGTTTTGTTAGAAACTATTGCGAACCAAAATTCACGTGAAATCTAACACAAGACTTTGATAAATACAAGAAACTCAGTCACAATCTACAATTTATTTCGGAGCAGTAAATGAAAGCAATTGTACATGTGACGCTAAAGCCGAGCGTTCTCGACCCACAGGGCAAGGCGATCCATCACTCGGTCGAACTACTGGGCCACAAGAACATCGGCGATATCAGGCAAGGTAAATATTTCGAGATCGCTTTTGCGGACGGCACGTCGGCCATGGATGCTCAGGTCGCGGCCGAGCAGATCGCGAAAGATGTGCTGGCAAATCCAGTGATCGAGGACTACAGAGTCAAGACCAAAGAATAATGTTGAGTGGTGAGTGATGAGTTATCAGAGGGAAGGGGCTGATTTCTGACAACTCATCACTCATCACTCACCATTCACCACTATTTTATGAAGTTTGGAGTTGTAGTTTTCCCCGGTTCCAATTGCGATCACGACGCATATCACGTCGTGTCAAAACACGTCGGCCAGCCTGTCGATTTTGTCTGGCATCAGGAGACGGACCTCAGCGATTACGACGCGGTGATCGTGCCGGGCGGATTTTCGTACGGCGACTATCTTCGCGCTGGAGCGCTGGCGAGGTTTTCGCCGGTGATGAAAGCGATCAAGCAGTTCGCCGCTGACGGCAAGTTTGTGTTTGGAATATGCAACGGTTTTCAGATCCTTTGCGAAGCAGGTCTTCTGCCCGGAGCGTTGATGCGGAACGCAAATCTTCACTTCATTTGCCGGCACGTCAATCTAAAGCTCGAAAATCAGAACACGCCGTTTACGTCAGAGGTTGATCCGAACAAAGTGCTCTCAATTCCGATCGCACACGCCGAAGGGAATTACACTTGCGACGACGCTACCTTTCAATCTCTCGAAGAAAACGGCCAGATCGTCTTTCGATATTGCGATGAGAACGGTGAGATCACCGACGCTGCTAACCCGAACGGTGCCCGCTCAAACATTGCCGGTATTTGCAACCAGAATCGCAACGTCCTCGGGATGATGCCGCACCCGGAGCGTGCCTGCGAGGAACTGCTCGGCTCGAACGACGGCCGCGACATTTTTCGTTCACTCGCCAAAGCGGTCGCTTTGGTCGAGGCCGCTGCCTAATTTGTAGTTATTTACTGCCCGCCCGCACTTAGTTTGAGGCTGAGCTTGAACCCGTCACGTTGACGACGAGCCCTTGAGGCCGCACATTCCATTCCAAAACACGAGCTCCGTCTTCGGCGGCAAGCGCTGTCTCGACGTCCGATCGTCGCCCATCCTCGCAATAGAATGCAATACATCCCCCGCCGCCGGCGCCGCAGACCTTTGGAGCGATCGCACCGTTTGCCAGCGCCGTCTCAATCAGATGATCCATTTGAGGGGTGGTGATATTTGGTGAGAGCCGCTTTCGGCGCGGATACGCATCCGCGAGGATGTGCCCAACGGCTTGCCAATCGCTGGCAAGTAGAGCCGCCCGCACATTGAGCGAATCGTCACGAATGCCGTCGAATATCTCGAAAATCTCGGGGTCGCCGTCGACGTGGCGTTTTGTGATCTCCCAGTTATTGGTTCCCGAATTTCGCGGCTCGCCCGTATAACAGACGGCAATACGCCGTTCGAGCGTTTCGGTATCAATATCGATAGCCTCGCGGCTAATACCCTCCGGTCCAAAATGAATACAAGCGACGCCGCCATATTGAGCCGAATAATAGTCTTGAAAACCTGTCGGCACGCGAATCACCTGACATTCAACATTGGCGGCGATCGGGATAAAACGGTCGGCGGTATATCGGTCGCCGACTAGTTTGTTAAGGGCACCGATGCACGCGATGTTGAGCGTTGACGAGCCGGCGAGTCCGGCTCCCGCGGGAGCTTCAGACTCGGTCGTCATGTGAAATCCGCTATCCGGTCGGAAGAAATAGACGAGCTTTGAAAGCAGCTCGAGACGCGGTTCGTCCTTGAGGCTTGCTATCTCCGCAACCGAGGTCTCGAGTTTCGCTTCTTGATCAACAGATTCGAGAATTATCCGGTCATCGTCGCGTGTTTCTATTCGACAATGTGCCAGCATACTGACGGCAAAATTGACCGTCGCGGCTCCCTCGTGAAATAAAAATAGAGGCGGTATGTCGATTGTGCCGCCGGCGAGATCTACGCGTGTCGGCGCTGATGATTCAATTATCATAAATCAGAAAAATGGATAGAGATGTCGGATATCTGGAGCCAATCTACTTTGCTTCTTTTACCTTCCCTTTGTCTGCTTTTGCCGCCGCATC
>Ga0209797_10001866_pt1 | contig 10626 bp, 11 predicted proteins | sample DOMMetBare3Fresh_2_FD_187472 | JGI IMG/M metagenome (GOLD analysis project Ga0209797, IMG submission 187472) | Wetland sediment microbial communities from St. Louis River estuary, USA, under dissolved organic matter induced mercury methylation -... | ecosystem: Environmental > Aquatic >...
GCCGACGGTGCGCCGTCCGTGATCGAATTCAATTGCCGCTGCGGCGATCCGGAAACACAGCCGATGATGGCGCGCCTGCGTTCCGACCTGACGCTGTTATTTGAGGCCGCACTGCAGGGCCGTCTCGACGGCGTCAGCGCCGACTGGGATCCGCGCGCCGCGCTGGGCGTGGTGCTCGCGGCGGGTGGCTACCCGGACGCTGGCAGCAAGGGCGCGACGATTTCCGGTCTTGACCGGGCGGCAGGCATGCCGGGAAAGGTCCTGCACGCCGGCACCCGGCTTGCGGACCCGGCCGATGCTAACAGCGCGGTGCAGACCAACGGTGGCCGCGTGTTATGCGCCGTCGGCCTGGGCGCGACGGTTGCCGAGGCGCAGCAGCAGGCCTACGCGCTCTGCAGTGCGATCAGCTGGGAAGGGATGCGCTACCGCCGGGATATCGGCTATCGGGCCGTGGCGCGCGAACGCGCGGCCCGCTGACGCGTCAACGGACTAGAAGCTGACGCGGAAGAACACTTCCGGTCCCTTGGTTTCGAGCTTGAAGCGGCCCGGATTATTCACGTCGGACGAATTGGCGTTGATGTTGATCATCGTGTAACCCAGGCCGAACGCGACATTGGGTCGCCAGCGATACTGGGCATCGAAGTGATAGTCGCTGAACTCGCCGTTGACGTCGCTGACATCGACGGTCAGCAACTGGGCGCGCGCGGTGACGGCCCAGCGCCGCGAAATCCGCCACGCGCCATCGAGCGCCAGCGTCGGCAGCACGGTCACCGCGTGGCCCTTTTCGCGGATCCGGCGCGCGGTGATCTCGGCTTCGCCGTCCGCGTCGGCGACATGCAACCCAAGGCCCAGGCCAGCCTCGTACTTCTCGCGGTGCAAGAATGACCAGGTGTAGGTAAAACCTAACAGCCGGATATCCGTGCTCGACTCGACACGATCATTGACGTTGTAGCTGGTCGTGTCAAATTGGATCTGCCGGGTCAGGCGCCGGTCGCCGTAACGAGCGAGCTTGAAATAGTCGACCCTGAGCCGGTGATCATCGCGCAGCCGAAAACCGAGTTCCATGCGACCCTGGTCGATCTGGTCGTCATAACCAAGGTCGTCCTCGGCACTGACCTCGGTGCCGGCCTGCGCAGTGGTCGGATCCCGGCGCGCGAACGTGGTCACGCCGGCACGGTAATAACTGCCGCGAATGTAAAAATGGTCGTTGATCGGGCTCTGGATTTCCCGGGGCCCCTTGCTCGGCGCCTGCGCTACCGCGAGCCCGGGCAGCACAAGCAAACAGACCGCGAGGCCCCGCATTTTGATCCCGGCAAACCGCACGTCAGCGCTTCATCGCCTCAAAGAAGTCGGCGTTCGACTTCGTGTCCTTCATCTTGTCGATGAGGAACTCGATCGCCGCAAGTTCATCCATCGGATGCAGCAGCTTGCGCAGAATCCAGATCTTCTGCAGCTCACCTGGCTCCGTGATCAGCTCTTCCTTGCGGGTGCCCGAACGATTGATGTTCACGGCCGGGAACACGCGCTTTTCCGCGACCCGGCGGTCGAGGTGAATTTCGCTGTTACCAGTGCCCTTGAACTCTTCGTAAATGACATCGTCCATCTTGGAGCCCGTGTCGATCAGCGCGGTCGCAATGATGGTCAGCGAGCCGCCCTCCTCGATGTTGCGCGCGGCGCCAAAGAAGCGCTTCGGCCGCTGCAACGCATTGGCATCCACGCCGCCGGTCAGCACCTTGCCGGAACTCGGCACCACGGTGTTGTAGGCGCGCGCCAGGCGGGTGATCGAATCTAACAGAATCACGCAGTCCTTCTTGTGTTCAACCAGTCTCTTGGCTTTTTCTATCACCATTTCGGCGACCTGGACGTGACGCGATGCCGGTTCGTCAAAAGTCGACGAAACCACTTCGCCCTTGACGGTGCGCTGCATTTCCGTCACTTCTTCCGGACGTTCGTCGATCAGCAGCACGATCAGGTACACCTCGGGGTGATTGGCCGTGATCGCGGTCGCGATGTTCTGCAGCAGCATCGTCTTGCCGGCCTTGGGCGGCGATACGATCAGGCCGCGCTGGCCCTTGCCGAGGGGCGCCACCAGGTCGATCACGCGTGCCGTAATGTCTTCGGTGGAGCCGTTGCCGCGTTCCAGCTTGAGCCGCCGGGTCGGGTGCAACGGCGTCAGGTTCTCGAACAGGACCTTGTTGCGTGCGCTGTTCGGCGAGTCGTAGTTGATTTCGCCGACCTTCAGCAGCGCAAAATAGCGCTCGCCATCCTTCGGCGGGCGGATCAGGCCCGAAATGCTGTCGCCGGTCCGCAGATTGAAGCGGCGTATCTGTGACGGCGAAATGTAGATATCGTCCGGGCCGGCGAGGTAAGAGCCGTCGGGCGAGCGCAGGAAACCGAAGCCGTCCTGCAGAATTTCCAGCACGCCGTCGCCATAGATCGGCGCGCCGTCCTTGCCCTGCGCTTTCAGGATGCCGAAAATGATGTCCTGCTTGCGCGAGCGACCCATGTTCTCGACGCCCAGCGAATTGGCCATGTCCATCAGTTTGTTGATGGGCATGCTCTTCAGCTGGTTGAGGTTCATCGACTTGCGCGACTGCGCCAGTTCCTCGGGGCTGATGATTTCGGCGTCTTCGCCTGAATCGATGAACGGAGTCTGGTCCGGGATCATGTCATCCGGAAGCCGGTTGCCGTGATTGCCGCGGTTGCCGTGACCGCCACCACCGTGGCCGCCGCCACCACCACCGCCGCCATGCCGCGGACCCTTGTTAGGCCGGTTACGACCACCCTGATTGCCCAGATAGCCCCTCACAGGTTGCTATCCAGGAACGCGGCCAGTTGCGATTTTGACAGCGCGCCGACTTTCTGCGCTTCCACCGTGCCGTTCTTGAACAGGATCAGCGTGGGTATGCCGCGGATGCCGAATTTCGGCGGTGTTTGCGGGTTTTCGTCGATATTGAGCTTGGCGATGCGGAGCTTGTCTTTGTACTCCGTGGCCATTTCATCGAGGATCGGGGCGATCATCTTGCAGGGACCGCACCACTCAGCCCAGAAGTCCAGCAGGACGGGCTTGTCGGATTGCAGGACATCGGATGCAAAGCTGGCATCCGACGTATGAACGATTAGCGAATTACTCACGCTGTGAAATCTCCGTTTTGATAACGAGTTAGTTAGGTTGCGGGCTTCCGGTGTGAATTACCGGTGAGAACGCCCAATTGAAAGTCCTGACAAGAACGCTGGGTAAAGGGTTAGACTTAAGTAGCCTTGGAAACGAGACGGAACGCCCCGTTGGTGACTGTATTTTTAGCCGGTCGCCCCTAGATTTGCAAGCGCCTCGTTCAAACCCACGGATTTATCAGCGTTTTTTGTCAAAATAACATGTCAGACGATAGCCATTTATCAGAACTTAGATTCGATGCCCTCGGCCTGCACCCCGATGTCATGCGCGGGGTCGAAAGCGCCAAGTTTAGCCGCTGCACGCCCATCCAGGCCCAGACATTGCCGCCGGCGCTGCTGCGCCGCGACGTGGCAGGCCAGGCGCAGACCGGTACCGGCAAGACCGCAGCCTTCCTGGTTGCGCTGTACGAGAATCTGCTAACAAATCGTCCTGCCGAAAGCCGCCCGGCTAACGCGATTCGTGCGCTGGTGGTCGCGCCAACCCGCGAGCTGGCGGTGCAGATTCACAAGGATGCCGAGAGCCTGGGTCAGTTCACCGGCCTGCGCCAGGCGGTCGTGTTTGGCGGCGTGGACTACGAGAAACAGCGCACGCAGCTCGCCAACGGCGTGGACGTGCTGATCGGCACGCCTGGCCGCATCATCGATTACTTCAAGCAGCACGTTTTTGACATGCGGCACGTGCAGGTCGTGGTGCTCGACGAGGCCGACCGCATGTTCGATCTCGGTTTCATCGCCGACATCCGCTTCCTGCTGCGGCGCCTGCCGCCGCCGGACCGGCGCCAGTCCATGCTGTTTTCCGCCACGCTGTCGCAACGCGTGCTGGAACTCGCCTACGAGCACATGAACAGCCCGGAGCTGGTGCGCATCGAGCCGGACAAGATGACCGTCGATCGCGTGCGTCAGGTCATCTATTACCCTTCAATGGAGGAAAAAATCCCGTTGCTGGTGGGCCTGCTGCGCAGGGCGGAAGCGCATCGCACCATGATCTTCGTAAACACCCGGCGCATGGCCGAACGACTCGAAGAAACGCTGCGCGCGAACAGCATCAATGCGCAGGCGTTGTCGGGCGACGTGCCGCAGAACAAACGCCTGCGGTTCCTCAAGAGCTTTCATGACGGCAGCCTGGCGGTCCTGATCGCAACCGACGTCGCGTCACGTGGCCTGCACATTCCGGACGTCAGTCACGTCTTCAATTTCGACCTGCCACAGGACCGCGCCGACTACGTGCACCGCATCGGCCGCACCGCGCGCGCCGGCGCCGAAGGCGACGCCATCAGCTTTGCCTGCGAAGAGTATGCGGTAGCGCTGCCGGAAATCGAAGAATACATCGGCCACAAGATCCCGTTTGAACCAATCACCCCTGACCTGTTAGCCGAGATCAAGCGCCCGCTACGCGATCCTAACGCCCCACCGCGTGAACGCGCGCCGCGGTTCGACCGTCCCGGCGGCGGCGGGGGCGGCCGGCGTGGTGGTGGCGGCGGCGCCGGGCGCAGCAGACCACCGTCCGGTGGCCGTGGCAGCCGCGCACGCAGTGGGCCGCGTTAGCTGATGAGCCGGCGGCGCGTCCCGGCAATCTGCGCGCTTGGCGTGTTGCTGCTCGGCGCAGCGGCAGCCCGCGCCGACGTGGTTGTGGCGACCGCGGGCGGATTTGTGGTGCGTAGTGCGGTCGTCGTTCCGGCCGGCCCGGCGCAAGCCTGGAAGCGGTTCGTGGCGGTCGCCGGCTGGTGGAACAAGGATCACACGTTCTCCGGCAACAGCGGCAACCTGTACCTGAGGACCGCGCCCGGTGGCTGCCTGTGCGAGCGCCTCCCGGGCGGCGGTTTTGTCGAGCATCTGCACGTTGTGTACGCCGACCAGGGTCGCATGCTGCGACTCGCTGGTGGACTCGGCCCGTTGCAGGGCATGGGAGTCTCAGGCGCCTATACGGTTGAATTCAAGACCCGGGGCGCACAAACCGAGGTGGTGGCGATCTACGTGGTCAACGGCTTCGATGCCCAGGGCCTGGACAAGATCGCGCCGGTCGTCGACCAGGTGCTGTCGGGTCAGCTGCAGAGCTTCGCCGCTAAGCTAACAAATCGCTGACTCCGCGGATCGGCACAAACCCCGAGCGGTCGCCATCATGGTAGGGACTCAGTCCGCCGCCGCTGTCGGGCTCAGTGACAATGGCCAGCGCGGCGATGCCGGCGCGCGCGCCGGACGCCAGCACCGTCGGGCTGTCGTCGACGAACAGGGTGCGTTGCGGGTCGAATTGCTCGCGCTTGCGCAGCTGCTGCCAGAAACGCGGATCTTCTTTCGGTGCGCCAAAGGGATGCGAGCTGTAGGCGGCATCTAACAAATCCAGCACCTGGGTCCGTTCATGCTTCAGCGCCAGTATCGCCGGGTGGGAATTGGTGCACAGCACCGCGCGTTTGCCCATGCGACGCAGTGCTAACAGAAAATCGCGCGCGCCGGCCAGCCAGTAGATGCCGCCGGCCATTTCGCGATGCAGGGCCGCCAGGTCCAGCTCCAGCTCGCGCGACCAGAAATCGATGCAATACCATTCGAGTTTGCCGCGCCAGTGGCGAAATTTGGGCGCCAGTTCCGCCTGGGCGGCCGCCAGCGACAGGTTGCGCGCCGCCGCATAACGCCGCGGCATCTCGGCCATCCACAGGCGATTGTCGAACGCCAGGTCCAGCAATGTCCCGTCCAGATCCAGCAGCACGGTGTCGATCCGGGTCCAGTCGGGAAATCGTGAAAGCTGGGGCATGGCAGGCGTCTATGATACCTGCCCGTGATATTTGATCTGCATACCCACAGCCATCATTCCGATGGCCTGCTGTCGCCAGCGCAACTCGCCGCGCTCACTGCCGAGCGCCGCGTCGAGCTGATTGCGCTCACCGACCATGACACGATTGCCGGCTGCGGGGAGATGCGCGCCGCCTGCGCCAGCCACAACCTGAAGTTTGTCGCCGGCGTCGAGTTGTCATGCAGCTGGCGGGGCCAGACCCTGCATGTGCTCGGCCTGGCGATCGATTGCGGTCATGGACCGCTGCACGGGCATCTCGAGGGCCTGTTGCAGTTGCGCCGCGAGCGCATGCGCCTGATTGCCGAACGGCTGACGCGGCGTTGCGGCGCCGAGTTCGGTTTGTTAGCCGACGAGGTCGCAAGGACAGTGCCCGTGCCGACTCGCATGCACCTGGCGCGCGAGCTGGTGCGCGCCGGGCATTGCGAGCACACCGGATTCGCCTTCAAGGATTACCTGACGCGCGGCCGGCCAGGCTATGCACCCAGCCAATGGCCCGATCTGCAGGCGACTTTGCAGGTCATCGCCGCCGCCGGCGGGCAGGCCGCGCTGGCCCATCCGCATCGCTACAAATTATCGTCCGGCGCGCTGCGCAGCCTGGTAGCCGAGTTTGCCCAGTCCGGCGGGCGGGCCCTGGAATGCAGCAGCGGGCCGACCAGCCCCAACGATGTCGCACGCCTTGCGAGCCTGGCGGCGGCGCACGGGCTGTCGGTATCCGCAGGCTCTGATTTTCACGATCCGGCGAATCCGTGGAATACGCCGGGACGGTTCGCTAAGCTACCGGCCGGCGCCGACCTGCTGGCCTCGTATCTCGATAAAGCGCATGGATGAACCCGAAGACAATGTCGATCGCGAACTTTTCAGGAACATTGAAAAGCTGCGGCAACTGCGCATAGAGCATCGCGACATGGACGAAGTCATCGCGCGCCTGATCATGGATCCGGGTGCTAACGAACTGCAGATCAAGCGGCTCAAGAAGCGTAAGCTGATGCTCAAGGACCAGATTACCCGCGTGGAAAGCCAGTTGATTCCGGACCTCAACGCGTGAACGAGATTGTGCCAATGAACAATGACAGCAGCAGTTTCTGGATGCAGGTCACCCGTCCGGAGGTCTTGGGTGAACTGATCGCCATCGTGACTGCGGTGCTGCTGGCCATTATTTCCTCGCGGGTCATGGTCGCGTGGCATCGCCGCCATGGCCGCAGGCTGATGGGTACCGGATGGCACGTACGCCTGCTGGAATGCGCCACCCTGCTCGCTCCGTATCTCATCGCACTGGTGTTGCTGACAATCACCCAGCTGGCATTGCGCAAGGCCGCCGTAGACGTCGCCACGCTGGACGTCGCAATTCTGCTGCTCGCGGCGCTGGTGGCCGTGCGTCTCGGTGTCTATATCATCAGGATGCTGGTCGGCCCCGATTCCTGGGTAAAAGCCTGGGAAGCAAGACTGACGTTGATCCTGTGGCTCGCAGCCACATTTGAATTGCTGGGCTGGTTCAATCGCATCGAGTCAACGCTCGACGCTATCGATCTGCTGCCCGGTAAGGCGACCTTCACGCTGTGGTCGCTGCTGAAAGGCATCGTCGTCGTCACCGGCTTCGTCATCGTCACCAGTGTGGTCGCGCGCGCGATCGAGCAGCGCGTGATGACGGTCGCGTCACTTGCGCCGTCGACGCGCATCGGCATTGCCAAGTTTTCGCAATTCTTTCTGATCAGCCTCGGCATATTGCTGGGCATCAATGCCGCCGGCGTTGATCTCACCGCATTGACAGTGCTTACAGGCGCGATCGGCTTCGGCCTTGGCTTCGGCCTGCAGGCAATTATCAGCAACTTTGTCAGTGGTTTTGTGCTGTTGATGGACAAGTCCATCAAGCCGGGCGACGTCATCAGCTTTACCGGGCACACCGGCACCAGCACCGAAAACTTCGGCTGGGTCCAGGAATTGCGCGGCCGCTATGTCGTGGTGCGCGACCGCGACGGTGTCGAAACGCTGGTGCCGAATCAGAATCTGATCACCAACTCGGTCATCAACTGGAGTTATTCCGACCAGCGCGTGCGGCTGCGGTTGCCGGTGCTGATCAGCTATGACGACGATCCGGAACTGGCGCTCGGCCTGCTGGTCGAGGCCGCGAGCAGTCATCCACGCATACTCAAGGATCCGCAGCCGGTGTCGCGCTTGTTAGCATTCGACGACTACGGCATGCGCCTAGAGGCGCGTTTCTGGATTCGCGATCCGATGAACGGCGTCAACAACATCCGCTCTGACATCAACCGGGTGATCTGGCGCCTGTTTCGCGAGCATGGCATCAAGATTCCGGTCGCGCAGCGCGAGATTCGCATCCTCAATACGCCAGGCAACGCTGCACCCGCAACCGCGATCACCGCGCAGGGCGACCTCGATCTGACGATGCGGATGCGGGCGCCCATCAAGCCGTCCACGGAAGATTGAGCCGATGGGCTACACGCTCGCGGGCCTCGCAATCGACGACCGCGACCTGGAATTCCGTTACGTACGCTCGGCGGGCCCGGGCGGGCAGAACGTCAACAAGGTAGCGACGGCTGCGCAGCTGCGCTTCCATTTCATGGACTGCGCTGCGCTCAGTGATTCGGTCCGCGCGCGCCTGTCGGCTCTTGCAGGCCAGCGCCTGGCAGGCGGCGTCGATATCCTGATAGTGGCGCGCGAACATCGCACACAGGAACAGAACCGTGGCGCGGCACTGCGCCGGCTGGAAGAATTACTGCAGCGGGCACAGCATGTGCCGAAAGTCCGGCGCCCGACCAGGCCCGGACGCGCTGCCAAGGAACGCCGCCTCGATCACAAGACCCAGGCCGGCAAGCGCAAGAAACTGCGCTCGCGGGTCAGCGCCTTCGACTGAGCCTCAGGTGCGCAACCGTTCGGCGAGCTTGTCTAACAGCTTGCTGAATGTGGACGTACCGGCCTTGGCGGTGGCGCGTCTGCCAGGCAGGTTCACGCGCTCTCCCCTGCCATTGTCGATACTGAGCTGGCTTGCGCCCAGGATTTCCAGCGTTTCCTCGAGCGTACGGTTCGCACCCGAACGCGCCGCGCCGCGCTGCAGGACCCGTGCTGATGCAGCTGCGGGTTTGGCGGCGCCCGCCGCGGGTTGCGCCACGGGTTTCGGCGCAGCCTGTGCTGCAGGTTTGACAGCCGCATCGGGCTTCGCGCCGGGCTCGGCTGTTGGCAGCAACTTGATTTCATCGCCCTTGGATTCCGCGGCATGGCGCACCGGCGATGTCTTGTCGACATCGATACCGCCGGTCGCATCGGCCTGGGAACGTTCCCGGTTGCTAACAGGCACGACCGCAACCGACTTGAATTCGGCCCGAACGTACTGCGCGACCTGCTTGGCCGACAGCACATCGGAGAAAAAGCCCAGGCGCAGTCCGTACCAGCGGCGGCCTTCGAACTGGCAACCCACCGTGTACAGGGTGTACGCGCGGAAAATCGCGAGCGGCGGGATGCTGCGTATGTCAATCGGCGTCGGCGACCACTCCAGCTGCACCGCAAACGGCACGGGAAGATTCTTGCTCAGATCCTTGCGCAGCGCGTGCAACGAATGCTCATCCAGCTTGTGGAGCATCGGCACGTCGCTGTACAACTGCGCGTCCGGCGGAGTGGCCGCCGGTCCACGCTCGAGAATGCGCATGACCTGGCTGTCGGACAGGTCGCGGGCCGTGGCCGGCATGTCGGCTGGCGCTGCGGGACTCGCGCTGACCGGCGCAGGTGCAGGTGCAGGTGCAGGGGCGGATACTGGCTTCGCCGGCTGGCTGTTAGCAGGCTTGGGCGGCGACAACACTGGCGGTGCAGCGCTGGGACGCTGGATCTGGACGACCTCGGGCGCGACGCCCCGCACTGCAGACGTGCTGAGGTCATCCGCAACCGGCAACGTCTCGTCTGCGGTCGGCAACGACCGATGCAGGCCGGTTGCCGCGTTATTGGCAGATACGGCTGCCGATGCCGGCTCCTCGACCGCCGGCCCGGCGGTGTTGTTGCCGCGCAGCTTCTTGCCTGGCGCTTCGCTGACCCAAGCTCCGGGATAAACAGACCGGACTACGGCCAGCAGCTGCTCTGCTTCTGCACGGGTCGCAAAGTATCCCATGTGCAGGCGAAAGCGCTCGCGGCCGTCTTCGCGCCGGCGGCTAACAAAGAAAGTGAAGCGCTCGAGTTCCTTGAATGCCGGCCGCACCAGCGACATCGGCGTGGTGGATGAACACAGGTTGATGACCAATTGCTCGGCACCGGGCGCGGTGGCGAGCAAAGCATCTCCTGCCAAATTAGCAGCTGGCTGATTCATAGCGCAATTTCCCCGGTCAAACCTGTGCAATGCGGATGCACGGCCGGGGTGAAGTTTGGCCGCAGGCGGTGCGCCCGGCTGTGCCTCAGGTCTCAGACGTCAGGACAGAAATTGCCGCGGTATTTGCCGTATTCGACATAACAAAAATGGCTTTGACAGATGCTGCCCGCTGGAGCAAAAGGTCAACGCAGCTTCAGCGTGCCTGTCTCATTGAACGGGATACTGCGCAGGATTCCCGAGGCCAGTGCGACCTTGCCATGAATGTTGTATTCGATGCTATCGGGCGTGCCGTCGCGATTGCCACGCAGTACATTGACCAGCATGCCCGCCATGTTAGCTGTCACCATCATGTCGAATT
>Ga0209797_10001867_pt1 | contig 10625 bp, 8 predicted proteins | sample DOMMetBare3Fresh_2_FD_187472 | JGI IMG/M metagenome (GOLD analysis project Ga0209797, IMG submission 187472) | Wetland sediment microbial communities from St. Louis River estuary, USA, under dissolved organic matter induced mercury methylation -... | ecosystem: Environmental > Aquatic >...
CAATCCCACCGGACCGTTGCATGTGGGGCATGGACGCAATGCGGCGCTGGGCGATTGCATCTGCAACCTGCTCGAAACCCAGGGCTGGTCGGTGACGCGCGAGTTCTACTACAACGACGCCGGCGCGCAGATCAACAACCTCGGCACGTCGACCCAGGCCCGCCTGCGCGGGCTGAAGCCCGGCGACCCGGCGTGGCCCGAAGCAGCCTACAACGGCGACTACATTGCCGACATCGCCGCCGACTTCGCCGCGCGAAGGACCGTTCGCGCCGACGACCGCGAGGTCACCGCCAGCGGCGACCCGGATGACTTCGAGGGCATCTGCCGTTTCGCAGTGGCCTACCTGCGCCATGAGCAGGACTTGGACCTGCGTGCCTTCGGCGTGCGTTTCGACAACTATTATCTCGAGTCGAGCCTGTATCGCGACGGCCGCGTCGAGCGCACCGTGGCGCAGCTGGTGTCCGCGGGCAAGACGTTCGAGGACGGCGGCGCGCTGTGGTTGCGCACCACCGAGTACGGCGACGACAAGGACCGCGTGATGCGCAAGTCCGACGGCAGCTACACCTACTTCGTGCCCGACGTGGCCTACCACGTCACCAAATGGGAGCGTGGCTTCGCGAAGGTGATCAATGTGCAGGGGACCGACCACCACGGCACGGTGGCGCGGGTGCGCGCGGGTCTGCAAGCCACCGACACGGGCGTGCCGAAGGGTTACCCGGACTACGTGCTGTACAAGATGATCACCGTGATGCGCGGCGGTCAGGAGGTCAAGATCTCCAAGCGCGCCGGCGCCTACGTCACGCTGCGTGATCTGATCGAGTGGACCAGCCGGGACGCGGTGCGTTTCTTCCTCATCAGCCGCAAGGCCGACACCGAATTCGTATTCGACGTCGACCTGGCGCTCAAGCGCAATGACGAGAACCCGGTGTTCTATGTGCAGTACGCGCATGCGCGCATCTGCTCGGTGCTGGCGCAGTACGAGGCTCAGACCGGCGCGCCGGCAGCCGACGGCGCCGACCTGTCGCTGCTCACGGCCCCGACCGAAGCCGCGTTGATGCTGCAGCTGGCGCGTTATCCCGAGGTGCTGGCCGGCGCCGCCGAAACGCTGGCGCCGCACGACCTGGCCTTCTACCTGCGCGAGCTGGCCGCCGCATTCCATGCCTACTATGCCGCCGAACGATTCCTGGTCGATGATGCGGCGCTGGCGCGCGCGCGCATGGCGCTGCTTGCGGCCACACGGCAGATCCTGCGCGGCGCGCTGCGGCTGCTGGGCGTTGATGCGCCTTTGTCCATGACCCGTGACGTCGTTGAGGAGACTGCATGAAAGCGCAGCGTGGCGGCTTTGTGATAGGCCTCATCGTCGGCCTTCTGCTCGGCTTGGCTCTGGCGCTGGCCGTGGCGCTGTATGTCACCAAGGTGCCGGTGCCGTTCGTCAACAAGGTGCCGCAGCGCGGCGCCGACCAGGACGCCGCCGAAGTTGAGCGCAACAAGAACTGGGACCCCAACGCGCCGTTGTCCAACAAGGCGCCGTCGCGCAGCACGCCCGGCTCGGCGCCCGCACCCGTCGCGGTGCCGACAGGGCCCAAGCCCGCCCCGGCCGCCAACACAGCCGCACCGGCGCCAGCCCCCCCGGCACCGGCCCGGGTTGGCGAATCCCCCGCCGACGTCGCACCGAAGTCCACCAAACCGGGGGCCGATCCGTTTATCTACTTCGTGCAAGTCGGTGCGTTTGCGAAGCCGGAAGACGCCGAGCAGCAGCGCGCCAAGCTGGCGATGCTGGGCTACAGCGCCAAGGTCACCGAGCGCGAGCAGTCCGGGCGCACGATGTACCGCGTCCGCCTGGGGCCCTACCCGATGCGCGAGGAAGCCGAATCCACCCAAGCCAAGCTCCAGTCCGGTGGAGAAACCGCGGCGCTGGTGCGGGTCGAACGTTAGCCTGCCGATCGAAACAGATTACAGACCAAGAGGAATTGCATGAAACGCCGTGAATTCGCCCTGCAACTCGCACTGGCCAGTGCCACCGCGGCCGCGCCATTTGTCGCCCGGGGGCAAGCCGCTCCCGTTGAAGGCAAGGACTACGCGCGGCTGGCGCAGCCGATCCCGATGCCGGGCACCGGCAAAATCGAAGTGGTCGAGTTCTTCGGCTATTGGTGCCCCCATTGCCATGCGTTCGAGCCGGCGCTCGAGGCCTGGACGCAAAAGCTGCCGGCGAACGTCTCGTTCCGCCGCGTTCCGGTGGCCTTTTCGGCGCCGCAGGAGCCGTATCAGAAGATCTTCCTCGCGCTGGAGGCCATGGGGCAGCTGGACGCGATGCACCGCAAGGTGTTCACCGCGATCCACGTGCAGAAGCAACGGTTGGAGAAGGACGCCGAGATCGTTGCGCTGATGACAGCCAACGGCATCGACGGTGCCAAGTTCACCGAGACATTCAAGAGCTTCACGGTCGCCAGCAAGGCCAAGCAGGCCAGGCAGATGGCCGACGCGTACCGAATCGACGGCGTGCCCACGCTGGGCATCCACGGCCGGTATTTCACGTCGCCCTCATTGGCCGGCGGCCATGATCAGGCGCTGCGCGTCACCGATTTCCTGATCCAGCGCGTCGCCAAAGCCTGATCAGCGGGCCGGCGCACGCTGACGCCGGTTCGGCGCGGCGAAGCACCGGGCGCGCATTTCGTCGCACGCGGCGAAGAAGCACAGGGATAGAATAGTCTGCAAGTTCTGTGCCGACCATGCCCGCCATCCCTTTGTGTCGTCTTGTCCTGGTCGCCGCCCTGGCCTGCGGTGCCGTGCTTTCGGCCAGGGCCGACCGCAGCGACCGGGCCAAACCGCTGACCCTCGAATCGGACAAGCCGTGCACCGTCGACCTGGTGCGTCAGGTGAGCGTGTGCAGCGGCAACGTCGTCATTGCCCAGGGCACGCTGCAGATCCGCGCCGATCGCGTCGAACTGCGCGAAACCGCCGAAGGCTACCGCCAGGCGATCGCGATCGGCACGCCGGGCACGCCTGCGAGATACCGCCAGCGTCGCGACGGCAGTGACGAGCATGTCGAAGGCAGTGCCGACCGGGTCGAGTACGACGCCCGTGCCGACACGCTGCGTTTCATCGGCAACGCCGTGGTGAGGCGACTGCGCGGCGCCAGCCCCAGCGAGGAGATCCAGGGCAGCCTGATCGTGTGGGACAACACGGCCGAGCTCTTCACGGTGCAGGGCGGCGCGGCCACGCCGAGCAACCCGAGCGGTCGCGTGCGCGCGGTGTTGGCGCCGCGCGAGCCGCCCGCCCCGACGCCCGGGGCTTCCCCGGCCGCATCGGCGCCGGACCTGCGCTCGAGCGACAAGCTGGGCGAGCGCCGGTGAGCGCCGTGCTCGCCGCGCCCGAGCCAGCGGTCGCCAGCCGGTTGGAGGTGACCGGTTTGCAGAAGACCTACGGTTCGCGCCAGGTCGTCTCCGAGGTGCACCTGGCGGTCGGCGCGGGCGAGGTGGTCGGCCTGCTCGGCCCCAACGGGGCGGGCAAGACGACCACGTTCTACATGGTGGTCGGCCTGGTGCGCGCCGATGCCGGGGAAATCCGCATCGACGGCCAGGCCGTGCAAGGCAAGCCGATCCACCAGCGAGCGCGCATGGGGCTGTCGTACCTGCCGCAGGAGGCCTCGATCTTTCGCAAGCTCACCGTGCAGGAGAACATCCGTGCCGTGCTCGAACTCCAGCGCGATGCCAGGGGTAAACCGCTGCGCACGCCGGAAATCGACCGCTTGCTCGAGCAGCTCCTGCGCGACCTGGGCATCGAAAAGCTGCGCGACTCGCCGGCGCCGGCGCTGTCCGGCGGCGAGCGGCGGCGGGTCGAGATTGCCCGCGCGCTGGCCACGCAGCCGCGATTCATCCTGCTCGACGAGCCCTTCGCCGGCGTCGACCCGATCGCGGTGATCGAGATCCAGCGCATCATCGGCTTCCTGAAGAGCCGCGGCATCGGCATCCTGATCACCGACCACAACGTGCGCGAGATGCTGGGCATCTGCGACCGCGCCTACATCATCAGCGAAGGACGCGTGCTGGCCGAGGGCACGCCGCAGCAGATCGTCGAGAACGCCGACGTGCGCCGGGTCTACCTCGGTGAGCACTTCCGCATGTGACCACGATGAACCGCCACGCCGACACCTTCGCCGCGTCGCCACCTGCTGGGTGGGCCGCGGCGTCCGTTGGAGCAACCCGGCAGCAGGCCGGCCGGCCATGAAACCCTCGCTTCAAGTCCGCCTCTCGCAGCACCTGGCGTTGACGCCGCAGCTGCAGCAATCGATCCGGCTGCTGCAGCTGTCGACCATCGAGCTGCAGCAGGAAATCGAGCAGATGCTCGACCAGAACCCGTTCCTCGAAACCGAGGAGGAGGCCGCCGCGGTGGACAGCGTGCCGGAGCGCCCACCGGTCCCCGAGGCGCCCAGCGAACGCGCCGGCGAAGTCGAAGAGACCGGGTTCGACGCCGGCGACGAGGCGCGCGGCATCGACAACACCGAGTTCGGCACGCTGGAGCGCGCCGAATGGGAAAACGGCACCGAAGGCGACGACTTCGACGGCATTCGAGAGCTGCCGAGCTCGGCGGCGGCGGCCGCAGCGGACCACGACGGTGACGGCGAAGCGCATGATCGCAGCGCTGCCGCGCCATCGTTGCAGGAACACCTGCGCGGCCAGCTGGCCGGCATGCGCCTGTCGCCCGAGGATCGCGCCGCGGTCGAGGCGCTGATCGAGTCGCTCGATGGCGACGGCTATCTGGCCGACCCGCTCGAGGAGATCGCCGACCGGCTGGCCGAGCACGAGCCGGACGCGCGCGAGGAGCTGCTCGAGCGGCTCGTCTGCGCACTGAAGTGGCTGCAGAGCCTGGACCCGGCGGGCGTGGGCGCGCGCGACCTGTCCGATTGCCTGTGTCTGCAGCTGGGTGCGATGCCGCGCAGCGCGGCGCAGGCGGTGGCGATCGTGATCTGCCGCCAACACCTGGACCTGCTGGCCCGGCGCGACATGAAGCGGCTGCTGGCCGCCACCGGGGCCGATGAGGAGTTGCTGCGCGAGGCGCGCGAGCTGATCGTGCAGTGCGAACCGAAGCCCGGCCGCGCGTTCGGCCAGTCGGATTCGCGTGTGGTGGTGCCCGATGTATTCGTGCAGCGCAACAGCCGCGGCTGGCGCATCCAGCTCAACCCCGACGTGATGCCCAAACTGCGCATCAACGATCTCTACGCGCAGGCGGTCCGCGGCCAACGCAACGGCACCGGTGCCGGGCTGAACACGCGGCTGCAGGAGGCACGCTGGTTCGTCAAGAACATCCAGCAGCGGTTCGACACCATCGTGCGCGTGTCGCAGGCCATCGTCGATCGACAGAAGAGTTTCTTCACCCATGGCGCGATCGCGATGAAACCGCTGGTGCTGCGCGAGATCGCCGACGAGCTGGGTCTGCACGAATCGACCATCTCGCGCGTCACCACCGCCAAGTACATGTCCACGCCATTCGGCACCTTCGAGCTGAAGTACTTCTTCGGCTCGTCGCTGGCCACCGACGCCGGCGGCAACGCCTCCAGCACCGCCGTGCGCGCGCTGCTGCAGCAGCTGGTGTCGGCCGAGGACCCGAAACAACCGCTGTCGGACGGCCAGTTGTCGCAGATGCTGTCGGAGCAAGGCATCCAGGTCGCCCGTCGCACGGTGGCGAAGTACCGCGAAGCCCTGAAGATTGCGCCCGCCAACCTGCGCCGGGCGCTGTGAACGCCGCGAGCCTGTTTCTGCCCTGCGCCGGCGGCGTAGAAGACCTGCTGGGCGCGGAGGTGTCCTCGCTCGTGCCGGGACTCGGCGTCACACGACGGCGCGGCGGCGTCGAGTTGGCGGGTGACGCCGAAGTGGCGATGCGTTTGAACCTGGAGAGCCGCCTCGCGCAGCGAGTGTTGTGGCGCGTGGCCCAGGCAGCGTACCGCAGCGAAGATGACCTCTACACACTGGCCCGCACGGTGCACTGGCAGGAGTGGATCACGCTGCGCCAGACGCTGCGCGTGGACACCAGCGCGCGCAGCGCGCCGCTGAAGAGCCTGAACTTCGCCTCGCTGCGCATCAAGGACGCCGTATGCGACACGATGCGCGATGCGCTCGGCGCACGCCCGGACGTCGACACGCGCCATCCCGATCTCGGCGTGGTGCTGCACCTGGAGGGCGAGCAGGCCAGCCTGTACGTCGACCTGTCCGGCGAAGCCCTGTTCAAGCGCGGGTGGCGCGATGCGTCGGCCGACAAGGGCGAGGCGCCGCTGAAGGAGACGCTGGCCGCCGCGATGCTGGCCGCGGCCGGCTGGCGTGGGCAAGCCGAGGACGGCGTGCTGCTCGACCCCTGTTGCGGTGCCGGCACGATCGCCATCGAGGCGGCGCAGATCGCCTGCCAACGTGCGCCTGGGCTGCAGCGGCGCTTCGCCTTCGAACGGTTGTTGCCGTTTCGCGATCGGCTGCCGGCCTGGCGCGAGCTGGTGGCTGCGGCGCAGGCACGGATCCGTCCGTCCCCGGTGCCGATCCATGCCGGCGACGTGTCGTTTCGCATGACCGACTTCGCGACGCGCAATGCCGAGCGCGCGGGCGTCGCCGCGGCCATCCGCTTCAAGGCGGGCGATGCCTTGCAGCGTCCGCCGCCCGCGCCGTCGGGCACGCTGATGCTCAACCCGCCGTACGGCGAACGGCTGGCACCGAAGGGTCGTGGCGCGCCACCGGCAGGCCAGGCGCGTTCGGTCGAATCGATCCGCACGCGCGAGCGCGCCGAGGGCGCTGCCGACACCGGTGCGTTCTTTGCCCAGCTGGCCGCGCACTGGAAACGACACTACACCGGCTGGACCGCCTGGATCCTCAGCCCCGACATGAAGCTGCCGTCGTCGATGCGCCTGAAGGAAAGTCGGCGCGTGCCGTTGTGGAACGGCCCGATCGAATGCCGCCTGTTCCGCTTCGACCTGGTGGCCGGCTCGATGCGCGCGCGCAGCCCATCTGAGCCGTAGACCGGCCTGCGGTAGGCCGCGTCAACCGGGCGCGCAATCCTTCGCCCGGGTCCGGCGATAACCAAGCCACAGCAGCGCCGACGCCGCGGCGGCCATCGGCACCAGCGAGCCCCAGTTCATCCACTGCCAGCCGCCGGTGGTGACCAGTGCACCCGAACTGAACGAGGTCACCGCCATCGTGGCCAGCACGGTGGTGTCCATCGCCGCCTGCGCGCGGGTCTTCTCCTGCGGCAGGTAGGTGTCGGTCAGCAACGTCGTGCCGCCGATGTAGAGGAAGTTCCAACCGACCCCCAGCATCGCCAATGCGCCGACGAAGTGCATCACGTCCTGGCCCGACAGCGCGAACACCACGCAGGCCAGGTTCAGCATCACGCCGCTGGCCATCACGGGCAGCACGCCGAAGCGGCGGATCAGGTGGCCGGTGAAGAAGCTGGGCAGGAACATCGCGAGCACGTGCGTTTCGAGCACCAGCGCGATGGCGCTGAACGGGTGCGAGCACTGCTGCATCGCGATCGGCGAGGCGGCCATCAGCAGATTCATCACGCCGTAGCCGAGCGCCGCCGCGGCGATCGCGACCACGAAGCTCGGCTGGCGCGCCAGCTCGCGCACCGTGCGCCCGGGTTGCGCCGCGCTGGCGGGATCGACCAGCGGCGGAAACTGGATGCGCGACACCAGCACCCAGGCCAGCGCCGCCACGAACATCAGTGCCACGTACGCGCCGGCGAACGGCTGCGGCAACACGTCGCGCGTCGCGGTGGCGAGATTGGGGCCCACCACGCCGCCGAGAATGCCGCCGGCCAGCACCCAGGAGATCGCCTTCTCCTTGTGCGCCGTGTCCACCAGCTCGACCGCGGCGAACCGGTACAGCGCGGCGTTCGCGCTGTAGTAGCCCGCCATGGCCGTGGCGGCCACCAGCAGCCAGAAGTTGTGCCTCGTCGCCGCCACCGCGCACACCCCGGCCGAGACCATCGCCACCATCAGGCCGTAGCGGAAGCAGCGCCGCCGGCCGTAGGCACGCTGGTGCCGCGCGACCAGCGACGCCGCCAGCGCGCCGCCGCCCACATAGGCGGTGAGCGGCAACGTGGCCATCCACCCCAGCGGCGCCAGCTGCAACCCCACCAGGCCATTGACGGCCACGAAGGTCACGTTGTTGGTGAAGAACAGGCCCTGGCACAGGGCCAGCAGCAACAGATTGCGATTCAGACGGGCTCCAGCGCGATCCAGGCCAGCACGGCCAGCGGTGCAGTATCGGCGCGCAGCACGCGCGCTCCGAGCGAGTGCGGCTGGTAGCCGGCCGATCGCGCCGCCGCCTGCTCGCCCTCGGAGAGCCCGCCTTCGGGGCCGCTGAGCACGGTGATCGAGCGCCCGATCGGTCGCACCGGCGGCCACCGCGCCGATTCATCCAGACTCAGCAGCCAGCGCTCATCGTTCGTCGCGCCGCTGCGCCCGAGCCAGTCGAAGAAGCCCATCGGTGGCGCGATCTCCGGCACTCGGTTGCGCCCGCATTGCTCGCACGCCGCGACGGCCACCGCGCGCCAATGCGTCGCCTTGCGCTCGGCGCGCTCGCCGGCCACGCGTTGCACCGAGCGCTCGCACACCAGCGGCTGGATCGTGGCCACGCCGAGCTCGGCGGCCTTTTCGATCAGGCTGTCCATGCGTTCGTTGGCCGGCGACCCGAGCGCCAGCGTGACGCGCCGCGCCAGTTCGCGCTCGACCCGCTGCTGCACGCCGGCGCGCACGACAACATCGCGCCGGCCGATGCGCACCACCAGTGCCGTCCATTGCCCGCCGAGCCCGTCGAACAGCGTCAACGCCGCGCCGGGCTGCAGGCGCAGCACCTGCACATGGCGCGATGCGTTCGCGCCCAGGATGAACTCGGCCCCTGGCGCGATCGGCCCGTCGACGAACAAACGCGGCGCAGGGCGCTCGGGCCCTGGCACTGCGGTACTACTTGGGCGCGTCACGCAGCTCGCGCCGCAGGATCTTGCCCACCGGCGTCTTGGGCAGGTCGTTGCGGAACTCGACCACCTTGGGCCGCTTGTAGCCGGTGAGGTTGGCCTCGCAGTAGGCGCGCACCGCGGCCTCGGTGACCGACGGGTCCTTGCGCACGACCACCACCTTCACCGCCTCGCCCGCCTTGTCGTCGGCAATGCCGACCGCGGCGCACTCGAGCACACCGGGCATCTGCGTGATCACGTCCTCGACCTCGTTGGGGTAGACGTTGAAACCGCTGACCAGGATCATGTCCTTCTTGCGGTCGACGATGCGGAAGTAGCCGCGTTCGTCCACCACGCCGATGTCGCCGGTGCGGAAGAACCCGTCGGCCGTCATCACCTTGGCCGTTTCATCCGGCCGCTGCCAGTAGCCGGCCATCACCTGCGGGCCGCGGATGGCGATCTCACCGGGTGTGCCCATCGGCACCTCGTGGCCGTCGTCATCGAGCAGCGCGAGCTCGGTGTTGGGCATCGGCAGTCCGATGTTGCCCGAGTATGCCGTCGCATCCACCGGGTTGCAGGTGGCCGACGGGCTGGTCTCCGACAGGCCATAGCCTTCGCAGATCGGGCAGCCGGTCTTCTCCAGCCACAGCCGAGCGGTCGCCTGCTGCACGGCCATGCCGCCGCCGACCGAAATCTTCAGCGAACTCCAGTCCACCTTGTCGAAGTCCGGATGGTTGGCCAGCGCGTTGAACAGCGTGTTGACGGCCGGGAAGCTGTGGAACTTGTGCTGCGACAGCTCCTTCAGCACGCCGGCGATATCGCGCGGGTTGGCGATCAGGATGTTGCAGCCGCCCATGCGCATCGCCAGCATCATGTTCGTGTTGAAGCCGAAGATGTGATACAGCGGCAACGCGCACACGGTGACGATCTGCTCGCCGGGCGGGATCTTCTTCAGCGCCGGCTGGTACCACGCCTCGGCCTGCAGCAAATTGGCCACCAGGCAACGGTGCAGCAGCACCGCACCCTTGCTGACACCGGTGGTGCCGCCGGTGTATTGCAGCACCGCAATGTCGTCGGGCCCGATCTTGGGCGGCGTGTAGGTCTTGCGCCGGCCCTGCGCCAGCGCGTCGTTGAAGCGCACGGCGCCCGACAGCTGGAACGCCGGCACCATCTTCTTGACGTTGCGCACCACGTGGTTGACCAGCGCACCCTTGATCAGGCCGAGCAGGTCGCCCATTGCCGCGAGCACCACCTTCTTGGTCGGCACGGCATCGATCACCTTCGCCAGCGTGGCCGCGAAGTTCTCGACGATCACGATCGCCTTGGCACCGGAATCCTTCAGCTGGTGTTCCAGCTCACGCGGCGTATAGAGCGGGTTGACATTGACCACCACGTAGCCCGCGCGCAGGATCGCCGCCACCGCCACCGGATACTGCGGCACATTGGGCATCATGATCGCCACGCGGTCGCCCTTGTCCAGGCCGAGTGACTGCAGGTACGCGGCGAACGCGCGCGACAGGTCGTCGACCTGGCCGAACGTGATGCTGCGGCCCATGAAGATGTAGGCCGGCAGGTTGCGGTACTTGGTGAAGCTTTCCTCGAGCAGCGCCACCAGCGACCCATAGAGATCGACCTTGATCTGTGCCGGCACGCCCGCGGGGTATTGCTTCAGCCAGATCTTCTCCATCGAC
>Ga0209797_10001868_pt1 | contig 10623 bp, 8 predicted proteins | sample DOMMetBare3Fresh_2_FD_187472 | JGI IMG/M metagenome (GOLD analysis project Ga0209797, IMG submission 187472) | Wetland sediment microbial communities from St. Louis River estuary, USA, under dissolved organic matter induced mercury methylation -... | ecosystem: Environmental > Aquatic >...
CGGCTTCAAGGAGGCCTTCGGCTGCGTGCCGTTCAGGAAGCTCTGCTTCGCCACCTTCCTGATCTTCAACGCCTTCAACACGGTGGCGGCGTTCTCGTTCTTCATCGTCGTCTACCACCTCTTCAAGGGCGACACCGCGGCATCCGGCATCTGGCCGACGCTGTTCGGCAGCATCGGCGCGCTGGTCACCACCTTCGCGGTAATCCCCACCGTGGCCTGGATGTCGCGCCGGGTCGGCAAGAAGAAGGCCTTCATGCTCTCGCAGGGCATCTCGATCCTCGGCTACATCCTGCTGTGGTTCCTGATGATCCCTGGCAAGCCCTTCATGTTCATGTTCGCGCTGCCGTTCTTCTCGTTCGGCATCGGCGGCCTGTTCACTTTGATGATGTCGATGACGGCCGACGTCTGCGACCTCGACGAGCTGGCCACCGGCAAGCGCCGCGAAGGCATCTTCGGCGCGATCTACTGGTGGATGGTGAAGCTCGGCTTTGCCGTCGCCGGCCTGTTGAGCGGCGCCATCATGTCGTTCGTGGCCTTCACCCCGGGCGCCGCCGTGCAGCCCGACGGCGCGGTCGACGGCCTGCGCCTGTTCTACTCCGGCGTGCCCATCTTCGGCACGCTGCTGGCGATGTGGTTCATGCGCGACTACGACCTGGACGAGCAGCGCGCACGGGAGGTGCACGCCGAGCTCGAGCGGCGCAGGCTGCGCGCCGGCGGGTCGTCATCGCAGGGTTCGGGCTCGGGCGCGCGGCCCTGGTTGGCCGAACACGGCTTGCTGCTGCCAGGCGTGGAGCGCTCGCCGCTGGCGGGCAAGTCGAGCGACGAAATCCGGGCGCTGTACGCCGAGCAATTCGAGCTCGGCATGTACGGTTTGTGCTTCAGCGGGTATGGTGAGGGGCAGCGCGCGGGCGACCAGCTGCAGGCCTCGGCGGTCGGCCGGCGCATCGACCTCATTGCGCCGCACACGCGCTGGGTACGCTCCTTCGCCTGCACCGAGGGGCACGAAGTGATTCCCACGCTCGCCCGCGCGAAGGGCCTGAAGACCATGGTGGGCGCCTGGATCAGCCACGACCGCGAGCGTAACGAGCGCGAGATCGAGGCCCTGATCCGGCTGGCCAAGGATGGGCAGGTCGACATCGCGGTGGTGGGCAACGAGGTCCTGCTGCGCGGCGAACTGTCCGAGGCCGAGCTGCTGGCCTGCATCGCGCGCGTCAAGGCTGCGGTGCCCGAGGGCGTGCGGGTGGGTTGCGTCGATGCCTACTTCCAGTTCCTTGAGAGGCCCGCGCTCACCGCCGCCTGCGACGTGCTGCTGCCCAACTGCTACCCGTTCTGGGAAGGCGCCGACATCGCCGTGGCCTCGCAATACCTGCGGCGCATGCACGGTCTGGTGAAAGCCGCCGCCGGCGAAGACAAGGCCGTCATCGTTGCCGAGACCGGCTGGCCCGGCAAAGGCCAGCCCGTGGCCAGTGCCGTGCCCTCACCCGAGAACGCGATGAAGTACTTCATCGACGTGCAGCAATGGGCCCGCAGCGAAGGGATCAAGCTGTTCTACTTCTCGTCGTTCGACGAACCGTGGAAGCTGGACCAGGAAGGGGAAGTGGGCACGCAGTGGGGGCTGTGGGACAAGGACGAGCGGGTGAAGTACGGTACCTGAGGCGCGTCGCGCTCCTGGCGCGCAGGCGACGGTCGAGGCGTGCCGCGCAACGAGGCCGCGGCGGTGATCGGCGCCGTCTCTTGACTGCGCGCAACGGGCCGCCGCAGCGGCTTGCTACTTTTGTTGCATGGATAGACGCCTGCCACGTGCCGCCATCGCAGGCCTGCTGCTGTGGGGTGTGGTGGCCTGCGGCACCGCGCCGCTCGGCCGCAGCGTGGAGCAGGAAGTCCGGGTGGAGACCCCCGGTTGTGCCGCTGCGCGCTGCGAGTTGCGCAACGACCGCGGCCAGTGGGTGATCGAGCAGACACCCGGCGGCGTCCGGCTGCTCACGTCCGACAAGCCGCTGGAAGTGGTCTGTGGCGTGCCAGGCGTGACCACGGCAACCGCAAGGACGCCCAGCGCGGCGCAGCGCGACCCGTCGGGTCCGGCCACGGCCGCGGGCGCGGCAGCCGGTGCCGGGGTCGCGGCGGCAGCGGTCGGACCGGCCTTCGCGCTGGGCGGCCCCTTCGGTTTCCTCGCCGGCACGCTGGTGGTGGTGGGCGCCGTCGGTGGGGGGACGCTGGCTCGCACCGCGGATGCTTCGCAGCGCCCGTTCGGCTATCCGTCGCCGGTGCAGGTGCTGATGCACTGCACGCCAGCCGACACCCGCGCCGAAAACCTCTCGGCTGCGACCTGGGGCCTGGCCGTGCGTGGCGCTGCCGAAGGCGATGGCGCACCCCCCGGCGCCGTCTGGTTGCTCGGGCTGAGCCCAGACGGGGGCGCAGCCGGCGCGGGCCTGCGCTCCGGCGACCTCATCGTCGCCCTGGACCAACGGCCCGTCGGCGGCACACTGGGGTTGGAGCTCGCCCTGCGCACGTTGAGCGCGCCGGTGCTGCTGAACGTGCGCCGCGGCAGCGAACCGCTGACCTTGACCCTGGCGCCGCTGCCATGAGTACACGCCGGGCGGGCCGCCTGCTGGCTCTGCTGCTGTGCACGCTGGTCGCCGCCTGCGCCACCCACGAGATGCCGATGGCGCCGGCGCTGTTCCCGCCGCAGACGGCGGCATCGAGCCTGGATCCGCCCCCGATCTCGCTGCAGCTGGCCGATCCGGACCAGCATTACCGCAGTCCGCGATTGCGCCAGTACCTGATCGAGGTCGAGATGCCGATCGGCCGCATCGTGGAAGCTGCCGCCCGGCTCGCGCTGGCGGCGGAGTTCGTCCAAGGGGCCGAAGCCAAGGAGACGGATACGCGCACGCTGCGGCTGCGCGTGGACGGCATCATGGCCGATGCCGACAGCCGCTTGGTCTACTTCGTGCCGCTGGGCCCCCATCCCCTTGCAGCGGATCGACGTGACGACGCGTCTGGCGTTCCGGGTGCATCTGGTCGGCCCTGGCGACACGGTGCGCTGGTCGCAATCCTGCGACAGCGGCATGGAGATGCTGAAGCTGCAGCGCAAGGGTTTGGTCCTGGAGCAGGTCCAGGACGGCATGCAGCGCCAGACGCACGAGCAGGCAGCCCGCCTGATGCGCCAGGCCGTGCGCGACCTGCGCGTGTGGCTGGAGCAGGAGCGCCGGCGCGAACGGGTGATGTGACCGCGTCGTGGGGTCAGCGCGGCCCGCCGATGGCACCAGCCAACGCCAGCAGCCACATCGCGCCGAACACGAACGGCAACGCCTTCGGCGCCCAGCGTCCGCGTCGCGCCAGATGCACCTCCGGCGCGAGCGGGCACAGGTCTGCGAGGCCGGCGCGCTCGTATTCGATGCGCACCTGCTCCGAAGCGCGCAGCGCGGTGAACACGCCCACGCCGATGAGGGCGGCGACCGCAATGCCGAAGAGCGGGAAGCCGAAGGCCAGCCAACCCGAGGCCTTGGAGGAGAGCGCCACGTAGGCGTTGAACAGCAGGCCCTCGGAGAGGATCAGCCAGGTGATGCGGTGGCCGATCAGCATGTCCTCGTGCGTCCACTGCTCGCGCAGCGCGCGGTACTGGTCCCACAACGCAACGTCGGGCGTGCGGTGCGTGTGCATCATGGTCATCGCGCCACGCGCTCCGGGTACAGCGCCTGCATCACCAGTTTGGGCCGCCGGTCCACCGTGAACAGGCCCCAATGCTTCTCGGGCTCGAGCGGATCGGGCGAGCCCTTCCACGGTTCGTCGAAGGCCTCGAAGACGAAGCACAGCAGGCCGGCATCGCGCGTCCAGTCCATCAGATCCTGGTAGTAGATCGCCTGCAGCTCTTGCACCGCGTGTTCGGCGTGCATGCCGCGGCCGTTGCTGGCGGTGCACCAGCCGGCTTCGGTGATGACGATCGGCTTGCCGGGGTACAGGCTCGCCACGCTGGCGACGTTGGCCTGTGTGTAGGCTAGCGCCTCGTGGATGTGCTTGTACTCCCACACCGGGTAGGTGTGCAGCGAGATGAAGTCGAGCTCGGTCACCAGCTCGCGCAGCTTGTGCTGCCAGGGCACGTAGTTCTCGCAGAAGGTCACCGGCTGTGCGACGGCGCGCTTGACGCGGCGCACGTAGTCGATCATGTGGCTCACCGGCACGTAGTGGTCGGTCCAGTCCACCGTGGCTTCGTTGCCGACCGCGACCGAGAACACGCTGTCTTCGTGCTGCCGCGCGAGTGCGATCAGGCGCGCGACTTCGGCCTCGTTTTCGCGCTGGTTCGCTTCGAGCTGTTCTTCGCTGTAGGTGCCGCCCCAGGGGCAACCGAAGTTGTTCATCTCGGCGCCGACGTACGCGCCGAGCATCACCTGGAGCGGCAGCCGGTCCTCGCGGATCACCTGCAGCACGCGCTCGGCGTGCAGGCTGCAGTCGTACAGGCGCAGCAGTTGCCAGTGCTTGGCGAGCAGGTGCAGATCCTCGCGGATCTCGGCCACCGAGGGGTAGAGCTTCTGGTTCGGGTCCTGCCCCTCGCGGTAGCCCGAGTAGCAGATGGCGTTGCCTTGGGGGAGCTTGAGCATCTCTTTCAAGCGAACTTCGGCTTCGCATCCTTGTCCCACAGGCCCCAGTAGGCGCCGACGTCGCCTTCGGCGCCGACCTTCCACGCTTCGTCGAAGGCGGCGAAGTAGAAGATCTCGATGTTCTCTTCGCGCGCCCAGCGGATCGTGTCGATGAAGTAGCGCATCGCGCCCTCCTCCGACGGCACCGAGCCGTGGAAGTTGCTGCCCTGGTCGGGCCAGCCGGTCTCGCTGATCAGCACGCGCTTGCCGGGTGCGGCCGCGCGTGTGCGCTGCATCATGGTCTGCATGTAGGTCAGGGCCTGCTCGCGCGGGCAGCCTTCCCAGAAGGGGTAGCAGTTGGTCATCACCACGTCGCAGGCGGCGGTGACGCGCGGGTGCTTCTCGAACAGGTAGTAGGCATCGACATAGCCCACCAGCACGCCGGGCAGTGCTTGCTTCACGCGCTCGATCTGTGCGATCAGCTCGTCCTCGCTCAGGTCCTCGCGCAGCAGCACCTCGTTGCCCACCGCCACGATGTCCGCGTGGCCGGCTTGGGCCACCGCGATCACGCCTTGCATCTCGCGCTCGTTGATCGCGGCGTCGGTGCCGAGCCACGCGCCGACCAGCGTCTTCATGCCCATCGACTTGGCGATCGCCGGCGTCTGCTCGTGGCCGTCGGTGCACGAGAAGGTACGGACCCAGCCGGTGTGCGGGCGGATCACGTCGAGCCGCGCGCGGATCTGCGCCGCGCTCACTTGCGCGCCGGGCGACTGCCCTTCGAGATAAGGGCTGAAGCAGAAGCCGTGCACGCCGCCGCCGAGCACGGCGCGGAACTCTTCTTGCAGCGCGGCGCGCGCCTCGCGCGACAGCGGCGGCGGCTTCGGCACGCTGGGCGTGCTGCCCGACGCGGCGGGGCCGCTGTGCGAGCCGCTTGATGCGCCGCCATGCGCGCCGCCGGGCGCGAATGCAGGTTGCTGCGGCGCCGACGGCGAACGTGTGTTGTCTTGGGTCATCGGGTCTCCTCAGGTGCGGCGCTCGCTCACGTGGCCCTTCTGCCAGGGCATCACGCCGGGGCCGCGGGCTTTCGGCGGGCCGTAGCCGCCGATCTTGTCGTACACGCGCACGTAGTCGATCACCAGTTCGGCCGGGAACTTCGTCTTGTCGTTCGGCGCGCCGGGGAAGTTGCCGCCGACGGCCACGTTCATCACCAGGTAGAAGGGTTGATCGAAGGGCGCGGGCCAGGGGTTGAGGTCGGCCTCCTTCTTGGCCTCCGCGCCCGCGCCCTTGACGAGCTTGCTGCAGCTCCACCAATGGCGGTAGGTGCAGGTCTGCACGTCATCGACGAAGAAGCGGATCTCGCCCGGCTCCCACTCCGCGGCATAGGTATGCCAATCGGATACCAGGCTGTCATTGGGCAGCGCGTGTGTCGTGGTGACCAGCGTTCGCTTCGGGTACGTCGAGCCGAAGTGGATGCTGTTGAGCACCTCCTTCGGCTGCTCGCCGACGATCTCCATTAGGTCGATCTCGCCCGACGCGGCCCAGCCGCCGTATTTGTCGTCCACGGGCAGCATCCACAGTGCCGGCCACAGGCCCTTGCCCCAGGGCACCTTGGCGCGGAACTCGATGCGCCCATAGAGCTTGGCGAACAGCACCGTGCCGTCGCGCGCCTTGGTCTTCAGCCGCGCCGACGTGTAGCCGCAACCGTGCAGCGGCGCCTTCACCGCGCGGATGACGAGGCAGCTGTCGCGCACGACCACGTTCTCGGGTTCGTGCGTGTAGTACTGCAGCTCCTCGTTGCCCCAGCCGGGCACCCAGGCCTGGTTCTTGTAGTCGTAGAAGCCGTTGCCGATGTCGAAGTCCCACTTCGAGCGATCGACGCGCTTGCCGTCGAACTCGTCGACCCAGACCAGCTTCCAGCCTTTGCGTTTCTTGGTGCTCATCTCATGCTCTCGCATGCTGCTTTTGTCGTTGCAGGAAATCGCGGTACCAGCGCGCGCTGTCCTTGAGCGTGCGCTGCTGCGTCGCATAGTCCACGTGCACGATGCCAAAGCGCTTCTCGTAGCCCGAGGCCCACTCGAAGTTGTCGAGCAGGCTCCACACCATGTAGCCGGCCATCGGCACGCCCTGCGCGAGCGCGTCGCCGACGGCGGCGATGTGCGCGGCGAGATAGGCTACGCGCTCGGGGTCGTGCACGGCGCCGTCCACCAGCTCGTCGCGGAACGCGGCGCCGTTCTCCTTCACGTACAGCGGCGGCACCGGCCAGTCGCGGTGCAGGCGCAGCAGCACCTCGGTCAGGCCCGACGGGTAGATCTCCCAGCCCATGTCGGTGAGCGCCAGGCCGCTGCCGCCGGCGCGCCAGGAACCATCGGCGCTGGCGACCGAGCGCGAGTAGTAGTTGATGCCGAGAAAGTCCATCGGCGTGGCGATGGTGGCCATGTCGCCGGCCTCGACGTGCGGCGCGTCGGCGCCGAGGAACTCGAGCACGTCGGCCGGGTAGCGACCATGGAACAGCGGCTCCATGTACCAGCGCACGAGGCGGCCGTCTTCGAGCCGCGCACTCGCGAGGTCGGCTTCGCTCGCGCTGGCGGCGTGGATCGGCGCCAGGTTGAGCACGATGCCCAGTCGCGTGCGACAGCCCGCCGCGCGCAGCGCCTGCAGCGCCAGGGCGTGGCTGAGCAGCAGGTGGTGCGACACCTGGGCCGCCGTGGTGCGGCTCTTGAGCCCCGGCGCGAACACGCCCCACTCGTGGCCCATGGTCGAGATGACCCAGGGCTCGTTGTGGGTGGTGATCGCGGCCAGCCGGTCGCCCAGCTTCGCGTGTATGCCCAGTGCGTAGTCGACGAAGCGGTGCAAGGTGTCGCGCGCCGCCCAGCCACCCTGGTCCTGCAGCGCGGCGGGCAAATCCCAATGGTTGAGCGTCAGGTAGGGCTCGACGCCGCGCGCCAGCAGACCATCGACCAGGCGCTCGTAGAAGTCGAGACCGCGCGGGTTCCAAGGACCCTGCCCCGAGGGCTGCACTCGCGGCCACGACACCGAGAAGCGGTAGGCATCGACGCCGAGCGAAGCGATCAGATCCAGGTCTTGTTCGAGGCTGTGGTAGTGGTCGCAGGCCACCTCGCCGTTGCTGCCGCCGGCGATCGCACCTGGTTGGCGGCAAAAGCGATCCCAGATCGACTCACCTTTGCAGTCGGCCATCGCCGCGCCTTCGATCTGGAACGAACTGGTGGCCACGCCCCAGACGAAGTCATCGGGGAAGCGGCGGTGCGGATCGACGGGCAACAGCGGCGCGTTCACTTGACGGTTCCTGCGCCAAGCGCCAACCAGCGGCGGCATGAAAGCGCTTTCACACTTTAGGCGCCTGAGGCTGAAACTGTCAATCGAGGGTAAGTGCGGAGGCGGCTACGCCACCACGGCGCGGGTCGACTCGCGCACGATCAGGCGCGGCGCGGGCACCTCGATCGCGGGCCGCTCTCCGGCCAGCAGACCCAGCATCGCGCGCGCGGCCAGCTGCCCGATCTCCTGGATCGGGTTGTGCACCGTGGTCAGGGGCGGCACCATGTAAATCGACCCGGCCAGGTCGTCGAAGCCGACCAGCGAGATATCGTCGGGCATGCGCCGTCCGCGCCGGTACAGGCCCAGGGCCGCGCCGAAGGCCATCTGGTCGTTGGCCGCGAAGACCGCGCTGAAGCGCGTGCGGCTGTCCAGCAGACGCTCGACCGCCAGCAGCCCGCTGTGCTCGCTGAAGTTGCCTGGTGCGACGAGGGCGTTGTCGAAGCGCAGGCCAGCGGCTTCGATCGCCGATCGATAGCCCTGCAGCCGGTCGATGGCGTCGGGGTGCTCGGTGTTCCCGCTGATGAAAGCGATGCGTCGGTGCCCCAGGTCGATCAGGTGCTGCGTGGCCTGCCGCGCACCCTCGCGGTTGTCGAAGTCCATCGACAGCAGGTTGCCGGCCTTCAGACTGCGCCCAGTGACCACGACGGGCAGCTGGCGCGACAACGAGCGCAGCGCAGAGTCGGACAAGCGCCCGGTCAGGACAATCAAGCCGTCGACGCGGCGCGACCGCAGCACGTCGATGCAGCGCGCCTCCTCGTCGGCATGCCAGTTTCCGCTCATGAAAAGCGGGCTGTAGCCCACCGCATCGAGTTCCATCTCGATGCCACGCAGCGCCGCGCCGTAGAACGGACTGTCAATAGCTTGGCTGACCACGCCGATGCTCAGCGTGCGACCGCCCGCGAGCCCGCGCGCCACCGGGTTGGGGACGAAACCCAACTTGGCGATCGCCTGGTCCACCGCGGCACGCTTGTCGTCGCTGACGACCGCCGTGCCATTGAGGATGCGCGACACGGTGCTCGGCGACACGCCGGCGCGTTCGGCCACCATCTCGAGCGTGACCATCGCGGGCGCGGCGCCACGATTGCGGATTGACCTGTGCACGCCTGACCGTCCTCCTTCCTACCACCAGCGCGAGAACGCGAAGTTTAGGGGGACGATCCTCTTTTGCAAGCGCTTGCAAGGATCTGCTGAGCCACCGGTCGGCAGCCTGATATGTCGCGCTGACTGCGGATCTTGCGTGATCGCAGCTGCAGCGACGGCGGGCAGCCATGGACAACCCGCGCGCAACAGCGCAACGCAGGGTCGGGGAACTCGCCAGAAACGCCAGCGCCTGTCGGTTTTCGGTCTGGCTACGCCGACGGTCTGCTCCTGGCCGACCTCCGACGGCCGGCTCTCGGAACTGGTCGCCCCGAAGCGGCCAGTCAGGATCAGGTCTTGAACGTCAGCAAAGCGGCGTTGAACTCGTCTGCTGGAGCACCCGGCATCGGCCGAGCTTGTGTGAGAACGTGATTGCTGCGAGCTGGTTGTCGTCGCCAACGCGAAGCGGTGCGTGGACGAGCCGCTGTGTCTCTACAGTGACCGCGGCAAGCCGTTATTCGACTCAAGCGAGATCGATGATCATGCGACGCTCTATTCAGCCATAAGGAAGCGCTCACGCGCCCACGAGTTTCATTGCCTTCATCGTTTTGGCGATGCCAAGGATGCTCATCACGCGCTTGAGGTTGTAAGCGAGCACGTGCAGGCTCATTTCGGTGCTCACATGCGCGAGCGTGCGCATCAGGAAGTGCGCCGATCCCATCCAGTGCTTCAGCGTTCCGAAGACATGCTCAATGGTGCTTCGCCGAAGTGTCATCGCCTCGGGCATTCGGTCAAGTCGACGCTGCATGGCTTCGACCACCGCCTCATGCTCCCATCGGCGCACGCGGCGTACCCTGCTGGTGGTGCATTGCTCCTTGAGAGGGCAGTTCGGACAGATGTATGTCCAGTATGTATGCACCCGCAGACCGCCTTCTATCGTCGTTTGATGTCGCCTCAGCGGCTGCCCTGCCGGACATCGATATTCATTATCGCGAGCGATGTAGATGAAGTCGGCTTTGCTGTACCGTCCCTCGGCCTTGGCATTTGATGTCATCGGCTTGGGCACCAGCGGCGTGACGCCGGCCTCGCTGCACGCCTTGATCTGCGGACCATTGAAGTAGCCTCGATCTGCCAGGGCCTGCAGCCTGCGCTTGCCCATCGCCTCGCGCGCGGCCATTGCCATTTTGGTGAGCTGCGAACGATCGCTGCCGATGTTGGTCACCTCGTGCGCGACGATGAGATGGTGCTTGGCGTCAACAGCCGTCTGAACGTTGTAGCCCACCACGCCCGTCCCCTTGGCTTGCGAGATCATTGAGCGCGCATCGGGATCGGTCAGCGAGAGTTGCTCGTCGGGCTCGCTCTTCAAGCGGTCTTTGATCTCGTGAAGCTGATGCATCTGCTGGCGCAGCTTCTTGATCTTCTCCTGCAGTCGTTCGGTTCGCGCTTCGATCTCCACCGGTTGTGTTCGGTCGGCAGTCTCCAGGGCGTCCAGGTAGCGTTGCACGCTCTGCTCGATCTGCTCCTGGCGCTTGTCGATCTTGCCGGGCGTGAAGTTGCGGTCCCGGCTGTTGACCGCCTTGAACTTGCTGCTGTCGATGGCCACGATGGCCTGCGAGAACAGTTTCAGGTCTCGACACAG
>Ga0209797_10001871_pt1 | contig 10614 bp, 9 predicted proteins | sample DOMMetBare3Fresh_2_FD_187472 | JGI IMG/M metagenome (GOLD analysis project Ga0209797, IMG submission 187472) | Wetland sediment microbial communities from St. Louis River estuary, USA, under dissolved organic matter induced mercury methylation -... | ecosystem: Environmental > Aquatic >...
GATAAGCTTATCGGCATCGTAAAAAGCATCTGTTAGGCTACTACGCCTCTTCCGGCGTTAGTTGAACTATTATTTGGAAGTAATAGGGAGATAGTTGGAAATGCTATTTCCAAATATTTCTGGAATTTCCAGTTAATTTTGCGGCGCTCCATGGTTGACGGTCGGACTGACAATATTGGCGAAATCTGATCTATTTCTACCGCGCACCCGCCACTTTGGCAAGGCACAATTCACGCTGGAGCCGGCCTTGAACAACCCACCACGCCTGTTCGATGTCATGCGGCAGAAGATGCGTCTGCGGCATCTCAGCCTGCGCACTGAAAAGACCTACCGGTACTGGGTGCGGGAATTCATTCGTTTTCATCGCGGACAGCACCCGCGCACCATGGGGGTCGCTGAGGTCGAGCAGTACCTGACCGATCTGGCGGTGCGCAAACGCGTCGCTCCGACGACGCAGAACCAGGCGTTGCAGGCCATCATTTTTCTCTATCGCTACGTGCTGGAGATGGAAGCTCCCTGGGTCTCGAACGTCGTGCGCGCGGAACGGACCCGGCGCCTGCCTGTGGTGCTGACGCGCTCCGAGGTCGAGCGGGTCCTCTCGGAGCTGCCCGGCGTGTATCAATTGATTGGCCGTCTCATGTACGGCACGGGCATGCGCGTCCTCGAGACCTTGAGCGTGCGGGTCAAGGACCTCGAATTCGAGCGGCGCGAGATCGTGGTGCGTTCGGGCAAGGGCAACAAGGATCGCATCACGATGCTGCCTGTGAGCCTGTCGGGGCCGCTGTCGCTGCACCTGCGCAAGCTGCACGACTGGTATGTCGAGGAGCGCCGCAAGGGCGCGCCTGGCGTGGTGCTGCCGTTTGCGCTGGAGCGCAAGTACCCTGACGGGCCACGGTCCTGGGGCTGGCAGTACGTCTTTCCCGCCCGGAAACTGTGCCTGGACGCCTACACTAACAAGCCGGTGCGTTTCCACCTGCACGAACGCAGCATGCAGAATGCGATGCGCGCGGCGGCGCGGCGCGCCGGCATCACCAAGCCGGTGGGCTGCCACACGCTGCGGCATTCGTTCGCTACGCACCTGATCGAAGCCGGCTACGACATCCGCACGGTGCAGGAGCTGTTAGGTCACGCGGATGTCAGCACCACCATGATCTACACGCACGTGCTGAACCGTGGCGGCCGCGGCGTCATCAGTCCGGTGGATATAGCGCCGGCGGCCTCCATGAATAGACCGCCATCTGTTGCAGATGCGCTCGAGGAACCCAAGACTATTTACGGCTTTCGCCCTTTTGCGTCGCGTGGCGGTGTTGTTACGAACGAACTGATCGACAAGCTTCGGCAAAACAACGTCTATTGATGCTCGCGCCGCTTTCCTCGGTCGCTGCTTTCATCTTCGCGTCAGGATTCACTGCGCTCAACTTCGAATATAAGCCTCGAGCTGCTCGATCGTCTGCTTCTGCTCATCGATGATCGCCTTCACCAGGTCGCCGATCGACAGCATGCCGACCACCTTGCCTTGTGTCGCCACGGGCAGGTGTCGAAAGCGTTTTTCGGTCATGAGTCGCATGCAGGTGTCGATGCTGTCTTCCGGCGTCACAGTGATGACCGGCGCGCTCATGATCTGCCACGCAGGGGTGTCGCTGGACGAGCGACCTAACAACACGACCTTGCGGGCGTAATCGCGCTCGGACAGGATGCCCTTGAGCTCGGTGCCGTGCATGACCAGCACCGCGCCGATGCTGTGCTCGGCCATGAGCCGTATCGCCTCGAGCACCGGCTCATCGGGATCGACGGCAATCGGCAGGGCCTTCTGGCCGGGTTTACGATCGAGCAGCTGGCGTACAGTAAGCATGGCGATCTCCCTCTTTTTATCAGCGGGCTCTACAAGGCGTCGGCGATGTCCTGCAGGAGTCCCTTGTCTTCAGGCTTAACGGTCGGCGGGTAGCGCTTCAGCACGGTACCCTCGCGGCTGATCAGGAATTTCTCGAAATTCCACTGGATATCGCCGCCGGCAACGCCAGGCGCGTCCGTTAGAAATTGATACACGGGGTGACGGCCGGGGCCGTTCACGTCGATCTTTTCGCTCAACGGAAAGCTGACACCATAAGTGGTCGAGCAGAACTTCTGGATATCCTGCGGCGTGCCGGGCTCCTGGCCACCGAACTGGTTGCAGGGAAATCCCAGCACTGTGAAATCCTTGGAGGCAAGGTCTTTCTGCAGTTGCTCGAGCCCGGTGTACTGCGGCGTCAGTCCGCACTTGCTCGCAACATTGACTGCGAGCACGACCTTGCCGCGCGCCTTCGCTAACAGGTCGGGGCTGCCGTCGAGGCTGGTCAGCTTGAAATTGAAGAATGTGGTCATGAATCAATCCTCTCGACTTGCAGCAGCGTACCCTCGGCGCCGGTCACGCGCACCTTGGCGCCCGCGGGCGCATCGGGTCCGCTGACGATCCAGGTGCCATCGCCAATCTGCGCCTTGCCGCGGCCCTGGGTAATGGCCTCGCTCAGCGTGTAGGTGCGGCCGATGTACTGCACGCCGCGCTGATTTAGATTGCCGGCATCCTCGGGCCCGGTGTCCTTGCGATAGAAATTCCGGTAGGCGATGGTGGCGATCAGTCCGAGTCCGGCGAACAGCAGCCACTGCCACACCCAGGACAGGTCGCTGAAAGCCAGCAACAGTACGCCCACGATCGCGGCCGACACGGCGAACCAGATGGCGATCGCGCCAGGCATCAGCGCCTCGAGCGCGGCGAGCGCCACCGCCAGCACCAGCCAGTGCCACCAGCTCAGGTCTTGCATGAAATCGAACACGCCCGTTCTCCGTTAGCTTCGCGGCGCGGCCGGTGGCCGCGGCGCGGGGTTACTGGCCGCCTGTTGCTTGCTCATCGCGTCCCTGGAGAGCTCGACGATGCCGCCCAGCGCGCCGAGGATGCCGGTGGATTCCATCGGCATCATGAATACTTTCTGGTTCGGTGACGCGGCCATTTCCTTCAGCGCCTCGACATACTTCTGCGCGACGAAATAATTGATGGCCTGCACATTGCCCTTGGAAATCGCCTCGGACACCATTTCCGTGGCGCGCGCTTCGGCCTGCGCGAGCCGCTCGCGCGCCTCGGCCTCGCGGAACGCGGCTTCCTTGCGGCCTTCGGCCTGCAGCACGGTCGACTGCTTCTCGCCTTCGGCCTTCAGGATCGCGGCCTGGCGGAAGCCCTCGGCGTCGAGGATGTTGGCGCGCTTGTCGCGCTCGGCCTTCATCTGCCTGCCCATCGACTCCACGAGATCGGTCGGCGGCGTGATGTCCTTGATTTCGATACGCGTGCACTTCACGCCCCAGGGCATGGTCGCATCGTCGACCACTCGCAACAGGCGATGATTGATCTCATCGCGCTTCGACAGTGTCTCGTCCAGATCCATCGCGCCGACGACGGTGCGGATGTTGGTCATGGTCAGGTTGACGATCGCGAGCCGCAGATTGTCGACCTCATATGCAGCCTTGGCGGCATCCAGCACCTGGTAAAACACCACCGCGTCGATCGCCACCATCGCGTTGTCCCGGGTGATGACTTCCTGGCGCGGCACATCCAGCACCTGCTCCATCATGTTGATGCGCCGGCCAATCGCCTGGAAGAACGGCATGATGAAGTGCAGGCCGGGATCCATGGTGCGCTGGTAGCGGCCGAACCGTTCCAGCGTGTACTCGAAGCCCTGCGGCACGCGTATGAAAATCTTGTTAGCAAGCAGCAGCGCCGCAACCACGACGATGACAATCCAGATCGTACCCATTTCCATCTCAAGAACCCCCGGCCGGCGCCCGCGGCGCGCAATGCCCTGATGATACGACTATCGGGCCCCCGGGGTGTCGGCCAGCTTGCGGCCGGCGGGCCGTCGGCCCTAGAGTCGCTGCATGGCAGCACATCCGAAAAAGCCCGGCATCGACCGCGCGCACCGGCGGGTCATTTTCGCCTCCTCGCTCGGCACGGTGTTCGAGTGGTACGACTTTTACCTCTACGGCTCGCTGTCGGCCATCATCTCCCGGCAGTTCTTCGCCGGCGTCAACGAAACCACGGGCTTCATCTTCGCCCTGCTGGCCTTTGCGGCCGGCTTTTTCGTCCGGCCGTTCGGCGCCCTGGTGTTCGGCCGCCTGGGCGACAAGCTGGGCCGTAAACACACCTTCCTGATCACCATCCTGATCATGGGCACGAGCACGGCGCTGGTCGGCATGCTGCCCAACTATGCAAGCATCGGCGTCGCTGCGCCGATTGCGCTGATCGTCTTGCGCCTGCTTCAGGGCCTGGCGTTAGGCGGCGAATATGGCGGCGCGGCGGTCTATGTTGCCGAGCACGCCCCGGAGGGCCGGCGCGGGCTCTATACCAGCTGGATCCAGACCACCGCGACGCTGGGCCTCTTCCTGTCGCTGCTGGTGATCCTCGCCTGCCGCCTGTTGTTAGGTTCCGAGGACTTCGACGCCTGGGGCTGGCGCATTCCGTTCCTGCTGTCGGTGGTGCTGCTCGCGGTGTCGGTCTACATTCGCCTGCAGCTGGCGGAATCGCCGGTGTTCGAGGAAATGCGCCGCGAGGGCCGGCTCTCCAAGGCGCCGCTCACCGAATCCTTCGGCCACGGGCAGAACCAGCGCCTGGTCCTGCTCGCCTTGTTAGGCGCGACCGCCGGCCAGGCGGTGGTCTGGTATGGCGGCCAGTTCTACGCGCTGTTTTTCCTGGAGAAGATCCTGCAGCTCGAATCGACCCGCGCCAACCTGATCATCGCCGCGGCGCTGGTGCTGGGTACGCCGTTTTTCGTGGTGTTCGGCGCGCTCTCGGATCGCATCGGCCGCAAGAAAATCGTGCTCGGCGGTTGCCTGCTGGCGGTGATTTTCTACTTCCCGATCTTCCGCGCGCTGACTCACTTCGGCAATCCGGCGCTCGAGACCGCCGTTGCCCAGGCGCCGGTGGTCGTGCTCGCGGACACCGCGAGCTGCAGTTTCCAGTTCGATCCCGTCGGCAAGGCGACCTTCAGCAACAGCTGCGACATTGCAAAGACAGCGCTCGCCAGGGCCGGTGTGCCTTACACCAATGCGCCGGCGCCAGTCGGTGCGGTGGCGATCGTGCGCATCGGCGAGACCGCGGTGGTCGAAAGTTTCGAAGGCCAGGCGCTCGCCGCGTCCGATCCGGCCGCGTTCAGGCAGCGCGCCGCGAAGTTCAACAAGTCACTGAAATCCGCGCTGACCACCGCAGGCTACCCAGCGAAAGCCGACGCCGCGCAATCTAACACGGCCGCGCTGGTCGGGTTGTGCTGGCTGCTGGTCTTGTTAGTCACGATGGTCTACGGCCCGATCGCCGCCTGGCTGGTCGAGCTGTTCCCGCCGCGCATCCGCTACAGCTCGATGTCGCTGCCGTATCACATCGGCAACGGCTGGTTCGGCGGCTTCCTGCCGGTCACCGCCTTCGCGATCGTCGCCGCCACCGGCAACATTTACGCCGGCCTGTGGTACCCCGTGATCGTCGCCGGCCTCACCGTAGTGATCGGCGGCCTGTTCCTGCGCGAAACGCGCGGCTCCGCCGCGCACTAGCCAGGCGCAGCGCGTCAGATGTTAGCCGCCCGGGCTGTCGGGGTTATCGGCACGGCGAATTGTCGGCGGCCCGTGCGCGCGGTGAGCGCAAACTTAGTAACTTCAGCTCAGTCTGGGAAAAGATCCGTGACGAACGTTTGCGCCCGCGCGCGCGGGCGGATGCGCGAGATCGCGCGTGAGTCCTCGAACCGCGAGCTCGCAAGCGCGCCGCCCTTTGAGCCGTTCCGCGAGGCGCGAGCGCGCGGACCGCATTAATATCCGCGCGTCACAATCTATCTAACGTTGACCCTACGTTAGCTTGACTAATTGCTTGCCCACATTCGCCCCGCCCAGCATCCCGATGAACGCCGCCGGCGCGCTGCGGATTCCCTCGGCAATCGTTTCCTTGTAACGCAGCTTGCCGGCCGCGAGCCATTCGCCGAGTTCGCGATACGCGGTCGGATAGTGGTCGCGGAAGTCAAACACGATGAAGCCCTGCACCTTGAGTCGATTGACGAGTACGAAGCGGAAATTCTTCAGGCCGTAGGGCTCGGTCGCGTTGTACTGCGATATGAGGCCGCACACCGGCACGCGCCCGAACGGGTTCATCCGGGTCAGCACAGTGTCGAGGATTTCGCCGCCGACGTTATCAAAGTAGACGTCGGCGCCCTTCGGCGTCGCCTGCTTGAGCGCCTCACGAAAATTTGCCGCCTTGTAGTCGACACAGGCATCGAAGCCCAGCTCCTCGACGACCATACGGCACTTGTCCGGGCCGCCCGCGATGCCCACAACGTGACAGCTCTTGAGCTTCGCAATCTGGCCGACCAGGCTGCCAACCGCGCCCATGGCGCCCGACACCACCACGGTCTCGCCCGGGCGCGGATCGCCTAACAACAGCAGCCCGCACCAGGCGGTGACACCCGGCATGCCGGCCGCGCCCAGGTTGGCGGACTGGGGCAGTTTCGGATCCACCTTGCGAACCGCCTTGCCGCTGTTGACCGACCATTCCTGCCAGCCGAAGTCGCCGCACAGCAGGTCGCCCACGGCATACCTCGGATTGTTAGATTGCCTGACCTCCGCCACGCATTCGCCGCACATGACCGCCCCGACCTCGACCGGCGGCACGTAGGAAGGCCCTTCACTCATGCGGCCGCGCATATACGGGTCGAGCGACAGCCAGTGGTGTTGCAGCAGTATTTCGCCGGGTCCGGGCGTTGGGATCGCTTCTGTGACGACGTCGAAGTTACTTTCCAGCGGCCAGCCCTTGGGGCGGCTGCGCAACAGAACTTTGACATTTTGCCCGGTAGTCATGGTGAAGCCTTGTCGAAACGTGACGAAGGTCCAAGTGTACATCGACTGGCGTCAGTCACTATCCGCAGGTGACTCGTGCCCCGACCCCAGATACCCTGCTGACTGAATTGCCGTTCGTACAAGTGCTGCCGGACGAGTACGCAATCCTGGAAAGCGACGGCGTGCTGATGGCCAATCTGCAGGCCAGCATCGGCATTTGCATCTACGATGCCGTGTTCGAACCGGGCGCCTTGCTGCACTTGAAGGCACTGCCCGACAAGTCGGTCGAAATCGAGCTAACAGATGTGGTTCTGGCAGGCGATCTCCTGCTCCTGGAACAGGCTCTGGCCGCGCTGCGCGCCACGGCCCCGCGGGCGCAGTACTGGCAGGGCAAGATCCTGACGCACTGCCCGTCGCACGACCCGGCCTTGTCCGCGATTGCGCAGTCGGTTGCGGACTTCGCCGCCGATTGGCTGGCTGACGCTGGCATCCAGATCGTCGATCGCCAGATGCTCGAAGGGCGCCGCGCCCGCGTGCAGTTTCGCCCCCAGATGGGCCAGCTGCGCACCGCCAGCATCCACGACTGACAAACGCGTCAACCGCCGGCGCATTGCGCCGTTTCCCATTGCAGAACGTCGGCCTCCGGCCATTGACCTGGCGTGGTTCGTTCCCGGACTCGTTCACGACCCTGTCCGGGTCAACCCGCGCGGCCACGACCGGGGGTCGCCGTTCAGACCTGAGTGCAGCGCGGGCGTAATGCGTCGAGGCGAGAAGCGAATAGGCGGCGGACCGTGTGCGCGGCCAGCGCAAACTTAGTAGCTTCGTTTCAGCCTGGGAAAAGATCCGTGACGAACGTTTGCGCCTGCGCGCACGGGCGAACGCGCGAGATCGTGGGTGAGTCCCCGAACCACGAGCTCGCAAGCGCGCCACCTCCTGAGCTTCTCGCCTCGACGCATTACGCCCGCGTGGCGCTAAGGATTGAGGTCCAGGTCCCTGCTGTAAGTCACGTTCATCACGTTGTCGTACCATCCACCCACGTGCGGATTCACCAGATGCTTGTTGACGTAGAAATAAAGCGGGATCAGCGGCTGGTCGGTCAGCAGCACGCGCTCCGCACTCTGCAGCAGCTCGCGACGTTTTCCCGGATCCGCTTCCGCCGCCGCACTTGTTAGCAACCGATCGTACTCCGCGCTCTGGTACTTCGCCGTGTTGATGCCGAAGTTGCCTTTGAAATACTGCAGGAAGGTGTAGGCGTCGTTGTAATCGCCGATCCACGCGAGGCGATAGATCTCCGCCCTGCGCGCGTCGATCTCGGCCTGCAGCGCCTTCATCTCGCGCGCCTCGGGGCGCACCTCGGCGCCTAACGCCTCTTTCCACATGCCCGTCACCGCGAGCGCCACCCGTGTATGGATCTCTGCGCTGTTGTACAAGAGCGTCGCCTTGAAGGGCCGTGCGGCGCTGTAGCCAGCCGCGGCATAGAGTTTGCGCGCCTCGGCGATGCGCTCCGCCATCGGCCGTGCGGCGAAGTCGAGGTTCTGGGTTTCGTAGTTGAACGTTCCGGGCGGTACCCAGCTGTTAGCTGCGAGCTCACCGACGCGCGTCACCTGTCGCACCAGCCGCTCGCGATCGATCACCAGCGACAGCGCGCGGCGCAGGCCCGGCTTGCTCTTGTAGGGCTCGCGGTCCATCGAAAACCCGTAGAAATAGGTGCCGAGCTGCGGAGTGATCCGCAGCTGCGAGCCATAGTCGCGCTGGATCGCCTCGAACTGGCCGCGCGGCACCACCGCGGTGATATGCAGCTCACCGCTCTGGAAGCGCTTGAATTCCGTGTCGATGTCGGTCGTATCGATGTAGCGCACGACATCGAGTCTGGTGGCGGCGTTGTTCCAATAGCGCGGATTGCGGCGCAGCTCGAGCTCCGAGCCCTGCTTCCAGCTAACAAGTGTAAACGCACCATTGCCAATGAGGTTGCCTGGCTTGATGAAGTCCGCGCCGTAACGCGCCAGCGTCGCGCGGTGCACCGGGCAGGTCGATGGATGCGACAGCAGGCCAAGCAGGTATGGTGCCGGGTTCGTCAGCCTGATGACGACGGTGCGCGCGTCGGGCGCGGCAACCCCCAGGGAATCGGGTGGCCTGCGGCCGGCGATGATGTCGGGCGCGTTGTCGATGATGTCGACCACCTGCGCGTATTGCGCTGCGGTCGCCGGGTCCACGAGCCGGCGCAATCCCGCGACGAAATCCTCCGCCACCACTGGATCGCCGTTTGACCACAGTCCGTTAGCGCGCAGCGTGAAGGTGTAGGTCTTGCCATCAGCGCTCGTCGTCCAGGATTCGGCCGCACCCGGCGCTGGCGCCGCCGACTTGTCGAGCGTCGTCAGGCATTCGAACAGGTCGCGCTGCACCGTCGCGGACTCAAAATTGCGCGCTTTCTGCGGATCGAGTGAATCCGGCTCCGGCCCCAGGCCGCGTACCAGCGCCTTGGCGGCTGGCGCGCCGCTGGCGCCTGCCTTGCCGGCGGGCTGCTGTCCGCAGGCGGCCAGGCACAACAAACCGAGGCCAACCAGAATCAACGCAAGCTGCTTGTTTTTCACGGTCGCACTCTACACCGGCCGCGTCCGCATCCGCGAGTGGGGCGTTCGGCATTGTTGCGGTTGCGCATCCGGGGTGTTGCGATCAACCATTCTCGGTCGAAAGAGCCCGTGGCCCCGGGGCACGGACCCGGCAACTGGCACTGAACACGAGTTTATCAAGGAGACTTGCCATGTTTTCCATTCTGTTAGGGCCGGATGCGCTGATGGGACGCCGCGCCGCGCTTGGCGGTTTGTTAGGTGGTACGCTCCTGGGTGGTGCGCTCGCAGCAACGCTGGGCGCAGGCGGCGCACTCGCCGCGCCGGCGAAAGGCCGGAAGCGTGGCCGTATCGCGCTCGATTTCAACGATCCCATCGACAACCTCTACGCCTTCGGCAAGATCTGGTCGGGGTATGAGAAACCCGTGATCGGCGGTTTCCACGGCCTCATGTACATGCGCATCCCCGGCAAGCGCCTGATTCCCGTGTTTGGTTACACCGGCACCGGCATCTTGTTAGCTGAGCACGATCCCAGGGGCTTCCTCAAGATCAAGTCGCGCGAAACCGGCTATTTCACCGACCTGCGCAGCGGCGACATCCTCGAGACCTGGGACAACCCGCTGACCGGCGAGCGCTGCGAGGTCTATCACTTCTACAATCGCCTGATCGCCGGCAAGCTGACCACCGAAGTGCCGAAGTTCGCCTACGGCGGCGCCGGCGACACACCGACCACCATGAACGAGGGCACCGTTTTTCCGGACGCCGACGGCAAATACCCGTTCCGCCTGCCGTTCTCGCGTTATGGCGACGACCTGATGCTGCAGTGGGACTACGCCCACGACTACACCAACCCCGTGTCGCCCGAAGGCTGGCCCACCTATTCCACCGGCCCGCGCATCACGCCGTCGGAACACTTCGTGATGTACGCGAGCCTCAAGGAAACCGAAGACCGCGATATTCCCGTGGCGCGCATGCGCGCCGGCTTCTCGCGCATGTCGGAGTGCTGGCCGTGGATGCGCATGGGCAAGCACGAACAGCGCGGACTGACTCTGTTCGGCCGCATGCATTCGCACAAGGGCCTCAACGGAATGGACGAAGTGCCGCCCAAGGTGCGCGCCTACATCGAGAAGCACGCGCCGGAATATTTCGAATTGCCGCCCGAGTGGGAATCCGACAACAAACGCGTCGAGACCTGGGGCGCGTTCGCGCAGGA
>Ga0209797_10001874_pt1 | contig 10603 bp, 9 predicted proteins | sample DOMMetBare3Fresh_2_FD_187472 | JGI IMG/M metagenome (GOLD analysis project Ga0209797, IMG submission 187472) | Wetland sediment microbial communities from St. Louis River estuary, USA, under dissolved organic matter induced mercury methylation -... | ecosystem: Environmental > Aquatic >...
TTTTTTAGGTGACCGGCTGCTGAATTTCTATTAAGCTTTCGTTGTGTCACTCACTTGTACTGCAACAATTCTATTCAACTTTTTTCGTGAAATCTTAAAGAAGTAAATTTTTAATTGCGCTGGCTACCAAAGTAAAAGGAAAAGAACTCGAAACTTTTTGCATCTGCTTTCTTATTTCTTCAGTACAAAGATTTCCAATAGAACCTTCATGTGTATGATGAACTGAAGTATCGTATTTAAAATTACCGGCCTCAATATCGAGCCCAACTTTTTTGTAAGCATCGCGGAAAGGCATTCCTGCATTCACTAATTTATTTACTACTTCTACGCTGAACAGGTATTTATATTTTTCATCAGCAAGAATATCTTTTTTGATCTCGATATTGCTTAACATTAAGCCTGCTATTTCAATACAATCTTTTAAGGTTTTAAAAGCTGGAAACAAATGTTCTTTCAATAATTGCAGATCACGATGATAACCTGACGGAAGATTTGTTGTCATCATCATAATTTCATTGGGCAATGCTTTTATACGATTGCAATGACTGCGGATCAGCTCAAATACATCCGGGTTTTTTTTATGCGGCATAATACTGCTGCCTGTTGTCAGCTCGGAAGGAAAAGAGATAAAACCAAAGTTTTGATTGAGATACAAACATGCATCCATGCTTAGTTTGCTGAGAGTATCAGCAACATTCGCTAACGATTGAGCAACTATTCTTTCAGCTTTTCCTCTTCCCATTTGGGCATACACCACATTATAATTCAGATCATCAAAACCAAGAAGCTTTGTAGTTAGTGTTCGATTGATAGGAAAAGATGAACCATAGCCTGCTGCAGAACCCAACGGGTTTTTATTTACAACATCATAGGCTCCCTTCAATGTTATCATATCATCAACAAGACTCTCCGCATAGGCGCCAAACCATATACCAAAGGAAGAAGGCATTGCCAATTGCAAATGCGTATAACCGGGAAGCAAATGATCTTTATATTTTTCGCTTTGTGTTTGCAGCAATTCAAAAAATGGTTGAATTGTTTTTACCAGCTCTTCCAGTTCATTTCTCAAAAACATTTTTATATCAACCAGCACCTGGTCATTCCTGCTGCGGGCAGCATGGATCTTTTTACCAACATCACCAAGCGTCTGCGTAAGCAATAATTCTACCTGCGAATGAATGTCTTCCACATCATCTTGTAGTTTGAATTCACCTTTTTCTATTTGCTTATAAATACTTTTTAGTTCTTTCTGGAGTTGTGATAATTCATCTTTTGTCAATAACCCAACCGATTCCAACATTTGAATATGCGCCAATGAACCAAACACATCAAAAGCAGCGAGATACATGTCCATTTCACGGTCTTTACCAACAGTGAATATTTCCACTTCTTTGCCCCCATCCCCTAAAGGGGTGTCTTTTTGCCACAACTTCATAGCAATTGCTTTAATAACTGAATATACAACTCAATTCCTTCTTTTATTTCATCAATATAAATATACTCATCTGCTGTATGACTTCTTGCACTGTCTCCAGGTCCGATCTTTAATGATGGAAAAGCCATCAATGCTTTGTCTGAAGTAGTAGGGGAACCATAATAAGCCCTTCCCATTTTTAAACCTGCATTCACTAAGGGATGATCTAATGAAATTGCACTTGATCTTAATCTTGTACTCCTTGGTTTTAGTTCACTCTGCACATTTGATCTTATGACCTCCAGCATTTCTTCAAAAGTATATAATTCATTTACCCGGCAATCCACCACAAACCTGCATTGCGCAGGTACAACATTATGTGCTTTATTATCTGTTTCAATTACGGTGACACTCATTTTCACCTGCCCCAGCAGATCAGAAACTTTATCAAACTTATATGAACTGAACCAATCAATATCTTTTATTGCTTTATAGATCGCATTATCACCTTCTTCTCTTGCCGCATGTCCGGCTTTTCCGGTAGCAATGCAATCCAATACCATCAACCCTTTTTCAGCTACAGCCATTTGCATTTGTGTTGGCTCACCAACTATTGCGCAATCAATTTTTCCTAATTGTGGAAGCAAAACTTCAATTCCATTGTGACCGGAAATCTCTTCTTCGGCAGTTGCAGCAAGTACAAGATTATACTTCAGGTTTTCTTTTTCATAGAAATAAAGAAACGTGGCAATTAATGAAACAAGACTTCCGCCTGCATCATTGCTGCCAAGACCAAACAATTTTCCGTCTTTTTCAATAGGAGAGAAGGGATCAAGTGTATAACCTTTGTTTGGTTTTACTGTATCATGATGAGAATTGAGCAGGATCGTTGGCTTGGTTGATTCGAAATATTTATTCTTTGCCCAGATATTATAAAGGTATTGTTCCGTCTTTACTTCATGCTTTTCAAGAAAAGCTTTTATAAGCGCAGAACTATTATCTTCTTCTTTACTGAATGAAGGGGTAGCGATCAATTGTTTTAAAAGATCAACCGCTTCAGACTGTAATATCGAGATATCCTTAGTCATTGTATATTGTTGTTCCGGCTGTTCCATTCATTAATTTATCCAATTCCTCAGCCTTTCCAATGATCACTTTGTTCACCCCACTATTTAAAGCTGCAAAAGCATTATCTAATTTAGGTATCATGCCGGCAAATATTTTGCCCCCATCCCCTAAAGGGGATCCCGAAGGGTTTTTTAGTTTTTGATATTCTTCCCAATTGAGTTTTTGAATAACCGAAGTCTCATCATTAACATCCATCAACACGCCACTTTTTTCAAAAGAGTAAATAAGTTTCACTTCATATTCACCACTCATTGCTTTAGCGATTTCCTGTGCAATAGTATCCGCATTTGTATTCAATAATTGTCCGACCTGGTCATGAGTGATCGGCGCAAATACAAGGGCAAGGTTTTGATCAAGTAATTTTTTAATCAATGGAGAATTCACTGCGTCAACATCACCAACAAAACCATAATCGATGACAGGGTGTTTTCTTTTATGTGCAAGAATGATATCGCCATCAACACCACTTAAGCCCATTGCATTGCAATTAAAGCTTTGTAATTGTGCAACAATATTTTTATTTACATAACCAGCATACACCATTGTTACGATCTTCAGTGTTTCTGCATCAGTAATTCTTCTTCCATCGATCAGTTTTTGTTCTACTCCCATTTTCTCTGCCAGCTTTGTTGCCAGCTTACCACCACCATGCACCAGTATCTTTCTATCTTCAATTGCAGCAAATGATCTTAAGAATGAAGAAAGCTTTTTTTCATCATCAATAATATTCCCTCCAATCTTTATTACATACAGTTTATCCATTACTCTGTAATATTTCTGAAAGCACAGCCTGTGCAGCCCATACCCTGTTACTGGCTTGCTGAGTTACAATGCTCATCTTTCCATCCAGTATTGCATCACTCAGTTCTACATTTCTTCTTACCGGCAGGCAATGCATCACTTTTGCATTATTTGTAAGTGACCAGCGTTTCTTTTTCAATTGCCATTTCGGATCGTTGGTATAAATTTTACCATAATCATTGTAAGTGCTCCAGTTCTTTACATACACAAAGTCAGCATCCTTCAATGCTTCTTCCTGGTCAAGTATAATGGTTGCTCCTTTTGTAAACTCTTTACTCAACTCATAATCCACAGGGTGAGTAATTACAAAATCAGCTTTACCCCACGCATTTATCCATTGCGCAAAACTATTGGCCACACATTGCGGCAATGGTTTCACATGAGGTGCCCATGTAAGAACAATTTTCGGTTTTTTACTTTTTACTTTTGACTTTTGAATTTCCTCCGTTATCGTGATTATGTCAGTCAAAGATTGTAATGGATGTAATGTTGCACTTTCCAAACTTACTACCGGAATACCGGCATACTTTATAAATTGTTTTATATACAACTCGCTGTAATCGTCTTCACGGTTTTTCAACGAAGGGAAAGTTCGGATAGCAAGTATATCAAAATATTTTCCAAGAATAGGCGCTGCATCTTTTACATGCTCAACTGTATTTCCGCTCATGATCGCTTCATCTTCAAATTCCAATGCCCAGCCTTCTTGCCCAACATTAAAAACAATACAGTCCATGCCGAGGTTCTGTGCTGCGATCTGTGTGCTCAATCTTGTACGCATACTTGGATTCAGAAACAAACAACCGATACGTTTATTAACGCCAAGCGTTTTATCCGAAAATGGATCTGCTTTATACGCCAAGGCTTTTTGAACCAATGCATCTATATTGGTTACGTCATTTGCTGAAATGAACTGTTTCAAGTCTGGAAGTTTATTTATTAACTAAGCTATTGTGCTACTATTAAGCTTTTGTTGCGACGCTCCGTTCAACTTTCTTTTCTTTACTCGTCATTGCGAGGCCATAATTTAAATATGTCAACACAATTAGTTCATTCAGGCCGAAGCAATCTATAAAGATCTATTTCAGCTTGCGGTCTCTTGCAACAAAGCTATTTCCTCTTTTATCGAATCAATGAATTGTTCTGCATCTCTTTTCTTCAAAGCTAATGAAGGAAGAAGCCTGATCACATTTGGTTTTGATTCACCGGTAAATATTTTCTGATTCCAAAGCAAATTCTTTTTAAGATCTTTTAATTCTTCCGGCACATCAAAACCAATCATCAAACCACGACCTCTTACGTTTTTCAATTCGGGAATTGCTTCTAACTCGTCTCTTAAATATTTACCAATCAATGTAGCGTTGCCCATCAGTTTTTCTTCTTCCAATACTTCAAGCACAGCTAAGGCAGCAGCACATGCAAGATGATTACCACCGAATGTTGTTCCTAACTGAAAATGTTTTGGTTTAATATGTGGTGCAATGATAATACCTGCAACAGGGAAACCATTTCCCATTCCCTTTGCCATTGTATAAATATCCGCATTTACCCCTGAAAAATCATGACTGAAGAATTTACCGCTTCTTCCATAACCACATTGTACACTATCAGCAATATAAACAGCACCAAATTCATCACACAGTGATCTTATCTTTTGAAGGAACGAATTTTCTGCTACATTAATTCCGCCAACACCTTGAATTCCTTCAATAATAACAGATGATATCTCCTTACCGTTTGTATCAAAACATTCCTGTAAAGCTTTTTCATCATTCAACGGAAGAAAAATTATATTGTCAGTTTCATTTACAGGGGCGATATAGTTTTTGTTATCAGTAGCAGCTACAGCCAATGAAGTTCTTCCATGAAAGGATTTGCTGAAAGCAATTATTTTCTTTCTTCCGTTATGAAAGGATGCCATTTTCAAAGCATTTTCATTTGCTTCAGCGCCGCTGTTGCAAAGAAAAAGCTGATAATCTTCTTTACCAGAAACCTTTCCCAGTTTGGTGGCAAGTTCCTGTTGCAAAGGAATTTTTATTGAATTAGAATAGAAAGCAATTTTCTCCAATTGTTCTTCAATTCTTTTTACCCAATGCGGATGTGTGTGGCCAATGCTGATGACAGCATGCCCGCCATACAGATCAAGATACTGTTCGCCCTTGTCATCCCATACATAAGAGCCTTTCGCTTTTACAATAGTTACATCATTGATGGGGTATACGTCGAATAAGTTCATTTTATAAAGTTTGTTACATTAAGCCGTGCCACGGTTATAACTGGGGCACGACTGGTGTTTTAAAAATAGTTTGCTTTTAATTTTAATCCTGCTGTTTCATCCAACCCAAACATCAGGTTCATATTTTGTACTGCCTGGCCTGATGCTCCTTTTAATAAATTATCTGTAACAGAATGCACAACCAGCATGCTGTCCACTTTTTCCAACTGAATGATACATTTATTTGTATTCACCACCTGCTTCAGAAATAATGACTCTTTTGTTATATGTGTAAACGGGTGACCAGCATAGAAATCTTCATAAAGTTTATTAAGCTCTACCAGGCTTTCATCACAACGAATTTGTGAGCTGACAAAAATGCCTCTTGTAAAATCTCCTCTCCAGGGAACAAAGTTTAGCCCCCCCGCCCCTAAAGGGGAGCTTGGGAAGCTTTCCTGTAATTGGTGAAGTGATTCATGAATTTCTCCAAGATGCTGATGCGTTAATGTTTTATAAGCTTGAATATTATTTTCTCTCCAGCTGAAATGTGAAGTTGAACTCAAACTTTGACCAGCACCTGTACTTCCTGTAATTCCGGTTGTGTAAACGTCTTTCAGCAAACCAGCTTTTGCCAATGGCAATAACCCTAATTGAATAGTTGTAGCAAAACATCCTGGGTTAGCTACATTATTTTCTGTTTTGATCTTATCTCTGTTTAATTCAGGAAGACCGTAAACAAAGTTCCGAGCTGCGAGCTTTGAGCTTTGAGATAGACGAAAGTCATTTGCTAAATCGATAACCTTGACCTTATTTGAAATTTTGTTCTCAGTCAGAAACTTTTTTGATTCACCATGACCCAGACACAAAAACAAAACATCAATATCATCATTCAATTCACCTGAAAACTTTAGTTCAGTATCTCCCAACAGATCCTGGTGAACAGAATGAACAGGCTTGTCAGCATTGCTGCGGCTATGAATAAAAGAAACAGATACACCCGGATGATGAATCAATAAGCGAATGAGTTCGCCACCCGTATAACCTGCTCCGCCAATTATGCCTGTTTTGATAGCCCCCTTCCGATCCCGCCGATGCGGGACCACCTTCGCACTTACCTGACTTCCAGCACCAGTTTTATTTTTAGCTTCCTTACTCATCATTGAAAATTGAACATTGATTATAGAGCATTGAACATTTACTTTTCATTTTCTTTTTGAACTGCATTCCAGATGCTAGTTTGATTTCCAAAAATTTTACTAAAACCTCTTACATCATCGCCGGTAAATCCGGTATTCATCTCACCATACTTACCAAACTTACTGCTCATAAGATCATATTTGCTTTCGATACCGATTATTTGAAAGCGATAAGGCATTAGCTGAACAAATACATCACCTGTCACATTTTGTTGGCTGTTCTCAAGAAATGCTTCAATATCTCTCATCACGGGATCAAGTATTTGTCCTTCATGCATCCAGTTGCCGTAAAACTGTGCCAGGGTATCCTTCCATTGCAATTGCCATTTGGTAAGAACATGTTTTTCCAATGCATGATGTGATTTTAAAATGACTATTGGCGCTGCCGCTTCAAAACCTACACGGCCTTTTATACCGATGATGGTATCACCAACATGAATATCTCTTCCGATGCCATAGGGGCCGGCGATTGACTGTAAATATTGAATCACTTCTGATGGATGAGAAAATGATCTATCATCCACTGCAACTAACTCGCCTTTATTAAAACTTAAACGGACTTCCTGGCTTCCGGACTTACTGACTTGCGTAGGCCATGCTTCTTCAGGCAACATGCCTTTACTGTTCAATGTTTCTTTACCTCCAACACTTGTTCCCCACAATCCTTTATTAATAGAGTACATCGCTTTTTCAAAATTCATTTCTACGCTTTTGCTTTTTAAATAAGCAATCTCTTCTTCACGACTCAATTTCAGATCACGGATGGGAGTAATGATCTCAACTCCCGGTATCATTATATGAAATATCATGTCGAACCGAACCTGGTCATTACCAGCACCAGTGCTGCCATGTGCAACTGCTTTTGCATCTAATTTCTTTACATGTTCAGCAATATGCAATGCCTGGCTTAATCTTTCTGCTGATACAGAAAGGGGATAAGTATTGTTCTTTAAGCAGTTTCCGAAAATGAGATATTTAATGATGCGGTCATAATATCCTTTTACTGCATCCACAGTAGTGTGTGTCTTTACGCCAAGCTTATAAGCATGTGCTTCGATCTTTTTTAATTCATCCTCATTAAAACCACCGGTGTTTACAATAATGCTGTGTACCTCGTAACCTTTTTCTTCACTGAGGTATTTTACACAGTAAGTTGTATCGAGTCCGCCACTAAAGCCTAAAACTATTCGGCCTCCACTTATGCCCCCATCCCCTAAAGGGGAGTAACAAAGTGTGCTATTATTTAAAGAATTCATTTTTATTGCGATTTTCGAAAATGCTGAATAGAATTGTTATTGTACAAGTGAGTGACACAACGGAAGCCTGATAGTAGCAATGCTGGTCACACCATAATTAAAAATTAAAAAGATATTGAAGGAATGTTTTCGGTTTTGCACCGCCATTATCACCATTGTCTTCTTTATTCTTTTTCAAAAATGGTTTTAAAAAGTTCCATCGTTTGAATTGAAGTAATCGCTCAAGTCCTTTTTTGTTTTCTTCAAAAAACTGTTTGGTCTCTTCGGGTTTGTAATGATCTTTTGGATCGTAGAGCATGGCGGTACAAAAGCAATTTTTTCTTTCCTTGCTCATCAGCGTTTCATAATTCACACAGCTTTTACAACCGGCCCAGAAATCTTCATCTTGAGTGAGCTCGGAATAGGTAACTGGCTCATATCCCAGTTCGCTGTTAATTTTCATAACAGCAAGACCCGTTGTTAACCCAAATATTTTTGAGTTGGGATATTTTTCTCTTGAAAGATCGAAGATCCTTTTCTTGATCGCTTTTGCCACACCACTTTTTCTGAATGGTGGAGAAACGATCAAACCGCTGTTTGCAACGTATTCGCCATGGCTCCATGTCTCGATATAGCAAAAACCAACCCATGTGCCATCTGGAGTGAGAGCAATCACAGCTTTGCCTTCTTTCATTTTATCAGCAACATATTCCGGGCTGCGTTTGGCAATGCCGGTTCCCCTTGCCTGAGCACTTTCAGCCATTTCGTTAGTAATGATATCTGCATAATGCACATCATCAGGAGTGGCTACACGAATGATTATATTTTGATTGTCCAACTTGAAAATATTGATTAGATAAGGATGACCAATCCGGTTATCAATGCGGGGTGCAGTTCACTGACAGGGACCATGGTGAGGGGCTTGTCCTGTCAGAATACACGTCGAGGTCGGGGAGAAAATGTAAACACATCAAAACCTACAGCATATACTTCTGTAGCTTCCGGCCCATGGAAGGCGACCTGCTTGGTATGTGTTAAAAAATTTGTCACGTAGTGTGATTTTATATTTGATGACAAAAGTATAAATTTTAATTAATAATGAACAATTAAAAATTAATAATTGGTTTGATAACGATTGTTTGGAAAAAGTTTAACCATTACCTGTTATTATGATGCATATAAAAGAAAAATGGTTGGTCGTTTATGTATCGTTGGTTTGTCTTTTTTCCAGTCAGCTACAGTTTTTGTTTTGATGAATTGATGTTCGCCTGTCAGGTCTGTTGCGATGCAAAGCTTTGTTGATGGTTGACAAACTGAAAGCAAAGAATCAAATAACTGATCATTGCGGTAAGGAGTTTCAATAAATATCTGCGTGCAATTTTTCCTTGCCGATTCGTTTTCTAATTCTTTAATGGTATTATTTCTTTCAGGATTCTTAATTGGTAAATAGCCATTGAACTTGAATTGCTGTCCATTCATGCCGCTTGCCATCAAGGCGAGTAATATGGAATTTGGTCCTACCAATGGTTTTACTTCCACATTCATTTCATGTGCTATTTCTACCAACTGCTGACCGGGGTCAGCAATGCCTGGACAACCAGCTTCGCTGATGATGCCAATTGTTTTTTCTTCTTTGATCTTTTTTCTGAATGATTCATTTATCTGAGACGTGTCAGGCCCCTGTAAGGGTCCCGACACGGTGAACCACTCATAGTTATCAATTACGATTTCTTTTGAAAGCGTTTTAAGATAACGCCTTGCTGTTCTTTCATTTTCTACAAATAAAACAGTGCATTGCTTTACAATATCTGTTATATAAGAGGGGATGGACTGTTTTCCTTCTTCATGAAGCAAGCTGGGAATTAAATAAACTGTTGCAGCCACACTAATCGGTTTTTACTTTAATAACACTAAGATTGGATGCAATAATGGCGAATGCGGGAGCAAATACAACAACTACATGCATTAAATAAAAAACAATACCATTGCCTATGGATAAACCTTTATGCCGGCCGGCATAGAACATAGATTTCTGAATAGTAAAATCATTTTTTGCAAGCCCATAATCAAGCATGGAGAAGCCATAATAATAACATTCTACTAATATGGCTATAAGCGGAGTTATCCAGCCCACAACCGGAAAAAGTGAAAGAATGATTATACCAATCATATACACCGTTTGCCATCCTGCATTTCGGATAGCAAGTTTTATTCCACGCATTGCGACCGGCAATAGCTGTTTCAGGTTAAACTTATATTCCCTGTTTTCAATTATTGCTTCGGTTTTTTCGCTGAGGTAAGCAAATACCGGCGAACCGATTATTAAAATGAGGTATTTAAATAATGCGAAATAGAAAAGAAACAATACCAGCCGCAACATTATACCAGACATTAAAAAAATAAAAGCAAGAAAAGGATTGCGTTCTTTCTGAAGCCAGGGCTCGATCCGCAGTTGCTGGCTAAGCCATGAAACCGCATCATTTGATGAACGGGAAAATAATATCATAGCTACTATGAACAGAAGCGTATAAATAATACCGGGAATGATTATCCATTTAACCATTTTGTTCTGGCGGATGAACAGGTTTGCTTCCCCAAAAGATTGAAATGCTAT